>ERZ779852.474-NODE-474-length-43977-cov-3.453372_pt1 | contig 43977 bp, 35 predicted proteins | sample MGYA00511559_ERZ779852 | MGnify/ENA primary metagenome ERZ779852 (study PRJEB29588, sample SAMEA2157977) | human gut metagenome | biome: human gut; feature: human-associated habitat; material: faeces | place: Denmark | collected 2008/2010 ...
TTTTCAGCTACTTACAATGTTTGCTTTTTCTTCTTGACAAAACTTAGCAGGTCTTATAAAGCTGCATTTTCCGGGTAATAGTGGACGGATTGACATCCAGCGCTGCAGCGGCCTTGCGAATGGATCCGTATTTTTCGATGGCGCGTTCAATTGCCGCATATTCCGCCCGTTCTACTGCGCTTTTCAATGAAACCGTTTCCTCTTCTTCCTCCGCAGATACTTGCTGAGGCCGCCGAAGCTTCAGTGGCAAGTTCTCCCGCCGAATAATGTCGCCCGGAGTGGTAATCACCAAATTTTCCAGCAGATTTTCCAACTCCCGGACATTTCCCGGCCAGCAATATCCTTCAAACGCATCGATCGTGTCTGAATAGATAGATTTATTGGTGTGGTATTTCTGGTTTTCCACCATGAGGAAATGGTTAATCAGCGGAATGATATCCTCCCGGCGCTCCCGCAGCGGCGGAATGAAAATTGAAACCACATTCAGTCGGTAATATAGATCCTCCCGGAACGTTCCCTCTCTGACCATCTGTTCCAGATTGCGATTTGTCGCCGCAATCACTCTTACATCCAAGGCAATGGGTTCTGTCCCGCCCACACGGGTCACTTTTTTTTGCTGTAAGACACGCAGAAGCTTTACCTGCATATGCAGGGGCAGATCGCCGATCTCGTCCAAAAAGACCGTCCCTCCGTTGGCGGCCTCAAACAGGCCCTTGTGTCCCTTGTTGTCCGCCCCGGTAAATGCCCCCTTCTCATAGCCAAACAGCTCAGACTCTATGAGATTTTCTGGAATGGCCCCACAGTTTACCTGCAGATACGGCCAGTCTTTCCGGGGGCTGTTGTTTACAATCAGTTCAGAAATAATTTCCTTTCCCGTTCCGGATTCACCCAGAATCAGTACGGTGGCTCCATCAAATGCGGCCACCCGCTGTGCCAATGTAATAACTTCGTTGAACGCCTTGCTGTTTGCAATAATGGTCCCCTCACCCAGGCGGATCCGCATGCTCTCCAGTTGGCGGGACTGCTGCTGGATAATCGTATCCTTGCTCTTCAGACTGTTCTGGAGTTCATTGAGGGCTGTGATATCCCGGACATTGTTAAATACATATTTGACATTTCCGACATCATCGAAAATGGGTGTGGCCGTAGCCAGAACCGTCAGCCGCGTGTGATAATTGTAGCTGATTTTTGAAATCTGCTTTTTTTGCCGGATAACCTCCAGAATGACAGAATTGGAAAAAATCTTTTCATCCAGAAGCTGTTGCGTCGTTCTGCCCTCCAGTTCCGCTTTGCTGACCCCCAGGAGCGAGGCATTGGCTGAATTTGCAAAGAGCACTTTGCCTTCTCCATCGGTAATCCAAACACCATCAAAAGAGGATTCCATCATTTCAATCAAGGCATTGCTATCAATCACGGCGTATCTCCTTTTATGTACTCGCAGCTACATCGGTTCTACCGACAAATCATTATAATATGGCAAAAATGCCCAATTCCGCAAAATTTCTATGATATATTTATTGCTATTTTATCAAATGCGGGGTTCTCTGTAAAGTGCTTGCCTTTATATCTCACATTTCATGTTTTTCAGGAGAAAAGAATTGTCTTCATGGAGCAACATCCTCATAACGAGCAAAAGTATTTAACACAACGAATCGTGACAAGGAAAACTTCTCCAACAAAAGGAAGGGCAAGGGGAAGCACAAAAAATGGAATCGTAAAAATTCTGCAAAACTCCGTCATGAATGCTTTTGGCTTCTATGGCTGTTATCGGCTCCGAGCATTTCCACGTCGGGCCGTATGCCTTGATTTGAAGTGCTTCTATACCCCATCTTCTGTAAAAAATTGGTTCATACCCAGTCAAAACCTCCGGCTAAGCCGGAGGCTTGAGTAAGCCCTATAAGGGCTTTATACAGACAATACCCCTTAAGGGGCCCCGAAAGGTTTGCCGTCTGCATTTCTTTCTCGTGCTACCCCTTAAGGGGTTCCTTTTATGTTTTCTTGTTCTCGCGACCCGTAAACGGGTCAACAAACTCTTTCAGTCCTATCTGGTCTGCGATTTGATCCGATGCCAGTTGGTTTCGGATATACTCTGCTATTTGCTTCTTATTTCGTCCCACTGTATCCACATAATATCCTCTGGCCCAAAAGTGTCAATTTCCATACTTATATTTCAGATTTGCATGCCGATCAAATATCATCAGACTACTTTTTCCTTTCAGATACCCTATAATCTGTGACACGCTGTACTTGGGCAGGATGCTGATCAGTATGTGTATATGGTCTTGGCATACTCTAGCTTCTGTAATTTCTCCCCCCTTTTACTGGCACAGTTTTCTTAATATCACTCCTATATCCGGTTTTATCTGCCCATACATCTCGATTCTCCGATATTTCGACGCGAATACGATGTGATATTGACATCTCCAACTTGTATGTTCTAAACTATTTATGTCTTTGCCTTTCACGATGAAGACCTCCCTGTTATTGTAGTTGTGTGGTCGGAAAACCACTTCTACCTTATCAGGGAGTTTTTTCTACTTTTTCCCTCGCTATAAGCTATTTTTACCCCCGGCATAGCCGGGGGGTGTCTTTTGTACCACCAAGGCGAAAGCTAAGAACCGAGGTATTCGCCCCGGTTCTTAACTTAATAATATTGTGGACTATGCCCATTTCTTTTTACTTTTCTTAAAATTTATACTTGTTACGCAGATACGTGGTATCCAGGGCTGTGGGACGTGCATTTTTCCCTCTCTGGAAACAGAGCACTGCGACTCCGGCAAGATAGGGAACCATTCCCAGCAGTTCCGGAGAGAGGCCAATGGTATTGGCCACCTGGAGTTTCATCTGCAGAGCGTCAAAAAGCCCCAAGAGCAAAGCGGTACCCAAGATTCCACCGGGGGCCCATTTACCCATCTTCACGGCAATCACTGCCATCATGCCCTTACCGCTGATCATCCCGTCAAAGAAACGATCTAACTGGCCCAGGGACATATATGCACCCGCAATACCGCACAGGACGCCGCAGATCAACACACCGCTGTAACGCAGCCGCCAGACGTTAATACCCGCCGTCTCCACCGTCTTGGGGTCATCCCCCACCGCTTGGACCCGCAGGCCGTATGTAGTGCGAAAAATCACATACCAAGAGACCACGCCCAGCAATACGCCCACATAAATGAGGGGAGAGAGCTGGGAGAGGAACCCGCCTACTATCGGGAGCCCAGCCAGAATATCGGTTGTCTGCAGGGCTGTTACATTGGGGGAATAGGTAGAGCCGAAAATGGAGATACAGAGGAACCGGGCAATGCCGTTGCAGAGCATTGTCAGGCCCAAGCCGCTGATAGCGTGCATACCACCGAACTCCACACACACCAAGGCGTGGATCCCGCTGGCAACAAGGCCCGCCAACATACCCATCAGCACACCGATCCAGGGATTGCCGGTCAAGTATGAACCCAGCACCGCGGCAAAGGCGCCGCTAACCATCATACCTTCTGCTCCCAAATTCAGTACGCCCACCCGCTCACAGTACATATTGCCCATACCGGCAATAAACATAGGGGCGCTCAGGCGGATTACCGATAGAGCAAATGCCAATACCAGAGACTCAACCATATGCTTTCTCCTTTCCCGTCCGTCGGTTAAAGAGATAGCGGACGATGTAGTTACTGGCCACAAAGAGAATCAAGGACCCCTGAATAACAGAGATAATCTCATTGGAGATCCCCACTTGGGCCTGCATAGTCAAAGAGCCATTGCGCAGAGCACCGAACGCAATGCTTCCTACCACAGCGAGGATGGGATTGGAGCCGCACAACAGGGCCACCGGAATTCCATCGTATCCAAAGCCCGGAGAAAAATCCGTATACAGGCAGTGGTAGTTGCCAAGGACCTCCAAAGCACCGCCAATCCCGGCCAAAGCGCCGCTGATGAGCAGGGCTAAACTGGTATACTTCTTCACCGGAACTCCTGCATAGAAGGCTGCGTCCCGGTTCAGGCCCACTGCCCGCATCTCATATCCCGCAACGGTTCTGGAGAAATACCACTGCAGAACAACTGCCGCCACCAGGGCAAAGACAATGGCGATAGTCATACGGTAGGGCGGTCCGATGAGATAGGGCAGCTCTGCCGTCTCCAGAATCTTTCGTGAGGAGGGAACCAAGGCATTATCGGACTTGAAAAAATCCAGCACAAAATACTGGAGGATATAGCTCGCCACATTGTTGAGCAGCAGTAAAATCACCAGTAGATCCACCCCCCGACGCACATGCATCACCGCGGGGAAAAGGATATAAAGCATCCCGAATACCGCCCCTGCCGACAAGCACACAGCAATGTGCAAGGGCGCAGGTAGTCCGGGGATCAGTGCCCCAGCCAGAGTGGCTCCAATGGCGCCAAGCGCCAACTGGCCTTCTGCGCCAATATTGAAGGAGTTACCTTTCATGGACACAATAATGGCAAACGATGCAAAGGAGATGGGCACGGACTTCTTGATGGTGTTCATCAAGGCTGCCGGTGAACCGAAGGCCCCATCCAGCAAGGCCATATAAGCCGCCAGCGGGTTCTTTCCCATCAGCAGAATCCAGATGGAACTGAACAGGAACGACAGCAGCAAAAGAAGAAATGGAATTGCAGCATCCACGACTGTCTTCCGGGAAGGCTTTTTCAGGGTGATCACACTCCGTTTCACGACTCCACCTCCTCGGGGCGTCTGCCCACCATCATCAGGCCAATCTGTTCCCTGGTGGTACTCTTGGCATCCACGATCCCTACTAGCCGGCCGCAGTACATTACCGCAATACGGTCACTGAGCATCAGCACCTCATCCAGTTCCAGGGAGGTCAGCAGTACACTGCCTCCTCGGTTTCTGTGTTCCACCAACGTGTTGTGGATAAACTCAATAGCCCCCACATCCACGCCACGGGTGGGCTGATCCGCTACGATCAGTTCTGGTATTGCTCCCATCTCACGGGCAACAATAATCTTCTGTTGATTACCACCGCTAAGAGTACTTGCACGGCTACTGCGCAGTGGAGGGCGGATATCGAAATCCCGGATCCGTTCCTCCGCCATGGCCCGAATCTTCCGGCCGTCCTGAAGGAACCGCCTGCTAATATATTCACTACGCCGCTGCATTCCCAGCAGCAGGTTCTCCTCAACAGAAAAGTCGAGAATCAACCCGTGACGGTGGCGGTCCTGGGCAATAAACCCGATTCCATTTGCTTTCCGCTCGGCAATGGAGTCACCGGTGATCTCCCGTCCCTGGAAGGCCACACTGCCTTCCTGACAGGGCAGAATTCCTGCCACCACTTCTGTCAGCTCTGTCTGGCCGCTGCCGTCGACGCCGGCAATTCCCAGGATTTCACCGCTGTGGAGGGTAAAGGAAATATTCTGTAAAGCCTGTCGGCCCTCTGCATGGCAGCTTACATGGCTGAGTTGCAACATCACCTTTGAAGTGTCTACTTCCGTCTTGTGCCCGCCCAGGTGGACTTCTCTTCCCACCATATAGGCCGTAAGCTCCGGAATGCTGGTGTCTTCCTTCTTCACGGTAACCACATGCCGTCCCGCCCGTAAAACGGTGATCTCATCGCTGAAGTCCATTACCTCTTCTAGTTTGTGGGTGATGATGAGGATGGTTTTTCCCCGCTCTTTCAACCTCTTGAGAACCATTCCAAGGTCATCAATCTCCTGTGGTGTCAGCACGGCGGTTGGTTCATCCAAAATGATGACGTCCGCCCCACGGTAGAGAGTCTTGACAATCTCCACCCGCTGCTGCATGCCAAGGGATATGTCCTGCACCAGAGCTTTGGGATCAACGGCAATGCCATAATTGCGGCACACTTCATTCACCTGTTCCTCAGCCCGACGTCTGTCATAATGAAACCGGTGCCGGGGTTCATCGCCAAGCACAATATTGTCCGCAACAGATAAGCGCGGAATCAGCATAAAATGCTGATGCACCATGCCAATTCCCTGTCGAATGGCATCCATGGCGGAGCGGAAAGATACCCGCTCCCCTTTGATCAGGATCTCGCCGCCGTCCGGCTGGTAAAGTCCGTAGAGAATGTTCATCAGTGTGGTTTTTCCCGCACCGTTTTCTCCTATAATTGCATGGATTGTACCGCTCTCCACGCAGAGAGAAACTCGATTATTTGCCAGCACTGCAGGAAACTGCTTACTAATCTCCCGCATTTCTACTACGTATCCCACCAGAGTACTCCTCCTCACTGTTCATACCCATCCGCTGCCAAATAAAGCTGAAGATGGCCCTCCTCCCCTAGGAGGAGGGCCAGTTCCCTGTGCTGAAAATCAGGCGTTGATCTCAGCCAGATAGTTGGCCAACTCCTCCTCTGTGGTGGGAGGAACGATTTCGCCGGAAATCAATTTCTGCTCAATTTCTTCCATGGCATCCAGAATCTCCTGAGGAACCAAGTCACCGATGTTGGGGGAAAGTCGGATCCCGGTAGCACCATCGGCAAGTCCGGCCTTCACAATGCCAGAAGGCAGCTGTCCCTCAATAAACTGCTGACAGACGGTGGCAAAATACTCATCGGTCTTGATGATGTGGGAGGCAATGATTCGGTCAGGGGACAGTTCAAACTGGCCGGTAGCCGCTCCCATAGCGTACTTGCCCTCCTCCAGGCCCTCTACCGCCTGGTACACGCCGTTGGCAGCACCACCGGCAAAAGCCTGGACAATCATCATGCCGCCATTGTACATCTGCAGAGCCAGCTCCTTGGCCTTGGCGATATCGGTGAAGTCACCCACATAGGCCGCAGTGGCCTTACCACCGGCGTAGGCAGCACCCGCCTCAAAGCAGTAGCGGCATAACTCCAAGTCGGCAATCCGCTGGCCGCCAATCCAACCCACCTCGGAGGGGCCGCCCAGATACTCACTCATCATCACAGCGAATGCGCCGCCAATGAACCCGGCCGCAGGCTCCTCAAACTGGATGGAGGTGCAGTTGTCATAGCCATCCACCGTACCCTTGTTCAGAACAAAGTGGGTGTCGGGATAGTCCTCCAGAATGGGGGACATGATCTCAGAGACGGTACCGCCCATGATCACCATGTCATATCCCTCGTTGCCGAAGTTGCGGGCGTGGATTTCGTGGTCATTGAACTCGTTGACCTCCACACAGGTGACAGGAATTCCCATATTCTCGGTGAAGGTCTCCGCCGCCTTCTTCAGCGCATCATTCAGTCCGTTGTCACCAAAAGTACCGGCGGCAATTAGACCGATTTTCCACTCCTTGTTCCCGGTGTTCCCACCGTTTTCATCCCCATTGTTGGCATTCTGGGTGCAGCCGGCCAAGAGGGAAAAGGCAATTCCCATAGTCAGGACAAGTGCAAGCAAACGTTTCACAGGTAAAGTCCTCCTTCTTATTGCCATTAGAGCATATATTGCTCCAATAACTTCTGATGTACACTGGTCTCCATTCCACACTCCCCATAGAGCTCCTGCAGATAGGCCACCATAAACCGATGGCGCTGAAGGGCCTGAGCACGGGCCTGGGACGTATTCATCAACTCATAAATGTGCAAAAGCTTTTCATAGAAGTGGTTAACGCTGGTGGAGCGGACGGAGTGGTCCTTGTAGCTCTTGCTGTCCAAGTTTTCCCTGGGAGGGATAGTCGGATCCACGATCAGGTTTCCAAGACTAGCTCCCGTGGCAAAGGCCCGGGCAATTCCAATGGCCCCAACCGCGTCCAGACGATCTGCGTCCTGTACAATCTCTCCTTCAGGCGTGGCCATTTTCTTGCGGGACCCCATCCCCTTAAAAGACAAGTCCCGGATGATTTCCTGAATGTGGGCAATCTGTTCTGCAGGGGCGCCGCATCCTTCCAGCCAATGTGCCGCCGCCCGGGGACCGGCCTCCTCATCGCCGCCGTTGAACTTCCAGTCGGCAATGTCGTGGAGCAGCGCGGCTAACGCCACCGTCTGCCTGTCCACAGGAATCGGGGACATCTCCGCCAGGAGCGTCGCCTCGCGGTACACCCGCTGGGTATGGAGCCAGTCATGTCCAGTGGGCTCATCGCTCTGGAGCCGCTGTATGTGGGCGATGGTCTTTTGTACCAGCGGATCCTCCTCCGCTCCCGTCTCACAAAAAGGCCACTTGGAGAGATCCATCCGGCGGTGCTGTACAGCAAAGCGAGGCACACCGCCGGGCGGCACCAGCTGGCCATGGTGAATCAGGCATAGTCTGTCTAGAATTTTCTGGGGATAGGTGAGGACCGCCTCATAACTGCAATGAACGGAGGCATCCCTCATCTGGCAATCGTGGAAAATGATCTCCGCCCCCTGCTCCACCAAGGTCGTCACCAGGGGCAAATCCTGTACCATATCAGAGGTGTAGGCCACGCGACCGCCGAAAAGCAGACCGCAACTGAATTTACCGTCAATGTGCCGGGTGGGAAACCACCTGGCCTCTATGCCGCCGCACAGATCAAATATCTCGCCCCTCACCGGAGAAACCACATCAAAGTAGTCCTCCAGACAACTGCAGTCCGGATTGGTCAGGCCACCGCTCAAATAACTGTCCCACAGGATTCTTCGGATAGGGGACGGCACAATCAGCTTTACCTTCTTATGCGATACATATTTACTGTACAGAGCAATGGACTCCAATCCCCCAGCGTGATCAAAGTGAATGTGGGTGACAAAAATGGCATCAATGTCCTCCCGCGGCACACCCAGAACCTCCAGACTTTGCCAGGCAGTGGTCCCACAGTCAATCAAAGTCTTGCATCCATTTTCTTCCAGAAGCGCATTGCTGTCCATCTGCCCTGGAATAAATCCGTTGCCAGTCCCCAACATCGTCAGATACATGAGCTTACCTCCTATCCCATCTTTGTTATCATCATACTGGAAAACGCCGTCAGCAAACAGGACATATGTCTATATTCAATGTTAAATTCCAAGAAAACATCCGCTATTTTTTATGACTTTCATCTTTTTTACCAAAGCCTTTCGAAAAAATAGCGCCGGACAGAAAAACGTGTTCTCGTCCGGCGCTGTTCCCTTTTACTCCAATTCTCCCGCATCACGCAGCAGCCGCCAGTCCGTAACCCGCAGCCGTCTGCCCCCCTCCCGTGAGAGGACACCCTCCTGCTCCAGTTCTGTAATCAAGCGGCTAATATGTCGGGGTGTAACCCCCAAATACTCCGCCAGTTCCTTGTTCTTACAGCAGACCGTCCCGTTCTCATCACAGTTTTGCAGTATCCGCTGGGCAAGAAGCGTTCTGGTGTCATACTGAAGCATCTTAGAATAGTTATACGAGGTATTATAGAGCTTTTCAATCAAATTGTTGCAGATCATGCGGTAAAAGGCCACATTTTCTGAGAGGTAGTTCCGGACATCTCCCAGTGAAAAGCACAGTAACTCCGCTCTAGTCTCCGTCACTACACTGTGCAGGGTGTCGTGTCCCTGTAGAAATTCAATATCCCCAAACATCTGAGGTGGCTTTGCAATGGCCACTGTGACCAGTTTCCCGTTCTCTGATACTGAATAGATTCGCATGGTACCTCGGAGCAGCACAGACACCGACGTCACAGGATCCCCAGAGGACATCACGGTCTCCTCTGCCTCATAAACCGCTATTCTTGTATTCCGCAGCACCTCCGGCTGCATCAAGCTCTCCACTCCCAGGGATGCCGCCGCCCACCGGATCCGCTCTGGGTTGCTGTCTGTCCACATCTTACGGCCTCCTCAATGCATTCCGTCTGGGTTATAGACATTTGTCCTCGAATTATTATAAGAAACAAGGTATGCTCGTGTCAATTCAATATGGAAAGGACCTGGGAAAAATGATTTCTATAATTGACAATCCTTCCCTGGCAGAGACCGGCCGGCAACGGATGCGCTGGTTCATGGAGCAGATGCCCCTGATTGCCTCTCTTAAGGAAACCTATCGGAAAGAACAGCCTTTTCGTGGGCTGAAGGTGGCCATCTGTCTCCATGTCGAGCCCAAAACTGCTTTTTGGATTGACGCAATTCTCACCGGTGGAGCGGAGCACATCTACCTTGTGGGATGTCTTGGAACCACCAAGCCCGACACTGCCGCCTATCTGGCCTCCGATCCCCGCATTACTGTGCTTGCCAAAGAAAAGGACACCTTGGAGGATCACCAACGCTATCTGGAGATGGTGATGGAGCAGCGTCCCAACCTCCTCCTTGATAACGGCGCCAGCCTCATTCTGGCCTATCACAAGAAGCAGCGAGACTGGGTTCCCCTGGGTGCCAACGAAGAAACTCGTACCGGGCGTCTGCTCATCGACGATTCTGGCTACGAGATCCGTTTTCCCGTGATCGTGATTGACGACTCCCCCCTCAAAAAGCTGTTGGAGAACGCAGTGGGTGTAGGCCAATCTGTAGTGGATGGTTTTATGCGATGCACCAGCCTTCTGCTGGGTGGAAAGAGGATTCTGGTCATCGGCTACGGCTGGTGTGGCAGCGGCATAGCCGGAAAGTTCCGCGCTATGGGTGCCCATACCTCTGTCTACGATACCGATCCCGTTTACCTTTTAAAGGCCAAAGTGGACGGCCACCACGTCTCTGAGGATCTCAATGAACTGATCGCACAAGCAGAAGTGATTGTGACCTCCACCGGCCGGTTCCATGTAATCACCAAGGAACACATTCCCTTCTTCTCTGACGGGCTCCTTCTCTCCAATGCCGGACACTTTGGTTTTGAGATTGATACCGACGACCTCAGAACCGCCGCCGACCGTGTGGAGGCAGTGGGCGCCGGGAAGGAAGCCCTGTGGTTTGGTCAGAAGAAAGTTTTCCTGCTGGAAAACGCCAATCCCCTGAACCTCTCCGCCGGAGACGGTAATCCTATCCCCATCATGGACCTGGGTCTGGGACTCCAGGCCTCCTGCGGCGTGCTGCTAGCCAGTGGAAAGCACAATCTGCACAACGGTGTACAGCCAACTCCCCAGGAAATCGACAGCTTTGTCAGCCGTCAGATGCTCAATTTGTAAGATGCGGATTCTCTTTAAACACGCCCTATTCCTCCCTTGTGCCGATGCCCAGCCCCAAGCAGACATGTGTGTAGGGGTGTCTAACGGCGTGGTTGCCTTCGTGGGGGCCCAACCGCCGGAGGGATTTGATCCTGACCGGCAGATCGACTGCCACGGGGCGCTGTTAATGCCTGGGCTTGTCAACGCCCACACGCACTCCCCTCTGAGCCTTCTCCGGTCCGGCGGCGAGGGATTGCCCCTCCAGAACTGGCTGGAGCAGGTAATCTGGCCCTATGAAGCCCGACACACCGCCGAAAGTTGTTACTGGGGTGCTCTTCTTAATGCAGCCGAGTGCATTCGATCAGGCATCACCTGTGTCTGCGACATGTATATCCACCCACAGTCTGTTGCCAGGGCTATGTCTGAGGCAGGTCTGCGGGCCCTTGTGACCCCTACGGTTACTGACGCTCTTCTGGAGGAAATCCCGAACCTTCTTACCCAAATACTCCATCTCCGGGAACAGTGGGCAAACCATCCTCTAATCCGCATAGGCATCGCCCCGCACGCAGTCTACACTTGTGGAGACAGACTCCTATCCGCTGTCGCCAAGCTAGCGGAGAGATACGACCTGCCCATCCATGTTCACGTCTCGGAGACCGCCCGTGAGCAACAGGACTGTCTCTCCCAGCACGGCGTCACTCCGCTTGCACATCTGGACAGCTTTGGTCTCATTACCCCCCACACCCTAATGGCTCACTGCGTCTGGCTCTCCTCTTCCGATATTGATCTTGCCGCCCAACGGGGGGCCACAGTGGTTCACTGCCCCCGCAGCAACCTGAAGTTGGGCAGCGGTATTGCACCGGCGGAAGACTTTCTCCGCGCCGGGATATCGGTGGCTTTGGGGACGCACAGCTCCGCCAGCAATAACAGACAGGACATTCTGGAGGAGATGCGTTTTTCATCTCTTCTCCAAAAGGGAACTCGGGGAGATCCCGCTTTACTCTCCCCGGCCCAAAGTCTCGCCATGGCCACCTCCGCCGCCGGACCGGCCACTGGATTTTCCCTGGGACACCTAGCTATCCAGGAGCCGGCGGATCTCATTTTAGTCAGCCGCAGGGAGCCTCACTGGCAGCCTGGCCTGAATTCACAGGCAGATCTCCTCTATGCCGCATCCGCATCTGATGTGGTATTGACCATGGTCAACGGCGTCATTCTCTATGAAAACGGCGTTCACAACACCATAGACATGGAGCGGCTCTACCGGACCCTACCCCGTTTTCATCCATCCGTTATGTGACACTTCTTGTCATAGTTTCCTTTTTTGAAATGCCCGCCGCTTGGAAAAGTCCCAGCCGGCGGGTATTTTTCTGCTCTTTCCGTTTTTATTCTGTCAGCTGTCCCCCGGCCCAAAAGAGCTGTATCTGTTTTGTTTTTTGCTGAATCATCAGATAGCCATGCATACACAGCGATTCAGCAGGCAAAATTCCACTGTTTACAGCATAGGAATAGAAAAACAGACAAGATAGATATAGGCAATGTCATTATAAAGTTAAGAACCAGCTTTCCTGGCGGGCTTCCATCGTGTGCTTTAGCAAAAAGCTGCGAGCGAAGCGAGTTGACAATTTACCAAGTGATAATTATGAGAAAGTTTCAAACAGAAGATAATATGCCCGTTTACAGTCGGTGAAGCGCAAGATGCAGGTGAAAGATATCTGATGCGTCTTGAGACGCCTGCCGGTATCAGTCCCTATAAGGGCTTGATCAAGCCACCGGCTTAGCCGGCGGCTTTAACTTTTTGGCGTTTTCTCCAAAATTTGTACGAAATAAGCCGCTACTTTCTGCTCTGTTTCTTTTGGAAGCACTTACCTTAATGACCTTGGGGGTGATGTGAAGAAACACTTTTTCATGCTCCCCAATGCGGTGTTTGAGTTAGGGCTCCATGTGTACGAGTTGGCCATCTATGCATACCCGTTGCGGTTCTAAGACCGACGGACCTGGCAGTGTGTGGTCAGCTATTCCACCATCCCAGCCAAGCTGGAGATCCCGATCAACACCGCAGCCAAGTATGTGGGACTGCTGGAGGAACATGGTCTCATCGTCACGGAGCGCACTGACGCCATCACGCGGGACGGTCTCAAGCATAACGGTTGTCTCCCGTACACCATCGTGCCGGTCCCAAACGCAATCAACGCGTTTCATGTGTGGCAGTTGTCTGCACTGGAACGGGCTGCGGCTCGACAGCAAGCACAGCGGCAGACAGAGAAGTCTGGTGTGGAGTTCGTTCCATCCGTGAAAAATCAGAGCGCATGGCCACTCCGCTGTGCAGCCTGTGGGGCGCGGTGTACGGCAATGGCAGTGTAGGTAGGTACACGCCCCGCCCAAGCTGCAGAACACGGTGTGCGGGCTGTGCGCCCCAAGCGTGCAGCTTACTCAAAGCAAAACGTGCAGGTGAACCAAGCGGTCAATTTGAGTGCAGGATAACGGCAGGAGGGGCGCTTGCGACCTCCTGCCGGCCACACCGTCCCACAAAGTGGGGCGAGGCAACGGGCTGCAGGCTTTCGGAGGCGGCAGCCTTAGGTGGTCGGTTTTGGTCAATTCTGGCGTCACAGGTGGCCGGAATGGAGGAAGAAATCCCGCAAGCCCACTGAACTTAAAGGGTCTGGAGATGCACCCTTGGAGGTCACCTCAGGGATATTGTCCCGTTTTTGATCCGATTTGAGCAATGTCTCAATTTATGAATGTTCTGACAATAAAACGTGGCTCCTGTGGCTATTTTCCATTTCTGTGGTATGGTGTGTTGCTGACAAGGAGGTAGCACACCATACAAGAAACACCTGAAGACCTGTACTACGGGAGCATCATGCCATACGACTGCCAAGTCCGTTCCAGAGCTTCCCTGATGAAAGTGATGGAACAGTCTCGGGAGTGTGAGGAACAGCTCACCAAACTGCTGGAGGGCGAAGCCACTGTCTGTTGCTGCGGCTCATCAACGCAGGGAACGAGATCGGCAGTACTCTGGCTCTGGAGAATTTCATCCTGGGCTTCCGTCCGGGGACGCGACTGATCCTGGAGGCGCTGGACGGGGACGACAGCAATCTGGTAGAACTGCGCCCAGCGCCCGGTAGCCCGCGCAAGTCCTGCGATGCCAATCAAAGATAAAACCTCGGAGGTGAAAAAGAAATGGCGATGCGCAGGCCATCCGGAGACGGCATGGTACGCAAGCAAAAGCACGGCCGCCGGGAGGGGCACATCGTCGTCGGCCACAAGGAGAACAGCGATCCCATCTTCCGCTACATCCACGCCTATATGCCAAAAGAACTGACCGCCAAACTCCGGCAAAACATCACCGCCTATCAGGGTGTGGATCTCACTGAGAAGTGCAGGATGCGTCTCTCGGAGTGACTGGAGCAGATGGCATCAGTCCCCTTTGCCGATTGGCTTAGGATCTCCCTGACCAGATCTGCAACGGAGACTTCGCCGCTGCACGGATGGATACAGTCCTGCTCGGCCTGCTCCGTCACCTTAAAGCTCTCCATGCGATCGGAGGCCAGCGCATTATTCAGTTTTCTGCGTTCCTAATGCTTAGTGAGTCAAATCACTACCGCAAGCACGATCAGCAACACCAGCAGTTGCATCGCCAGAAGTCCGTATCGTCCTACCGTGCAAAGTCCAACGCGAGATACTCCTCCAGATAAATGCTCTGCTCGGCGATTTCCCCGGAGGCATCCAGACCTACATAGCGGTAATGCCAATGCTCATAGCTGATGCCACTGATCTCACTTTTCTCGGTGGGATAGCAGAGAATCAAGCTGTATTCCGCAGAGCGGGCCATGAGCTACTGCTGGACAGGCGTGTCCTCCTGCTTCTTATCCAGCAACTGATAGCTCTGATACACAATGTCCACCGCCAGCCCAGCCTGATGTCCTCTGGTATCGGGTCGTGCCACCCAAAACGGCGGCTGCCTTTCCGTCTCTGCTTAAGTATATCCCTGATCCAGATATGAGTAAATCTTCCTTTGAAGCAGTTCAGCCTGCTTGTCCCAGCTGCGGCAAGGGGAGCAGATCAGGGGCCTGTACCCCGCCGCCCGGGTTGCGTCCATCATTTTCTGGATGTGGATAAGTCCCGCTATTGATACTCTGACCATTTTTCAGTTTTGTCAGTTCCGGAACAGAAAAATCCTCAGACAGTGGCTTCTCCCCATTTACCGGAATCAGCTTCCAATTCTCTGCGGTTTCTCCATCAGAGTTGGCGCCTGCACCCGGAAGCGCCGGAAGGCCAGGGGTGATGCTGCATTCCTCTCCAGTACTGCCGCCTGACGGTATTGGTAAACCGGCATCATTAGCCTTTGATATCTGCGCTGCCTAGGTGTACTCCAACAGCACAGCCAGAGAAGCGCAACGAGACGCAGGCTGCACCGCTTTTGGCCTTTCCGGGACGCAACATAGCATTTCCGTTCAGGGATGTCGGTGTAATCAGTAGGATTATTTTGGATAGAAGACATATCGGGACATTCCTTTGCTGTTTTCTGTCCACCACCTTACCACACCGTTCCGTTAAACTTCCTTCGTTTTTGCATCAAACTGCCATCACCCAGCGGCATCGTAGGTTTCTGCCGAGTTATCTGCCGCTGGACTTGAGGGCTTCTGGGCTGGATAGTTAAAAAGCAATATCCACCTTCTCCATCAGAATTGTCCAAATTGATGTTATACAAGACATTTGTCTCCGGCAGGGGATCTCTGCATGATCCACGCCTTGGATCTGCACCTGGTTCTCAATCTCAAGGCGGTCCATTAAGGCTTTGCCAATCTCTGAAGCGGTGGTAGAGGGATGTTCCGATATGGCGAAAAACATCTGCAAGGCGACAGTATGGCCGGTATCCGCATCTGGAATAATGGATAAATCCGTCTTTTTTACGCATCAGGGACATCCATTTGCAGGAAAGCAATACCCCGCAGGGCTTCTTTTTTGTAACAATATAGGAGCCCGGCAAAGCCGGACCCCATATATTGAGATATGAATGAAGAGTTAAGCGTGTTTAGAACTTACTGCCGGCTGAGATGGCGGTAGCTTTCCAGACGTTCCTTAGCATCGCTCTCCGCCTTTCTGTACAGGCGCTCTGCCCTTTCAGGAAAGGAGAGCTTCAAGGATGCGTAGCGGTTTTCGCCCATGAGGAACCGCTGAAAGTCACCGGTGGGGGCCTTTGAATCCAGAATGAAGGGATTTTTACCCTCTTCCTTCAAGGCGGGGTTGTAACGGTACAAGTGCCAGTAACCGGCCTCCACGGCTTTCTTCTCCTCCAATTGGCTCAGGCCCATACCTGCCTTGGGACCATGCTCGATGCAGGGACAATAGCAGATGACGAGGGAAGGGCCAGGATAAGCTTCGGCTTCCCGGATGGCCTTTAAGGTCTGAGTGGGATCAGCGCCCATAGCCACTTGGGCTACATACACATAGCCGTAGTTCATAGCCATCAGGCCCAGGTCTTTCTTCTTGGTCTCCTTGCCGCCAGCGGCGAACTTAGCGATGGCGCTGGCCGCAGTGGACTTGGATGCCTGACCGCCGGTATTGGAATATACTTCGGTATCAAGGACCAAGATGTTGATGTCTTTGCCGGAAGCTAGAACATGGTCCAGACCGCCGTAGCCGATATCATAAGCCCAGCCGTCACCGCCGAAGGCCCACACGCTCTTCTTGGTGAGATATTCCTTGTTGTTACGAATGAACACAGCCTCATCACTGTTGTTATCCGCAATGGCTTCCAACAGTGCGTCGCTGACGGCGCGTGAGGCTTCGGGATCATTAGCCCGCTCCAGATAATCCTCACAGGCAGTCTTGGCGATGTTCTGTTCCGCCAGAGCAGAGACGTTCAGTTCCAGCTGATGGCGGATAGCGTGCTGTCCCAGCAGGAAGCCATAAGCATATTCGGCATTGTCCTCGAACAGACTCATAGCCCAGGCAGGGCCATGCCCTTTACAGTCGGTGCAGTAGGGAGAGGAAGGGGTAGAGCCACCGTAAGCGGAGGAGCAGCCGGAGGCGTTGGCCACATACATACGGTCACCGAACAACTGACTCACCAGCTTGATATAAGGTGTCTGGCCGCAGCCTGCACAGGCACCGGAGAACTCAAAGTAGGGCTTGGCGAACTGGGACGCCTTCACGTTCTTATTGCTGATAGCATCCTTCTTGATGGACACCTTATCCATAGCATAGGTCCAGTTCTCCGTTTCCTTAAGCTGGCTGTCCAAAGTCTTCATCGTGATGGCGGTATCCTTGGCCAGGCACACGTTCACACAGCTGCCGCAGCCGGTGCAGTCATAGGGAGACACCTGAAGCCGGTAAGTGTACTTGCCGTTCATACCCTTGGCGGGAACAGTGTTAAAGCCGATGGGCTTAACAGCCTCTTCGTCCTCGTTCAACAGGATGGGACGAATGGCGGCGTGGGGGCAGACCAAAGAGCACTGGTTGCACTGAAGACACTTGGCGGCGTCCCATTCCGGCACATCTACAGCGGCGCCCCGCTTTTCAAACTTTGAGGTGCCGGCGGGCCAGGTGCCGTCCTCCAGGCCAAATTTCATCATGGTGGACACTGGCAGGCTGTTGCCCTCCTGGCGGTTCATCACGTCCACCACCTCCTGGATGAAAGCGGGCTTATTTTTCTGGATGGGGGTATCCTCTGCAGTGAGCCACGCAGCGGGGATCTCCACCTTGTGTACCCCATTGAGGCCCTTTTCGATGGAGGCATTATTCATGTCCACAACGGCCTGGCCCTTTTTCTTGAAGTAGGTCCTGTAGATGGCCTCCTGCATCTCGGAGACAGCCTGCTCTAGGGGAATCACAGCAGAGAGCTTGAAAAATGCAGCCTGAAGGATGGTGTTGGTACGGTTGCCAAGGCCCAACTCCCGGGCGATGGAGGTGGCATCAATGGTGTAGAAGGCAGCATTCTTTTCCGCCAGTGCCCGTCTCATAGAGGCGGGGAGGTGTGCCTCCAGCTCTGCATCACTCCAGCTGCAGTTCAACAGGAAGGTGCCGCTTTCTTTCAAGTTCTTCACCATATCGTACTTATCCACATAGGACGGAGTATGGCAAGCCACAAAGTCCGCAGACTGGATCAGATAGGGAGAACGGATGGGGGACTTGCCGAAGCGGAGATGGCTCTGGGTCAGGCCGCCGGATTTCTTGGAGTCATAGACGAAATAAGCCTGGCAATAGAGGTCCGTCGCATGGCCGATGATCTTGATGGAGTTCTTGTTGGCACCCACAGTGCCGTCGGAGCCCATACCCCAGAACTCAGCGCTGGTCTGACCGACGGGAGAGGTGTCGATGTCGCAGGTCACAGGCAGGGAGGTGTGAGTCACATCGTCTACGATGCCTATGGTAAAAGCGTTCTTGGGGATCCCTGCTTTCAGGTTTTCGAACACGTCAATAATCTGGCCGGGGGTGGTGTCTTTGGAACTGAGGCCGTAGCGGCCGCCTACGATGTCCATGTCTAGGCCTCTGCTCTTGTAGGTCGAGCAGATGTCCTGATACAGGGGCTCTCCTATAGCACCGGGCTCCTTGGTGCGGTCCAGCACTGCCATACGCTTGCAGGCAGCTGGCACGGCGGCCAGGAAATGCTCAGCAGAGAAGGGACGGTACAGATGAACATTGATGAGGCCGACCTTCTCGCCCTTGGCCATCAGGTAGTCCACAGCTTCCTTGGCGGTCTCGGCTGCGGAACCCATGAGGATGATGACCCGTTCAGCGTCCGAGGCACCATAGTAATTGAAGAGTTTGTATTTCCGGCCAGTGAGCTTGCTGACCTCAGCCATGTAGTGTTCCACAGCGGCGGGAATGGCCTCGACCTTCTGGTTGCAGGCCTCACGGCACTGAAAAAAGATGTCAGGGTTTACGGTGGTGCCGCGGGTGACAGGATGTTCCGGATTCAAGGAGTGCTTGCGGAAAGCCCGCAGGGCGTCCATGTCCACCAAAGGGCGGAGATCCTCATAGTCCCACGCCTCGATCTTCTGGATCTCATGGGAGGTGCGGAAACCGTCAAAGAAATGGAGGAAGGGCATCCGGCAGTGGATAGCGGACAGGTGCGCCACAGCCCCCAGATCCATGACCTCCTGAGGGGTGGAGGAGGCCAGCAGGGAAAAGCCTGTCTGGCGGACGCCCATGACATCACTGTGGTCACCGAAAATGGACAGTGCATGGGAGCTAAGGGTGCGGGCAGACACATGGAACACACCTGGCAGCATCTCGCCGGCGATCTTATACATATTAGGGATCATCAGCAGCAACCCCTGGGAGGCGGTGTAAGTAGTGGTCAGGGCACCGGCCTGCAGGGAACCATGGACCGTACCGGCCGCCCCACCCTCGGACTGCATCTCCACCACCTGTACCGGCTGGCCGAAGAGGTTCTTTTTACCGTTAGCCGCCCAGGCATCCACATGTTCCGCCATGGGAGAGGATGGGGTGATTGGGAAGATGCCAGCCACCTCGGTAAAAGCATAGGATACATATGCCGCCGCCTCATTGCCGTCCATGATCACGATTTTCTTCTTCATATCTATCGTCCTTAAAATCAGCCTTTCTATGCGTTACAGCTCTTTCAGCTTTTTCATATCCAGCACGGCACCTTCTGCCCCCGAACCTGCCAATTTGCAGTAGAGGCCCAGCCAGCCCCGGGTGAATTTGGGCTCCGGCGCCTTCCACGCAGTCTTTCGGGCGGCCAGCTCTTCATCACTGACCAGCACGTTCAAAGAGCGCTGTTCCACGTTGATCACGATCCGGTCCCCGTCCCGGACCAGAGCAATGGGTCCTCCCTCAGAGGCTTCGGGGGAAATGTGGCCTACGAAGCAGCCATTATTCGTACCGGAGAAGCGCCCATCGGTGATCAAGGCAGTGGACAATGCCAAGCCGCGGCCATAGAGATATTTCATGGCCTTATACATTTCCCGCATACCCGGGCCACCCTTAGGCCCCTCGTAACGGATCACAACCACATGCCCTTCATGCACTTCGCCTGCCAGAATAGCCTCTTCAGCATCTTCCTCGCAGTCGAAGCAGATGGCTTCGCCCTCAAAGTGATGTAGGCTCTTGTCAAATGCACCAGGTTTTGTGATGCCTGTGCTGGGGGCCAAGTTGCCTCGCAGCACTGCTACACCGCCGCTATAGCCGAAGGGGTCATCCAGTGTGTGGTTTACCAGACCCGTGGCGGGATAACGATACCTGTGCTCCGCGATGTTTTCCGCCAGCGTTTTCCCCGTAACGGTCATTACATCCGTTTCCAACAGGGACTGAAGATTTTCCAGCAGTCTGGGCATCCCGCCGTCATGATAGAAATCTATCATGTTGTATTTGCAGGCTGGGTTCATTTTCGCAATCTGCGGAGTAGAGTTAGAGAGGTTGTCAAATAGCTGCAGTACATCAATGTCCAGCTCCGCTTCGTGAGCAACGGCTGTCAGATGCATCACCGCATTGGTGGAGCCGCTCATTGCAAGGCAAGCCTTGATGGCGTTGCGGATTGAACCCGGTGTGATGACTTTTCGTACTGTAATATCCCGCTCGACCAGTTCCACGATCTTCATGCCGGTCTCTTCGCCCAGTTGGGACCGGTGAGCAGATGCAGCCGGGGCATTGGCGCCGTCCGGCAGAGTCATGCCCAAGGCTTCCGCCAGACTACACATGGTGTTGGCAGTCCCCAGATAAGAGCAAGAGCCGCAGCCAGGGCAGGCTGTATCCTCCAGAGCCTGATACTCTTGTTCCGTAATCTTGCCGGCGGAAAGCATTCCGTAGGCTTCCGTGGCAGTGGTCTGATCCGACTGACGGCCGTCAAAGACCATGCCGCCCTCCATGGGGCCACCAGGCAGGAAGATGCAGGGGATGTCCAACCGTGCGGCAGCCATCAGCATCCCCGGTACGATCTTGTCACAGGAGCCAAGCAGCACCAAGCCGTCAAACTGGTTGATCTGTGCCATGCTCTCGATAGAACTGGCTACCAATTCCCGGGACGGCAGAATATAATGCATCCCGACATGGCCGTTCGCCATGCCATCGCATCCACCCAGCACGCCAAATTCAATAGGCGTACCTCCGGCCCGGTAAATACCGTCCTTCACCCGTTGGGCCACCTGACGCAGGTTATAGTGACCGGGGACGCACTCGCTCCAAGCGTTGGCGATACCGATCACCGGCCGTTTTAGGTCCTCCGTAGTAAAGCCCATGGCCTTTAAAGTCGCACGATAATACTGGTTTTCATTTCCGGTCAAGATTTTCTTGCTGCGTTCCATCCCTTAACTATCTCCTTTCGTTGCATCTGCAGGTGAGTCCTTGCAAGAAAGAGTGTACTTTGCCAACTCACCCACATCGTGATTCGTGGTCAGCAGTGTCCGACCGTCTTCCAGCACGGTGATCTGAGCTGGAGCCTGCCCCTGGTCCAGTTCTGCCTGCTGCTCTACAAACAGCTTACCGTCATCCCCTGCCTGCAAACGGTACAGAGTGAGCGCTTTTCGCTCTGCTCGGCTGCCTACGATCAACGCAGGTCTCCCCAGGATGGGGCCTGCCCAGAGAACGTGGCCAAACGCAGCAGGGAGGTCCAGAGCTCGGACATAGCTGCCCATTTCTTCCTTGAAAACAGCTACGTTGTTACCGTGGAATCCTTCGATGACCGCCAATTCTTCTCGCCCGTCACCATCCAGGTCCCAGAACTCAATATCACTAGTGGGGATATCCATCAGTTGCTCCGTGACCCACTGCCCATTTTGCCGTACTGTACGGAAGCAGCCTTCTGTTCCACCAAAGTACAGTTCGTCATAACCATCTGCACCCGGCTTGACCTGCATAGCATGGTGTTTGAAAATCCCGTCCTGCACAGTTTCTAGCTCGATATGCCAAGCATTCGGATCATACTTGCCGATCTTCAAGCTGCCAGGTGTTGACCAGTCATCGCTGCAGGCTTTCTGGCGGCAAAGGATGCCTGCCGCCAGATAGAGCCCATCCGCTTCCCGTAGCAGGGAGATACGATGCACGTAGGGAACCTCTGCCAAAACGTGTTTTTTCACCTTTATACTCCCACCCTGTCTGTGAAGCTCCGTTTTGATAATCTTTGCCGACGCGGAATTAAAGACGGGATAGAATTCCTCGATAGAAAGCATAGCGCTTTCTCCAGGCGCCTGGATAAAGGTCATCACGCCTCCGGGACCATCCGGCAACAGGAAACACTCTTCCGTTTCTGCATCGATCAAAAGCGCTTTTCCTCCTGGGTTTTCCGAAGAAACCACATAGTAGCGCCTGCCATCTACCATAACCTGTGCGGCAGCATATAAAAACGGGATCCCATCTGCCAGGATCGTTTTCTTTACATCAAGCATCAAGTTTTTCACCTCGTACGGAGCATTTGATACTGCCTCACTGTGCCGCGGCATTCCGGATGTGTTCTTGTTCCAGACGGCTGATCTCTGCTACCTTGGGGGCACTGCCGCCACCGGCGAACTCGCAGGAGAGCCAAGTATCCACCAGGGTCTTCGCCAGCTCTGCGCCAATGACTCGCTCTCCCATGCACATGATCTGCGCGTTATTGCTCTTGCGGCTTCGTTCCGCTGAATAGGGGTCGTGGCACACTGCCGCACGGATCCCCGGGACCTTGTTGGCGCAAATGCACATACCGATGCCAGTGCCGCACAGCAGGATGCCCCGCTGGAACCCGCCGGACGCCACAGCATCTGCCACAGTGTACGCCACATTCGGATAAAGCACCGTATTACCTTGGGCAACACCGAAGTCCGTGACTTCGATCTCCGCATGCTTTTCTTTTAGGTGCTCCATAATGATTACTTTCAAACGGTATGCTGCTTCATCACAGCCGATCGCCAGTTTCATGCGCTTTCTCCTTCCAACAGCTCTAACATTCCATCCGCCATAGCCTGCAGCAGGAGGCAGCAGGAGGCAGCTCCGGCGTCCAAAACGCCCCTAGAGCGTTCGCCCAAACGGCTGGAACGTCCGAATTTCGCGACCATGTCCTTTGTGGAATCCCGCCCGCGTTCCGCAGCGGTCTTCATTGTTTTCAACGTATCCGCGAAAGAAGCGGCCTCTTCAGCCCCATGCTTCAACGTATCCATCGCAGGGAAGAGGGTGTCTACCAAAGTCTTGTCACCGACCTGGGCCTCTACGATCCCCTGCAGACCCGTCAGCCCCGCTTCCAGCATGGCCGCAAACAGAGGAAGACCGATATCTTCTGCATCCTCTGCCGCAGCAGCCATATCCATGAAGATTGTGCCGTAAATAGGCCCCATGGAGCCGCCGATTTCAGAAAACAAGATCGTTCCCAGCTGGTCTAAGCCATCGGAAAAGGAGATCTCTTCCGACATTCTCTTTTCAAAGAGAGTAAAGCCCTTCGCCATATTCATCCCATGATCGCCATCACCGATGAGACCATCCACCTCACCTAAAAACGCCTTGTTCTCCCGGATGGCTTTTACCATATGTAAGAGGATAGGCTTTCCGGCTGCGTTTTTAAATGCTTCCATTTCTGCCTCCTGTCACTTCTGCTGCAGGCCAACGGTCCAGGCAGGGGCGTCTAACAAGGTCTTGAGCTCCTCGTCCAGTTTCATTACCGTCAGTGTTGCGCCCATCATATCCAGGGAAGTGAAATAGTTCCCCACATAGGAACGGTGTACTTTGATGCCTTTAGCAGAGAGGATCTTTTCGACTTCATTGTAGAGCACATATAGCTCCATTACCGGAGTCGCGCCTAGGCCGGACACCAGCACCGCAACCTCATCTCCGGCGGCAAAAGGATAGTCCGGGAGCACGATATCCGTCATGCGCTTTGCCATCTGCTCTGCAGATTCTATGGGACAGACTTCCACACCCGGTTCTCCGTGATGGCCGATGCCGACCTCCATAGTCCCCGGCTTGATCTCAAAGTTTGGATTGCCCACAGCAGGCAGGGTGCAAGGAGAAAGCCCAATGCCTACGCTGCGGCAATGGTCGATGGCCTTTTGTGCGCTGGCGATCACCTCGTCCAGGCTGCCGCCAGCCGAAGCCCGAGCGCCGCCGATTTTCCACATGAAGATCTCACCTGCCACGCCCCGACGTTTTTCGGCCTGCTCCTTGGGGGCACTGGCTACATCATCGTTGGCGACAACGGTCTTTACTGTCAGCCCCTGCTTAGCAGCCATTTTTACTGCCATTTTAACATTCAGATTGTCTCCGGAGTAATTCCCGTACAGACAAGCGACGCCCTGCCCGCGATCCGCCGCGTGAAAGGCATCCAGAAATGCAGCGGCAGTGGGGGAGGAACAAATTTCACCCACGGCAGCCGCATCACACATCCCTTCGCCCACATAGCCGATAAAAGCCGGCTTATGGCCGCTGCCGCCACCCGCCACAACGCCGGTGCGTCCCGGCTCCATATGAGCGGATCTCACTACACGGCCATTCTCGCTTCTCTCCACAAGGTCGGAATGCGTTTTCAAAAAGCCTTGCAGCATCTCGTCCACAATATTGTCAGGATCGTTCATGATCCGCTGCATAGCAGTGTCCTCCTTATGCTTATTTTTTCAGGTCCAGGAAGCAGCTGGAGAGACCAGAAACTTCTCTGCCCCCTGAGCCGTTTCGCTTGATCAGTTACTCGCTTTTTTCCAGCGCCTTCAAGGCGTGTGCCACAGCGATGAAGCCCTGGTCACGGTGGAGGAATGCTTTTTCAGCCTTGTCACCGCTGTAATCATAGAAGCCCTTTCCGTTCTTCAGGCCGTATTTCCCTTCCTCATAGGCCCTCTTCAGAATGGGAGGAACACCGCCATCATTGCACAGGCTGTCGAACATATAGCTTCCCACATGGTTAAAAATGTCGATGCCGCCGAAATCCATTGTTTCAAAGGGACCCACAACTGCATACCGCATACCCAGGCCATATCTCACGACATTATCCACGTCCTCCAGACTGGCATATCCTTCCTCGACACAGTGGCACGCCTCACGGACGATGGCATACTGCAGACGGTTGAGGATGAAGCCGGTGGGGTCCTTATACACCCGGACGGGCTTCTGCTCCAGGCTGAGCGCCACATCGTATACGATCTGCAACGCTTCTTCAGAGCTCTTCTCTCCGGCGATGACCTCGACCAGGGGGATCAGGTGGGGCGGATTGACCCAGTGCATCCCGGTAAATCTGGCAGGGTCCTTCACCGCTTTGGCGATTTCCGTAATGGACATCCCGGAAGTGTTCGTGCATATTACAATCTCCGGCCGCACCAGCTCAGACGCCTCGCGCCAGAAAGCGTGGCGCAGTTCCATGTTCTCCACAGTGGACTCCAAAACAAAATCTGCCTGGGAAAAATACTCTTTGGAGGTTGTCATAGTGATGCGCTCTACCAAAGCGGCGGACTCCTCTGCAGTCAGTTCACCGCTCGCCACCTCTGCCTCTTGATTGACGGAAATGACGCCCCGCGCCTTTTCAAGGCTCCTTTCGGCAATATCGTAAAGAATGACCTCATAGCCGTGCTTGGCAAAGATCTGGGCGAAAGAGGAACCCATTACGCCGGCACCGGCTAACAATACCTTGCGGATATCTTTTTGCTGTAACATTGTTGCTTCTCCTTTCTGTAGCCCCAAGCCTTAATTCTGTTCCTTGATATTCTGCATGATCTCGAACCGCTCGCCGTTGATCCCCCGGAAGAAGGTCACCAACAGGTCCATATCGCCCAGATTGGGCACGCTGCGGATTTCGGCTTCCTCACAGGTCACCTTGGGATGCTTCAGCAGCTTCTCCTTCACCGCGTGGATATCGTCCACCAGGATGGCAAAGTGGTGGTCTACCTGCAGATACTTTTCCCGGAGCTCTTCGGGGGTGTGGGTGGGGACCCAAAGAAGCTCCAAGGTGAAATTGCCCAGCCGCAACATAGCCAGCCGCTCATGGGCCACTTCTACCACACCGTAATACAGCACCTCAAAGCCAAAGGTCTCCTGATAGAACTGTACGCTCTCCTCGAGATCTGCTACGAAAAAAGCCGTGTGATGGGTGGTCACCACATGATCGCCCACATAGTATTTTTTCTGCATTGCCGATAAGTCCTTTCATTTTTTAACATTAAATATAGTGCAGCGCCCGGAGCAGTTGACCTACCCGGACGCCGCAGGCCGCTTTAAGACATCATCATATTGGGCAGGAACAGGATAATCTGGGGGAAAATCATGCAGATGGCAATGGTCAACAGCATCAGGACGATGTAGGGGAGCGCATGCTTAAAGATGGTAGCCACATCCACAATGTCGCCCAGAACACCTTTGCAGGCGAACACGATGGTGCCGAAGGGCGGCGTGATCTGGCCAATGCAGACGGCCATCACCAGGATAACGCCCCACCAGACTTGGTTGTAGCCCATGGCCTGGATCACCGGCTGGATAATGGGGGTTGTCAGCAGGATGATGGAGTTGCCGTCGATGACGCAGCCCAGAGCCAGGACCAGCAGCAGGAACACGCCGATGAGGGCCCAGTTGGGGAGATTGGCACTGAGGATGCTGGTAGAGACCCACTTCACAGCGCCGCTGACGCTCAGCAGGCGGCTGTACATCTGGGCGGAGACCAACAGCATGAGGATGCCGGCGCTGCCCTTGCTGGTATCCAGCAGGATGGAACCGGTGCTCTTCCAGGTCAGGGAACGCTTGCACAGGGCGATGATGAAGGCACCCAAGCAGCCGATAGCGCTGGCTTCCGTGGGGGTAACATAGCCGCCCCAGATGCCGCCCAGCACTACGATGATCAAGAGCACAATGGGCAGTGCACGCAGGGTGGACTCCAGCTTGCCCTTGGGATCAGGGTCCTCATAGAGAGGCTTGCGGGTCACAGGATCCAGGCCGATGGCAGCGGGATGTCTGGTGCCATAGATCGATGTATAGATGATGAAGATGGTGGCCATCAGGATACCAGGCAGAACACCGCCAACGAACAGCTGGCCGATGGACACCTGTGCCACAGTACCGTAAACGATAAAGAACAGGCTGGGTGGGATGATCATGCCCAGATTGGATGAACCGCAGACGATGCCGGTCGCAAAGTTCGAGTCATACTTATACTTGCGCATCTCGGGGATAGCTACCTGGCTGAACACGGTGGCAGAGGCCACGCTGACGCCGGTCACGGCCGCGAACACAGCGTTGCCGATAACGGTGGCGGCAGCCAGGCCGCCGGGGACCTTCTCCAGCATCTTGTGGGCCCACTTAAACAAGTCGCCAGCCGAACCAGAGACCGCCATGATGGTGCCCATGAGCATGAAGAGCGGGATCACACAGTATGTATATGTGCGGATAGCGTTGAATGCGGTGGTCGAGAGCACGCTCAGTGCCGTAGAAAGATTGCTGGTGACCAAAAATAGTCCCACAAAGCTCAGGGACATCAGGGTAAACGAAATGTGGACACCAGCAAACACGCAGACGAACAGCAATGCAACGGTGACCAGAGCAATGACAATGCTAGTGTTCATTCCTTCTCGCCCTCCTTTTTCACAGCTTTCACGATCAGCTTAATAAAGTTGTAAATCGCCGCATAGAATGTGAACCATGCGCCGAACAGTGTCAAAACATAGAAGGGGCCCATGGGCATCAGGAACGTGCCCTCGGAGTCAAACTGATTGGTCGCAAAGGATTGGAGAGTCGGCTTGATCATAGCGTAGGCCATGAGCAGGAACAGTACGGTGCCGATACCTTCGGCGATTAGGTCCAGAATGAGCTTCGTTTTGGAGGAAGCCCGCGCATACAAGAATTCAGACCGGGTATGGCCTGCTACGAAAGTCACATAGGGCAGTCCCAGAAACATGGCGACTACCAGCAAGTTACGGACGATCACGGAAGCGCCGTTAAAGGCAGAATGGAGAAAGGTGCGCAGACCCACGTCCGCAGAGGTAATCAGCATCATGGCGATCAGCATGATACCGCCCAGCAGACATAAGAATTTTGAAATGAGTATCAGAGCATTATTGATTGACTTCAACATTTTCATGGTAAATTTTTTCATCCCTTTCTTTTCTTATACAGAGAGGAAAAAAGCCGCAGACTTGACCTATGCTCAATGAGCCAAGCCTGCGGCGCTTTTAGACATTCCCAGCTATATGCGGCCAGTCAGATTCAGCTATTTTGAGATCAATAATTGAACTGCCAGTCGCGGGGAATGTTAACACCGTTTTCCTTCAGCAGCTCCACATAGCGTTCCAGAATCTCCAAACCAGTGGGGCCAAGCTCGGTAGCGGTATCGGGGATATTGGGCAGGGCGTTCAGCCAGGCAGCCTTCTCTTCATCACTCATCGTCACGATGGTACCGCCGGCCTCCACAAAAGTATCGTATGCCTTGGAACGGCACTCGTTGGTGTACTCCAAGTGATACTGCTCCAGCTCCTTGCTGACTTCCAGGATGATGTCCTGCACCTCAGTGGGGAGAGAGTTCCACTTCGTCAGGTTCACGGTCAGCACCTCACCCATGGTGGAATCCAGACCGATGTCCGTCGCGTATTTGCAGATGTCCTGATAGTTTGCCTTCACAGCCCAGTGAGGAGCAGCGAACTGGCCGCTGATCAGGCCGGTCTGCAGGGAGGTGTATCCATCGCCCATGTTGGACTGGATGCCAACAGCGCCGGTGTTCTCCAGCCACAGCAGGTTACGGCCGGAGCCTCCAATCTTCTTGCCGCTCAAGTCAGAGAACTTCTCGATGGGAGTGGAGGAGAATACCTCATAGGAGTCCAGGACCATCTTAGCCAGCAGCTTCTGGTTGTACTGGGTCTCGAAGGAGGTCACCAGCTCATCGGAGAACTCCTCATACAGCTGGTCGGACACCTTCTGGAGCAGGGCGTTGTCACCAGTGCAGAAGGGGAGGTAGATGCTGTACTGATGATAGGGAAGCTGGCCGGAAACAGGGGAGACAGTGATGGCACACAGATCCAGCAGGCCATCCTGCGTGGCGGTCACTGTTTCAGACAGGCCGGCCACGGTGCCGTAAGCATCCGTCCACTCGATCTCATAATCGGTGTTCTCAGAAACGCGCTTGGCGACCTCAGGCTTGAAGAAGTTATCCAGGCTGTCCAGGTATTCCATGGAGCCTACAGTGTGGCCCGCGCCGATGACCAGGTTGATGGTTTGCTTTTTGCCGGCAGAGTCACCGGAGTTGCTGCCGGAGTTATCATCGGAAGACGTGCCGTTGTTGCCGCAGGAGGAGAGGGAAAGACTAAGGACCAGTGCCAGAGTAAGAGCTGTAAATTTTTTCATGTTCTTTCTCCCTTTTCTTTTTTTATGACCGCCGAAGCGGGGATCATTTCTTGGCAAAAGTGGACTTGCTGAAGTCGTAATTCTCACTCCCGTCGGGATAGCGGTAACGACCTTTATCCTTGTCAGCGGGATAGTTGAAGCGGCCCCCGCAACGCATGATCATGGTCTTGATCTCGGGGGTGTTCTCGCTGACGATGCGAGTAAACTGGTTCACCAGCAGCTCAGGGTCGCCGGCGGTGTTGGCCCAGTTGTCATAGTGATCGGGAATCAGCAGCTTGGCCTTCAGAGTCTGGCCAACGCGGGCACAGTCATACGGAGTCATCTTATCGGTAGCGCCGGGAGCGTTGCAGCCCATATCGAAGATTGCCACATCGATGTTATACTTCTGGGCAACTGCCACATAGCCGTCATGATACCAGGTATCGCCCATGAAGAGAATGTTGCCCGCGCTGGTCTTGAACAGGTAGCAGCAGGCAGCTTCCTCGAAGGGCAGCAGCACATCGCCTTCGCCGGTCTTGATGGCGGTCTGATCGTAGCAGATCAGGAAGTCCACCTCAGCGCCCTTCACCTTGACGGACTCGCCGACTTTGGCGACCACGATGCGGTCATCGGGAACGCCGAAGCCCTGCAGCTTCTTCACTGCTACGGGAGGTGCATAGAACGGAGCGTCGGTGGTGGCCGTCATGGCCTTCACAGCGTACAGGTCGCAGTGATCCTGGTGGGCATGGGTGCAGAAAATGCCATCGATATGGTTGAACTTCCAAGGATCGATCACCTGAGGATTGAGGCGGATCCAGTTGATGCTGTCAGCACCGGCCTGCTTGCACACGCCGCAGTAGTACAGCTCCGTATACATGGAGGGACCGCAGTACTGGTCGATCATAAAGATGCCGCCTTCATCGGTCTTCAAGACCCAGGAGGGACCGCCGCACCACCAGAGGCTGACCTGTCCCTTGGGCACTTCATAGCCCTCGATCTCCCGATTCAAGAAGCTTCCCCACTCAGGGAAGGTATCCTCCAACCACTGAGTTCGATCCATAGGGTGGTTCTGGTTCAAGTAGGCACCAGAAGGGAAGCCGCGTCCATCAGTCTTAGGCACCTGGTTCGTCATTGTCTTGTCCTCCTTGTGTAATAGTATAATAATGTTAGGATTGCGCACCATCTATGTTGTCCTACATCCTACATAAATGATAGCAAAGTCATACATGTTTGTCAATTGTGCTAACTCGTACAAAATTGGCTTTAAAATTTGTTAAACTGAACATTTTTCCTTGCTATAATTACTGTTTTGATATATCATGTACCAAACAGCAAATATGCGATCTGCAAAATTTTGTGCTTTATCGACTGCTAAATTTCTTCCTTTTGAGCCTTCTTGTCTGATGTCATATTTTTTCGGAGGAAGCATTGACTTCCATTTGAAAATTAAATAAAATATGGAAAGACAAGCACTATATCTGAATAGATGCCGCAACCTACAAATTATTTTTAAGGAGACTTATTACTCAATGCCACTTCCAAACGATAAAAATACATCCGCACTACAGCAGCTGACTTTCTTGGATGACCTGGTTGCCAGTGAACGCCGTAATATTTCCGATGTGATCTTTCGGCGTATCCGAGATGCTATCATTAGCGGTGAGCTTCCTCCAGGCTATGTATTCCCTAATGAAAATGAGCTTTGCAAGAAGCTGAATATCGGCCGCAGCAGCCTCCGGGAAGCCTATTCGCCCCTGGAGACCTTGAAGCTGATCTCCCGCAGCAAAGCTGGGACATATGTAAATGACTTGGATATTTACCAGAATGCGATGAACTTTGAGGCAATCGCTAAGCAGACCGATGTGAAAAACATCGCCGAGTATCGCCAGATATTCGAAATAGGGGCTATCCAATTGGCTGCAAAGCGTGCAACGGAAAAGAACGTCACACGCTTAAGAGAGATCCTAAAAAAAATGGAGGAAGTCCCAGAGGACTCCGTCGCTCTTTCACAGTATGATTTTGAATTTCATGCCTACCTGATGAAGATGACTCACAATGAGCTTCTCATCGTCATGTTCAATTCCATCCGGAATGCATATAAGAACCTCACCGAAAGCATATTTGCTATGGGATGCCTGCCAACGACGATAAACGAGCATTTGGCCATCGTGGATGCCATCGCTGACCACGACTCAGCACTTGCCGCTCATATGATGCAGCTCCATCTATCAAATATAGAGACTTTTCGTAATCGCCAGTCGGCCGCGGCAGGGAAGGCCTCCGAAAAATAAGCAGATCGGGACGAGTCAGATGACTGGACTGCCCCAGTAAAAAAAGAGAGCTCTATTACAGTTAATGTTATTAAGCTAAGAACCGGGGCGAATACCCCGGTTCTTAACTTTCGCTTTTTTAGCGTTTTTCGCAAAATTGCGCGAAATAAGTTGCTGCTTTCTGCACTCTTTTATCGGAAAGCGCTTAACTTAATGACATTGCTTATTCTGTATGGATCTTTCCCAATCCACCCAAACTCAAAGCGCCCATGACCCCCAGCGCTGCATACCGACAGTTGAAAGCGATCCTGACAGAAAACGATCTGCCCGACCTTCGTTTTCATGATCTCAGGCACACCTTTGCCACCTACGCGCTGGCCAACGGAGTGGATGCCAAGACCCTGGCCGGTATCCTGGGCCATACCAAGGCCAGCTTCACGGTAGACACCTACACCCACACGACCACAGATATGCACCGGAAAGCCCCCAAAATCGCCGGCGGCTTCCTGACGGACTACCTGGGAGAGGAGATGGCTCCATGGCAAAGCGCAGAAACCGCGGTGATGGCAGTCTCCACCCGAGAAAAGACGGTGGTTGGGAAGGCCGGTATGTAGTGGGCTACGATGACATGGGCCTGCCGGTGACCAAAAATGTCCTCGCCAAAACCAAGCCGGAATGCGCGGCAAAGCTGGCACAACTCCGGAAAACGCCGAAAGAGCTTGTGCCGGACCAACCTAAACCCGGAATCTTGTTGGCGGACTGGCTGGACCTCTGGTATCAAGGGTACAAGAAACCGAACCTCCGCCCCAACACCCAACCGTCCTATGAACGACGGATTTATCAGCATACCATACCAGCCTTTGGCGGTACCCAGCTGGACAAACTGACCCCTGCAGACATCCAGGAATTTTATGTATCCCTCAAAAAGGGCGGCCAGCTGATACACACCGAGCTCTACGGTGAAGGTCTCTCCGACCAAACGGTCCGAGGCATCCATACTACCCTCCACGCCGCTCTGGACAAGGTCGTGGAGGAAAACCCGATCTTCCGAAATTTTTCGGAGGGATGCAAGCTTCCCTCTGCCAAGCCAAGAGAAATGAAAGTGATGACACCGATGGAGATCCAGCGGTTTACTGATCCAGGCCAGAGAGGATGGCTGCTATGAGCTTCTGCTCTTAGAGTTATCCACCGGTCTGCGCCGGGGTGAGATCTGCGCCCTCCAGTGGAATGACCTGAATCTCAAAACGGGAGCGCTCCAAGTGGAACGGCAGGTCCACCGTGCGCGAGGGGAACTGGTGGTATCTCCGCCCAAAACCAAAGCGTGCCAGAGGACTGTGCTCCTCCCCCCCCAGTCCTGAATGTGCTCAAAGCCTACCAGACCACTCCAACCTCCCGGTGGATGTTCCCATCTCCAGTCAAAGAGGACTCCCCCATGGACCCCGCAGCAGTACGAAAGCGGCTGTCCACTGTGCTGAAACGTGCCGACTGCAAGCGACTCCGCTTCCACGATCTGCGCCACACCTTCGCCACCGCTTCCCTGGAGCACGGTATGGACGTCAAGACTCTTTCGACCATCATTGGCCATGTGTCCAGCAGTACCACGCTGAACATCTATGCCCATGTGACCGACGAGATGCAGCGGACCGCCGCCGCTAAGATAGACCGTGGAATTGTCAAAAGCGAAGCCGCCCAAGAAGTTGACACGGTGCCAAGAAACCCGCCGCCCTCCACCTTCCAGCCCTACAAGGGCCAGCGCCGCAAGCCCGGCACCGGCTGTGTCAGCCAGATCAGCGAAAACCTCTGGGAAGGCCGATACTCTCCCGTTGTCAATGGAAAGCGCATGGCTCGGAATGTATATGCCAAAACATAGGAAGAGTGTGAGGAAAAGCTGGCCCAGCTGATCCAGGAGATGAAGCAGGAAATCGCCGCAAGGAAGGCAAAGACGGGCTGAAAAGCACAATGCTCCGGCGGTTCGATCCCGCCGGAGCACTGATTTTTTCTGTCTGTGGCTTGTTCTGTGGTCAAAGCCCTAATCCAAAATTCCAAGCAAGCCAAAAAGTCATGAAAAATAAAGTAAAACCGCCCTTTTCTACTGAAAAGAGCGGTTTTCGTGGAGCTGCTGGGCGGATTCGAACCGCCGACCTCATCCTTACCAACGCAAAATTTTTCGTTTTTCTAATCTTTTTTCGTTGTTTATAGGCATTTCTATTCCGAGCAAATCACTTTCCAGTACTTTTGTAGCGCAGGATTTCCGGTTGTTCCGGCTCCGTCTATGGCTGGTTGTGTGGTCAGCGCGGCGTTTTCTTTAATGGCTGTCCTTTCCGTCCGCCGTCAAGCACTCCCATGCAGGCGAAATGGAAGTACTGCCACCCCACCAGTTTAGTCTTTTCTTGCAGCCGTCACATACTTTTGCTTCCGGCTTTTTGGTTTTTCTGGAATAGTCAGTTGGATCGCTCCGCATTGCACCAACGGGTCCAAATATTTGCGCAAAGCGTACTGTTCCGAGGAAATATTCAGGTATGCAATGATTTCCTTTCGGGTTTTTGGCTCCTGACAGAAGGCAAGCAGACCTCTGGGATCGTAAACAACGTTTTGCTGTTTCTCTTCTACTACTCTTTCCTTCTGTTCTTGCTGCACTATCTCCCGCCGATTATAGAGCGTGACGGTAAAGGTGCCTCTGCGATCCGAAAAAACAGGCTCCGGCAGAGACAATTCTGCCATAGCATGTCGGATACGCGGAATTCCCGAATAGCGGTTTTCCGTCTGCTCCAGCACCTCCATAGCTGTGACCATGACAGGATTTCTAGTGTCCGGCTGTACATGCCCCAACTGATCCACCGTCAGCCTTCCATAAAGTCCGCCAGGATTTGAGACTTCTAATCGGTCTGCATACATCGTCAGCTGAATGGGCATTCCTTCGGTATGGATACTATAATCCCTATGGACCAGGGCATTTAATACCGCTTCCCGGACAGCATCCATGGGGTATTGCGGGGTGTCTCGCCGCATTCCCGTCTTCGGATCAATTGCGGTGGCTGTCCGCATGTTGGTGCGGACAAACGCCAGGCTTCCCTCTAGCATCTCCGGAAGTGTCCCTTCAATTCGCCGGCTGTCAGTAAATCGCTGTCCCGTTTCATTCAAAATTCCCATCTCCGTACTGGGCACACAGGTAGCAATCACACTCAGCTGTGGAAAATAAGCCTGTGGATAATAGCCAAACAGCATAACCGCCGATAAGGTCACCTTTCCGCTCTTCAAAATCCCTGTCAGCTCATAGAGCTGTTCCGTTGGGACTGTTTCCAGGTGAGGGCGGTTCTTTTTTTTTCGCAGAAGATAATCCTCCAATTTCGTCGGATCTAACGTTTCTATGGATGCCCCCACCGCTTCCCGAATATCGTCTCGATATTTTTTACGGAAAGCCTCGTAGCTGTAAACCTCATATTCTGTCATCGGTTTATCCGCGTCTCCCACGCGAATATAGGAACCTTGTAACCGACCTTTTGCGGTTTTGAAGCAGGGCCTCTCTGTCACATCTACCGGGGGAATCTCTGCAGAAACGAACACCTTTTCCTCTTCTGCATATACGGTAAAAACAGGTCGGACAACCGGCGTCATCTGCTCACCGTACTCCATCACCTTTTTCTGCAGATCCTGTGGGTCGTATACGCCTACTTTGGCAAAATTCTGTTTCTCGTCCAGTCCAAACACCAGCGTTCCGCCACTGTCCTGATTGGAAAACGAGGACAAAGTATCATATAACTTTTCCGGACAACCCTTATGTGCTGCCTTCACTTCCACAACCTGCTCTTCACATTTTCGATTCCGAATCTTATCAAGCAACTCTTTTAGTTCAGTTTCCACCATGGAGATTCACCTCCCAGTTACTATTTTATGGATTCTTGCAGGAATGTCAACTTACTTTTTGAGAATCTCAACAAGCAGAAGTCAATAATCTTAACATTCCAAAAGAAAGTCAAGTTAATTTCTTGTTATCTTCACTTTCCCGTTATGTTCCAGTTTACTCTTTTCATACCGCAAAAAACCTCGAACTGCCCCACAGCCTTTTCATTCTTCTTTTACTTTCTGGCTGACTGTTTCTACAGCAGTTCTCCTCTACCTTTTTAGTACGCTGTTATCAAAGAGACAGGAAATCAGACTTTTAATTGCAAGTGAGTTACCTGTTTGTCTCTAGTTTGTTTGTTCCTGACCGCAGAATCGGATTCATCTGTAATTGCCGGAGCTTTTAGAGATAAAAAGTCATTCAAATGGGAATGTTGTTGTCAGTCACGTTTGTTCTTCAATCGCTGTCTTCAGTCGGTCAAACTCAATTTTTCTTTCTGTCTGCTCCAACTGCAAAAATGCCAGCAAACACATCTGGTATGTCTCATCATACCAATGCTCTAATTCCTCTTGTTTCATCTGGACTATAAACGGCTTGTATTTTGCAGAATCAGCTGGATCAACATTATTGTGCCGAATGTTGAGATTGTTAAAAAGATAAAACAAATCGCTTTCCAGTGTTTTATCCGCTTTCTTTAAACTACCGCGTTTCGGCTCCAATAGAGATGCAAGCTGAACCAAGGCACTCTTTTTTGCTTCCAGTTGTCCTTTCATGGAGTAATGATTATAGGAAATAATGCGGTAAGACAACTCCTTGGGGACCAGGTCACTTTCCGCCACAGCAATTGCAGCAGGAGACTTCTCAACAAAAATCGTAAATCCATTCTGTGTCGCCTGCATATACCCGATTCTTTCAATTACTTGACCGATCTGCTGAAGATAAAATTGTACATTTATGAACTGCGGTCGCATGTTACCATAGCCGTAAGGAAAGTTCAGCGGAATATACTGGTAAGCTATGAGTAAATTTTCCATATACTCGCATAGTAAGATCAACTCATCAATTTTGAAATTAGTGGGTTCTTTTTCAAAATGAAAGTCATTCAGCTCATTAAACTCCTCCAAAGAGAGAGAGGTGCCACGAAATGGGAAGCTGAGGAAGCATTCACTGAGTTCGTCATACGCAGAAACCCTATTGGAATTCGACACCACGATGGTTCGGTCAAACAGCATTCCATATAGCTTCTTATATTCTTGTTTTGGATCAATCTTTGCCTCTTGCAATATCTGCGCAAAGGTTCGCCGCATCCTATCTCACCTCATTCCACTCTGGCCTGTCCATTCATCAGCATAGGCAGGAGCCAGTCACGGAGTTTAACTATTTCTAGATTTTCCTTCACCTTTTGCTCTTTCAGTGCTAGTAATTTTTGAACCTGCTTTGAAAACAGGTCAACAATGTTTTTCGACGGAAGAATTGCATTTAAATCCAATAATGTATTAATCCGAATGCCCTTAAAAATGCTACCTGTTGAACTAGAAGTTGCACTTTTTATAAACATATCTCCCATGAAATACATGTATAAGAACTCTGATGTAACCACGTCGTTATTGCATCGTATGGAGAATACAGATTCATTAATATCCCAGTCTGTGGGAGTTTCTTGGATCAAATAGCATCTTCCAAGTGGCGCAATACTGGCAAAGAGAATGTCACCGGCGGAAATATCCGAACGAGCATGTATCACTTTTTGTGCTTGCTCATCTACCGTATCACAGCTAGTAAAGTCAAGTGTCCCAGATGTAGTTATATTTTTTACAGTTATATATTGAACTTTTCCATTCCCAAGTTTGAAATTATCTCTTGGATTCAATCCCGTATTTATACTTGAAATTGCACATGACAAAGGTCCGACATTCCAACCCTTTGGAATTCTCTGTTTCAGTTTGGAATTCCACACCATTTCGCCGCCAGAGGTGCGGTAAGGGCGGCCGTTTTCATCCGGAAAATCAAACTGCACAAACCAATAGTCATAAAGGGTTTTCGCCATGGTCTCCAACTCAGAACAGATTTTCTGGTTAAGACGAATTTTTTGCTCCATATTGTAATGCATATCGCCAATTTTAACCTGCTCTTGGTACTCTGGAAGGTAAAGATTTAAAAAAGAAAAAATATCTTCATTGAAACTTGCTCTCAAAGTCATAAAGGCATTATTAGTTACTGCCTTTCTAAACAAATAGCCTCTCAGATAAAATGCCAAATATTTATGATACGCTATACCAGTTGTTTTCGGGCGGAGCCTTTTCGTAAAGCCACTATATGTAGCTTTTGGATAGTTCTTCGTAGCTACACAACTCATGGCTAACTCATCTATAGTTTCACTGGTTCGAGTAATAAGTATATCGCCCTCTTTAATTGAGTAGATATCTTGCTCTTTTTCAGATGTATCCATTAGATCTGGCAACTGTTCAGGAAGAAAATAGTTGTTAAACACAGTTCCAAACGATACAAAAGGATAACCATGACCAGCTTGGTCTTTTGTTGTAGAAATCCCAGAACTCATTTCATACAGTTCTGAAAATGGGTATTTTTTTATTTTATTCATACTTCACCCGCTCCAACTGCTGCTTGATTTCCTCCTCCAGGCGGCGGCTCTCGGCAAATAAAGCATCCAGCCGGGTGGTAAAGCCGTTCATTTTCTCCGTAAATTCCTCCGGCGTCAGTTCCACATACTCGATCTTTACTTCAAAGTACTGGCCAGCGGAGAAAGACAGCTTCTTCTGTTTGATGTCCTCATAGGACACCGCCACGCAGAAATCGTCTACTGGCTCTCCAGCGTTAAAGGTATCAATAATCTTGGCGATCTCTTCCTCGCTGAGGACGGTCTTCTGGTTCTTTCCGTCCACCTTTTCTTTGGTTCCCAGTTTAGAGGCATCCATCAGCACCACTTTTCCGTCCCGGTTATCCTTGTCCAAAACAGGATGGAAACATTGGTTCCGGTAGTGGCAAAGATATTGGAGGGCATGGAAACGACACCCCGGAGCATTTGGTGATTCACCAAATACTCCCGGATTTTTTTCGGGATGCCGGAACCGGCCGTCAGAAATCCGGTGGGAACCACCACTGCCGCTTTGCCGTGGTCGTTGAGAGAATAGATAATGTGCTGCAGGAACATCAGATAGATGGCCATGCTGCTCTTATCCTTGTTTGGTACATTGGGTACACCGGCAAAGAACCGCTCCTTATATGCCTCGCCAGCCAGTTTTTCCCGGTTGTCACTAAAGTCCATGTTGAAGGGCGGATTGCTGACGATATAGTCAAATCTGGCCAGGCCGTTCTTCTGGGAATTCAGATGGCGGGGTGCAACCAGTGTATCGTCGTGGACCACATTTCCCAAGGAATGCACCAGGTTGTTCAGGATCAGGTTCAGCCGCAGAAACTCGTTGGACTTGGAGGAAATATCCTGGGTGTAGATGGTGCAGTTATCCTCTCCGATCTGATGAGCAAGCGCCAGCACCAGGGTGCCGGAACCGGCCGCCGGGTCATAAACCGTCACATTCTGAACCCCATCCTGGACCATAATGCGGGCAATGATGGTGGCAATGGTATGGGGCGTGTAGTACTCGGCATACTTGCCAAAGTCCTTGTTGTAGTCTTTGATCAGATACTCAAAAATCTGGGCAAAGAAATCGTAGTTCTGCTCATACACCTCAGCAAAACTGAATTCCACCAACTTATTGATAATGGCGCGGCAGAACAGAGGCTTTTTGGCGCTCTCAATCACGTACTGGGAGATGGGATCAAAGAGCTTGATCTTCTCCTCCCCGCCGGTCTGAACAGAAAAGACATCCAGGTTATAGTTGGAGATGTCCACCAGAGTGTCGTCAAACAGTTCGTGGAATGGATAGGGCGTACCGTCCTGCTTTTTCATGGTGTCATCATTCTGGTGGTTAAAGAGGTAGGAGATGTAGTGCGTCTTCTTCAGGCAGGCCGTGTCACCGCCCAGCATGGCCAGCAGCATCTCATACTGGTCGTCTGGCATGGCCTCCAACGCAGCCTCCAGGTTCTTCTCCTTCGCTAAGGAGGGCTCTGCTTTCCGAACCTGATAGAAAAATTTGTCGTTGAGGTATTTATACAGAAACACCTGTGTGATGATTTTGTACTCACCGGGAGAACCTCCCAAGCCAAAATTTGCGCAGATGGTTTTCAGATCGTCGATCATTCGCTTGGTGCGAATGGTAAGGGATTCGATTTGCATTTAAGATATCCATGTCCTTTCTGCGAAGTATTCTCCTGAGATATAGGTATCAATAAAATTCACCTGTGCCATAGAGGGCTGTACTCCGTTATTGCGGCACGATTGAATGATGGTAGGCATAATCTCACGGGTGAAATAGGCGTGATTATCCATAATACGCTGGTTTTTCAGTACCTTCTGGTCCACAGCCGTCTTCACTCCCATGAGGATGTCGAAGATGACAGGATCACTGCCGATGGGCGGTGGACTTGCTTTTATGCGCTTGTGTGTACGCATATATTTGGCGTCACCGCCGTATTTGGCACAGAGCATCTGATCACGAAGATTCTGCTGAGCCGCTGTTTTGCGGATGCGCTCCAAATCCTGAATCTGCTGCCGCATTTCGTCAGCCGTCAGTTCCTCGATATTTTTCTTCTTAAAAATCCGTTTCAATTCCTCTAGAAGCGTAATATATTCCGGGTCCTTTGGATCAAGGCTGCGCTCCAGCTCCCGCCGTGTTTTTTCCAAGGTGTCCTGATACTGATCGGCTATGACCATCTCACTCTCCGAAACTTTTCGGAAGGTAAACTCGATCTGATCCAAAGCAATATTCAGGATCCCTGACATGTCCTCACTGTCCTGTAATTTTTCCTTGAGGTTCACCAGGTTGATCCGGTTGTTGACCTCGCTGAGCAGGGCATGGAGGTTGTCCATGGTAAACCGCTGAGCCAGCTCGTCATAACCGAACAACTGCATGATGTTGAACAGTTCCTTGCAGGTCTCCAACGCTCTACGCAGGTCATACAGTTCCTGTTTATCGTCCAGCGCCGTGATCTGCTGCGAGAATAGTTCTGCGTTATCCGTGGCATAGAGGAACAGCTTCTGCTGGGCTGCCCGCAGTTCCTGCTCCACTTCCTCCTGGGATTTGAAAATATTGCTGTACCGCTCAAATTCGTCCCCCAGTTCCGCCTGCAGTTCCTTAAAATACGCCTGGTTGGTCTTGTCGAACTCAGCACGAATGTCGGCAAAATCTACTACATAGCCATATCGGAACGCCTTGTATGGGCGATTCACGCGCGTCAACGTCTGAAGCAGATTATGCTCCTTGATCACACGGCCCAAATACTGCTTTTTCAATCGGGGCGCATCAAAACCGGTCAGGAGCATATTGTAAACGACCAGCAGATCAATTTTCCCTTTTTTGAAATCGTCTGTATATCTGCGCCGCGTCTCCTTATCCTCCACATCGTGGAGAATCAAGATGTGGCTAACCTGCGAATATCGGTTCAGTTCCTGATCAACCATCCGGGCCTGATCAGACGAATCACAGACGATCATGCCGCCAATGGTGGAATCACTCAGCGCGACGCGGCTGTGTTGGAAATCATCCACAATATAGTCTACCAGCGCTGCCACATACTTTGGGTGCGCATAGACATCTTTCTTGCTCAATGACCCTTTTCGAGCTTCCAATTCCTCTAAAACTGCGTTGAGTTTTGCCCGGTATTCGGTCTTAATTCCCTCCCGAATCAGTTTCAGCGTATATCCGTCGGCAATGGAGCGGTTATAGTAATACTTGTGGATATACTCTCCAAAAACGTCCTTGGTGTTATACCCATCACCAATCAGCGGCGTACCAGTCAGGGCAATCATGACTGCTTCCCGGTCAGAGGACATCAGGTTTGCCAAAAAGGAACCTTTTGGATTATAACTCCGATGGGCTTCATCCAGAAAATAGATCCGCTGTACATTCACATCGTAGTCCGCCTTGCGAACGATAGACTCTGCGGAAAACTTCTGTATATTCACCACAGTAATGGTGTCCTCACCTGTATTGTTGGCTGTTCCAATGGTTCGGATATTTTGAATAAACTCCTCTTTGGAATTCACCTTTTCCACATGGAGCCCGCGAGCAGCAAATTCTTCTCCCGCCTGGGTCAGCAGATCCAAGCGATCAACGATAAAATAGAACTTCGCAATCTTTCCCTGCCGCTGATAGTAGTCTCGCAGATACCGCACATTATGGAAAGCCAAGGCGGTCTTCCCGCTCCCCTGGGTGTGCCAAATGATACCATGTTTAATTCCCGCATCCAGTTTCTTTTCAATGGCAAGCGTCGCGAAAAACTGTGGGTATCGCATGATATGTTTTTGCAGGGTCTTAATGCCGTCCTTATCGGTACGCTCCACATAAGCAAAGCCATATTTCAGAAGCTTCAAAAAACGGCTCGGCAAAAACAGAGAGGTCAACATTCGATTGGTCGGCGATAATTCATTCAGATTGGTCTGGTATTCTTTGGTGCTTCGGATAGACGCAAGGTTATTGTCCCGAAGAATTAATTCCTCAATTTCTTCCTGCAAAGCAGGAAGTATTGTCTGTATTTGTGGATCTTCTTCTCGGAAACGGTTGAAAAATAATTTGTCATAGCTGCTGGAGGCATAAAAAGCCCCTGTGATAGGTTCAACCTCGGTATCGTCATACTCCATATTGTTGGAAAACACCATAACCTGTGTTATATTCACGAAACGTCGGAACACCTTTTTCTTAAAGCGGCTATTAATCCGCTTATGCTCTGCAATAATCCCGTCTCGGTTATTTGGCTTCTTGACTTCAATAAAAGCCAAGGGCAAACCATTAATCAGAAGCGTAATATCCGGTCGGAATTCGTCATCCCCATTCTGATATGGAAGTTCCGTAACAACATGATATGTATTACGGGACATATCGTCCAAGTCAATCAAGCGCAGGCCATCCATACCATCTAAGAGGATCTTATAGAAAGCTCGACCCAAATCGTCGTTGGATAATTTGATAGTTAGTTCCGCTACTAAGCGGTCAATCTCTGCGTCTGACAGATTCCTTCCGTTAAGCTGATTGACGGCATTATGGAATAACGACCTGAAAATATTAGTGTCCTGACAGACCTCGTCCTTACACTGTTTCAGTGGAAGATAGGTATATCCCAACCGAGTCAGATGTGCAATCGCGGGGATTTTAACACGGGAATTTTCATTGTGAATCATGTCAGTCACCTCACTCTCAGAACTATCGTCATTATATCAAGTATTTTTCTTCTCGACAATCTAAAGCTCCTGTAAGCCAATACTATTTGCTATGATAACGGAAAATTGTAATTACATTGAAAGTGAATGCCACCAATTTCTAAAATACAAATTGATATAGAACAAACATTCTATTAGTATCAAAGTATAAATTCATACCCGCAACCATGCTGCACCGAGCCACGGGTCCTAAGACATTGTCTTTGAGTCACCAAATTGCCGGGCGCATGAGAAGAACACGAAACCATGCAGTCTCCTGTTGGTCAACGTGTTGTTCTCGTGCGCCCGGTTTTTCTTTTCCCCCGTTCAACTATATTCTTAAAATTTTCAAAAATGGGTTATTAAATCGTCGCTTTCCTCCCCTATACAATTGGGAGCCATATCACACCAGCAGTTTCCAAATCAAGAGTCAGTCAGTCAGAAAACAGGAGGTACACATGCAAGAATCAGGTTTCAAAAGTTACGATGAACTGCCGCTGTTCCTCAATGCGAAAGCAGTGGCAAAAATACTGGGCGTGTCACCGTCCAGTGGGTACGAACTCATGCACGAACCAGGCTTCCCGGTGCTGCGGGTAGGCAACCGCCTGGTAGTGCCCAAGGAACAATTCATTCAATGGGGCGCGGAACACACAGGAGGTGGCTGTAAATGAATCCCATTCTCTGTCAGCATAATCCAAAGCGAAGTCGTTTCTCGCTTCCAAATGATATCTGGAAGTGGGGCCTCAAGCCCCAGGGATTTTCCATCCTCGCCTATCTCTGCTATCTCCATACACACCGCAAATATTTTATTGCACCAAGTGCAGATGAGATTGCCACCCAATTACACATGAGTGCAGACATGGCAGCAGAACAACTCTCTGAACTCAACCATCGCGGACTACTGGATCAACATATGGCTCCCGTATTTAAAAACACCAGTAAGAATTTTTTCTCTCTGCCCAATGAACTGTTCTTCCTGAACATCGGTCACGGGGCAATCACTGTCTACGCCTATCTGCTCTACTGTGAGGATCGCCGTACCCATCAATGCCATCCCAGCTACCGCACCATCTCTGCTGCAGTACACCTCGCTATGTCCACAGTGATAAAGCATATCGCAAAGTTGGTAGACAAGCAGTTCATTACCGTTGAGAACACAACCTACATTGACAAACATGGCATGAAGTGGAACGGCAACAACCAGTACACTATCTTGCCAATCCAAGCGGCAATGGATCATTGCTACCAGCAGCAGATGCTTCGACTGGAGAAACAGGCGCTCATGCATCAGCAGGCCAAAAATACCCCGTGAGCCCCTTGTGAGGCCCTGCGTGGAGCGGCTTGGGTCCCAGCCCCTCCCGGGGATTTCAGACGGATTTGGCCGGTCTTGAGGCTCTGCGGAGGACGAAAGAAAAAGCAG
>ERZ779852.482-NODE-482-length-43658-cov-5.848061_pt1 | contig 43658 bp, 39 predicted proteins | sample MGYA00511559_ERZ779852 | MGnify/ENA primary metagenome ERZ779852 (study PRJEB29588, sample SAMEA2157977) | human gut metagenome | biome: human gut; feature: human-associated habitat; material: faeces | place: Denmark | collected 2008/2010 ...
TTGCCGTACTCGGTGCTGTCGTCGCCGCACCGATGCTCGCAGTGGCATCTTTTGCAGCAGACCGCAAGATCCGCAGCGATTACGAGGAGGCCATGCGCTGGCAGTCGGAGGTCATCCGTTACAGTGAGGAAGTGCAAGATGCCTGCCGCAGGAACAACCAGAGGCGCCAGACACTGCGCGCCTTGAATCAGGACATGTACGCCTTCGGGCTCTTCTTCCAGGATATGCTCAACGCAGGCCTCGGCGCGGCAGCCTGCGATGAGGCCGATGCCTACATGCCGCTGCTCAACGATGCGGCCACGACGCTCATTGCCTACAGCCAGCTGGCAGCTGCACCAGCGAAGCAAGACCGCGGGGCGCTGCAGGATGTCGAGACAAAGCGGGATAAGCTGCACGCGGTGGAGCATCGCTGCAAGGCGGAGTTCTACCGCTACTACGCATCACTGGAGCTTCCGAAGCAGGAACTCTTGGAGCAAGCGCGTGAGCGCGATGCACTGGCAGCGGCCGACCGTCTGGCGGAGGCCATCTCGGAGCTGCGCGGCCTCTTTGAGCAGGGACTTTATGAGGTGAACCAGAAGGTCGAGGATCTGCACGAGGATATGACGGAGCGCTTCGACGCGGTCGATGACGCGCTGACAAATGTGCAGAGCACGCTCGAGAATCTGACGGGAGATATTCGTCGCCTGCAACAGGAGACGGAATCGTATCTGGCCGTCGGGGCAGATGACGCCGCGGCGCAGGAGAAGATACTCGAATCGTTTTCGAACAAGCTGACAGCGCGGCTGCTTGACTCATCCCTGCTGCGCAGCCACGATCTCTGCGAGCGGGCGCAGGAAATCCTGCAGGAGCGCTTTGGCAGGGACTGGGACAGGCTGCGTCCCACGTCAAGGCGCTTCCTCATCACAGCGCGCGTCCTGTTTGCGCAGATGGAGGCGGTGCCGGACCAGATGGATTACTCCGGGGTCTGCATCCTGATGCTCAAGGCGCTCGAAGCGGAGCTGCACCAGCGGCTTTTCTGTGACTACAGCGCCTTTATGGAAAAACACCACCCATTTGCCGTGGAGCCTGCTCACTGGCCGAGCGTCCTCTGCTATCGCGACAACCGGGGCAGATGGCACCGAGTGGCGGAAGAGCGCTTCACGCTCGGCAGCGTGCCGTACTTCTGCAACACGCGCGTGCCGGAGCATATCTCCGATGCGGCCAACGAGCAGGACAGGCGCTGCCTGCTCTCCTTTGCCAAGCAGAAGCTCTTCCGCAAGGGCCTCAGCGAGGACAAGATCTGGGAAAATCTCACGCGCATCGGCAAGGATGTGGAGCGCGTGACAAAGCGCTACCGCAACCGGGCCGCGCACATCAATGCGATACGCCATCAGGAGGCGCGCGAGTGCATGGACTTCCTGATTGATGTGCAGCAGGTCCTGGTCTGGATGATGCGCGAGTTCGCCTGATAAACAGGCGGCGCCGTCACCCTGAAAGTTCACATGTTTTTTGGCACGAAGCAAAGCGCGCCCCCTGCTATCATAGATATCGAAAAGGAAATGATACATGATAGAAGGGGGCGCTTTTTATGAGCAATGCCAGGAATCCAAAGGAGCAGCCGCTGACCGTGGAGCAGCGGTTGCAGCAGACGGCCGATGAGCTGCAGGAGCGCATCCGCTATTACAGCGAGAGCGAAGAAGGCCAGGAAGAAGTCCGCCAGACGGTGTACCAGGCAGGGCGCGTCATCGGCGGTGCAGCCAGTCTCGTCTGGACCATCGCGAAGAGCGTGACGGGATGCATGACGCGCAAGGCGTGCGATTACTACGAGGCCGGTCAGCAGGCAAAAGACGGCAACTACAAGGCAGCAGGCAAGAAGATTGCCGAGATGCAGGTGCGCCGTGCCAAAGGCATGGCACAGGCTGCGGCCGCAGCAGCGGGAACAGTCTGCAATGGCGTCAAGGCAGCCTGCACAGAGGATACGGAAGCAGCCAAGAAATTCTGCCGCGGCCTGCGCAACTGCGCTGTGATCGGCGAGACCATCCTGGTGGCATCGGAAGCCGTTGATGCGATTGAAGCGGACGGAGATGGCGATGCAGCGGAACCTGCCCGTACAGCAGAAGCGTTTGGAGATGGTGGCGGAACTACGACAGATGACAGCGCGCTGCCCGATGCAGACGGCGCAGCGGATCTCCTGCCGACGACCGATATCGACGACATGCCGGGCGTTGAGGACGGCATGCTGCTCGACGATTCGCCAAACAATCTGGCAGAGCTCGCCGAAGCCGGTGAATTCCACGGCACGCACCATATCAGCGAAGTCGTACGCAGCCAGGACGCGCGCCTTGACTTCCTCGCACAGCACGACCTCGAGCGCATCCCCACAGGCTGGGAGCTCCACCACGTCGTGCCGCTCTCCGAAGGCGGTGCCGATACACCGGACAACATGGTCCTGCTGCGAGCAGAAGACCACGACTGGATCACCACCCAGCACCGCATCTTCTACGGCTGGCCGGGGCCTGAGTACTGGCAGGCCGCAGATTGATGGATGATTTGCCCCCCTGGATGCACTCGATATCGAGCTGGACTTTGTGCCTTCAGCCGGGTGAGGGTTCACGTGAACAACGGGATACGGTAACATAGGACATCCTGTAAAATGAAGAAAAAGCTCGTCGACTGGGACGAGCTTTTTCTTCATAGCGGACGATCAATATTTATGGAACATTGCCTGGATGGCCTGAGGATCATGTGTCTTAGTCAGCGCCAGCTGAAGCAGGACACGTGCCTTCTGCGGGTTCAGCGAGTCACCGTCGATGAAGTGTTCATCGATGTAGGATTGTTCAGCCGGGACGACAGCTCCTGTACCAACACGGGAACTGCGGACGACGACAATTCCCTGCTTGGTAGCCTTGGCGAGTGCTGCTTCATCTGCCTTGTGGACCGAGCCATTGCCCGTGCCCGCGTAGACGATGCCCTGTGCGCCTGCAGCGACAGCCGCATCGACGAGCGCTCCGTCGGCACCAGCCGTGCTGTAGATGACATAGACCTTCGGCAGCGCGGTCAGTTTGCTGACATCGAACTCACTCTTGACCGTGTGCAGGCGGATTGGCGTATTGCAGAACGTCGGCGTGCCATCATAGACGTAGCCGAGCGGGCCGGTCGGCGATTTGAACGTGCTCACTGACGTGGTATTTGTCTTCGTGACATCACGTGCGCCGTCGATTTCGTCATTGAGTGCGACCATGACGCCGTGGCCTGCGGCATCCTTGTCAGCCGCAATGCGGACCGCGTTCAAGAGGTTCATCGGGCCGTCCGCACTGATGGCTGTTGCCGGACGCATAGCGCCTGTCAGTACGACAGGCTTATCGCTCTTTACCGTGAGATTCAGGAAGTAGGCGGTCTCTTCCATCGTGTCCGTGCCATGCGTCACGACAACGCCAGCCACATCTTTCTGTGCAGTGAGCTCGTTGATGCGCTTCGAGAGTTTGAGCCAGACATCATCCGACATGTCTTTGCTGTCAATGCTGCAGATCTGTTCGCCAGAGACATCTGCGTAGTTCTTGACTTCCGGTACAGCGTTGATGAGCACATCGATGCCGAGCGCACCGGCCTTGTAGCCCGTGGTCTGCGTGTCCGACGCAGCACTGCCGGCAATCGTACCGCCTGTCGCGAGAATCTTGACGTCCGGTTTAGCCGGAGCCGCATAAACAGACTGGACACCGAGCATCATCACGGCCAACGAAGCCGCCAGGATAGAAGCTTTCTTTTTCATCTTCATGACATACACTCCTTTTGCGCAGTACCGTAGTACCAATAAAAATAAATTATGTATAAATAATACAAAACTATCGACATAATCCGAACAAATTCGACAAATTATTGTAATTGTTATTTTTAGTCTGATAATATGTAAATATTTGAAATTTTCATTCGTATCATTATAGATACTCTCTCCTGGTAAGTTTTCTGGTGCGTGTATTCGATAGCAGGATTTCTATCTCGGCAGTCGAATGATTATCTATAAAAGGGATTAGAAAAGTCTGGCAGTTCAAATGGGAAAGAAGGATTTGTCATGCGTTTTGCAGGGATAAAAACAGCAGTCGCATTGTCGCTTGCTTTTTCAGCCGCTATATGGCAGGTGCCATCAGCAGAGGCCTTTTCAGCGCAGGATGCGATAGGAGCCGTTAATGAAGCTACGCAGGATCCAGAACTGATGTATACCATTTACATCGGGATGCCGGAAAGCGAAGTTGCGTCTAATCTGCGCGGTGTCGATGGACAGAATGACTGGGAACTCACATCGAGATCAAATTCAACATCAAGACATGATTTCGTGACATATCAGCTGGCTCGTGGTGCTGCTAATATGAAACAGGTAAAAGAGATATTTCTGGTAAACGTTACAGATGGATATGTCAAATCGATTCGAATCTATTATCGCTCTGGAAATCCAAAATTGATTACACCACTGTATCAAAAGGCTTTGCACAATTATGGTAAAGCCATGGGAGCATCGAAAAGAAGACGCACGTACGATACGACCGATGCTACTTACTACCAAGTAAATCAATGGCAGAAAAATAATGGCAATACACATGACGTACATAATATCAATTACTCATCGGGCGACTTTGATATCTGTACGGGAGAACATGATACCGTTCGAACCTTAGTTATTGATCACTATCACTATTGAAGAAATTTTACGGTAAATTTATTGATGTAAGAAGTCATGAAGAGTACGAGGAGAAATATCATGCGCCTAAGAAAAATAATGATACTGATATTGTTCAGCATAATCTATTCAATTGGCTATATTACGCAACCGATTACTTTCGCTTCTAGTACATCGCATAGTTCCTATAAGATTAATCGTTACTCAAAACCAATCCCTATTGAGCAGCTTAAAATTGGTGGGGTTGGTATCGGTGATAGTCTGGATTACGTAAAATCTATATATGGCGAACCGTCGATAGTGGGGAAAAAGGTCAAGAATTATCTATATGAGGGGATAACATACGATGTTTCTTATGGAGATTCATTCCTACTAAAAGTCCTTATAGAATCGAATGGTACCGAAAATATTGTTAATATCAATTCAACGGCCAATAATGGCTTGGCTATGCCTTGTGGCATCAAGGTAGGATCTCCTATAGGTGATATGTATAAGAAATTTGGTATGCCATGGAGAACTAACTTCAAAAAAGATGGTACCTACAGTTATGCCTATCGCACAGACTATACGACCAAAATCTTATTTACGACGAACAAAGATCACCTTATCACACGGATTGATATCATTGGAATGGAATGACATATTATTGTATGAAAAGATATGAAGAAAGGATAATTTGTCCCTACCTTTCTTTATTTTATTTTGTAAAGGAGTATCTGTCATGCCAGCAAAACTTCAGCTATGGAATACTGATCTTCGTCAGCTGCCGTCTGATGATACACTTGGCCCGTTCACGCCTATCTTCTCTTCGAATAAGCCGAAAGGCGCTCTCTGGACCTCTGCAGCTGTGCGTAAGGGAGAAGGATACAGTTCGGAGTGGCTGGAATGGTGCCACCAAAACAGATTTCCTACTAAGAAGCATAACTTTCTACTTTGTCCAGATGCGGATTGTCGTATCCATACTATTCGCACTCGGGATGACCTCCTTACCATGAAGCACATCGAGGAACCGCTGTACTCTTTGCCTAGAAGAAATAATGGGTTTATCACCGGCCCTGTCCTTCATGCCATTGATTTTGCTTTCTATGCCGCATCTGGACTTGACGGCATCTGCGTTACGCAAGAAGCCATCCTGTCCTGCAGAGAATGGAGCGCTGAAGCAGGTTTCCCCGATGAATCTGATACGCTCTCATTCTGGGATGTGGAGTCAACCTGTTGGTTTCGTACTGCTCATATACACATCGTCGCTGAATGTGACTCTCGAAAATAAAAGCGATGATAGATATCAACAGGTTTATATCGTCGAAGTTCAATGAATATGGCGGTGAATTAAAAGCTGCTTTCCTCTTCTACAGCCTCCCAGATAATATCTTTCAGATTCACGACATGTTGAATATTCTTATCGGCTTCATTTTTTGAGAATCCAATCATGCGAGTAATCCGTCCGGATGGAAGAGATAATTCGATAATATTGAATGCATGACACTCTATTGATACAGGTTCCTAACTAACTATTATAAATAACGCCATAAGATATAACTCCTTCTTCCCATCTTCTCAATATTTTTGGTAAGGTCTTCATTTCAATAATCTTTTTACCATATAATCGTTTTGATCGTTTCTTTTTGTGGATGACTTCTTCTATAGCGTTTTGCAAAGAAGCTATACTTGCTTTTTCATCATATTGATCGGCCTTGATGAAAAAATATTGCTTTTTATTATGGAAAAATAAAATTATCATCTTAACGCTAGGTGTTAATAAGAAGAAGTGAATGTTATTGATAAATGTAATGGCGTTTTTGTACAGATTATTGAGATTCAATATAATGATATCTCGGTCTTTACTAAGCGGATGATAAGCTCTTTTATTATACAATAAATCTATATGGATGCTTTCGTCCAAGCCAGCTAAGTGTATGTGAAAATATTTATCATATGATGGACTAACATTTTTATCAAGGTGTATCGATAATGCAACATCGTCAAGTGTACTTACTTCTTTTATAGCCTGCAAAAAAGATTGCTTTACGATATGCAATTTTTGATTTTCTTTTTCTGATAGGAATGGATATTCAATGTAGGGGATTTGGAATGTAACAGCATCTTTCGACCTGACGAGATTGCAAAATCTGTCTCGAATCTGTTCTGTCTGTATCCGTGTGCCTTCTCGGATGATTGACAGGAGAAATTTCATTTGGTTGCGTTCCCATTCTCCATTCATGGTATATCTCCCCTATCCGTCCGTAGCCTTTCAGCATCTATACATCAGGTTTCGATCTCGTCTTCGTGCTTACGTATCGTCTCTTTGACCACTTCCTCGTAGCCGGTCAGGGCTGCGAAGGGGGCGAACTGTGCGGATCGCTTTTCCAGTGGCATGCGCGGGCAGCATCTTGGCTCTGGCCTCGGCAGGTTGATGATGTCGCGGTACTGTTCTATCTTTCGCGTTACGTTCCTCATGCCTTGTGTCCTCCGATTTCGCCGTTGCGGGCAATGGTGCAGGCTTCTTCTTTTAGGTTTGCCGCTTTCAGGATGGCGTTTTTCCCGAATTTATTCTTGATGGCAATCATGGTGTGCTGCAGGGATTTTTCCTTTGCCTCTGCCTGACGTGCTGCTTCGTCCCGTTTGACTTCTTCTTCCATGTTGCTGAAGAGGTCAAATTCGACGACGCTTTCCTTTTGAGTGGGCAGGCTGTTTTCATCGACAAGACGTCCCATGGTGACGGTGATGTGTCGGACGAGCAAGGCGGGGCTTACGATGCGGTCGTAGAGGGCAAGCATTTCATGGAGCAGTTCTTTTGTCGAAGAGGTATGCTTTTTCAGGCTGACGGTGCCGTGGGCTGGCTTTGGCACTCTTCTGCCATAATGGTCGACGTGTACGGGGCCGGTGTAGCCCTTGGCGATGTTTTCGATGTCATAGCCCACGTCCAGCACGATCTGGTTCGTCAGGAGTTTCTTGGCGACGAGATCCAGTATCATCCGGTCGGCCATCTCCCAGACGATGAGCCTTGCCTGCTCGTGCGTATACGGACAATGGAGCACCTGGCCGCTGCTGATGCTCGTGGAGGCAGGACGATACGCTTTAATGGCTTCCATCGTGCAGGGCTCATAGCCCCAGGCGTGGTCGATCAAGAGCTCGGCATTGACGCCAAAGACTCTGTAGAGCTCTTTCTCTCCCCGTGCATCCAGGGAACGACGAGCGACATCGCCCATGGAATAAAGGCCCATGTTGGCAAGCTTTTCGGCATAGCCCTTGCCCACGCGCCAGAAGTCCGTTATCGGGGTATGTGCCCATAGCTTCTGCCGGTAGCACATCTCGTCGAGCGCCGCGATCCGCACACCATCCCGGTCTGGCGGTATGTGCTTTGCGACAATGTCCATGGCAATCTTGGCCAGATAGAGATTCGTGCCGATGCCAGCGGTGGCCGTGATACCGGTCTCTGCCAGTACCTCGCGCACCAGCTTCATGGCCAGGTCATGTGCCGTTGTCTTATAGGTGTCGAGGTACGGAGCCGCATTGATGAATACCTCATCAATGGAATACGTGTGTATGTCCTGCGGCGCGATGTAGCGCAGATACACCTCGTAGATGCGCGCGCTGTAGTCCATGTAAAACGCCATACGCGGCGGTGCCACGATGTAATCGATGGCAAGATTCGGATTTCCTGCCAATTCCGCCGCATCATGCGATTTGCCGATGAACGTTCTGCCCGGCGCCAAAAAGCGGCGCTTGTTGTTGGCAGTCTTGATCTTCTGTACGACTTCAAAAAGCCGCGCACGGCCCGGCACGCCATACGCCTTGATTGCCGGTGTGGCAGCGAGGCAGATTGTCTTTTCCGTGCGGCTCTCATCGGCCACCACCAGATTGGTCGTCAACGGATCCAGGCCCCGCTCCACACATTCCACCGATGCGTAAAACGACTTCAGGTCAATCGCGATAAAGCATGTCTTGTCCATGCGCGTCCCTCACCTCCCCTCGCATGTCCATCATCATCTTGGCATGTGCAGATAGACGAGCCCTGCCACCTGCAGTGCCAGTATCAGCGGCACGCCGTACTTGAATTTCAGATGCAACGTCTTGTGGTGGAACAACTTCATCGCCACAAGAGCCCCCACACTGCCGCCAATGGCCGCCAGGCCAAGCAGCGTCAGCTCTGGCACACGCCACCACTTGCGGATAGCGCATAGCTTGTCCCAGCCGTAAGCAGCGATGGCCATTGCATTGATGATGGCAAAATACCATGCGGATGCTTCATGAAAATCTACTCCCATATTTTTCTCCCTAAATCAATCAAGCATCAACTTCTATTGCATTCGCAAATGATACTGTAAGACTTCTACAGAATGGCCCTATATCCTGCTTCTGTATCAGGACCTTGTTGTTCTCTTCCGCCAACGGCAGGTTCAGGAGCGTCTGCCCCGACACATTTTTTGCGCCCGCGAATCGGCGTCGCTACTCGGTTTTCCCGCCGTTTCTCAAAGAGAAATGAGGAAGTGCACATCACCAGCCCCGGAGCAGCCCTTCTGGAGACCGTACAGGCATCCAACAGCCTGTCATACATGGCGTCATACTTCTGTCATACAAATTGTCATACAGGTTGTCATCCTGCTCTTTGCTAGTTGGTACACCAAGCGCAAACTGCTCTCGCATACGCTCAGCTACCCAAATCTCAACATAATCTGCAATGCACGGATTCGACCACAACCCATACCATGCCATGTACAACCGCGTTCTGCGGCTGGAATGAGCAGATTTCAACCATCACGGACAGAGTGTTACGAAATCAGAGCCAGCTAATCAATGAGCGCCACACCAGCAGATGGTGCATCGGCCTCGTCGCAGAAGAAAACTCGTCAGTAGTCTACCAATTACCGATTTCTCGGTGTATGATAAATTATCATATTGCCCTTCTCGTAGGTGTTGTTTTTAGCGATTATATGATACAGTATCAGGATGCTATGCGAGTTTATTGTGCTTCAAAAGCTGTAAACTCTCATAATTTTAACAAAACGATTCGAGGTCACACATCATGATTTACCTGACAGGCGACACGCACATCCCCATCGACATCGACAAGCTCAGCAGCAAATCTTTTCCTGAGCAGAAGCAGCTGACGCGCGACGACTTCGTCATCGTGCTTGGAGACTTCGGACTGCTCTGGCGGGAAGACAAGACTTACCAATACTGGCTGGATATCCTCTCTCACAGAAGATACACGCTGCTGTTCATCGACGGCAATCACGAGAACTTCGACTGGCTCAACTCGCTGCCCGTCGAGTCCTGGCATGGCGGTCACGTACACCGCATCGCCGAAAATATCCTTCACCTGATGCGCGGCGAAGTGTTCGAGATTGACGGCAGCACCTTCTTTACGCTCGGCGGAGCGGTTTCCCACGATCGCATCTATCGCACGGAAGGCATCAGTTGGTGGCCGCAGGAAGTCCCTTCCAAAGCAGAGATTGACCACGCCATCGACACCCTGGCCCGCCACGGCAACCAAGTCGACTACGTCCTGACCCACACATGTCCGCTCGATGCCCTGTTCGAAATTCGCCTGCGCGTGAACAGCTGGGATAGATATGGCAACTACTCCGTCGAAAAGGCCTTGCAGGCCATCAACGATACCATCCACTACAGAGACTGGTACTTCGGCCACTGGCACATGGACTTCGACCACAACCAATACCATGCCATGTACAACCGCGTTCTGCGGCTGACATAAAAATAAAGCGCCAAGCGATCCAAATCCCACGGGAACTCGTCTCCCGCGTCGGTTGGAACGCCCTGCGCTTTATTTTTATACTACCAGGAAATATCAGCTAGTCAACAATCTGCATGTTGCAGTGGCGCTTTCATCTTACGATGAATTCCATGACAGCATAGGGATCCGTTATTCATCATCCATTTCGTCCTCTTCGTCTTCGTCATCTCCTGCTTCCACCTCGATGCTCTGGCAGGCATTGTAGTAGCGAGCATATTCGCGGAGGTATTTGAAGGGGAATGGCAAGACTGTGTAGTAGCCTGTTTTAACGTAATGGACTGTAAGCTGTGAGAAGTATGTCTTGAACATCTCATCCGAGATTACCTGATTTCGTTCAGAGGGCAGGATGACGCGGATGATCATGGCACGGGAGATCGTGTAACGGCTATTCGATGTGTTGCTGCCTGCGACGTATCCGATGCCATCCCGCATCTCTTCGAGCTGTTCCTTGTAGAAGACCGGCCGCGAGAGGCGACAAGCATGGCCGAGAAGATGGGCGTCCATCAGATACTTCTGCAAGTCTTTCTCCCCCTTCGGGGTGAAGAGGTAATGGCCGTTCGTGACGCGGCCTATGAATTGATTGAGCTGTGTTCCGATAGTACCGTTCATCCTTCTCGGTTTCGATTTTTCTTCTGGCGTCGCTTCAGACCCCGTCTTGGCAGACGGTAGAACGACTGCCTTCGTCTGTTTGAAGGCATCTTTGATGAGCTGCAAGGAGAGATCAGTCAGCCCCTGCTCCATCTGCTTCGCGGCAATCTGTTCCATCCAACCACTAAGCTCTGCCTGATAGACAGCATCGCTGCTCTGCGCAATTTCGTGTTCAAATGCATCGAACAATTCCTTGGCCGGTATCTCATACTCGAGGTCAGCCATGGGCAGCTCCTTGTAGTCCGGCAGCAGGAAACTGTTCGTCCGAATGATCATGTACGACATCTCCGGGTCCTTGCCAGGGCAGACGAAACCATCCAGTGTCTCATTGTAGTTCAGCCGGATGCCGAGACTATGCTTACCAAAGTCATAGAAGGCCTTTGTATCCTCTATCATCTTGGCTTCCAATCTGGAAAGACCTTCACTCGCCTCATTGAAGTAGCGGAACGCGATTGCCTCTGTGTTGGGGTCCATGATGAGCTCGTAGAAATGGAAGAAGGTTTTCTTCTTCTTCGGATTGGCCGAATCCTGACGCGTCTCTTTCTGAGGAAGAACATAGGTCCACGGTTCGCTCAGATAATCCTGCGGATGGAATACGGTGAAACGTCGATTCTGGATATCCTCTTTGATGCGCAACTCGCTCTGGAGCTTTGCCAGGAGCGGGCGCAATGTCCCATCCCACATTTTCTGCTTTTTACGAAGGTCTTTGTCCGGCATGGTCGGCTTTTTCGTCTTAAGCCTGAAAATATCGCAAAGTGCCTCCAAGGTAATCCCCTGCGTCCTGAGATTCGCCCGATAAGGCAGGCTGACGTCTTCCACGAGCTTCCCCTGCTTATCGTGACGATAGTATCGCCGATCGTGGAAGAGAAGCAGTGTCGGTACTTCTGGATTCACTTCGCTGCATGGCGTGATCTTGTACTCGGGGTATTGATTCTGAAGATACTCGAGAAACAGCTTTGAGGTCAGCACCGACAGTGGACTCTGTATGAGATCTACGAAATTCCAGCTGACTGGTTCCAGTACAGGCGGGTTCTTCATCTTATCGCCAATCCGGATGAACGGCTGCTCAACGAACGATATAGTGAGGTATGGGGCTAAGCGGCGGCTGGCCATATCCATGAACTCCATGAAGCGCCCGACTTTCGTCTCATGCAGCGCAGCACGTGATGAGATATCGAGAAACGGTATCGTATTGTGCGTAAAACGTGAACTCTTCTGGCAGAAGAGGATTGCCTGCTCCTCTTTCGGGATCCTGCTCCGGGAACCAAGATACCGGCGCATGCTGTCCTTCTCGATGAGGTAGAGCGGGCCCTTCGGGATATTGGCTGGGTCAATCTGCCGGAAGCTCGTGACGCCCAGATTGAGATACATGCCGGGCGTAACAGACACATGGAGGCAGACACAGGTCTTATGGCCAGCTTTATCCTCTTTGCATTCCATAGGCAGGTAGATCTGCCCGAGTACATTGTGGTATTGGATCTCCTTGGTCTGATAGTTGCAGACCGATGCCAGGAGCAGTCGGAGCAGATGGCGGTCTGCATAGCCGAAGAGACGGTGGCGGACAAAAGGAGAGAGAAGCGATGCCCTGTCGAGTACCTTGATATGGTATGCCGTATAGCGGCGGGAAAGCTTTGCAAGAATGGCAGAGAATTTCGAGCTGTCTTTCGGGAAGATAGCCATGCATCTGCCCTGTGTGTAGACAGAGGCAAGTGCCTTGGCATCCTGAACCAGCACATCCAGAATCGGATTCTGGTAAAACGGGGAGTGCTCATCTGAGCCATCATCGGGTTCCTTCGGTTCGACCAGGAGAATCGTGAAATCTCTGGCAATTGCCGCGTAATCAAAGACAGCCTGTACCTTGTTCGTTCGATACAAGAAGGTGCTCATTCTTCTTCACCCCTTTCCAGACGAATCAGACGCTCATTCTTGCAAATCTCGTTGATGGCTTTCATGTTCACACCATCCGGTGTGAGCAGAGCAGGGACGGTCATGATCCGCATCGTATTGTCATAAGTGAATGCAGTACCTTGGTTGAACTTCAACAGCTCATCTTCATCCTTCGTCTGACACAGGCGGATAATATAAGCATGAGCAGCCTTGTTCGGATACTCCTGCCGAATGCTCTCCAGCTTCTCATAGACCTTGTTGTAGAATGCAGTCTGGTTCGTGAAATACAGGCCCGTGATGAGCTTCCAGTGCTTGAAGTCAATGAAATCGCCGCTCGGCAGCTCGCGGTCGAACTTCTCATAATAGGTCAAATCCTGGATAGAGGAAAGATTCAGATGGCCATACTTCTGCAGGATCCAACTGCCGACAATCTCGCCAAGACGGCCTTTGTAGATGTTGAGGAACAGTATCGGCGTCATGATATAGCGCGCCTTGCGGAACGTCGTCGCATAGCCATGCTCCTTGAAATATGCTTCAAGTCCTGGGAGGTTGCGGAAGAGGAATTTCAAGTTTACCTCATACTCCGATACGATTCCATCGCGATATTCAGACGTGGGGCTAAACTCAAGGCCGTGACGCTTCAGAATCTCCTGCTTTTGGTCAGAATCCAGATAAGGAAGGACTCTGCGCTGGTCATGAAGACGAATATACTGGTACATGTTGACCTTCTTACCGAAGGTCAGATAACCATATTTGGCATATTCCTGAATACGAGCAAGCTCTTCAGACGTGAGGCCCGGCGTATCTAAGAGCTCATCAAACGAGTCAAAAGTCGGATGGCACATCACGAGCGGCTCCAGTAATTCGAAGGACTTGCGCATCGCATTCGTCCAGACCATGTCGCTGTGGAACGCCATGCCGAGGATATCGCGATAGATGCTCTCTTCGCGATAGCACATATTCTCCGCAGTGCGCATCTGCTGCTCTGCCGCCTGATTTTCTTTCATATTCTGCACGCGCTTATATTCCACCTCATCTGCTGGATTATATACATCGTCTACCATCTTGCAAAGCGCTTTCCACTCTGGTGTCTGGATTGCATCGTCCTGCCATCCGTTCATCCTTGCAAGATACAGATTCCGTATGTTCTTTTCCTGGCAGCAGATCTGGATATGGTGGTTCTTGAGGAAGGCGCGGTTACCGCGTCCGAGTGCCTGTGTCAGGAGATATTGGGCTTGTCCAGCGACATAAGGAACCTGCCGGAAGTCTTGGAAGAGCTTCATCAGAGGGAAAGCAGTGGGCGCCGGACTCAAGATGGCCTTGATTGCCTTGCGGCTCTCACTATAGCCAATATGGTTGATCTCTTCCAGCGTCAGAACATCCGAGATCATCTGATGGCGCAAGACTTCCGTCTGCGGGTCCTTCGCCTCACGTGCCTGCAGATAGTCTTCTACATTATTGAGGAGGTACGTGATCTCACCCAAGACGAAACCATCGAAGTCGCGCCGACGATGGCGTGGATCAACATCGAGGTTCGGATCATCCGGATAGATGTCAACGAAGTCATCCTCATAGAAAGAACTCTCATAATCAAGGTTGATGCCCGTGCCAATCGTCTGATACGAGGAAAACAGCAGGACGTTCTCCCCCTTCTGCAGGAGATTCTTGACCTCCTGCAGGGATGCCTCGAAGGACTGCCCGTCTTCTCCCTTGCTCCGCAGCACCTTGAAGCAAGCTTTGCGGTGCGGGTATTCCTTGGCAAACTTCTTGACCATGTCAGATAGGAGCTTTTCATTGAACTCCGGCGAGTTAGAAGGAAGCGGATAATTTAGGAAAAGCCATGCATGAGCATGTTCCGATTGGAAGAACTGCAACACAGCCTTGGCTGTCTCATAATAACGGCGAAGGATATAGGAGGCGAAGATGCTTTCCTCTTTCTTGCGTCCCTTATGCGGCTGTTTCTGCGCAACAGCTACACTCTTATCCCAAACCTCTTTCGCAACAGCTTCAGCATGCGACGGTGAGCGATAGAGTTCCTGGAAAGCCTTGAAGGTATCCTCATATGATGACGGTTCCTCACCCTTCAAACGCAGTATGTCCGTCCGGATCGACACCTGATGCTTCTGGTAAGAGGCTCCCATCTCCCGATAGAACTCCTGCAGTGTATTCCGCAGCCCGTCAGACATCGGATAGAACTTATCGCCAAGTTCTTCTTTCAGGAAGGGAAGGTAGTAATTGGAGAGGCTCTGCATGCAAGCCGTCGCCGAAAGACCGATGACCATGGTCTGCTGTGCCAGTTCGAGGAGCTTGTATTCGGAGGTCCGCGACTTCGAGAAATACGTGAGCTCCGTCCGCTCCCGGTGATCATCGCGGTTCTCAAACTCCGTCAGAGAATAGCCAGAGCGGAAATAGCGATAGAGGCTGAGCTCTTTCTTCAGGAAGGCCTCCCATGAGTCCTCCTCTTTTTCTGCATGGATTGGCTTATTCCCAGCATCCAGTACCATCTGCTGTGTCTTCTTGTCTCGAAAGGAGATACCGAGAGTATCCAGGATTGTGCTCGTGGCATCCTGTACCGTGTAACTTCTCGGATGATAAACGCGCCGGGGCTTCTCGGCCTCCTGCCGTTCGAGCTGATACTGGGCGATATTCCTTGCATTGATGCGTCTGGCAAAGAGATCAGCCCACTTTTGCAGATAGAACTGGAACGTCTGGAAGAAACCGCGGATCTGCCGAATCATCGTCGTCGGATAGAGACACTCATCCTCTCGCCCCTTATACCGCTTCTTATATTCCTGGTATGTATCGTAGTCTTCAACATGGATGAGCATGGCATTGCTCTCCTCAGAATACTCAAGGTACGAATACGCCTTGCCAATCGTATAGTAGTACGATGTGCCAAATAAGCAGGCATTCTCTCGTTTGTCATATTTGAGCTGCAGATTCAGATGATACTTTTGATAAATCGTATCGGCTTTATAGAATAAATAATCCATATCATTCTTGAATTCCAGCTTGTGCTTGCTGTCGCGATTGCCCAACCTGTAGATTGAGTCAGGGATATCATCCGGCTTCCCCAGATGATCATGCAAGGTGCAGAAGACATGGATCAGGTCATTGGTATTCGACAGGGCTGCTTCGAGAATGTGATGCTCCCAGATCTTATGCGTAGAGTCCACCTCATCGATGATAATGATTGGTTTCGTCCCTCCAAACACCTCCATGAAGTCCGACATTCCCGGAATCAGGGATACATTGCCGCTCAGGAACTTATCGAAGGACAGAAAGACCAGCCGTTTCGTGGGGACTATCGTGCCCGGATACAGCGTGACAGCCCACGGACAGCATTCCGGGATTTCTTCGATGTGCTCATAGAGATACTGTCCCTGACGTCCCTTATCATTCTCCTGCATTTCGTCATCCGCAGCGCCAGACAGTGCCTGGAATACCGTTCTCCGAACGAGATGGCGGAACGTCCTCTCGCATTTCGCGAGCTCCTGCTGGACCTTCTCACCGTATTCCGCATTCATGCGCTGCATGGCAGAGGTGACATTGGACTGCCTCTGATTCCGCTCCCACTCTTGGCAGGCAGATAGTGCGGCTTTTAGTTCACCATACGCTTTGGACCTCCGGATGGACTCTGGCAGAGACTTGCGAAATCGCTCTGCTTCCTTCCCCTTGTCCATCAGGTACCGGTCCAGATAGGATCTCTTGTTATCAAGGAACAAAAAGTCCGCCTTGAATGAAGCCTCCGCCTTCTGGCGCGGGCCATGGAAAGCCTTCAGATAAATCTCCTTCTGAGAATCCTGTTTGAGATTCTTCTTCTGCGGCGTCAGGAACAGAATGGGATGCTTATCCCTGCCATCGTCCGCACAGAGATACTGCGCAATGGCCTGATACATGCTGTACGTCTTACTGGCACCTGTCGGCAAGTTCAGCAAGTAGAGTCCAGATTCTTTCTGGAGCATCTCATACAGCTCTCCCGTGATTGCTTTAGTTACATCCATTTTAAATACCCCCTTCATAAAAACAGGTAACATCCTTTTCTATACTGAAGGAAATTCACCGGGTGAATTTTCTTGGTATCCATCGTTCCAGACTCCCTGGTGTATCAGATTGGCGTAAGGCGGAACCAGCACAGCACCATATCAGATGCGAACGGGCTGTTCTCGCTTCTGACAGTCTCCGCCTGCTGCTCGATGATGCCGTAGGGCTGAGCGAAGCGCTCCCCTTCCCATGGCAGCTGGACTGCCGTATAGGTCTGCTTACCCAGCAATTGCTCGAAGGTATCGCGCTACATGGCCAGGAAGATACAACCTGTGTGATAGTGGAAGCAGGCGACATCGTCGTTGCCGACAAGATGCTCCGTGCCATCTTCAGCCCAGATACGGAGCGGATTCGGCATATTTGCCTTGGTATTGCCGATGTAGTCTCTTGTGCTGGCCGTGCCGAGATAGCCCTGATGCAGGGCATAGAGTTCCTTCTTCGATGGATTGTAGCCGCGCTTCCCCCAGCTCTGCAGGACGCCGACTGTCTTATCGTTGAGTGGCAGTGGCCGATAGCCCATGTGCTCTAAGGCCAATGGCCAGTAGCGATGAAAGACGTCCTCGTAGTGAAGATCATGCTGATGGCCGTGGATGTTGATATCTGCCGTATGACCGTACTGCGGCACATGCGAGAAGAGAATCCGGATGCCCTGCAGCGTCATCGTCATCGAGTCAACAACGAGATCAAAGCCAGCTTCCATGTAGTACGGCGTCGACTTCTTGTCGTGATTGCCGCGCACCAAGACCTTATGGCCGGGCAGCTTCATGAAGCGCATGAGCTCCTCCTCATTCCACGCCACATCACCAAGATGAATCAGCGTGTCATTGCTCCTTACCATCTTGCGGCAACTGTCGAGAATGAGGTTCGTGAACCTCGCCGGACGGCCGCAGCTCTTGAGCATATTCTGATGGCCAAGATGTGTATCTGTGATCAAGTAAAGCATCGTCTATTCCTCCCTCTTTATTCATCCTTTTACTGGCGTATCTTCCCCATCCGTTGGCATTCCGCATACAGCGGATCACGGAAGAGGTCGTAGCGTCTGATGCTCAAAGTCTTCTGGCCTCTGCGGAACAACAGCTCACGTCCAATCTCTAAGTTGAGCACATCGCTGTATGGCCATTCTATGCGCTCTGCGATGGCCTTGGCCGTGAGGATGTCCATGCCACCGAGATAGATATAGGTATCGCAATTATTGATGATGGTCTTAGCATTGTCGCTGCCATAAAGGCTGGCAAGCTGCGTCTCCGACTGGATCAGCATCGTGACCGAGATGCCCTTCGCACGGAAAATCGAGATGTGGTCCTGGAAGTGGTCGATGGGCACACCTGTCGCGAAATCATCACAGATCACGTAAACGGGATACGGCAATGTGCCATCTTCACGTTTCTCAGCTAATTCGAACAGGCACTTGAACATCTGCTGGTAGAAAATGCTGATGAAGCGGCCAAGTGCCGCATTGACCGGCGAAGTGTAGACAAAGAGCACCGTCTTGGGTTCCAGCAGTTTCTCAAACGAAAATTCGCGCGGATTCTGCAGGAAACTGCGGATGGCATGCGTGAAAACTTGCATTAGTAGCGTCTGAAGTGTCATCATGACACTCTGCCTCGTCTCATTCGCCCCATTGATATAAGCTTCCCAGGCACTGGCATCGCGTGCATCCGAGTTCATCAGCCTCTTGATTTCGCGCATGAGGAGTTTCCGATGATGCGGATCTTCCTCTTCGAATACATCCTTGCCCTCCTTCTCGTATTTTTCCCACAGGTCTTCCTCAGATGGCTGTTCCAGTTCATGGCGACAAGCATGACTGGAATACATATAGCAGCCATCTTCCATGTCAAACGGGTCGCGTCCCTTCCGCCAATCCGTAAAACTCGTGCCCGGGATGCTGTCCAATAACTTCACCGCATCCAGCAGGCCGCTTCCTTCACGGTACAAGCCATTGTGGACATAGCGCAGAACAGGCAACAAGAGGCTTTCTGCCGAATTGTTCCAGAACGGCTCTTTGATATCGTTTTCATTCTTCTTCCCCCAGATGATAGAATGACTCAGTGCCATGAGATCCGTGTCATCGAGGCAATGTTTCAGCGGATCATAGCCGAACGGACTCGTCTCCGGATGGCAGAAGTCAATCTCGTAGATGTGATAGCCGCGCTTCTCCAGCAACTGACGGATGGAATCCGTCATGCCGCGCTTCGTGAAGATGCCGACGGCATTGCCGTGCTGCAGATGCATCAGCATCGGATACGCCACGCCAATCGTCTTGCCCGCGCCCGTTCCGCCGACGACCAAGGTGTTGTTGTTCACCTGCGTGCGACGCGTATCCATCGAGAATATCGCCTTCGGCCCTGCGCCGAGAGGGAACGTATCATATACATGCGTTGCAGGATCCATTGCCTTCATCATCATTGCCACGACCTTTCCTTGTTGCCTCAGACCATTCCATGATACATCTTCATCCACAGCATTCCACCTGAGCCCTTTACTACAGTAAAGAAAATTCACCCGGTGAATTTTTGTGATAGCATGTCAGTCAAACAGCTCGTTCCTCGTGATCCGTGCGAGCTTCTTGAACTTTCCCCTGCGCTCTTCGACGAGATAGCCGTCTTTCACGTAGTACAGCGGCAGCCCCTTAGCTCTTGCCCGCTGGTTCGCGCGCGCGACTGCATAGGCGGCCAGGAATATGTCTCGCTCATCACGGTCCTTCGGCAGCTTGATGCCATTGAGATACATAGTGCTCACTCTCCTTCTCAAAACATACCAATCTGATACGCATTTTCGTTGAGCCATTCGTAGCCTGCCATCAGATCCGGGAATCCTGCTATCTCGATCAGCGATGCCATACTCTCGGTAATCATCTTCCAGTAACCGTCATAGGTGTCAAACGGCCTGGGTTCCTTTTCCTCCTCCTGATCATCATCTTCATCATCTTCGTCATCCCCGTAATCGTAAGAGTATGGCGTGACCCCAGTGTAGTAGAGGCCCAAGGCGATATCCGCCAGACTCATCTCCTGCGTCAGGATTTCCATCAAATCCGCTCGATTGTCGTTATCCAAAACATTGAGCACATCCGTCGCTGACTCTGGCGGATCATCGGTCCGAACACGTCCATACAGGAAGAAAAGCTCGTTCTCGGACATGAGCTTCTCGATATTCCAATAGAGCGTCTCATAGTGATCGATGTCATCGAATACCTTGTTGTTGTAATCAATGTAGATAGCGGCTGCCGAAACAGCCAGCATGTAGATCTGCAACTTTTCCGTCTGCGTCTCGTACGTCGTGCAGCCTTTCTTCTCCAAGATTTCCCAGACCTTCGCCATCCACATCCACTCGCGTCCCTCTACCCATATATCTGGCGTCAGGCATTTGATTTCGTCAAACTCCACCTTCATATCGAATCAACTCTCCTTTTCGAACGACTCCGCCGGATAGGCATTTGAGGTGAGCCAATCGTCACCTGCCATCAGGTCATAAAAATCTGCGCCCACTGCCAAGTCATATCGATTCTCCTGAATCATCTTCCAGTGATCCTCATAGGTATCAATCTGTCGTCCACGAACACTCTTATTTGACTTCTCCTCATCTTGAGGCGTACGTAAATAAGGCGTATATACAGTATAGTAGAGCCCCACATTGATATCTGCCAGGTTCATCTCTTGTGTCAGGATCTCCATCAGCTCTGTCCGACTGTCGTTTTCCAAAACATCGAGCGCCCCCCTTGTTGAATCTGGAAGATCATCGGTCCGAGTGCGTCCGTACAGGAAGCAGAGCTCGTTCTCGGAGATGAACGCTTCGAGCTTCTCATAGAGTAACTCGTAGTGTTTCAATTCATTGAACACGATATGGTTGTAATCCAGATAGACGGTAGCCGCCGAAACAGCCAGCATGTAAACCTGCAGCTTCTCCGTCTGCGTCTCGTACGTCGTGCGGCCTTTCTTCTCCAAAATCTCCCAGACCTTCGCCATCCACATCCACTCACGCCCCTCCGTCCAGATATGGGGCGTCAAGTCTTTGATTGCGTCAAACTCCACCTTCATGTCATTCACCTCATCACGATTGCAGTTCAATATCTCTTGCCATCTCTTTGCATACCATCTCATCAACCGTCGCCATAAATCGGCTCCACTCGCCCTCGTCGGCTCCCTGCGGTGCCTCGACTTCCCGGAAGAAGCGCCGGATGAAGTGATAGCAGAGCGATGACACGCGAAAGACCGGGATATCATGCTCCCCATACCAGCGGATGATATCCATTTCTTGCAGGACATAGCGTACCTCTTCCGCGGCAGCCTGGGAGTACCGCTCGAATCGCTGTCCGTGAAGATGATGAAGTGCCTCTTCGAACTCCACCAGATATACGTGAAATCTCTGCCACAGACCATCTGACACCTGCCATTCCATGAACAGCCGTATCAGATAGGTGCGGGCAGCGCATTCGATGATGTAATGGATGTACTCATACAGGCATCCATCTGCATAAGGCACGAGCAACGGCCCCCAGTTCCTGCCGTTGCGCTGCGTTTCGTACGTGCGCTCGATGTTCTTGCTGATCTCTTCCGCGATGTAAGCCTCGTATGCATCACTGCCTGCCTGCAGCCGATCATCCAAGAATCCACCATATTCGATGTAATGCTTCTTGTCATCTGTCCCCGTCAACTGGCTGTATTCGAAGAAGGATACATACGTTGTCTGAATCCGCTTGACGTGATTCGTCCAATCTGCCCAAACGCCCGCCTTGTTATCCCATACCGGATCATCCCATCCCATCCTATCGAACAAGAGCGAATTGTCGCCGCACAGCACGATGTGGCGTCCTTCTGCCTTGACGAATCGGTCGTAGAAAATGACGGCCGTATCGAGGAGATACTCTATGTTGGACGCATCTTCGATGAAGACATACCGATAGGATGGATGCTGGTACAGGAAATAACGGATATCGCCAACGTCATCCTGCTCATACGGACCGCACTGGACCCAGCAGGTGTTCTCGTAGTCCTGCAGCTCCTTTACGGCCTGAGCCATCATCGTCTTCTTGCCCGTATGCGCCAGCCCGTACAGCAGGCAGACTTCCGATACCGGATCCTGTTTCAGATAGTCCATGAGTGTAGCGATAGCAAAGCGCTGCCCCACACCCTCACTTCGGAACCGCTCCAACATGTGCTCCAGTTCCTTGCCCGAATACGTTTGCATAGCTATCTGCCCCCATTCACCACAAAGACAAGTTCACATCGTCGCTATCCCTCACGATTAGCTGACGTACCTTCTCCGGCTGCTGGCACTCTGCATAGAGCGGGTCATGGAAGAGGTCGTAACGCTTTGTGCGCAACGGTTTCTGGCCCCGGTGGAACAGCAGCTCGCGGCCGATCTCCATGTTGAGGATATCGGTATAGGGGCAATCCATGCGCTCTGCGATGGCCTTGGCCGTGACGATATCCATGCCACCGAGATAGATATAGGTGTCGCAGTTATTGATGATGGTCTTGGCATTCGCTTCACCGTAGAGCCCTGTCAGCTGCGTCTCCGACTGGATCAGCATCGTGACCGAGATGCCCTTCTCGCGGAAGATTGAGATGTGATCCTGGAAATGGTCGATGGGCACGCCCGTCGCAAAGTCGTCGCAGATCACGTAAACCGGATGCGGCAGCGTGCCGCCGTTCCTCTTCTCTGCCAACTCAAACAGGCACTTAAACATCTGCTGATAGAAGATACTGATGAAGCGGCTGAGCGCCGCATTGACCGGCGACGTGTAGACGAACAGTACTGTCTTCGGCTCCAACAGCCGCTCGAATGTGAACTCGCGCGGATTCTCCAGGAAACAACGGATACTCGGCGTGAAGACCTGTGCCAGCGGCGTCTGTAGCGCCATCATGACACTCTGTCTTGTATTGTCAGGCCCATTGATGTAGGCCATCCAAGAAGCAGCCCCCTCTTTATCGGAGTCCATCAGTGCCTTGATCTCACGCAACAAGAGTTTCTGGTGTTTGGGATCTTCCTCTTCAAAAAAATCCTCAGGCTCTTTTGGCTCCTGCTTTTCCTCCTCCTGAAACCTGCTCCCTATTCCCTGCGGACATGCCCCCAGCTTGACCTCCATCTTCGTGTCTTCCGTCATATGATATCGCTCGATGAGCGAATCGATTATATCAGGGCGGCCATGAGCGACGTTGTCCTTCTTGTTGTCATTGTCGTTGTCTTCATCATCTTCAATTTGCTCACAGGCTCTTCCCCAGTCCCGACAAGTTGTCATCGGGATGGTGTCCATGAGCTTCACGGCATCCAACAGGCTATCCCCATCGTGGTAGAGCCCCCGCCATACATAGCGTAGGACAGGACGAAGGAGACTTTCCGCTGAATCATACCAGAACGGATCCTGGAGGCGCTGGCCGTCTTCCTTGCCATAGATGATCGAGTGTGCCAGCGCCATGATATCCGCATCATCCCGGCAATGCTTCAGCGGATCGTAGCCGAACGGGCTCGTCTCCGGATTGCTGAAGTCAATCTCATAGATGCGATAGCCGCGCTTCTTCAGGAGCTGGCGGATGGAATCCGTCATGCCGCGCTTCGTGAAGATGCCGACAGCATTGCCGTGCTGCAGATGCATCAGCATCGGATACGCCACGCCAATCGTCTTGCCCGCGCCCGTTCCGCCGACGACCAAGGTGTTGTTGTTCACCTGCGTGCGGCGCGTATCCATCGAGAATATCGCCTTCGGCCCTGCGCCAAGCGGGAATACATCATATTCAATGCCAGCATCTGCTTCCATCATCAGCACGTCCTTTCCCATATCCGATACGACTTCAACCCAGCTCCATCATCTGAGCAAATCCCATGACCTTGTCGGCCAGGCCAAACTTCACGGCCTCCTCCGCCGAAAAGTAGTGATCCGTCCTCGTGGCCTCGGCAATTTCCGCCGGGGCCTTTTTCGTGTGCTTTGCCAGGATGACTTCCATCTCATGCTTCGTCTTGAGCAGTCTGTTCGTCATGCCCTGCAACGAGCTGTACTTGCCGCCGATGTTGTTGGTCAGGAGCTGCGGCTCGTGGATCATCACCTGACTGTGCGGCAGGATGTAGCGCCCGTGCCTGCCCGAAGCAAACAGAACGGCCGCCATGCTGCACGCCTGCCCAAGGCAGCAGAGCACAACAGGGGCAGGGCTCGTCTGGATGATGTCGTAGATCATCATGCCCGCCTCGATATCACCACCGGGCGAATTGATGCAGAGCACGACGGGCGCGTCGCTGTCCACCTGCGTCAGGTACATCATCTGCTTCGCAAAGGCGCTGGCCTTCTCCATCGTGATCGCCTCTTCCAAGAACAAGATGCGCTTCTGACTCAGAAGCCCCTCGACATCCACCTCGTGCATCCCGCCAGAACTCCGAACGACCGTCCTCATGGCCATCCCTCGCTTTCTTCTCTGCATAAACCGACATTCAAACAGAAGTGCTTCCATCAACGCTGCGACTGTACTGTTATAATATATCCTAACGTATTGTCTGTCAACAGTTTTCTCAGAGCTTATCTATCTGTAAATTCTGAATAGCGCTAGCAGGTAAACGCGCTGTAGAGGCGTTTCCTCACAAACTGTCTAGCTTACCTTGTTATACTAACAACTATGTGATATTCTATACCTGCGAGAATGAATGCTGATTCCAGTACCGCAGATACTGGCAGCTACTGAATGAAGGAAACGTATATGACATCCCATGATTTCTATCATAAAGATGATGCAACACCAAGGCTCTCTCTTGATCAGGCCATCTCAGCCCAGGAGGTGGCCGACCGCTTGAGAGTCAGCCGCCACTATGTCAACCAGAACATCCAGCCCCACATACGTGCATATTGCTGGGAAAAAAGCGCTGATACGTCCGTATATTTCGATAAAAAAGAGCTTCGTTACTGGCTCATGCGCAATGCGGACTTTTCACGACAGACATGGCGCTTCAAGGAAGGAAATCCCCCTCCCGAACGAGGAAAACACAAACCGCCCCTCATACCGTATCAGCGGAACAAAGTCCCCCCTGTCCTTGTCATGCCATTCGATTTTCTAGATCTCCCGTTGATTTTCCCAAAAGAATATCGCCGACCTGGTTCCGACAAGGTGGCCTCAGCAGAGATCTGCTATCGTGACATGTTCAAGGCCGGCGCTGTCAAGATACAGCTTGGCAGCAAGAAAACCATGTTTTATATCCCCGGGCTCGACAGCAACGATCCGAAAGCCATCCAAGAGTGGGCCGACCGACCATTCGACGATCCAGACATCCCTCTGCTTCCTGCCATATGGTTGCCGATTGATTATGACTGTAGCAAAATCTTTTACCCGGAGACCCCAGCCAATCGTAAGTACATTGGCTGTTATCAAGACCAAGCTTATGACGCTCCTAATCCATTTGTCCGTCCATTACACGAAGACAAACCAATCGATCCAGATACCTCGAAAGTCTTTGATGAGATTATCAAAGGGGGAAGCATTGCCGATTCATTCCCACATGACGAAGACACAGCCTCTCCCATGCCGCTTGCCTATAATATTGACCCGCTGGATGAGATTCGATCCCGTCAGGAAATAATAAGCATTGTGTCGGATCTAGACGAATCACCTTATCCTGAGGACGATGACAGTCTGGACGACCTGATAGAGCACGCCGAATGCTACATGCCGCCAGCTAAGATCGACGGCACACCTCCAACGCCAATCGACGATAATCCTGAATCCGAAGAAAGCATGGAAGACCTCATGCATCACGCCGACCAGTACTTCCAGCCCGGCGACGACATCGAGTACTACGACCCCAACCACGACTGGTATGTCCAGAACTGGGAAGGCGAGGATATTCCCGGCACCTCCTGGCTGAAAATTGAAGATAACGATGACCGTACCGGCAAGTAAATCGAAGAAACATAAAAAGGGCCTGAGCCTATAAGTCATGCTTATAGGCTCAGGCCATTTTCATAAAAGCGATTCACTCAATCCGCCAAAATCAAGTCCGCAAATTCTTCCTTTCCCATCGTGATTCCGCTGTGCGCCAGCCGTTCACGGCGCTTTTCGTAGATTTCATACAGCATCTCACGGCGCTCATCGCGCAAGCCGTAATGAATCTTTCGGTGACATACAGGGCAAAGGCAGATGAGATTGGCGTAGACATCCAGACTATAGGAAAAACGGCTCTGCAAATGAATCGGGATGGTATGATGTGACTCCATGTACGGCTTATGTGTGCGCTCTGCCACAAAGGTCTGATGCCTGCCATTCATCTCGCAGTGATAGTCAGCAACCGCCAAGGTCTGTTCCCTCAGGATATCAGACCGCGCCCAATGTTTGGCCTCGTAGTGCCTCGGCTCTTCTGTACGGACAGGCATCGGCATATCCAGTTTGCCAATATCATGACGAAAGGCCATCAGGTTCGTTCCTTCCGCAAACTTCACATAATGATTGAGACCCGCGCTATACATCTGATTTCCCTTCTTATTTTGAGCGATGAAAGCGGCATCCTCAAACAGTACCTCCTGCAGTTCCTTCAAGCGATGCAAATCCGAGACATCATAAATCGAGCCCGTTATCATCTTCATCTCTTGCAAGTGACGCGTGATGTTATTGAGCGCATCACAATAGTGATTTACCGTAGATGGCTTCAACTGACGCACCTCACTGAGATAGCACTTGTAATATGTCTTCAGCAATGGCTCCATTTATAATCCCTTCCTTAGGTGATTCATGAAAAAATCTTAATTCAGAAAAGCACAGCAATGTTAACCCTTATCAAAATCATCATCTAGTTGCTTTGTCAGTAGCATTCTTCTATAAAATGTGTTGATTTTTAAATTCTATAAAAATAAAAAAAGTTCCTTCTCAGCTAGACTAAAATTTTGACATGTCCCGGTCCATCATGTACTTCAGGAATAGTGATACCTTCATGGAATCGATACGATAAACGCCTCGTCAGCAGCCATTCTTCAGATGTCTGCTGTGCTGCTGCCAATCGCCGAATTGTCTTGCAAACCTATCCGTTCAAAAGCACAGCTGTCCTACGTATCACCGCTTATGACCAATGATTTCCTCCATACGCGACAAGAACAGGCCAGGGATATTCCCCGGCCTGTTCTTGTTGTATGAAACACACGCCACGCCGAATCCTTTATTGCGATAAAGGAAATTCACCGGGTGAATTTTTTTCTCTCGGACCGGCCTGTCAAGTTGCGTTCCGCAGCATCCGCATTATATCTCGCGAATTCCGCATGACTTTAGGTATTCATATATCGCATCGTAATACACATGATTCCGTGTCGGGTCTTCTTCCGCGTCAACGCCTTTCGGAACAAACAAGATCATGCCTTGTCGTGCTCTTGTCAATAGAACGCGATAGGAGTTGACGAGATAACGCTTCTGTTCTTCCTGACGCCGTTTAGTCCATTTTGAACCGCGGAAACGGTAGTAATCCCAACCAGTCTTATCCGCATCACGCCGCAAGTCGGCGTCCCAGCAAACAATGGCCCAGTCGATTTCCAAGCCCTGTACCTTAAACTCACTGGCGACAATCTCGAGCATATTGGACGACCGCAAATCGTCACTCGGTGCCAGGAACCAATTCTTGACATCAATATCCGTCGGCACGTAAATCCCCTCTGGCTTCAAGCGCTGTGCGCTGCTCGATGCCAGTACGCCGCAACGCTGTGAGCCGCGGACCTGCGTCTTCACCCACCGCTTCGCCGTTGCATAGTCCCGTGTCAAGAATACGGGATACTTTGCCGCAATTCTTTCATAGACGGTCCTCGCCTGTTCCGGATGATTATCGAGGAGCGCATCGACGAATCGACACTGACAGTCCGCGCGAAAGGAGCGAATGGATGTCTTGAGGTGAAGTGCGTCTCTTGCTTGACACCGTGGACAGGATAGAATCATCTGGCGATCAATGGTACGGTCTTCCACCTGATTGAATATCTCCGGGGAATAGAACATCTCCCATTCATGGAAGGCCTCCACCCCACAGCGGAACCACTCATTGATGCCAACTTCACCGTCATAGATGTCCTGACCAAGTCCGACAAGACAAATCATGACAGCCCAATCACGATGACGGTCCATGATGCTGAATAGAAGATGCGGCTCGCTGACTGCCATTGCTGGGTCATTCTTATGCTTCGCACTCATCTTCTGCTGATTCCAGACACGCTGTGCTTCATCAAAAATCATGATATTCTCGACCGTCGGTTTATCATGCATCACATTATCTCGCTTGAATGCAAAGCTACTCTGAATCAAAGCATCGATGGCTGCCTCTGTCTCACGGTTGTACTGCTTCTTCGCCTTGACACTGCGCTTCAGTGCTTCGCGCAAGACCTCGACGAGCGGTCCATTACCTGAGATATAGACGCTGAGACTCTTTTTTTCTGCCTTCAGATGTTTTGCCACGGTGTCAAGTCCGACCAAGGTCTTACCAGCACCGGGAACACCTGTGACGAAGCAAACGCATTTCTTTCGTTTTGCCTGTGCATAGGCAATGATATCGTTGATTTCCTTCTCACATCGATCAATATCACCTTGTCCCGCTTCAGAATTTGCAATCTCACTGATGTCGTGAGCCGTGTACGCCTCTACCGCTGCCGCAATAATCGTCGGCGTCGGATGATACGGTGCATTGAACCATTTCTCGAAGTCAATGCGCTCATCATCTCCGTACAGTCCGATGAGCTCCGCGATTTTCGGTATGACCGTCTCAATATTTTCGCGTTGCAGGTGTATCTGTTTATCCGGATATGCTGCAAGTGACTGCTCCTTGTGGTATTTTGGTGCATCTGTTGCAATCAAGATAGGACAGACATAGAGGTTCTCTGATTCCTTATGGAAATTTTTGATATCGATGGCATAATCCTCAGCCTGTTGCGCATCCTGAGCAGTATACACATTTTTACCATTTTTGAATTCCAGTGAAAACACCATGTGGCGGATCAGCAAAATCACATCGATGCGCTTACCCAGTCGAACGATATCATACTCAAAGATGATATCGCCCTCCATGCCGCACGCATCCAATCGTTTCTGCAGTTCCTGTATCTGATTGTCCCAGGCGTCCGACTGTTCCTTATTGATTTCAAACGAGTGTTGAACCAACTGCCCAACAATAGACGATGATGTATCACGGATAAATCCCGGGATTGAGTTGCAATAGTAGGCTTTTCCCTTCTGTGTTGAAAACGTATATTTATTCATGCCAATGATTCTTCCTCATACTAGTCTATCCCCACGCGATAATCATTTCACGCATGAGGTTACTCCCATTCCGTCCAATATGCATCATCACGATTAAAAGCCTGCCTATATTCCTCTTCCGTAAAATGCTGATGCAAGCATGCATCCGAGCAGTAATACGCTTCTCCGTCATAGAACACATATCCATTATCCATCAATTTGCCGCAGTGAGAACAGACACGTTTATTTTCGGAGTAATCGATATTATTGCTACCGCAATACTTGCATGTATCAGGATCTAATCTAGTGGAAAAGGTGGAGCCACAATCGTCACAATGGTAGGCAAGGTAGTCAACATATTTCCCAAACACATTCATAATAATCTCCTATGTATCAAGCTAATTCTACTGCATTTAATCTGTCAGAATGAGCTCTGCGAACGCTTCTTCCCCTATCTCGATTCCGCTATGAGCCATGTGTTCATGGCGCTTTTCATATATCTCATACAAATTCTTCACATCATAATGTATCTGCTTAAATATCAGTATTTTACAATTCATTCTGATTGGCGAATGATAATCTCCGTTATAATGCCTCTTTGTACGACAAACGACATGGAAAGTCCTTCATTACAGTGATAAACATATGTTGTTTTATTGCATCTTAATTGATTCTTTTCATCGTCAGAAGCAGGCAATTTAGGAGAAATATATTTTGTAATCCAAACAGCATCGGCCGTTCCGTATACATCAGAGAGAACCGTCTCAGGCATCCCCACACTAACACCGTCTGGAGTGGACATTTTGCCCTCTCTTGATTGACTTGCTTCAATACGGAATACTGTGTAATCTCCAGTTCCACTAAAATCAGCAAAGGAAACACTCAATCCTCCTGAATAATGATACTCCAATGTACCTTGAGCACGATTGATATAATACGGTGCGCCTAAGGCCTGACGTACCTCTTCCACGGATTCACCAGCATACACACCATTTAATGAAACTTGCTTTCGATAAACAGAGCAACTGATCCGTGTCCCTCCAAAATCATTTGTAAATACAGGCTGACGCTGTGCAAAAGCTGGAACTTCTTCCGAACCCATTAACATTAACCCTAAAGCTATCGCTGATAGGGATTGAAAAAAGTATTTCCGATAACGTTTCATAGAAACTCTCCTATCCATAAGAAATAAATGAACTTTGTGGTAATTTAGAAAATTTATCGCTATTTGTTGTATTAACATTCTACGTGGACTTTCAATATCCTGCATTATTGCAAAAGTATTCGTGCTCACCATCATATTGATAATCAATAAAACCCAGGATTGAATTGCAATAGTAGGCTTTGCCCTTCTGTGTTGAAAACATATATTTATCCATTCCAATGGTTCTTCCTCATACAGCATCTCGCGGCGCTCACCGCGCAGGCCGTAATGAATCCTGCAATGACCTATCGGGCAAAGGCAGAAAACCCTTCTTGCTATAAAGCTTCACGATGAAGCCAGATAGCAAGAAGGGTTTTATTTATCTCAAAATGATGATGAAAATACCGATGACGGTATTTGGAGGGCTACAATCACTCGTGCCGTCGCCGAGAAAGCTGTGCGTTTGGAGTTTCAATACCGATGACGGTATTTGGAGGGCTACAATGGGAAGCCGGTAGAGAAACTGTACGCAGTCAATCTGGTTTCAATACCGATGACGGTATTTGGAGGGCTACAATACTGTGCCCCTGAGCCCTTGGGGTTACTGGCCCCAGATGAGTAAAATGGAAAACCTCGGCGATTTTTCGGATTTTCGGCTGTCCGCGCCACGCGCTCTGTTCGGTATAGTGCCGAGTGGAGAGGCTGGAAGCCTTGCTACGCAAGGGATTGCGGTGTTCGGTAAAAAATCGGAAAACCTGCGGCCTTTTTGCCCCGCAAAAAGGTTTTCTACTTTTTGCAGTATACCATCTTGGAAAGATTTTGTCAACTTCAGTCAAGATGGATCAATAAAAAACGATTTCCTTTACTGAGTCAAAGGAAATTCACCGGGTGAATTTTTCTTGAAGGGACGGGTTCCTTTTTCTAGGTTGCGTTCACGAATGGGCTATGCTATCATGGAAGGAGCAAAGACAACGATGTGATATAAGAAAGGAGCTCCCCTCTGCTACCAACACAGGAGAGCCCCTTTATATCACAGCTCACATCACGACTACCAATCGCGATGTGACTCTCTTATCGGAAAACAGCCTTCCGATAAAATAACTGTGGATGTCTCCTATCATTGTAGCAAATATAGAACCAGAACACAAGAGCTGCAAGAAAGAAGATGTCACGAGACGCTGGCCCCGGTGCATCTGCACGAGCGAAGGGGCCAGGCTCCCCTACCATGGCACGGTCTATCGAGACACGAGAAGTGGCGGGGCTCCTACAGGATTTTATCGATACGAAATCAAGGTCTGTCCGATGAGGGCAGGCCTTTTTGTATGGCGAAGATGAGTATCCGGACAGGAGTGGGACGATGGGACGAATAGCAGGCAACCCGTGGCAGGATGCGAAGCAGAAGACGGAATATCTGCAGGCGCGGTATGCGTCTGTCTCGCCGTGCCGTTTTTACGACGAGATTTTCGGCCACATTGAAGACGAGCCGGATTTCCAGCTCTGCGCCATGCACGCGCAGGCCAAGAAGGGGCAACGCATGCGCCGCTATGATGATGTGATGGACATGCTGCTGGATGCAGGTGCTCGCCGGGATGCCTACGTCTACCCGGCGGCCTACTACCACTCGTATGCCCTGGAGGCCCTACTGCAGTCGACTTCCTGTCTCTACATCGACCTGGATCACGTCGCGGCGAAGCAGCTGCGCCGCCTCTGTGATGCGGATTTTTTCGGCCATCGCCCGACGTATCTCGTCAATTCGGGCAACGGCGTGCATCTCGTCTACGTGCTGCAGGAGCCGGTCCAGACATACGACTGGGCCAAGAGACTGCTGAAGCGCATCCACCGCGCGCTCTTGACGGTGTTCCGCCAGCATCGCTTTGACGCGGATCTCACGACGGGCATCTCGCATGCGTATCGCATCGTCGGCAGCCTGACGAAACTCGGACAGGCTTGCCGCGCATACTGCGTCGGGGCGCACATGACGATTGCAGCACTCGCGCTTTCTGCGGGCGTGACCTGGGCGCGCCCGCAGAAAGCGCATCCTTCTGTGACAAAGTCTGTTCGTCCGGCTGTTGCTCCCCATGCGAAGCGGGGCTTCTATGCCTATCTCGTCGAGAAGATTGCTGAGCGGACGCAGGAGGGACACCGCTACACCGCGCTCTTCGCGCTCACCTGTGTCGGCTACAAGTGCGGCATGGCGCTTGGGGCAATCTCTGAGGATGTCATGCATCTCGCCGCTGTGCTCGGTCTCCCCCAGCGCGAAGCAAAACATGCGCTCGAGGTCTGTGATCCCGAGAAGGCGAGGACGGTCCGCGCTGCAACGCTTGAGGACTGGCTGGGCTGGTCGTTTGACCGCAAGACGAAGCGCAATGGCCGCACGCGCAAAGAACACCTGGCCAAGGTCGCAGCAGACCGCACCGCGGCGAGCCGCAGGCGCGTCTGGGCCTGCCTCAAAGAAACGCCGACGGCAACAATCTCAGAACTCGCGCGCAAGCTCTCCATCACGCGCAAGACGGCGGCCAAGTATTTCCACGAGTGGATGGACAGACTGCTGGATCGCGTTCAGGCGCAGATGGCTGCCAGTGAACCTGAGGCCTCTGCGCGCACGGCCATGGCGTCAGATGCGGGGATTGCTGCCCCTGCGTCATTCATTGCATATATACCTGCCCCTTGGGGCGAGCTTGGCTCCGTTTGCGCAGGCCGGACCGAGGATAACCGTGTAGGCACTCGGGGCAGCTCTCCAGATTCTATAACTTCTACATTCTTATTGCTATGTAGATGGCTTTATGCTAAACTATATCCAGAAACTTCTACAAGTACAAGTCACTACGGAAAGGATGAAGAAGCTTGGCAGACCTGATCAATCGCAAGGTCATCAACACGACCTTGTCAAAGGACAATGCGGAGAAGCTGCGCACGCTGTCGAAGCGCAAGGGCATTCCGCAGACGCGTGTCCTGGACCGCGCCGTCGATACGCTCTATCAGAAGGAAGAGGCTTCCATGGAGGGAGCGGCGAAGCACAAGGGCATTGCCATCTGCATCGCCAACAACAAGGGGGGCGTGGGCAAGACGACCTCGACGGCGGCATTTGCTGACCTCCTGTCGAAGCGCGGCAAGCACGTGCTCGTCATCGATGCGGACCCGCAGGGCAATCTCTCGGGACGCTTTGGCTACAGTGCAGACAGCCCGGAGCAGGCCATCCCGAATTACCTCGGCTCGCTGATTGAGGACCGCTTCCGCGGCACGGAGCATCAGCCGCTCGGCTACTTCATCAACCATCTCGATGAGTTCCCGCGCATCGACATCATCTACTCGGACATTCGTCTCGATGGAGTCTACACGCTGCTGACGACGGACAGCATCGCGAGTGCGACGATGTTCCGCAAGCTGCTCGCGGAGATCCGCTCACTCGACAAGTACGACTACATCCTCATCGATGCGCGCCCGGCCGTCAACAATGAAGTGTCCTCCATCTTCATCGGCAGTGACTACGTGATCATCCCGGTAGAAGCCAGCTGGGACTCGATCGTCGGCGCCAACACGATTTACCAGTTCATGGCCAAGAGCCGTGAGCTCAATCCGGCGCTCAAACTGCTCGGTGTCTTCTTCACAAAGGTCCAGGACCGCACGACGTCCTTCCACACGCTGCTGCCGATGGTCAAGGGCAACTGGGATAAGGACCTGTTCCAGACGAAGATTCCGCGCAACCAGGATGTCGTCAATGCGGAGAATGAGGGCTATCCGGTCACGTACCGCAAGCCGGCCTGCAAGGCATCGAAGGCCTATGTGAAACTTTTAGATGAAATGGTGGAGCGAATTGACAATGATGAGAAACAGAACGATTAACTTTGCCAAGTCCGATGCGCGTCCCGAAGACATCAAGGGGACGATTGGCGTCAGTGACCGCTTTGCGGACCCGAAGCTCAAAGAGGCGATCGCCGAGCAGATGCGTGCCCCGCAAGCGCCAGCAGCCCAGCCGGGGGCAGATGGCTCGCCAGCGCGTGCAGAGGACACAGAAGGAACGCTGCGCACAAAGCGTGATGTGGAGGATGTCCTGACGGAAATCGCCGGCACCGCAGGCCGTTTCATGCGGATCCCGCGCACGAAGCTCATGGCGACGCCAGCGGCATGGAACCCGTTCTCCCAGGTCTCGCAGGAGAAAAAAGTCCTGATGGCGGACAGCATCTACCGCACGGGCCTGCAGCAGCCGATCGTCGTCCGCAGCATCGACGAGGCCGGCAACATGTACCAGATCCTCGCGGGCAACACGCGCAACGAGATCTACGGCGTTCTCTATGAGCTCACAGGCGACGAGAAGTACGCGTCCATCGAGGCAAAGGTCTACGGCTACGGGGAGCTGACGGATGACCAGGCCCGCGAAATCGCATCGGATACGAACTACGTGCAGCGCGCCGAGCTCTCGTCGCGCGACAAGGCATATGCCATCCACACCAAAGTGGAGATGCTCAAGAAGAACAAGGTCGCGGCCGTCCTGGACCGCGTGGCCGAGCAGATGAACATCCAGCGCAGCTCCGTGTTCTACTGGAACAAGGTGTTCAGCCTGATCCCGGAGTTCTATGCCTACTTCGATGAGGGACGGATCCGCCTGAAGACGGCCAGCCGCATCGCAAGCTGGCCGCCGGCCATCCAGAAGGCGCTCTGGGAGCGCCGCGACTTCCTGACGGATGACCTGATCCTAAAGATCCCCGCCAAGACTCCGTATGACCAGATCATCCCGCGCTTTGAAGAGCTGCTGGACATCTCGACCGCGCCGAAAAAAGAGCTGGGACACATCCAATCCGTAGACGTGCAGGACCGTACCTACACCATCCAGGCCGAAGTCGACCGGCCAGACGACAGCGAAGTCGTCGTCCTCTGCGTGCCAAAGGCCAAGATGAAAGCCCTGCAGCACAAGTACGGTGATTACCTCATCAAGTGAAATTTTGGCGACACTGGTCAAAACGAAGAAGATGTGGTACAATCGAGACAGAAAGAGCGGCCGATGTTTGCCCGTCGGATTCGCCGTTCGTTAAAAACTTGGGACGTTCCGATTTCGCAAAAAGTCAGTTAGTTGCTATTTCAGCAATGCTAGGAGCGCCGCGAGCAACTGCAAAAAAGCCAGCGCAAGGGCTGCTTTCTCGTAAGTCGTCATGGGCATCACCTCCCCTTGAACGGGGAACCGACCATCGACCGCCGAGAATAGTATGCCATGTCGCTGGCATTTTTGCATCTTATGGCGAATTCCCCACACATCTGTGTGAGGAAGCCTGAAGCCTCTGACGAAAGCTCGAGCGAGAATTGCATCTCTTCGATGGTCTGCCCCTTCTGCAGGTACATTCATCGGCAGGGATTTTTGGAAAAGGTCCGTACAGGCGCACTTCCGCATTTCAGCACCTGAAATGCCCTCTGAGACCAGACACAGCCTGGCTTCGCAGGCATCGAAAAGTTGTCGGCGACCTGCGTCCCCTGAACCTGCCGTTGGCAATCATATCCTTTCAAAGATCGTCCATGCTTTGCCAGATGAAGGACTCCAATTCGTTCTGGCTACTCCGTGTGAACAGGGTCTTGCACCACTCTGCATCGTTCAGTTTTTGGAGCAGCAGCGCCAAAAAGTCGAGATGATCGTGCTGATTCTGTGGAGCTAAACAGATGATGCAGCGGATTTCCTTGCCACTCTGCATCGTGATGGGATTCTGGAATAAGGTAAGTGCAGCAGAGCTAGCGAGGACGCCGTCTTTTGTCTTGGCATGTGCGAGCAAGACGCCTTTGCCGAGGACCATGTAATCGCCGTAGCGGGACAGCAGCGCGATGATGCGGTCAATGTAGCTCTGGACAATGAAGTGGCTATGCAGGAGTGGCTCGCATGCGTACTGGATGGCTTCTTGCCAGGCTGGTTTTGTCTTTAGCGAGGGGGTAGGAAACTCGCCGCTGCAGTAGTTCACGTATTTCAGCAGAGATGTCGATTGACTCTGTTTACTGCTGACTTTCATTCGATGGCTTTTCCTGTAGAAGTAGTTGTTGAGTCCCTTCAACAGTCCGTTCATATCTTCAATCTTTGCATAGTCGGATATAATATCGATGATTTCACGCACGTTCTCGCGGAGCTCCGTGTCGACGGGAAAGTTCAACTCGAGCAAGCGATTGTGGAGCTCCTCCCATTCCTGCGCCGTCGGCAATGGCGATATCGACAACACTGGGCAAGTAATATCTTGAAAGTACTGTCGTGATGTCGTCGTGATCACAAGGCTGACGTCATCGAGTGGAAACTGCAGGCATTCGGCCGTGCTGAGCGGGCCGGTAAAGCGAACTTGCGGATAGCGATTGCGAAGTTGCAGTAACAGGAATTGCGACGTACCGATGCCGCTGGAACAGACGACCAGAATCTGGCGCTGTTCTTTCGCTTCTGTCTGTGAAACTACTGCACCGCCAAAATATGTTGCGATTAGAGCAATCTCATCATCTGAGAAATTCGCGTGCCAGAGGTACTCCTGTGATTTGACCGTTGCTTTGGTCAGATAGAACAGACTTTGATAGTCCTGTTTGATCTTTGATAACATCGGATTGTGATAGCGAATCCCGTTTTGCAACCGATGATACGCAGAAATGAGGTGGACCGTCAACCGATCCACCAAGACCTTTCGATCTTGTGCAATGTCCAGGCCGGACAATGAAGCAAAACGATTGACCAGATGCTCGGCAAAGATATGCAGGCTACCATAGAGCGCATCTTTCTGAGAAACGGAGATCACTGCCTGCTGGCGCATAATACGGCATAGATAGAGGCACTCACTCCTGTCACTTACGTTGTGGCGTGCGAGAAATTCTTTGGCCCAGTCACGAATCCGGATTTCTTCTTCGGACCATTCGATCTGCGCAAAGGATACTCTGTCTCCGTTGATGAGCCGTTGATCATACCAGGTGAGGAAGTACATCATGAAATGGTGTGCATCGTCGGTCAGGCGGCTGCCCACAAGGTCCTCATAGGATTGCAGCAGAGCCGGAATATCGGGTGAATAGCTCAAAGTATAGTATCGTTCAAGTAAGTGCAAAATGGCGGCGAAGTTTTCGATAACCCATCGCCTTTTTGCCAGTTCACTCCCTTCCATGATGCGTCCGCGCGGTGTGACGCGGACTTGGAAGGGAGCTTTTTGATTGTAGGATTCCAGATGACGTATCTCCTGCAGGACGGTGTTCCGCGCGACTTGGAAAATGTCCATGAAGTCCTGGAGCGAGATTCCCGGCTCGGTGATCAGCATGTAGTCCAACAGTCTGTTCCGGTCTTCTAAATGAAGGTCTTTCAATGGGATGCGCATCTTACGCGGACGCGTCAGGACATTGTAGACGATGGGCTCTTGCTCATAGCTGCGCAAAGCATGCTTTCCCTGCTCTTCCAGATAATATCCCTGTCCCTTCTTATTCTGGATGATGGGCAGCCCCTGCTCGGAAAGGGCGCGATTGACCTTCTTGATCAAATAGAGGATGCTGCGCCTGGACAGCTGCATTGCCTCCTGAAGACCTTCAATGGATATGGCGTGATTATTTTGCTGTAGCAGTGCCAACAGCTTATCGCCGTTCTTGAATGAACAAAAGGATAACATGACGTGACCTCCGGTGTATTGATAGTATCAGGATAGTTCAGTTATTGCACTTTTGTCAAACCTTTATTGCACTTGTTTGGATTGGTAATTATGTCTAAAATAGGCATTGTAATAAGGAACAAGCCTCAGTGAAAGGAGGGACTGCATGATGGAAGTATTCAATGAACAATATGTTCAGTACATCAATCAGGAGCATGTATCTTGGAAGAGCTTGATTCAGATGGCGGGTCAGCCGCTCTTGAACGATGGCTTGATTGCACAGGAGTACATCGATGAAATCATCACAACGTGCGAGGAAAAAGGGCCATACATGAACATCGGGCCGAACATCGTGCTAGCGCATGCAAGGCCGTTGCCTTCCACCAAGAAAGCTGTTATGGCGCTGCTGCTCAGCAAGCAGCCGGCAGCGTTGCTAGATGACCCGGCTCACAAAGCGCGCCTCTGGATTTTCCTGGCAACGCCAGATGATCGAAGCCACATCGAGCTGATTCAAAAATTAGCGACCTTGCTGATGGATGCCGATCATGTGCAACGCATTTTGGCAGCAACCTCGCAAGAAGAACTGCTCGCCAGTGTTCTTGCTGAATAAAGAAATCATCTATTCTATATCATTTACGTTTTAGGAGGAATCACTATGAAATTCTTATGCATTTGTCAGTCCGGTCTCGGCAGCAGCTTTATGGTCCAGATGAACATCCAGAATCTGCTCAATTCTGAAGGTGTGGCAGAGGAAATCACAGTCGAACACGCGGATGTCGGCAGTACAACAGCCGACATGGCCGATTACTTCTTCGTTGAAAAGACCCTGGGGGATGCCGTATCCGGCTTGCCGCAGGATCGCGTTGTCCTGCTCAACAGCTTGATTGATCAGAATGAGATCAAGGATGCCGTCAACAAGATTCTCGATGACAATAACATTGCACATAACTAAGCACATAACTAAGGGGACTCAATCGAAAGGGGGATTTCGATTATGATACAGAATCTTTTCGTCAGTATCGTCCAGACACCAGCTTTGCTCGTTGGCCTGCTGGCTGTCCTGGGACTTATCTTGCAGCACAAGAAGACCACCCAGGTCATTCAGGGGGGCATTAAGACCTTTGCAGGATTCTTGATTTTGACGGGTGGTGCTGGCATCCTTGTCAATTCACTGGATCCATTTGCGAAGATGTTCCAGTTCTCACTCGGTGTACAGGGCGTTGTACCGAGCAATGAAGCAGTTGTTGCCATTGCCCTGGTTGACTACGGCTCTGTGACAGCGATGATCATGTTTGTCGGCATGCTGGTCAACATCGCATTAGCGCGCTTTACGAAGTTTAAGTACATCTTCCTGACTGGTCAGGCCATGCTCTATGTTTCATGCCTGACGGCTGTCATTCTCGTCTCCGCCGGTTTCGGCAATGGTCTTTTCACGATCCTGCTCGGCGGACTGTTTGAAGGCACACTGCTCACTGTCACACCGGCTCTCTGCCAGCCGTTCATGCGTGTGATTACCGGTGGCGATACCGTTGCCATGGGCCATACGGGCAACATCGGCTATGCATTGGCTGGCTGGTGCGGCAAGTGGTTCGGCAATAAAGAGCACAGCACAGAAGATATCAATGTTCCGAAAAGCATGTCGTTCCTGCGTGATTCGACGGTCTCCATCACAATTGTCATGGCTATCGTCTATGTCATCCTCGCTCTGATGACGGGCCAGCAGTTCGTAGAGGAAAACCTTAGCAAAGGAACGAACTACATCATCTATGCAATCGTGCAGGCCGGTACCTTCGCTGCTGGTTTTGCCGTTGTCCTGCAGGGTGTCCGCATGATCTTGGCAGAAATCGTCCCGGCCTTCCAGGGCATCGCCATGAAACTCGTGCCGAACTCCAAGCCTGCTTTGGATGTACCGATCATTTTCCCGTACGCACCGAATGCCGTTCTGCTCGGCTTCTTTGTCAGCTTCATCGTAGGCACACTCTCGATGTTTGGCATGGTTGCCCTCGGCACAGTCGTCATCATTCCAGGTGTTGTCGGTCACTTCTTCTGCGGCGCTGCCGCTGCCATCTACGGCAATGCAAAAGGCGGTCGTCGCGGTGCAATCATCGGCGCTGCCGTCAACAGTCTGCTCATCAGCTGGCTCCCGCTGTTCATCCTGCCGGTCCTTGGCAACCTGAGCCTCGCAAGCTCGACCTTCGCGGATACCGATTACCTCATCCCGGGCATTATCCTCGGCAACATCGGCGCACTCGGCGAAACGGCCCTGCTCGTCGGCATCATCGGCTTCACAGTCCTTGTCTGCCTGGCAAGTAAGCTCATGAAAGAACCGGAGAAAGCTTAATCATATCGAATAAAACATCAGCCTTGATTCATGAGATTAAGGCTGATGTTTTCGGTAGAGCAGATAGTAAAAATTCACCCGTCGAATTTTTTGCTGTTTTATGCAACTATCCTTATAGTAGCTACATAGTAGCTACCGTCGTGCTTGGTGTGACCGACAGGTGTGGTTGCCCCAAGAGTATCTCACACGTCTCACTGCGTATCTAGTCAGCCCTGATTCGGGTTCCAGCTGCTGGCACCCAATGGCTCAATCGGATGCGAATCGCTGAACGGAGCTCCGCAGTTCGGGCAACCTTTGTCCTCACCGCAGCTGTCGCAGTAGAGCGTACCGCAATTACTGCACTCGTATAAGAGTTCCTTCTGTTCTTCCTTCTCCTGTGCGCCGCAGTAGCTGCAGTCATCCTGCAGGACAAATGCATTCTTGTCAGCCATGGTGATCACATTCCTTTCTTTTGCTCGGGTGACTTCTGTTCCTTGTATCTTTCATCCATTTTCCCGAGATTCCAGCTTGTTTTGCTTATTACAGTTATCAGTATACGGATTTGCCGCTGCCATTTCTGTTACTACTGTTACAAAATCAGAATGCACATCATCAAAAAAGGATTATGGAACATATATGACGAAATTTTATTTTAGAAACGCGATAGGATGAACCAAACAGCAAGACAGCAAGACATAGAAAGGATTGGTGATTCATATGATGGGAGCAATCATCGGGGACATTGTCGGTTCGCGGTTTGAGTGGCACAATTACCGCCACAAGGATTTCACGTTATTCCATCCGAAGTGCCGTCCGACGGATGATAGCATCATGACGCTCGCGGTGGCGAAGGCGATCCTCATGGCGCGGCCGGGGTATGAGGACTTGCCGAAGCAGGCAGTGGAAGCGATGCAGGAGCTCGGGCGCAAGTACCCGAAGGCGGGCTACGGTCGCGGCTTCCGGGCTTGGCTGCAGAGCGAGCATCCGGCGCCCTACAACAGCTTTGGCAATGGCTCGGCCATGCGCGTGAGTCCGGCTGGCTTCGCGGCACGCACAGAAGATGAGGCCAAGGCGCTCTCGTTCGCGGTCACGGCGGTGACGCACAACCACCCGGAGGGCATCAAGGGTGCCGAGGTGGTAGCCGTCCTGATTTACCATGCCCGCCAAGGCATGGCGATGAAGGAGCTGCACGAGCTCGCACAGGATCGCTACTACCCGCTGGACTTCACGCTCGACGAGATCCGGCCGACGTACGAGTTCAGCTCCTCGTGCCAGGGCTCCGTCCCGCAGGCGCTCGTCGCTTTCTTCTCCTCGACGGACTTCGAGGACGCCATCCGCAATGCCATCTCGATCGGCGGCGACAGCGATACCATCGCCGCCATCGCTGGCAGCCTCGCCGAGGCCCACTACGGCATCCCTAAGGATTTGCGCGAAGCTGCCATGCAGCACCTCGACGCGCCATTGCAGGACATCATGACAGCCTTTGAAGCAGCCTTCCCGGCATGAGAACAGCGTCTATTCCATGCAGTTTTCATACAGATTCTGTATAATAAACAAAAATTTGTTCTATCCAAATGCATAAAAAGGGAGATGATCATGATGAAAAAATGGATTCCTTCACTGGCTGCAAGTGCTGTCCTGACGATGAGCGCCTCAATCTGCGCGGCAGCTGTCCCGTCGTCGGCACTCGTCGCCGGTGGGATTGAGTACGGAGCTTCGGCGGACTATGTCCGGCAGGTGTACGGCACGCCGACAGAGGTGGAGACAAAGCACCATACACTGTGGAACGGCGAGGTCACGGAATACGAGTACGGCGATTCCTTTGAATTGAAGTTCGTAGACGGCTACGCACGCCACATCGAGATCTCCCGCCACAATGGCATCAAGACCGCCGCAGGCATCGAAGTCGGCTCCACCCTTGACGCCGTGAAGGCCGCCTACGGCGAGCCCGACAAGATCCGCGGGGACAAGTACATCTACTACTGCGACGAAGACAAGAGCATCGGCCTCGTCTTCGAGATTGAGAATAACCGAGTCGACGAGATTGAGATGGGCTATCTGGACTGACAAATCAAAATCCATAACACAAAATAGGCACGTGCTACAGCTTTTTCTGTGGCACGTGCCTATTTTTCAGTCTTGATTTGAGTTGAAAATCATCGAAATACATTATGATGCATCCATCTTTTCTTTCTATCATGATGGTACACCGCTAAATTTCTCTCAAGAGATTCTTTCTGTAGCAGATGTTACAGAAGGAACGCTCATCCTCTCGTATACTGAAGATGTTCCAAGAACGAAGAACCAAGAACAACGGGTTGGACAACCCCTGTAACGACACGAATAGCACAAATAGCAAAGGAAGCGATAGTATGATCACGAAGGATATGACACTCGCGGATGTTGTCAAGGCGCATCCGAACACGATTGGGTTCCTCAACGGCCTGCATCTCGACTACTGCTGCGGCGGTCACGAGGCCATCTCGATTGCCATTCGCGAGAAAGGCATGGACGTCGAGAAGTTCCTCGCGGAGCTCAACGAAGTCGCGGCCCGTCCGACGGCGGCAAAGGATGTGCACGCGGACATCGAGTCGTTCAAGGACCTCAAGGTCACGGAGATGCTCGATGACCTCGAGGCGACGCACCATGTCACGGACCGCCGCCTCATGGCCGAGACGGAGGATCTTCTCAACAAGATTCTCATCGTCCACTACCCGCATCACGGCGAGATGCTCACGCGCCTCCACCACCTCTACGCGGGCCTCAAGGCCGAGCTCGAGGAGCACTTCGCCAAGGAAGAGCAGCTCGTCTTCCCGCTGATGCGCCAGCATCCGCACCCGGACAAAGAGACGCTCGACCTCGTCCAGCAGCTCGAGGACGAGCACACAGGCGCAGGCGACGTCATCAAGGAAATCCAGCAGCTCACCAACAACTTCACGCCGCCTGAGGACGCCTGCCCGACCTTCCGCCACACCTACGCGACGATGGAAGCCCTCTTCGATGACATCTTCATCCACATCTTCAAAGAGAATTCCATTGCCTTCCCCGAGTACGCCGAACAGCAGTGATACAGTCGCCCATCCGGAAAAGTCCAGTACTGGACTTTTGGGACGGGCGACTCGCATCTAAAGGCGCATGTCGGACCTTCTGGCAGTCGGACGCATCGGATTCTGAGAAAAAAGTTGCCTCTTTTCAGCTGATTTCCTTTTGGACGTCGTATGCTCAAGATAAACAAAGAGATGCCGTAAGGCTCAACTAGCAACGATCGCCATCGCCAATCCTTCGACTCGTCCGATTGACTGATTGTCCGATTGATTGGAGGGAATATCATGAAATCGTTCTTTCAGAAACTGAATGCCAATAAATCCAAGAAACTCGCCATCGCTCTGGCCGTCGCGCTGTCGGCGGCGACATTCGCGGGCTGCTCGCTCGGCTCTTCGACGACTCCGGCCAAGAGCT
>ERZ779852.520-NODE-520-length-41559-cov-5.408394_pt1 | contig 41559 bp, 34 predicted proteins | sample MGYA00511559_ERZ779852 | MGnify/ENA primary metagenome ERZ779852 (study PRJEB29588, sample SAMEA2157977) | human gut metagenome | biome: human gut; feature: human-associated habitat; material: faeces | place: Denmark | collected 2008/2010 ...
GGCACGGTAACGTGTACCGTCTTCGGCCTCAAGGCGGGGATCGGCAACCCGGTGTTCGGCAAACTCGATGCACTCCTCGCCTCGGCCTGCCTCTCCATCGGTGCTGTCAAAGGGGTAGAGTTCGGCATGGGTTTCGACGGGTGCTCACGCTATGGAAGCGAGGTAGCCGACTGCTACACCATTTCCGACAAAGGCACCCCCCTACTCACCTCCAACAATTCGGGCGGCATACAAGGCGGCATCTCCAACGGCGCTCCCCTCATCATCCGCCTCGCTGTCAAACCCACCCCTTCCATTGCCAGGCCGCTGCAGGCGCTCAACGACAGCGGAGAAGTGGTTCCGCTCACCACCCGAGGCCGCCACGACCCCTGCATCCTGCCGCGCATCCTCCCGGTGGTCGAAGCCATGGTGGCCATCACCCTCCTCGATGCCAACCTCGCATCCTCGCCGACTATCCCCGGCGCGGTAACTACTTGCTGATCCCTGCCATGCCCACCGCTAAGCCTTATCGCGACTACGCCGACTTCCTCGCCGGCTTTTTCCCCGGCAAGATGCAGAAACTCACTGTCGATGCGGGCTTTACGTGCCCCAATCGCGATGGCACCGTGGGCCGCGGAGGGTGCACCTACTGCAACAACGCCTCCTTCTCGCCCTTAGCGGGGATGCGACGGCAGTCGGTCACCGACCAGCTCGAGGCCGGCAAGCGATTTTTCGCCCGCAAATACCCCTCAATGCGCTATTTGGCTTATTTCCAAAGCTATACCGGCACCCACGGCGACCTCACCACCCTCCTCGCCGACTATCGCGAAGCTCTGGCGGTAGACAAAGTCGACGGGCTCATCATCGGCACACGCCCCGACTGCATCTCACCCGAGCTCCTCTCCGCCTTCACATCGCTCGGCGCTCCGGTTTTCATGGAATATGGAGCCGAAAGCTCCCACAACTCCACTCTCGACCTCGTCAACCGCTGCCACACCTGGGAGCAGACCGTAGAAGCCGTACGCCTCACGGCCTCTTACAATATCCCCGTCGGACTCCATTTCATCATGGGCCTCCCCGGAGAAAGTCGCGACATGATGCTGGAAACGGTGCGACGCGCCGCCCGCCTCCCCGTCTCCACCCTCAAATTCCACCAGCTCCAGATCATCCGGGGCACCCGGCTCGCCCGACAGTTCGCCGGAGGCTCCTTCCCCGCCTCTCAGGCCCCGACCATTTTCACCGTCGACGACTACCTCTCGCTTTGCGTCGACATAGTCGGCATCATCCGCTCCCTCGCGCCCGGCATCGCCATAGAGCGCTTCACCTCCTCCGCCCCCTCTGATCTTCTCTTGGCTCCCCGCTGGGGCCTCAAAAACTACGAGTTCACCCACCGCCTCCTCTCCCGCCTCTCCGGTTAGATTCTCTCCCGCCTCTCCCGTTAGACAATAAAAAATCAATGGCGCACCGACATGCGGCGCGCCATTGATTTTTTATGCCCTTGCTGAGCGTTATCGTCTGTTGATGTGCTCCATCAGCTTGATGGCGTCGACATACTTCATGATCCCTTCGGCCACCAGCTTGGCGTCGTGCATGGCATGTACCACCGATGCCGGACGGTTGGTGACATCGCCGCCGGCAAACACGCCTTTGCGGGTGGTCATGCCGTAGGGCACCTCCTCGGTGAGCACATACCCCTTGCCATCCACCTCAATTCCTTCGGTGGTCGACACGATGCGGGCAGCGGGCACGCTACCCACTGCCATTATCACATGATCGGCTGCATAGTGAGCGGTGGTGCCGTCGGCCTCGTTTTTGATCTCGATGCCGTCGAGCTTGCTCTTGCCGGGCTCTCCCTCGATCTTGGTGATGCTGGAATTCCAGAGGAATTTAACCCCTTCGGCCACAGCGTCGTCGTATTCGGCCCGCAGTGCCGTCATCTCGTTGACAGTGCGGTGATACACCACCGTCACCTCCTTGGCGCCCATGCGCAGGGCGGTGCGCGCGGCGTCGATGCCGGTGTTGCCGCAACCTACCACAAACACGCGGTCGCCCGCTCCCACTATCACATCCTGCAGAGGTATGTATCCGTTCTCATACAGGCTTACACGCCTGAGGAAGCGGATAGCCTGACGCACGCCGGGATGCTCTATGCCGGGGATATCGAGGCGGCGGGGCACTCCGGTGCCGGTGCCGATGAAGATGGCGTCGAATCCCTGCGCAAACAGGTCGTCGATCGTATGCTCCACACCGATGGTGGTGTTGAGGTGGAATACCACACCGAGGTTTTCGATCTTCTTTATCTCGCGGCGCACCACCTCTTTGGGGAGGCGGTATTCGGGGATACCGAGCATCAGCACACCTCCGGGCTCCGATTCCATCTCGAAAATCTCCACGGCGAACCCTCTGCGGGCCAGGTCGCCGGCTATGGTCAGTCCGGCCGGACCGCTACCCACCACAGCCACCTTGCCGCGGGTCTTCTCGGGGATCGCCTCATGGGTCAGCCCGGCTTCCGAGTCGAAGTCGGCCACAAACCGCTCCAGTTTGCCGATATTCACCGGCTGACCTTTCTTGGCCAGCACGCAGTGGCCTTCGCACTGACGCTCGTGGGCGCAGACGCGGCCGCACACTGCGGGCAGGTTCGAGCGGTTGTTGATTATGGCCACAGCGTTGCCAAAGTTGCCTTTGGCCAGCTCGGCTATCCAGTCGGGGATGTCGTTGCTGATCGGGCACCCTTTCTTGCATCCGGGCACCTTGCAGTGCAGGCATCGCTGCGCCTCCATGATCGCTTCCGGCAGCCGGTAGCTCTCATTCACTTCCTTAAAATTCTCTTTCATTGGTATTTAGCATCTTTTCAAGCGACATCTTGTGTCGCCTCACAATTTCATCATTCCCGTTCCCCATTTTCCCCGTCGCTATTATTTCGGAAGCCCGAAAACGGTGGAAATCTCCCGCATCTGCTCCTCGCTCATGCCGTCGGGCACAAAGCCCATCGACCGGGCGCACATATAGATGTTGGCACTCTTATTGAGCACATCTATCTGGTCGAATGCCGAAATCACATCGCTTTCCACTGCGAAAACGCCATGTAATATTTTGGTTCCATTTTCCTTTCAGTGTGCCCCCTGATTCAAGCAAAATTACATCTCTCGGAATCACACTATATAAAAGAACTCTTTATTTTCCACTTCCTACTCATCTTTTTATCAAAAAAAGAAAGCTCGCCTCCGATTTTCTCCCGCTAGCCCTGTTTCTGCTTCGTCTACACGAAGCATATCACCAACAGCTGCGCTATCACCACACGGGCAAACATCGAGAGCGGATAGGTGGTGGCATAGGCCACGGCGGCATCGTCGCCGGGAGTGATCTCGCTGGCGTAGGTCATCGACATCGGGTTGGCCATGGCGCCGCTCACCATGCCGGCGGCGGTGCCGAAGTCGAGCTGCCACCATCGCATCGCCGCTATGGTCATAGCCAGCGACGGCACTAAGGTGATGATAAATCCGGCCGCTATCCATGTCACGCCGTCGCCTCTCATCAGCGTATCCACAAATCCCCCGCCGGCATCGAGCCCCAGGCAGGCCAGGAAGAGCGACAGACCTATGCCGCGGAGCATCAGATTGGCGCTTGTGGTGGTGTAGGTGACCATATGAAATTGCGGACCGAATCGTCCCACCAGTATCCCCACCACGATAGGGCCTCCGGCCAATCCGAGCTTTATCGGCACCGAGATGCCCGGGATGGCGATAGGTATCGACCCCACGATAAGCGACAGCACCATACCGATGAATATCGCTGCCAGATTCGGGTCCTTGAGCGCAGGGTCGGAGTTGCCCATGATCGCGCCCACTTTGCTTATCGATTCGGGAGTGCCCACTATAGTCAGGCGGTCGCCGAGCTGCAGTATCAGGTCGGGGCGGGCAAGCAGCCTCACCCCCGAGCGCGACACGCGCGAGATATTCACCTCATACAGCTTCCTGAGGTTCAGCGACCCGAGCCGCTTGCCGTTGAGCGCGGGTTTGCTGATGGCTATGGTGCGCGACACCAGGTTTTTGTCAAGGGAGTCCCAGTTGATACCTGGCTTGTTCCAGTCGCGGCGGCTCTTCTCGCCGAATAGCACGGTCAGTTTCGCCACTTCGTCTTCGTTGGTTATCACCAGCACGCGATCCCCCTCCTCCAGCCGGTCGTCGGGACCGGGTATCGACACCTGACCGCCGTGCCATATGCGCGATACCACAAACTGTGTCGCCCCGAGGGCGTTGATCTCCCGCAGCGACAGCCCGCAGATGCCGGGATTAGTCACGTGAAATTCAGCCACATACGTGTGGTCGGAGTCGTCGTGCTGACGCGCCTCGAAGTCTTTTTTACGGGCCACACACTTCTTCACCACCACGAAAGCCAATATCACACCCACCACACCCAGGGGATAGGTCACGGCGCAACTCAGCGCCGCCCCTTCGGAGGGCAGACCGAGCTGACTGATAGCCTGTTGCGCGGCGCCCAGCGACGGCGTATTGGTAGTGGCACCGCTCAGGATGCCCACCATATCGGTCATCGGTATCGACATGGCAAAGCACAGCGCTATCGCCACCGCCGTGCCGGCCAACACCAGCCCTAACCCAAGCATATTCAGCTTTATACCACCCTGTCTGAACGAACTGAAGAAGCCCGGCCCCACTTTCAGACCAAGCTCATACACAAACAGCATCAGACCGAAATCCTCAGCATATTTCAGTATCTCCGGGTCGATCGACAGTCCGAGATGTCCCGCCAGGATGCCCGTGAAAAACACGAAAGTCACACCCAGCGAGATACCCCACACGCGTATCTTGCCCAGTCCCAGTCCTATCGCTATAATGACCGAGATCACGCACACCGCCTGCAGCGCCGAATGCTCCCAAAACAAGCTCTCAAACCAATTCATACCTTCAAAATTACTCATTTCCCCCTCCATGACCGAGCCGTCCTACCTTTTTCTCCGGGCTCAGCGCTCCCGCCTGCCCGCTTAATCAGCTGAGCATCTGATCATTTTATCACTTTCTCTGCCGATCCGTCGGAATATTGTATCACCATCGGCGTCCCCTTGCTCTCCGTCTCTACCAGCCGTCCGTTCATGTCATACGCACGGATAGCATAGCGATCGGCGGCTTTGCCGTTTATCTCTGTTTCGGGATTAGATGCCACTTCACCAAGCGAGTACACCTTGGTGCGGTATTTGATGCTCCGACCGCTTGAGTCATAGTCCATCTCAAAAAGCAGCAACGACAGTTGCCCGTTTATCACATATAGCGTCGAAGCACAGCTTATGCTTGCCGTTGACGACCCTATGCTGAACAGTTTAGGATTGCCTCTCTTCATGCTGTACGCACGCCCTATCGCGTAATTGGTGTCGCCATAGTATTCATAATTCGTTTTTGTGAACACCACTATAAAAAATCCGGTGCCGTCGGGAAGCATCATATTACCGCCCATATACACAGCGCTGATAGCATACCCCGTTGGCACGCTTATCGTGCAGTTTACCTCATCTCTCACGGTGTAATCCTCATTATAAATCACTCCGTATATATCTCCGCCGTCTATATTCAGTATTGAGGGATAGAAATAGCGGTCGTCATCCGTATAGGGATTATACACCTCCATATTGTAGGGTAAATAATACCCGCTGAATGTGTGCTCCAATTTCGGATTCGTATCCACACCCCCCATGCGCAGTGCTGCAAGGCTCACTGCTGCCAATATCATTAGCTTTTTCATCGTCATTCCTCGGTGCGTGCTTGCTGCGCTGCCAGCTGACGGCGCGCTATCTCTATGGTTTTCTCCAGCTTCTGGCGCTGCACGGTGTTGTCGCGGGCCTCAATCAGCGCTTTGCTGTAGCGGTAGGCGTTGACTATCCCCTGCGCCTGGGCGGCGCTGAGCTTCTGCGACTTAGCTTTGCCGCCTACAAATTTCAGTGTCAGCGGAGCCATGGGATTGGCGCTGATATTGGCGTCGGCCGCAGCCCCTATGGTGTCGCTCTGCTCGGGCGAGAAGGTGATCACCTCGCCGCCGTCTATGCGGTAGTTGCTCTCACCGTCGTAGGGCACAGCCTGTGTGGTGGCGCTCGCGGCCGGACCGCTCACCGATATGGCGGTGTGCTTGAGCTGCGGATTGGCCGACGACACGATATAAAACTGCCCTATCTCCGACACTCGCGCCTCTATGCCGGTGCCGTTCATGAAGTTGGGGTTATAGGCCTTGGCATCTGTCCAGTAGCCTTCGATCATCCCCGGGGTCTTCACCCATTTCAGCAGCGGTTTGATCCGCTCCATGGCCGCATTGTCGGCGATAGTGGCCGAGTCGATCGACGCTATCCCTATCGCGGCTAACTGCTCTATCACCTTGGGACGCAGCATCATACCTTCGCGCTGTATCCCCATCTCGCCGGGATAAGTGCGCTGCAGCGAGTCGAGCAGAGCCGTGGCGCGGTTGAAGTCCTTCACGTCGTAGGCCTCCGAGGCCTCGGTGAGCAGTGCACGGGCCTGAGGGTTCTCTTTGCTGCCCGAGCAGCCCGCGAGCATCAGCGATGCCGCCATAGTCATGGCCAATATCCTTGTTTTCATATCGTTGTATCTTTAATTGTCGTCATTATTGCACACGGATCACCTCTTTCACCCCTTTCACGGTCTGTATCTTGCGTATCAGAGCCGCCAGCAGCCGGGTGTCGGAGATGCCGATGGTCAGATGCCCCTGAAACAGCCCGTCGTGCGAATCGATGGAGATGCTCCGCAGGCTCACATTTTTCTCCTTATTTATTATAGATGAGATGTTTGTCACGATACCTATGTCATCCCTACCCAGCACACGAAGCGTCACGGCAAACTGCTCGCCGATCTTCCCCGACCACCGTGTGGTGATCATGCGGTAGGGGTAGCGCTCGCGGATGTTGCGGGCGTTGGGGCAGTCGGTGCGGTGGATCTTTATCACACCCTCCGACGAGATGAAGCCGAACACGTCGTCGCCGTAGATCGGGTTGCAGCATTTGGCAAACTTGTAGCTGATCCCCTTGATGTCGTTGCCGATCACCAGCACGTCGCTCCCTCCGGCTGCCGCTGCCCCTTCGGGGGTATCGGCCTGAGGCTGAAGGGTAAACTCGCTGGCCGAGACGGGCGCCACATGCTCGCCGCTCTCCTTGCTCGGGCTTTCGAAGGTGACAAAACGCTCCACCACGCTGTTCACGTCGAGCTTCTCGCTGGCTATGTCGCTGAAAAAGTCGGTGGAGTTTTTAAATCCCATCTTCTTTATCAGTCGGCTCAGCGTGGCCTCGTCGAGCTCTATCTTGCGGTTCTTGAAGCGGCGCTCGAGCATCTCGCGACCCAGGTCGGCGGCGCGGTTCTCGCGGTCCTTGATGGTCTGGCGTATCTTGGAGCGGGCCTTCGAGGTCACCACAAAGTTGAGCCAGTCGGCCTTGGGCTGCTGCTGGGTGGAGGTCAGCACCTCCACAGTGTCGCCGCTCCGCAGTTTGTAGGTGATCTTCTCGTTCTTGCCGTTCACGCGGCCACCCACGCAGCTGCATCCCAGCCCCGAGTGGATATTGAAGGCGAAATCGAGCAGCGACGCCCCGGCGGGCAGGCGGTAGAGATCCCCCTTGGGGGTGAAGACAAACACCTCTTTGTCGTAGATGTCCATCTTGAAGTTGCGCATCAGCTCCATAGGGCCCGAGTGGGCGGTCTCCAGGATGTCGCGCACATTGTTCATCCACGCGTCGAGGTTGCTCTCGCTCTTTATCCCCTTGTAGCGCCAGTGGGCGGCAAGACCTTTCTCGGCCACGAGGTCCATGCGGCGGGTGCGGATCTGCACCTCCACCCATTTGCCGCCCGGACCGGCCACAGTGATGTGAAGACTTTCATATCCGTTTGATTTCGGGATACTTATCCAGTCTTTCATGCGCGAGGGGTTGGGCTGGTACATGTCGGTAATCACCGAGTAGACCATCCAGCAGTCGCTTTTCTCCTTTTCGGGGGGAGTGTCAAGTATGATGCGGATCGCAAAGAGGTCGTAGATATGGTCGATGTCGTTTTTCTGCTTGCGCATCTTGTTCCATATCGAGAAGATGCTCTTGGTGCGTCCTTTGATGTCAAATTTCAGTCCCAGCCCCTCGAGTTTCTCCTTCACGGGCTTGATAAAGGCCGCAATGTAGGCGTCGCGGGCGTTTTTGCGCTCGTTGAGCTGCCGGGCAATCGAGGTGTAGGTCTCGCGGTCGGTATATTTGAGCGACATATCCTCCAGCTCCCCCTTTATGGCATAGAGTCCGAGGCGGTGGGCCAGAGATGCATAGAGGTAGTTGGCCTCATAGGCCACATCGCGCACCAGACGGTCGTCGGGGTGATGGTTGATGATCTTCATCAGCACCAGACGGTCCACTATCATGATGATTATCACACGGATATCGTCGGCGAAGGTCATCAGCAGGCGTCGGAAGTTTTCCGACTCCACCGCCGCACCGCGCTCATAGAGGGTGCTCACTTTCAGCAGACCGCGCACCATGCGGGCTATGTCGTCGCCCCATTTCTCCTCCACCTCCTCGGCGGTGTGCCGCCCGGTGAGGCAGAGCGGATAGAGCAGGATGGCCACCACCATGTTGCGGTCGGGGCTCACACGCGAGCAGAGCTCGCCGGCGGTCTGCAGGGAGCGCATCAGCGTGGAGTTGCCGAATTTATCGCGGCGGTAATGCCCCTCTTTGGCCGCAGTCTCTATCACCTCGCGCAGACGCCTCACGTCCTCGCGGCTGCTGTCGGCCATCTCGCGGCTCCACCGCAGCAGGTCGCGATAACGCCTGGACAGAGCTGCGCGCTCGCTCTCTTTCAGCTTGTTGGCCTCGAGCTTTTCCGGACTTTCCGGCTCGGGTGCCGCATGTTTTTCCTTTTCGCTCATTAGCGTCTCGTTTTATTGTAAACCCTTGGGAAACCTTTTGTTGTACCACCGCGCTTCATCCCTTGCGGGGCGTAGCGCGTGTTATTCTTTCGGCTCTTCGCGTGTGCCGTTGCTTATGATGTAGTCTTTCACCTCATGGAAAAGGCGCGTAGCAAACACAAAGTCGTTGAGCGCCTCGCTGGTAGTGGTGAAGATTCGCTTCTTGTCACCGACCCACTCTCTGTACCCCTTGTTGATAAACACTATGTTCTCGCCTATGCCGAGCACCGAGTTCATGTCGTGGGTATTGATGATGGTGGTGATATTGTATTCGTGAGTGATATCGTGCAGCAGCTCGTCAATCAGTATCGAGGTCTTCGGGTCGAGGCCCGAGTTGGGCTCGTCGCAGAAGAGATACTTCGGGTTGAGCGCTATCGCACGGGCTATGGCCACACGTTTCTGCATGCCGCCCGAGATCTCCGACGGAAATTTATCTTCGGTGCCTTTAAGGTTCACACGCTCCAGGCAGAAGTGCGCTCTGTCGAGCATCTCCTCACGGCTCATGTCCGAGAACATCGTCAGCGGGAACATCACATTGCCCAGCACGGTCTCCGAGTCGAAGAGCGCCGACCCCTGAAAGAGCATCCCTATCTCCTGGCGCAACTTCTTCACCTGCTTTCCGCTCATTTTCAGGAAGTCGCGCCCGTCATACAGGATCTCACCCTCCTCCGGACGCACAAGACCCACGATGCACTTCATCAGCACCGTCTTGCCCGAACCGCTCTGACCTATAATCAGATTGGTCTTGCCCGAGTCGAAACGCGCACTGATATCATGCAGCACTTCCTTGCCGTCGAAACTCTTTGTCAGATGCTTTACCTCTATCATTGCAGCAGGAGTTTGGTTAATATTACATCGAAGAGCAATATCAGTATACTGCTCGATACCACGGCATTGGTGCTGGCCTTACCCACCTCGAGGGCGCCACCCTTCACATTGTAGCCGAAGAAGCTCGACACCGAAGCGATGATAAAGGCGAAAAACAGCGATTTGATCAGGCCGTACCACACATACCATTCCTGAAACATCGCCTGGATGCCGTAGACGTAGCGCGATATGCTTATCATATCAGTGAACGCTGCCACAAACCAGCCGCCGATCAGCGACATCCCTATACAGAACACCACCAGCACCGGCATGAAGATCACAAAACCCAGAATCTTGGGCGTAACAAGGAAGTTGGTGGAGTTCACACCCATGATCTCCAGTGCGTCGATCTGTTCGGTCACCCTCATGGTGCCTATCTCCGACACTATGCTGCTCCCCACCTTACCGGCAAGAATCAGGCACAATATCGAGTTGGAAAATTCCAGCAGCACTATATCGCGCGTCGCCAGACCCACGGAGTAGGCCGGCATCAGCGGCGATGTCACATTCAGCTGCATCTGTATCGTACATACGGCGCCGATAAACAGCGAGATCACTATCACCAGCGGGATTGAATCCACGCCCAGTTTCATTATTTCCATCACTGTGCGCTTTCCGAAGATGCTCCATTTGTCGGGCAGAGCGAATGCTCTCCCCAAAAACAGGGTATACCTTCCGAGCTGCTCCAGCGATTTTGTCACTACATTCATTTCCGTATATCTTTTTCCTTCGTTTTCCTATCCCCTTCCCCTCCCGGCTCCTTTTCCCCTCCCGTCTCCTTTTCTTCACAATGTAGGGACGCACGGCTCGTGCGTCCTCCACCATCCTCCACCCCTTCCCTCTCCTTTTTCCTCTTTTCGGATACAAAGGTAGCAATATTTCCCGCATTGCCCTCCCCTACCGGTAGAAAATTACCCCTATCGCCCAATTTTGCACCCACTAAGGCTACATTCCCGCCCCTATGTTTCCCGAACATTCGCCGCCGCACCCTTGTTCAAGTCATATACTTGCTCCATCACTATGCCATCGCCTAAACGCCCATACATCATCACTTTGCTCCACTGGCTGGTGCTCATCGCCGCCACCACCACGGGCAACATCCTCGAACTCATCCTCTCGGCCGAAGGGATGATGCTCATCCCCGTTTTCACCGTCTACATTACTCGCGCCGTCCTCGGCTCCCCCTCCCCATCCTCCCCCAATTCCCACTCTTCCGGCTCGTCAATATCCGCTAACTTGTAGAGACCCTTCACGGGTGCGAATATTTTTGGAGAGTGTATATAAAATGATTAAATTTGCCCGGACTTTTTGGCGCCCGCATGGATAAACGCTTAATAGCCATGCTGTTTTAATTAAGAATCGAATATGAAGATAATTATTGCCGGCGACGGCGAGACCGGCACCCACATTGCTAATGTTCTCTCGGTCGAGGGACAGGATGTTGTCATTATGGGCACTGACCGGGCACATCTGGCCGAATTAGACGCTATCAACAACTTTATCACTTTCGAGGGCAATCCGGTGTCACGCACCAACTTACTCGAATGTGGCGTGGCGACAGCCGACCTCTTTGTGGCCGTTACACCCGACGAAAACGCCAATATCATGGCTTGTCAGATTGCCAAGGACTGCGGGGCCGGACGCTGCGTGGCGCGTGTCGACAATTTCGAGTACGATTCAGGAGCGAACGCCGCTATGTTGCGCCGCAACGGAGTCGACAGCACCATTCATCCTGAAAAATTAGCTGCAGAGGACCTCCGACGATTTATCGAGAACAGCTGGGCAGCAGAGCGCTTCGACATCCACGGAGGTGCACTCACCATTGTGGGAGTGCGTATGTCCGACAAAGGGTCGCTTTGCGGGCGGCAGCTGTCGCAGGCGTCGGGCAATCCGCGTCTTTTCCATGTGGTGGCCATCAAGCGAGGCAACAATATGATCATACCGCGAGGCACCGATGTGCTCCAACAGGGCGACACCGTGTATTTCGCTCTGGCACAAGAGCATCTTGGCATTCTGCCCCCATTGTGCGGACGCAGCGAAGCTCCCCTGCGTCGCATCATGATCACTGGAGCCGGGCATGTCACTGAAAATCTGCTCAATACGCTCGGAGGGCGCTTTCATGTGACTGTCATCGATCCCGATGCCGAACGATGCGACTACATCGCCGCACGGTTCCCGGAGGTGGTGGTAGTCAACGCAAAAGCCAACGACATCACCGCGCTCAAGGACGAAGGGATCTCCAAGTGCGATGCTTTGCTGGCGCTTACCGGCAGCTCGGAGACCAACATCGTCACATGCATGGTGGCACGCGAGCATGGCGTTCGACGCACGGCGGCACGTATTGAGGAGCTACAGTATGTCGACGAGGCCGAAAGTCTATCCATCGACAAAATCATCAACAAAAAGATACTCAACGGTGGCAAAATCATGGCTATGCTTTTCGACGGTAGCGTTTCTTCCACTCGCCGGCTCACATTCGGACAAGCAGAGATTGCCGAAATTGTGGCACGGGAGGGGGCGCTGATCACTACGGCTTCACTCGCCGACCTGAAGTTGCCGCGCGACTTCACCGTCGGAGGAGTCATCCGGGGCGACCGGGGCTTTTTTGCCGAAGGCCGTACGCAGTTGCTCCCCGGCGACCACGTGGTGGTGTTTTACAGTCCGGGAGCGCTGAGCAAAGTGGGCCGGTATTTTTAAAGTGATGCTTATGTCGGCTTCTGTATCTTTTTCTGCTATCGTTCGCGCCCTCGGGCGCCTAATTATGGTCGAAGGCGCCATGATGCTCCTCCCTCTGGCGGTGTGTATCATCTACAGCGAACCCGACTGGAAGGGATTCGCCGTCGCTGCACTCGCGGCTTTGGCCGTGGCTCTCACCGCCGAGCATTTCACCCGCACATGCCGCCAGCCTGTGCATAGCCGCGAGGGGTTTGTCATCACAGCTCTCATTTGGGTGGTTTTCGCCCTTTTCGGCATCATTCCATTTATGCTTGCAGCACACCCGCTCACACCCTGCGATGCTTTCTTTGAAGTCATTTCAGGGCTCACCACCACCGGAGCAAGTGTCATCACCGACGTCGACGCACAAAGCCACGGCATCCTGTTTTGGCGTGCCATTCTACAATGGATCGGAGGCCTCGGCATCATCCTCTTCATGCTGGCGGTGCTCCCCGAGCTCAACAAGGGCACGGGCATCTCAATGTTTCAGGCCGAGGCCACGGGCATCGTACACAGCAAGCTACATCCACGTATCCGCCAGACTGCCCTCTCTATCTGGGGTGTATACTCAGCCATCACCGTTGGCTCGGTAGCGCTCCTGTGGATCGGGCCCATGAATCTTTTCGACAGCATTTGCCAATCGTTTGCCGCTGTTGCCACCGGCGGCTTCACCACCCACAACGATGGCATCGCCCACTGGCACTCGGGCTACATCTACACCGTGCTTACCGCCGTGATGTTCATCGCGGGTCTCAATTTCATTCTCCTGTACAATGTGGTCAAGAAAGGTGTATCCTCCTTGCTCCGCAATGATGTCTTCCGTGCATTTGCGTTAACTGTTCTCGCCGCCTACCTGCTGCTGCTTGCCAGCGCTTTGGCCGCAGGACGCGTCAACTCTGTCGAGGAAGCTCTCACATATCCCCTGTTTCATGTCGTTTCAGCCATCACGTCCACCGGGTTCGCTACACCCGGAGCCAACGACTGGGGCCCGTTGCCGCTGCTGGTCACTCTTGCGCTGATGTTTTTCGGAGCGTGCGCCGGATCCACCGCCGGAGGTATGAAGATCGACCGTGCACTGGTGCTTCACCGCAATCTCGTCAATCAGGTGCGCAAGACTATCTTCCCGCGTCACACCTACGTGGTGCGTCTCGGAGGAGTGGCTCTCGACCGCGATCTCGTATCGCGCATCACAGCCTTTGCCACCATCTACATCGGCCTCCTGGTAGCATTCACCGCCATCGCCACCGCCTATGGCTACCCTCTTACCGACTCTGCTTTTATGGCCACATCATGCCTTGCATGCAACGGCCTCGGCTACGGCGCCACTGCCGTCAGCTTCAGTGCACTTCCCGCCACACTCAAATTTATACTTTCACTGGCCATGCTCATCGGGCGCCTCGAGCTCTTCGCCTACCTCGTCCTCTTCCTCCCCTCCTTCTGGAGACACTGATTTTCCCTCTCTCTTCCCGTCTACAGCACTGTGCTGAGGACGCAGTCCGAAGACCCCCGCCCTTAATGCTATTTTTTCGTATCTCGCGGATTATTGTTACCTTTGTAGGTTAAAAAACCGGAGCACCATGTCCACGACAATGACTGTAGAAATCCGCGGCCTGCGCCTGCGTGCCTTCCACGGGCTCTACCCGCAGGAGCGCACCGTCGGCAACATGTTTGAAGTGTCGGCATCGCTCACCTATCCCGTGGCCGGGGGCTGCGAGGATATGGAGATTACCGACACCATCAGCTACGCCGACATGGCCGAAATCATCCGCGACGAGATGAGCCGCCCCCGCGACCTCCTGGAGTCGGTGGCTCTCGCCATCCGCAGCCGCTTCGCCGACCGTTGGCCCCGGGCCGTATCAGGCTCAGTCACAGTTGCAAAGCTCACGCCCCCGCTGGGCCTGCAGATGCAGGGTACCTCGGTGACGCTCCGCTGGTGAGCCCACGGCTCCGGAGCCGACACATTTACGTTTAACCACTATAACTCAACGATATACGCAGTGAAAATTGATTCTAAAGCTTGTCAGGAGGAGTTTTGCTCGCTCCTGCGCTCCACCGGACGCGAAGGCGTGGAAGGGCTTATCGAAGATATTACTAATCAGGGCTTTTTTGAAGCTCCCGCCTCTGCCGGCCATCATCTCAATGTAGAGGGAGGCCTGGCTCAGCACTCGCTCAACTCCTGCAAGGCGGCTCTCGCCGTGTGGGAGGGGATGAAGACCGTCGAACCCACCCTCGCCAACGAGGTCACCCGCGAGAGCATCATCATCGCCACTCTGCTCCACGACCTCTGCAAGATCGACATCTACCGCCGCTCGGTCAAGAAGCGCAAAAACGCTCTCGGCCAGTGGGAAGACTCCGAAGGCTACAAGGTCACCTACCGCAATTTCCCCATGGGACACGGCGAAAAATCGGTGATCCTCGCCCTCTGCAGCGGCATCGAGCTCTCCGACGCCGAGATGCTCGCCATCCGCTGGCACATGGGCGCCTGGGGTGTCAACCAGAATAGCTTCGAGGACTGCCGCAACTACGACGCCGCCCGCAAGCTCTACCCCCTTGTGGCCATAGTGCAGACCGGCGACTCCCTCGCCGCCGCTATCATGGAGCGCGAGACCGCCGAAATCGACGAGCTCTGACCCCTCCTGTCTTCCTCTCTAAAGCCCTAAAGCCTAAAGCCTTGATCATCCCTCTTCCCTAAAAAAAATGCAGCAGCATCTCACCACCGACCTCCGCCAGACGCAACGGCTCACACCGCTGCAGGTGCAGTTTGTGCGTATGCTCGAGATGACCGGGCCCGAGGCTGAGGACGAGGTGCAGCGTGCTCTCGACGAGATGCCGGCCCTCGAGGCCGTCGACCCCCACGAGGAGCCCGACGCCCCCGTGTCCGACACCCGCACCGAGGATGGTGCCGATTTCACCGAGACCGGCGAGCAGCTCGCCCGGGCCGACTACTCCAGCGACGACGACATCCCTGAGTATCTCCGCGCCACCTCCTGGCAGAGCGAGGCCGGCGACTACGCCGTCAGCTCCGGCATCCGCCGACGCCACTACGACTCCCCGCTCCCCTTCCCGGAGCAGCATGTCGAGGCTGAAGGCGAGGGGCTAACCGACCGCCTCATGGCTCAGGTGGCCGAACTCGATCTCGCCGGCGACGAGCGCCGCGCCGCCGAGTACATCGTGGGGAGCATCGACCCCAACGGCTACATGACCCGCTCTATCGGCGCCATAGCCGACGATCTCGCCATCAACGAGGGGATAGACATCGCCCCCGACCGCATGAAGCAGATCTGGGAGATGGTGCGCGGCTTCGACCCGGCGGGAATCGCCGCCACCGACCTCCGCGACTGTTTCCTGCTGCAGCTGCGCCGGCTGCCGCGCTCGGTGGAGTCGCTCACGGCCATAGAGATCATCCGCGACCATTTCGACCTGTTCACCAAAAAGCATTTCCGCCGCATAGCGTCGCGCCTCGAGGTCTCCCCCGAAGATGTGCAGAGTGCGGTCCGCGTCATATCGCATCTCGACCCCAAACCGGGAGGCGGACTCCCCGACGACCGCCTCGCCCGCTCCATGCGCGGCATCTCACCCGACTTCCTCGTCGAGGCTCACTACGACGGCACTCTCTCCGTCACCTCGCTCAGCCGCATCCCGGCCCTCAGGGTGGAGGCTTCCTTCGCCGAGGAGTCGGACGCTGCGCTCCGGGGCTCTTCGCAGCGACTCGAGGAGGCTCGGGCCTTCCTCAAAGCCAAGCGCGACGATGCTCGCAATTTCATCCGTGTCGTGGATATGCGCGCCACCACCCTCTTCAATGTGGTTTCGGCCATCGTCCGCCTCCAGCGTCCCTTCTTCCTCTCTGAGGATGAGGAGGATATCCGCCCCATGGTGCTCAAGGATGTCGCCGCCGTCACCGGCTACGATCTCTCCACCATCTCCCGCGCCACTCAGGGCAAATACATCGCCACGCTCCGCGGCATCTACCCGCTGAAAAAGTTTTTCAACGAGCGCATCCGCGAGGCCGACGACTCCGTGGTCACCGCCAACCGTGTCATGGCCCTCATCCGTTCGGCCGTCGAAGCCGAGGACAAGCGCCATCCGGTCAGCGACCGCATCATCACCGAGCGACTCGCCGCCGAGGGGCTCGACATTGCCCGTCGCACCGTCGCCAAATACCGCGAGTCGATGGGTATCCCCGTCGCCCGCCTCCGCCGACAGACATAAATATCAACCACTTCATATATAGCAACCTGAGCAACTGATATTTAAGATGAAAATAATCACCAACATAGCCCACTGGCTATCAATCATCTTCTCGCCCATCCTCATGGGCACTTACGGCATCATCATCGCGCTGTGGCTCTCATATCTCTGCTTCAGCCCCGAGAAAGCCAAACTCACGGTCATCGCCGCCACCTTCATTGCCACTTGCATCATCCCGGTCATCGGCATCTTTCTGCTCAACCGCTTCGGAGCCATCAAGGATCCCAAGCTCAACGAGCGCACCGAGCGCACCTGGCCCTACATCATCTGCGCCTTCTGCTATCTCGGCATCGGCATCTACTACTACTTCGTGCATGCGCCCCTGTGGCTCTCTATCTTCATGTTCGGAGCCACTGTGGCACTCATCATCCTGGTGACAGTCAACCGCTGGTGGAAGATCAGCGGCCACGCCACCGGCATGGGAGCTCTCTGCGGCATTATCTTCTTCCTCATGTGCAGTGCCAACACCGTAGTCGACATCCAGTGGTATTTCATCGCCGCAATCTTCCTCTCGGGATGTGTCTGCACCTCACGCATCATCCTCGGACGCCACGACCTGCTGCAGGTAACCGCCGGATTCTTCAACGGCTTCATCTGCATCTTCCTCCCGGCTATCCTCCTCCAGGGCGTCGCCATCCCCTACTTCCAGTAATTGCGACTACTATCTACAATCTACAATCTCATCACTAAGCATTAATATGACTCCCTTAGTAAGCATCATCATGGGAAGCACCTCCGACCTTCCCGTCATGAAAAAAGCAGCCGATTACCTCAACTCCATGCAGATCCCCTTCGAGATGCTCGCCCTTTCGGCACATCGCACCCCCGAAGAGGTCGCCGAGTTCGCCCGCAACGCCGCACCGCGTGGTGTCAAGGTCATCATCGCCGGAGCCGGCATGTCGGCAGCACTCCCCGGCGTCATTGCCGCCATCACTCCCCTCCCCGTCATCGGTGTGCCTCTGGGCGCCACCCTCATGGGGCAGGATGCACTCCTCTCCGTGGCTCAGATGCCCCCCGGCATCCCCGTGGCAGCCACCGGCATCGACGGCGCCATGAATGCCGCCGTACTTGCCACACGCATCATCTCGCTCAGCGACCCGGAAGTGGCCGAGCGCTACAACGCCTGGCGCGAAGGCCTCGGACAGAAGATTGTCAAGGCCAACGCCGACCTCCGCGAGATCCACTACGATTTCAAAACCAACTAATCAGCATTTCCCATTCCCTTCATGAGCGCATTTGACTACCGGCGCCGGCCATCCACCGTCACACATATCGGACCGGTGAACGTCGGGGGCGACAACCCCGTCAGGCTGCAGTCCATGAACAATACTTCCACCACCGACATCCCCGCCTCCGTGGAGCAGTGCATCCGCATCGCCGAGGCCGGGGCCGACATCAACCGTCTCACCGCTCAGGGAGAGCGCGAGGCTCACGCCATGGGCGAGATTCGCCGCGAACTACGCGAGCGCGGTTGCGCCATCCCCTTGGTGGCCGACATCCACTTCAATCCCCGCGCGGCTTTCGCCGCCGCCACCGAGGTGGAGAAGGTGCGCATCAATCCCGGCAATTTCGTCGATCCGGGGCGCACATTCCGCCAGCTGGAGTTCACCGACGAGGAGTATGCCCGTGAGCTTCAGAAGATTGAGGATACTTTCGGACCCTTCCTCGACCTCTGCAAGGCCCACGGCACCGCCGTGCGCATCGGTGTGAACCACGGATCGCTCAGCGACCGCATCATGAGCCGCTACGGCGACACCCCCGCAGGCATGGTGGAGAGCGCCATGGAGTTTCTCCGCGTGGCCGTGCGCCGCGGCTTCTCCGACATCGTCATCTCCATCAAGGCCAGCAACACCGTCATCATGGTGCACACGGTGCGCCTGCTCGTCCGGGCCATGGATGCCGAGAATATGCACTTCCCGCTCCATCTCGGCGTCACCGAGGCCGGCGACGGCGAAGACGGACGTGTGCGCTCGGCTGTCGGCATCGGCACACTCCTTGCCGAGGGTATCGGTGACACCATCCGTGTGTCGCTAAGCGAACCGCCTGAGTGCGAGGTGCCTGTGGCACGCGAATTGGCCGACTATATCACCTCCCGCGCCTCGGCGCCCTCTATCGAGGCTGAGGAGATGCCGGGATTCGCCAACCCCGACCCCACTGTGCGCCGCGTTTCACGGGCCGTAGGGATCTGCGGCGGCGAGAATGTGCCTGTGGTAGAGGGTCTTGACCCTCTTTCCCCTGCCGACATCGCCGAAGTGACGGCTTCCGAGGTCATCTCCGGCTCATTCCGTCCCGCTCCGGGCAAGATTCTCGTAATTTCATCCTCTCATGCCAATCCGGTGGGCGAAATCTCGGCTGCCGTGCATGCTCTGATGCGTTCCGGAGCTGAAAATCCCGTCATCGCCCGCCTCGACTACGGCGATCTGCCGCAGGAGAAGGTCACCATCCGCGCCGCGGCCGATTTCGGCACACTTTTCATGCGCGGACTAATCGACGGCATCTCCCTGCGCGCCGCGACCCTCTCCGAGGCCGACCGTCAGCGCCTGGCGCTCGGCATACTGCAGGCTGTGCGCCGCCGCGTCACCCGCACGGAGTTTGTCTCCTGCCCGGGATGCGGACGCACCATGTTCGACCTCCCCGACACTGTGCGCCGCGTCAAGGAGGCCACCTCCCACCTCAAAGGGCTCAAAATCGCCGTGATGGGTTGCATCGTCAACGGTCCGGGCGAGATGGCCGATGCCGACTACGGCTACGTGGGAGCGGCCAAAGGCCACATCACCCTCTATCGCGGCAAAACGCCGGTAATCAAGAACATACCCTCGCAGCAGGCCGTCGAAAGCCTCATAGAGTTGCTCAAAGCCGACGGTGTGTGGCGCGAACCTTCACTCTGACTTCTTCCGAATGACTAAACCCGATATCCGCGAATTCACCCTCCCCACGAGCCATCGGCTGGTGTGTCTCCACACCCGCCGGCCCATCGGCATTTTCGGTTTTACCGTCAATGCCGGGTCGCGCCATGAGTTGGCGCCCGAGGAGCACGGACTGGCTCATTTCGTGGAACATACCATCTTCAAAGGCACCTCCCGCCGGCGCTCCTGGCACATCAACAGCCGCATGGAGGCCGTGGGGGGCGAACTCAATGCCTACACCACCAAGGAGGAGATCACTTTCTACTCCATCTTCCCCCGTGGCAACCTCGCCAGAGCTGCCGAGCTTCTCGCCGACCTCGCTTTCAATGCCACTTTCCCGCAAAAGGAGCTCGACAAGGAGCGTGAGGTGGTGCTCGAGGAGATCCAGAGCTATCTCGACACCCCTTCCGAACTCGTTTTCGACGAATTTGAGAACCTGCTTTTCTCCGGCACCCCTCTGGGCCATGCCATCCTCGGCACCGAGGAGAATCTGCGCGGGTTCGACACTGAGGCATGCCGCCGATATGTCGACCGTCTCTTCACACCCTCGCGTATGGTGCTCTTCTATGCCGGCAGCGAGGCTCCGGAGCGAGTTAGGGCCATCGTCTCGCGCCGGTTTGAGTCGTCGGCATCCCGTGCCGACATCGTCATACCCGAGCCGGCGCTCCCTGAGGCCGCTGAGGTGTTCACCACGGTGCGCGACATCGACTCGCACCAGGCCCACACGGTGATGGGAGCCCGTGTGCCAGGTCAGTTTGCCCCCGAGCGCCACGCCTTAGCGCTCCTCACCAACATCATCGGCGGACCGGGCATGAACTCCCGCCTCAACACCGAGCTGCGCGAGCGCCGCGGACTGGTCTACTCGGCCGACGCTTCGCTGTCGCTCATGGCCGACTGCGGACTTTTCAACATCTATTTCGGCTGCAATGCCGACGACACGGAGCGATGCTCCGACATCGCCCGCGGCATACTCCGCGACCTCGCCGAGCATCCGCTCTCGCCGCGCCGGCTCGCGGCTGCCAAGAAGCAGTATCTCGGACAGTTGGCAGTGGTTGCCGCATCGCTCGAGCAGACCATCCTCTCGCTGGCCCGCTCGGAGCTCATCGTCGGCAAGATTCCCGACCCCGAAACCACGGTAAAGGAGATCAACGAGGTCACTGCCGACCAGCTGGCGCAGGCCGCCTCGCTGCTCACCTCCCCATCGTCGCTCACTCTCAGATAATCAACAAAATGGATACGACCGACATCAGCCCCACCTCCAGTCAGCGCCGCATAGCGGTGGTGACCAGTTGCCGTGCCGACTGGGGATTGCTCCACGGCGTGGTGCGCGAGCTGCAGCGCCTCTCCGGCGCCGAGCCGCTGATTGTGGCCACCAATATGCACCTCAATCCGGCTTTTGGACACACCGTCGATGAAATCGAGGCCGACGGTTTTCCGGTTGCAGCCCGGGTGGAGATGAACACCCCCGGAGGCGACACCTCGCCGCTCGCCACCGCCTCGGCTGCAGCACGGTGTCTCGACGGGATGGCACGCGCTTTCGCCGACCTCCGCCCCGACATAGTGCTGATACTCGGCGACCGCTACGAGATGCTCCCTGTGGCCACCGCCGCCACCATCCTCCGCATCCCGCTGGCCCACATCGCCGGCGGCGAGATCTCCGAGGGGGCTTTCGACGACAATATCCGCCATGCCCTCACCAAACTATCCTCGCTCCATTTCACCGCCACCGACGACTATCGCCGCCGCGTCATCCAGATGGGCGAACACCCCTCGAGGGTGTTCTACTGCGGCGCACTCGGGGTGCAGAATCTCATGGACCTCCCCGATAAGGCTTCCGTGGCCGAGCTGGAGCAATTTACCGGCGTGAAAATCGACCGCGACACCCTGCTGGTCACCTTCCACCCCGCCACACTCGACACCGAAGCCACCCCCGCCGACCGCTGCCGCGCCCTGCTCGACGCCATTGACCGCTTCCCCTCCTCCACCGTCGTTTTCACCTATCCCAACAACGATCCCGGAGGCGAAGATATCATCTCGCTCATCACGGCCTACGCCAATGCCCGGCCGGGGCGCTGCGCCGTGATCCCGTCGCTCGGACGGCGCCGCTACCTCTCCATGCTCCGCCACATCGGCGCCGTGGCAGGCAACTCATCCAGCGGCATCGTCGAGGTGCCATCCGCAGGTATCCCCACCGTAGACATCGGCATCCGCCAGAAAGGGCGCACAGCCTCGCGGTCGGTGATTCATTGCGGCGACAGCGCCGACGAGATTGCCGAGGCCATCGCAAGAGCCCTCTCCCCCGAAGGAAGGGTCGTTGCCGCCTCCGCTCCCAACCCCTACTCCCTCCCCGGCACCGCCGCCCGCATCGCTCAGGTGCTCAGCGAGGTGCCTCTCGACTCGCTCTCACCAAAAAGATTTTTCGACCTGCAGGTCGAAACACTTAAAGACTTATAACTCTGACTTTTTACCTGCATATGACACCGCTGATCATCATCCCCGCCCGTGGCGGCAGCAAAGGGATTCCCGGCAAGAATATCAAACACCTTGGCGGCAAGCCGCTTATCGCCTATTCCATCGATGTGGCGCGGGAGATATGCAATCTCCGCGGCATCTCCGCCGACCATATCCTGGTGAGCACCGACAGCGAGAAGATCGCCTCGGTGGCACGCAGTTGCGGCGTAGAGGTGCCCTACATGCGTCCGGCCGAACTGGCCACCGACTCGGCGGGTTCGCGCGAGATGATGCTCGATGCGGCCTCCTGGGCACGTGAGCACGGCATCAATTTCGACTACATCCTGCTGCTGCAGCCCACCTCCCCCTTCCGCACCGCCGACGATGCCCTGCGCTGTATGGAGCTGTATGAGAAGGAGTTGCCCGACATGGCCGTCACAGTCAAGGAAGCCTCGGCCAATCCCTACTACAACTGCTTCGAGACCGACACCGCCACCGGTGCGCTGAAAATCTCCAAGGGGGACGGCCTCTACACTCGCCGGCAGGACGCTCCGAAGGCATGGGAGTTCAACGGCGCGGTCTATGCCATCAATCCTCTGTCGCTCAAGCAGATGCCGATGGGCAAATTCCCCCGCCGCATCCCCTGCGAGATGCCCGCGGAGCGCTCGCTCGACCTCGACACACCGCTCGACTGGGCCATAGCCGAGGCCATAATTGCAAATACCTCAAAATGACATACTTTCCTATGCAGCAACATATCATCTACACCTCATCGACCATCACCGAGGCGCTCCGCACCATCAACGACATGCCCGGCAGCGCAGTGCGCACCCTGGTAGTGGCGGTGCCCGACACTCTCGAGGTCAAGGGCACCCTCACCGACGGCGACATCCGCCGCGGACTGCTCGACGGCGCCACCCTCGACGACCCGGTGGAGCGGGTGATGAACTATGCCTTCACCGCCGTGTGGGACGACGACGACCCCATGACCACCCTCGCCACCCTGCGCGAGGCCCGCGCCAAGGGGATCAAACTCCTCCCGCGCATCGACAGCGAGGGGAGCCTCACCGACATCATCGACCTCACCCGTCAGACGTCGCTGCTCCCTCTCTCCGCCATCCTCATGGCCGGAGGGATGGGCGAACGGCTCCGTCCGCTCACCCTCACCACCCCCAAACCGCTGCTGGAGATCGACGGCCGCCCCATCATCGACTACAACATCGAGCGGCTGGCCCGCGCCGGCATCACCGACGTCACCGTCACGGTGCGCTACCTCGCCGACCAGATCCGGCACTACTTCGCCACTCCGCGCCACGGCATACGAGTGAAATGTGTAGAGGAGACCAAACCGCTCGGCACCATCGGTTCGGCAGCCCTTGTGGAGCGTCCCGACGAGGGGTGCACCCTGGTGATGAACTCCGACCTCCTCACCACCATCGACCTCGAGGAGATGTTTCTGCGCCACACCTCGCTCGGCGCCGACATCACCATCGCCGCCATCCCCTACACCGTGTCGGTGCCCTATGCCATCCTCACCACCGAGGGGCAGCAGGTGACGGCGCTGCAGGAGAAGCCCACCTACTCGCATTTCGCCAATGCCGGCATCTACATCTTCAGCAATGTGGTGCTCAATTCGCTCAACCCCGACGAGCGCACCGACGCCACCACCCTCATCGAGGCCGCCATGCAGCAGGGGATGAAGGTCACCTACTACCCCATCAGCGGCACCTGGATCGACATAGGCTCTCCGGCCGACTTCGCCCACGCCCAGGAGCTGATGAAGCACCACCGCACCATCGGCGCCTGAGCCGCCCCGCTCCCCGGCTCTTCAGAGCTTAGAGCCCGGAAAAAAGACTGTGCTGAGGACGTCAGTCAGAAGTTCCCCCGGGAAACATTTCCCCTCCCTCCCGTGTTAAATCAATAAAAAAATCTCACCTGCATCTGATTATGGCAGAATCCAATTTCATAGATTACGTAAAAGTGCTTTGCCGCTCGGGCAAAGGGGGCGCCGGATCGCGCCACTTCCATCGTGCCAAATATGTCCCCAAGGGGGGGCCTGACGGCGGCGACGGTGGCCGCGGCGGCCATATCATACTGCGCGGCAACAAAAACATGTGGACGCTGCTTCCGCTCCGCTACCGCCGCCACATCTTCGCCGGCAACGGTCAGGCCGGTTCGGCCGGACGCAGCTTCGGCAAGGATGGCGAGGACCAGATAGTGGAGGTGCCATGCGGCACTGTGGTATTCGATGCCGAGACCGGCGAATATCTCTGCGAAGTCACCGACGACGGGCAGGAGGTGAAGCTGCTACGCGGCGGCAAGGGAGGCCTGGGCAACTGGCACTTCAAGTCGGCCACCAACCGCACTCCCCGCTATGCCCAGCCCGGACAGCCGGCCATCGAGAAAACCATCATCATGGAACTGAAGTTGCTCGCCGACGTGGGTCTGGTAGGCTTCCCCAATGCCGGAAAGTCCACACTGCTGAGCGCCGTCTCGGCAGCACGCCCCAAAATCGCCGATTATCCCTTCACCACCATGGAGCCTCAGCTCGGCATCGTGGAGTATCGCGGCAACCGCTCCTTTGTCATGGCCGATATCCCCGGCATCATCGAGGGTGCCTCAGAGGGTAAGGGTCTCGGGCTCCGCTTCCTGCGCCACATAGAGCGCAATGCCGTGCTCCTCTTCATGGTGCCGGCCGACGCCGACGACATCCGCGGTCAATATGAAATATTGCTTGAGGAACTGCGCAAATTCAATCCCCAGCTCATGGACAAGCAGCGTGTGCTCGCCATCTCCAAGTGCGATATGCTCGACGACGAACTGATGACCGAAATCCGCCCGACGCTCCCCACGGATCTCCCCGTGATCTTCATCTCCTCGGTCAGCGGGCTCGGCATCACCGAACTGAAAGACGCGCTCTGGAAGGCAATCAACGACGATGCCAACCGCATAGAGACCACACCCATCACCCACAGGCCGCTCGACGGCAACCACCGCGTGCGCGAGGAGGACGAATTTATCTTCGAGAATGTGGATCCCGACGAGAGCATCGAAGACGAAGATGAAGACGAATATTACGACGGCGACGACTGGAGCGACGACGACGGCAACACCCTCGAGGACCTCGGATGGCAATATGACCCCGATCCCAAGGATAAGGATAGCTAAATCTCTCGCAGCCAACAGGTCTGCGCAAACATTTTTTCAAGAATATCATGAGTGATGGCGCTATAGTCGCGCGGCGACGGCACCACCACCACTCCGGAAAGATCCACCGAGGCGGGGGAAAGCAGATGCTGCTTTTCCCCGTCGCCGTAAAAGTCGGGGCGGTGAGCCCTGCGCGGTATCACCACCGCACACCAGCTCCCATCGGCATAGGTGCAGAGCAGATTCATCCGCGCTTCAGGCTCGTCGGCGGCTTCGGCATATCCGCTCTGCTGCCTGAGGAGCAATTGCTGCGCCAAATTGCCGAACCAGCGCTCCATATCCTTGCGGTCGGCGCTCTGATGGCTGTAAATCAGGAAAGGAGCCGACTCGGGATGCTGCAGCAGCGGCAGCTCGCGCTCTACGGCCTGAAAATGGAAATGATCCGGTGCCGATGCTCCGCAGTGAGCCCCGTTGTAAAAGAGCGCCATCCCCTCCATGGCATGTGCCAGCCGCAGCATATCGGCGAAGCGCCGGATGTCGCCCCCGGCGGCTATCATCTGCGGCGTATGCTCCGTGGCCGGGATGGTGAAATGCATCGGGAAGATGGGGAAGGGATTCACAAGTATCTCATACGGCATGCCGCTCAGCGCGGAATCAAGGCCGCCGGGCATCAGCACCATCTGCTCCTTGGGCCGGTTCTTCCGGCAAAGGAAGCAGGGACGGGCGGCAATAGAGGCGGCATCGATTTTGGCTCCCGTGGAGCGCACCCGCGCGGGATTGTGCTGCAAGGTGTATTCGCAGACGCCGCGAGACGTGGCCGCCTCCACTTTTCGCGTTTCAATCTTTTCAAGCGCCTCATAAGCGGCCGCGGCCTGCGGCCACGAGGCAAGCTGACGACGATAAAACTCCGAAAGTGTCATCTCTCAATCCTTCTTCGCCATCATCTGCTGACGGGCCGCAATCTCCACAGCCCTCAGCCAGTCTTTGTACACATTGTTGGCATTGACACGCTCCACCGACAGCGCCGCATCGGAGTTCCCCTCCCAGCGGCGGCAGAGATAGAGCGACTCGTAGATGCGCCCTATGCGGTAACTGCGCGAGATGCGCAGCCCCACGGCATAATCCTCGCCATACGACACATCGGGAAATTCTATGCTCCTTATCACCGGGGTGTAAAATGCACGGGGAGCGCCGAGGCCGTTGATGCGCAGGGCGTTGTTGGCGCCGTTGTCGTCGGTCCACTCGCGGTGGTCGATCAGTCCCGGCGGGAGAGGCTTCCCCTCAAAATCCACCAGTTCATACGAGCCGATCACCATAGCGCACCGCTCGCTGCGGAATTTCTCTACCACTTTCACCAGCGTATCGGGGCCGCTGTAGAGGTCGTCGCTGTCGAGCTGCACGGCATAGCGTCCGCACTGAGGCGCATGCACGGCCACATTCCAGCATCCGCCGATGCCGAGGCTGCGGCTCTCGGGCACGATATGCACCACGCGGCTGTCCTCCCGGGCCAGTTGGCCGAGAATCTCCGAGGTGCCGTCGGTGCTGTGATTGTCCACCACTATCACATTGAAATCAAAGAGGGTCTGCTGCGCCAGAGCCGAACGCACGGCATCGGCCACGGTGCGGGCGCGGTTGCGCACGGGGATCACCACCGATGCCTCCACAGGGAAGGTGTGCCCATCGGCTGAAGGGTCAATCAGCGCGGCGCTGCGCGGTATCCAAGCCCCAATTTCCCGGAGATGGTGCGTGAAAGCCTGCTCCATCTCCACCTGCACCTCGCGGTTGCGGGGATTGACGTAGTCAAACTGCTTCTCGCCGCTCTTACGAGTGTCGGTAATCTCCACAGTGTAAAGCGGTTCAGGTATATGCACCGGCAGCCGGCGGCTCATCAGCCCCAGGCGGAGGGCATACCATGCGGCATAGCGGTAATCGCCGATTGTGGCGAGCACCTCGGCCACGGCATCGCGGCGCAGCAGCACTATCGGTCCGAAATCAAAGTCGTCGCGCACTCCCCCTGCGGTGCAGTCGGTCACGGGATGCGGCGAGATCCTACCCTCGCCATCGGCGGTACGGTAGTCGGAGTAGACCATCAGCGCATCGCAGTCATGGGCCACCTGTGCCATGCGGTGCAGGGAGTTGGCATCGAAGTCCACCTCCCGCGCTCCGAGGTTCACCACAAAGTAATCGACTGATGCCGAGGCACTCGCTACGACCTCGCGCAATTCACCGGTGGAGATCACCGGAGCTATCCCTATTGTCTGCGACAGGTAGATTCTGTTCATGGTTTCTTTCCTGTTAGAAATTTAAGTATCTCGTTCATTAATGCGTTGCGCTCCTTCTCACCTTTGATGGTCTCGAATGGGAATCCGGCCACCACCACGCGATAAGGCTGCCCGTAAGCCCCCATCCTCTCCATGGCGGTGGCGGCCACGAGCCGGTTTTCGTCATAGCGCATGATCGGGAACGACTCTGTGCCGTAAGGTCTTATGGCATCGGGCGATTCCACAGCGTAGCTGTCGGCCGACGGCATAGTCTCGAAGGTCAGCGACATGGGGGTGTACATCCCGAATGGTGAGAGCACCACCGACACCTTCCCGTCGATGCTCCCTTTGCCGATATACCAGTCGTAGCCCAGCACATCGTTGGCAAAAGTGCGGTCGGCCTCCCTCACAGCGCTGTCGCTGAAGCTGTTGTCCATCAGATCCGTCCCCACATAGGCGCCGGTGGCAAGGAGCGAGCCACCCGAGAGGCAATGGATCTCGATGCGCTGCTGCAGCTCGGTGGTAAAGCTCTTGAACCGGGTGCCTCGGATGCTGTCGCCGGCCGAGATCTCCTTCTGTTTGCCTAAAATCAGGTCAACGACGCGCGGATTTTGCGGCGTGCCCGGCTTGTGGGTAGGAATCTCGTCGGCAAACGCCTCGACGCTCGACGAAACGAACCCCTTGCCGGCGGCTCTCACCGCGCGGCCGTGGAGGTAGGCGAAATCGCGGGTATTTCCCGCTGTCACCACCTTCTCGAGGTTGCCGCGCGAGGCTCCAAGCCCGGGGAGGTCGTTGTTGACAAACTCCGAGTATGCCCGGTAGTCGTATTGCTGCCCGGTGGTGATGATATCGCACACATCAGCCACTCCGCCGTCGGAGAGGCTGTTGAATCCGCGATAACCGCCGGTATCAAAGCAGTCGGGCGCCGAAATGCGGGTGAATCCGTTGACTATCGTCACATCGGGCACTCCGGTGCCGTTGTCGTACAGCGCCAGCACCTCCGAGGGGAAGGCGCGTCCGCCGTCGTTGGCTGCAATGATGCGGTAGGAGTGGATGGCGTTGTCGGTCACCGTGGCCTGATAGCGGGGTTCGCTGACAGTGGCCACGGCCACGAAAGCACCGTTGGCGATGCGCTCCTCCACGATATACTGCGAGGGGACAGCGCTCCGCTCCAGCGGGTCGTCGGTAGCAGCCCAGGTGAGGGTGTATTTCCCTGCTCCCTGCGCCGTGATGGCAAATCGCGACACCGGTAGCGGCTGCACCACATAGTCGCGGTCGTATCGGTGCGAGAGGAAGCGGAGTATCCCCTTGTAGACAGCCCGCGACACGTCGAAACGCACCTGCGGGTCGAGTCCGTACTTCATATCCTCGAAATTCTGATGCGACAGCAGCTCGAGGATCATGGCGGGCACCTTGGTCTCGCGTATTTCGTAATATTTCTTATCGCGGATGGAGCGGTTGGTCCAATCTGAGCGGTGGAGCGCCCTCATGTCGCTCACCACGGAGGTCACCACATAGTCGGTGAGGTCGCGGTTTTCGAGTCGCGAACGTCCGTTGCCGAGCAGATTGCCGTCGTCGGTGGAGTAGATGCCGAGGGTGCCCACCATCGAGCCGTCGTCGGTGGTGCCGGCATCGGTGTGAAATGCAAAGGCCATATCGATCGGTATCCCGAGCCCGGCTTTGCCGGGGAGCATCTCCGAGCCGCCGGCCAGATAGTTGACCCAAAGTGCTCGGCTTTTATAGTCGTCGGTGTAGTCGTTGTCCCCCTTCGATTCGGAGTAGACCGAGTCGGGCATCCCGGCCCACTGCAGCCAGTAGCGCGCTCCCTCGTTGAATCGGGGCGCTCCCGAGGTGCTTCCGGCGTAGCGTGTCTCCCCCTTGGAGATGCGGGCCACATTGCCCATGCCGCCACCTATCTTCACTGCGTCGGCCGACACCACGGTGTGCTTCTCGTCGGAGCGGTTGCTGAGCACCACCATAGGCTTCGCGGGCTTTCCGGCCGCAAAGGGGTAAGTGCCGATATACACCCATGTGCCACCTCCCATGCGCTGATTTACAGTCACTTCCGAGCTTCCTCCGAGATGATTGACCGTGTACTTGGCATCTGGAGCGCTGTTGGGATACGACTTATATGACACATATACAGCATATTGGCCCCGCTCGGGCAGGTCGGCGGTCCAGCAGGCTGTGCTTTCATGCTTCGCATCTTTCTCACCCACAGTCTCTACCGACTCGGATGTGCCCATGCGGAAGGGATTTTCCCATCCCTGGAGCGTGCCCCCTTGGGGCATCGCAAACCCCTCTCCCACAGGGCTTTCCTCCCATTTATGCTTCCCCTCGGTGAGGTAAAAGTCGCTATGCTCGCCTCCATCGGTGTCGGAAATAATCTCGGTGACCGACAGATCGCGCTCGCGCGGCAGCATCACGTATGCCCCGGCATTTTCGAGCATCGGCACCAGGTAGGGCAACACAAATCCCTGAGCGAAAAGGTCTTCCACAGTGCCGAAAAGCTTCGGACGCTGCCATTTCCAGTGTCCCTGCCCCTGATCGAAGTAGAGGCCATGGCTCTGCCACATGGCTATGATGCGTCCGTCGAGCCCTTTAGGGGCAACGTTTCCCTCGCCGAAGGTGACAAACGGCTCAGCATCGGACATCGGCCCGGTGAAGGTGGGTTTCTTTGCCACCACGCGGGTGGTGCGGGCGCGTTTGCGCCCTTTTCTGCGCTTTCTCGCGGCGTCGGCGGGGATGCTCGCGCCTATCGCCAGGATCAGCAGTATCGATATGATTTTTCTGAAATTCAATGTCTTATGATTGACTGCGCCGCCATTGGCCCGTCTGCAAGAAGCAGCCTCGGCGGCTGAAGGATTCGTAAAATTAGGGAAAACCGGAGAGAGCTGCGGCGTCAGTTGCGCCAGGTGTGGTTTTTGCGGGAGGGGAGGCTGCTCCGGATGCCCCACACCATCTGTCTTACCCAGTGAAACAGCATGTCGAAGGGCAGAATGGCTGCCGGGAGACTTACTCCCATAAGTCGGCCAAGCCGCTTCCAGGCCACCACAAGAGGTATCCACAGGATCGGGAGCAGCGCCAAGGCCACGCAACCGGGAAGGGCGTTGGGGAGAGTCATGACGATGCAACCTGCTGTGGCAGCGAGCCATAGCCACATGGCAGCTACCGAGATGGCGAACATCAGCCGCGACCGTAAGGCTCCGCGCAGTTTGCGGCCGGTGTAGCAGTGGCGCAGCCGCTGCTCGCGGTAAGTGGCAGCGGGTATCGGGCTGGTCACTTTCACCAGCGCGTCGCGCCCAAGGGCCACGGCGGTGTTTTCGGCCGTGGCGATGCGGTTGACAAAGATATCGTCGTCGCCGAAATGCAACGTCAGCGACCCTGCAAATCCCTTATTATCAAAGAATAGCCGACGGCGGTAAGCCAAGTTGTAGCCGGTGCCGCGATAGGGATGCCCGCTGAGCGCCGATGTGAGCCATGTGGCGGTGGTAGCCACTTCGTCGAATCGGTTCATGGCTCCTTTCAGCCCCTTCATCGAGGCCACGCCGAGCACCACTTCCTTTCCGCGCATCATCGGAGCGGTCATCCGCTCGAGCCAGCGGTCGGAGCAGATGATGCAGTCGCAGGTGGTGAGCACCACAATCTCGTGGCGCGCGGCCTTCACGCCGAGCGACAGGCAGAGCTTCTTGCGACTGAGATTGCGCGCGCCGTCGGGCACGAAGGTGTAATATACCTCTCTTTCCGGGTGAAGCAAACTAAAGCGCGTGACGGCATCCGACATATCTTCGCAATTGCCGTCGTTGACCACCACGGTCTCCACTTTTCCGGTGTAGCGCTGTGCGGCAATCTGCCCCAGCAGATTCTCGAGGCCCTCCACGTTGCCTGTGCCGTAGATTATCACCGACACATCGGGCATCTGCAGTGCTTCGCTGTCGCCTTCACTTTTCTCAGCCTCGGCTTTTCGGCCCTTGACCTCAGCCCGGGCCACCCTCACCGGCAGCAGCACTCTCCGACGGTAGGGCCAAAGCAGCCACACCACACACACGAAGGCCACTGCCAGGCACACCCAGCCGATGAGTTTCACATTATCTAAAGAAAAATATACGTATTCCATCTTTGTCGCAATCTGTCGCCCCGCTCCCCCGTTTGGGGTTTCTGTAATGCAAATTTACACATTTTATTGCAAGCCGATGGCACGATTCGCATTAATTTCTTAATTTTGTAGCTGAGAAAAAGCTAACCTGCGCCGGGGCGGCATCCGCTCCTCCGGTGCGAAAACATTTTTAGATACGCAATGAATATCGCTATAGTCGGCACAGGATATGTGGGCCTGGTATCGGGCACATGTTTTGCCGAAATGGGTGTCAATGTCACATGCGTTGACATCGACGAGAAGAAAATCGAACGTCTGCGCCACGGCGAGGTGCCCATCTACGAGCCCGGTCTCGACGAGATGGTGCTCCGCAATCACCGCGAGGGGCGGCTGCACTTCACCACACGCCTGGAGGATGTGATCGACGACGTGGAGGTGGTGTTCAGCGCCGTGGGCACTCCCCCCGACGAGGACGGCAGCGCCGACCTGCAGTATGTGCTCGCCGTGGCCCGCACCTTCGGCCGGTGCATTAAGAAGTACACCGTGCTGGTGACAAAGTCGACCGTCCCCGTGGGCACTGCCCGCAAGGTCAAGGAAGCTATCGCCGAAGAGCTCAAGCTCCGCGGCGAGGATATCCCCTTCGACGTGGCGTCCAATCCGGAGTTTCTCAAGGAGGGCGCCGCCATAAAGGACTTCATGAGCCCCGACCGCGTGGTAGTGGGCGTGGAGAGCGAGGAGGCACGAGGGCTCATGAGTCGCCTCTACCGTCCCTTCCTGCTAAACAATTTCCGAGTGATCTTCACCGATATCCCTTCGGCCGAGATGATAAAATATGCGGCCAACTCCATGCTGGCCACGCGCATATCCTTCATGAACGATATCGCAAACCTCTGCGAGATCGTCGGCGCCGACGTCAACATGGTGCGCAAGGGGATAGGGTCCGACTCCCGCATAGGGTCGAAATTTCTCTACCCCGGCTGCGGCTACGGCGGCAGCTGCTTCCCCAAGGATGTGAAGGCGCTGATCAAGACGGCGGAGAAAAGCGGCTACTCCATGCGGGTGCTCAAAGCCGTGGAGGAGGTCAACGAGCGGCAGAAGTCGATCGTGTTCGAAAAACTCGCCGCCCACTTCGGGGGCGCCGACAAATTGGAGGGGCGCACCATAGCCATATGGGGACTGGCCTTCAAGCCGGAGACCGACGACATGCGCGAGGCAACGTCGCTGGTGACCATCGAGCGCCTCCTCGATGCGGGTTGCCGCGTAAAGGTATTCGACCCGGTGGCCATGGACGAGTGCCGCCGCCGCGTGGGCGATGTAGTGGAGTATGCCAAGGATATGTACGACGCGGTGCTCGACGCCGATGCCTTGCTGATGCTCACGGAGTGGAAGCAGTTTCGTCTCCCTTCGTGGGGCGTGATTGCGCGGTCTATGAAGACTCCGGTGATCATCGACGGCCGCAACATCTACGATGCCGACGACATGAAGCGCCAGGGCTTTGAATACCACTGCATCGGGCGTCGATGACGACCGGCACGGGAGCTTCATCGCCGCCGCAAATGAGTTTTAAACGATTAAAAACCGACATTATCAATTGATTACCATCATCGTTGCCGCCGGGAGCGGCTCGCGCTTCGGGTCAGCGACCCCAAAACAGTTTCTCCCTCTTGCGGGGAGACCGGTGGTGATGCACACCATCGACGCGTTTCGCCGGGCCAAGCCCGACGGGAGGATTGTGCTGGTGCTTGCCGGGGATATGATCCCTGTATGGGCCGATCTCTGCCGCGAATATGGGTTTGAATCGCCTGAGGTGGCAGAGGGTGGCGCCACCCGCTGGGAATCGGTGAAAAATGCCGTGCTTTCGCTTGGCGATGCCCCGGGAGGGGAGACGGTGCTGGTGCACGACGGCGCCCGCCCGCTGGTGGAGGAGGAACTGATACTCCGCACGGCGTCGTTTGCCATCAATACCGACGGCGCGCTGCCCGCTGTGGCCGTGACCGACTCGCTGCGGCGGCTCGACGACGATGAGGTGACCTCCGAACCGGTGGACCGCACTCGCTACCGCGCCGTGCAGACCCCGCAGGCGTTCGCCCTCTGGCGCCTCCGCGAGGCCTACTCGCTCCCCTACGATGAGAGCTTCACCGACGATGCCTCGGTGATGGCCGCCGCGGGGTTCACCAACCTGGTGCTGGTGCCGGGGTCGTACCGCAATATCAAGATTACCAACCCGATAGATCTGGCGATCGCCGAGCTGCTGATCACCCGGAGCTGAACCTTACAAGCCCATAGCAGTGAGCCGCAGCACACGCGACATAGATGTGAAATTTATCAAGGGGATCGGCCCGTCGAGGGGCAAACTCCTTGAGGATGAGCTTGGTATAGCCACGCTCTACGACCTGCTGCACCATTTTCCCACCCACTATATCGACCGCTCACAGATCTACCCCATAATCCGCTTTTCAGGCGAGATGCCGGCGGTGCAGGTCAAGGGGCGTTTCATCACCTTCAACACTCAGGGCGAAGGGGCCAAGATGAGGCTGGTGGGACTTTTCTCCGACGGCACCGCCACGATGGAAGTGGTGTGGTTCAGGCAGATACGCTCGCTGCGCGAACATTACAACGTGGGGCGCGACTATGTGCTTTTCGGCAAACCACAACTGTTCAACGGCCGCTGGAGCATGGTGCACCCGGAAATCGATCCGCCGGAATCGGCCGGCGCCTCGGTTGGGCTCCGCGGAGTGTATCCCCTCACCGAAAAGCTGCGCAACCGCGGCATCACAGTGCGCAATATGCACATGTGGGTGCAAAACGCCATCGCATCGCTCCCCAGACGCCTGCCGGAGACTCTTCCGGCCTATCTGGTGGAGCGCTACGGCCTCATGAGCGGCCACGATGCCATCCTGGCGGTGCACAATCCGCCCGACAACACCACGCTGCAGCGCGCACGCGAACGGCTGAAGTTTGAGGAGCTGTTCTACCTGCAGCTCAACATCCAGCGCTACAGCCACCGGCGTGCAGCCACGCTGCAGGGGATCCCGTTTCCGCGCATAGGTCGGTTTTTCAACAGTTTCTACTCCGAGGTGCTCCCCTTCCCGCTCACCGGAGCGCAAAAGCGGGTGCTCCGCGAGATTCGCGCCGATGTGGGCTCGGGAAGGCAGATGAACCGCCTCCTGCAGGGCGATGTGGGTTCGGGCAAGACCATCGTGGCGCTCATGACGATGCTCATGGCGCTCGACAACGGCTTCCAGGCGTGCCTGATGGCCCCGACGGAGATCCTCGCCACCCAGCATTTCGAAGCGATACGCGAGATGGCGGCTCCGCTCGGCATCAATGTGCGCCTCCTCACCGGATCCACCCGCAAGAAAGAGCGCGATCTGATCCATGAGGAACTGATGGCCGGGAGTCTGCACATCCTCATTGGCACTCATGCGCTGATCGAGGACAATGTGCAATTTCGCTCGCTGGGGATGGTGGTGATCGACGAGCAACACCGCTTCGGCGTGATGCAGCGCGCACGCCTCTGGAGCAAAAGCGCCCGCGTGCCTCATGTGCTGGTGATGACGGCGACACCTATCCCGCGCACACTGGCCATGACGGTCTATGGCGACCTCGATGTGTCGGTGATCGACGAGCTGCCACCCGGCCGCAAACCGGTCAGGACGCTGCTCCGCTACGACAACCAGCGCCACGAGGTCTACCGCATGGCCGGCCAGGAGCTGGCCAAGGGACGGCAGGTCTACATCGTGTACCCTCTGATTCAGGAAAATGAGAAGGTCGACCTCAAGAGCCTCGAGGAGGGGTACGACTTTGTGAGAGAGATGTTCCCGTCGTACCGCGTGGTGATGATCCACGGAAAGATGAAGCCGGCCGAGAAGGACGCCCAGATGAAGCTCTTCGTGGAGCATAAGGCGCATATCATGGTGGCTACCACGGTGATAGAGGTGGGTGTGAACGTGCCCAACGCCACCATGATGATTATTCAAAATGCCGAACGCTTCGGCCTGTCGCAGCTCCACCAGCTGCGCGGACGCGTGGGCCGCGGAGCCGCCGAGAGCTACTGTGTGCTGATGTCGAAAAACAAGATCGCTGCCGACACCCGCAAACGCCTGGAGATCATGACCGCCACTACCGACGGATTTATGATCGCCGAAGCCGACATGCGCATGCGCGGCCCGGGCGACATCGAGGGCACCATGCAGAGCGGCATCCCCCTCGACCTCCGCATCGCCAACCTGGCCACCGACGGCCAGATAGTGCAGGTAGCCCGCGACTGCGCCCGTGCCATCCTCGACCGCGACCCCTCGCTGGCGCTCCCCGAGCACGCCATGCTCGCCCCCGAGCTTGAGAAGCTTTTTGCAAGACACACCGACCTCTCGCGCATCTCCTGAGCAAAGGGGACCGGAAGGCAATTTTCACTTGTAGCCAATATCTCACACCTCGTCCGACAAAAAATGTGTTGTAAAACATATTTTGCATAAATCGCTGACTTATACAGCAATAAAGGTGCTGATTAACACCCGTTTCTTTTATTATATTATTTTAAGACTGAGATTTTTCACCCTAAAAATATTTTTTCGTAACTTTGAAAGGTGGAAAAAGTTTTCAATCAGCGCCTTTGGTGATGACCATGCCGGCAGGCACGCATCGCCGTACTCCTTGAAACCACTTGACCGACGCCGCCGCAAGCAGCGCGGCGCCACTGAGGCTTTTTTCTACACAGAGCATTTAGAATTTACTACCCCCCGACAGATGGAAACCACTCTCGTAATTATCAAGCCCTCGGGCATACAGCGCGGTCTTGCCGGCCGCATTATCAGCCGTTTTGAACAGAAAGGCCTCGTCATCGCAGGCATGAAGATGATGCGTCTCTCCGAGCAGCTGCTCCGCGAGCATTATGCACACCTGGTGGACCGTCCGTTCTTCCCCTCGCTCCTCCGCTCCATGATGGCTACTCCCGTGGTGGTTCTCGCTATCAAGGGCGTGGACGCTGTAAGCGTGGTTCGCGCCATGACCGGCGTCACCAACGCCCGCAACGCCGCACCCGGCACCATCCGCGGCGACTTCGGCATGAGCGGCCAGGAGAACATCGTGCATGCCTCCGACCTTCCCGAAAATGCCGTCATCGAGGTGGCCCGCTTCTTCAAGCCCGAAGAGCTGTTTGACTATATGCCAGTCACCGCTCCGGCCATCTACAATCCCGACGAGCTGATGATGTAATCTCAGCCTCGAAGACCTCTCTCTCTGCTATCTCCAAAAAATAATAAACGATCTCCCCGATCTCTTTCCGATGAAGTCCCCGGGGCAGCGTAACCCCGACAGACTTCTCATCGTCCCTCCCAAAAAGACCTCTCATATCCACGAACTAATGATGCTTCAGAAAACGCTTAAAACACTCACAATATTTGCATTGGCCGCTTGCGCCGCACTCGGCGTACAGGCCCAGAAGAGCTACCGACTCCCCTCTGCCCACAAGGCCGAACACAACGACCTCATTGCCCGTCAGGAAAATATCGGCAACCAGATCTCGGTAAAGGACACTCAGGATTTTCTCGACAACCTCTTCAAAGACGAGGAGGAACCTGAGCTCGATATCTACACCGAGGGATGGAACTCGCGCAGCGTCAACGCCTACGCCGGCATGACAGTGCCCGACTTCAAGGATATCGACGTGAGCGACTTCGCCATGCCCTGCCCGGGATATGTCACCTCGCCTTACGGCTACCGTCCGCGTTTCCGCCGCGAGCACAAGGGCGTGGATCTGAAGCTCCGCACCGGCGACACCGTCTACGCTGCTTTCAGCGGCCGCGTGCGCCTCACCAACTTTGAGCGTAAGGGCTACGGATACTACGTGATCCTCCGCCACACCAACGGCCTCGAGACCGTCTACGGCCACCTCTCCAAATTCCTCGTTAAGGACGATCAGGATGTGAAGGTAGGTCAGCCTATCGCGCTCGGCGGCAACACCGGCCGCTCCTTCGGCTCGCACCTGCATTTCGAGACCCGCTACATGGGCGTGCCTATCAACCCGGCTGCGATCTTCGACTTCGCCAACCAGACGGTGCACACCGATACCTACACCTTCGACAAGAGAAACTACAAGAAGGCTCGCAACTTCGATCCGGCCGCCAACAGCGAGTATGCGCGCCAATACAACGCTTCGCGCCCGGCAGCTACCTCTCACGACAGCGGCAGCAAGTCGCGCCGGTCGAGCTACACCATCCGCAAGGGCGACACCCTCAGCCGCATAGCCTCGCGCAACGGCGTGTCGGTGCGTCAGCTCTGCAAACTCAACGGTCTCACCACAAAATCGAAACTCAAGCCCGGCAAGAAGCTGCGCCTTCACTAATCCGGCTTCCAACAGATACGCCGTCGGCGTGCCCTGCATCTGCAGAGCACGCCGACGGTGCTTTTAGCGGGCTGTGGGTGTCCTTTATCCGGTCTTATTCGGCCTATACGGCTTATTGGCCTTATTATCCCTATCCCCTCACCTTAGGAGAAGTCAAATTCGTCGCAGTCGGTCAGCGAGATGCCGCCGCCGGTGTAGCTGTCCCAACGGCGAGCGCCGTCGGTGAGCTCTACTGCCTCGTAGAGCGACATCGGCAGATCGTTGAGGAAATATTTCGAGGCAAACTTGTACCAGTCCTTGGGATTGTTCTCCACATATGTGGCTTTATTGCTGCGATAGATCACGAGGCGGTCGGCAGCGCGCGTCATGACCACATACAGGCAGCGGCGGTCCTCCTCGATGGCATCCTCGCCGGCTGCAACGGCCTTGGGCGAGGGATATTGGTTGAAATTGACATTGACAAGATAGCAGAACCGCGCCTCGAGCCCCTTGGCGGAGTGGATGGTGGTAAGGATGACGCAGTCGTCGGGGTTGGCCTCGTTTTTCACGGCTGTGCCGAGCGACGGATCGAGGATGTAATCGGAGATGAAGGCCGTTAGGCTCTCCGAACTCTCCCCTATCTTCTCCAGCAGCATCATATCCTTGCGCCGGCGCGTCCAGTCGGTCTTATATTTCGCTTCGAGCACCCGCTCCAGGCCCTTGAGAGCGGCCATGATGGCCTTGTTGACCTCGGTCTGCATATCGCGGATGGCCAGGAGGGTGGCGGCCACACCGGGGTCGATTCCCGGGAAGGTGGAGATGGTCTCGGCGCACTCCTCGATGGTGGTGTCGTCCATGATTTTGTCAATGATCTTGGCAGCAGTGATCTCGCCGATGCGCGGGAAGAGGCAAAGGTAGCGTTCCCAAGCCAGCTCGTCGCGCGGATTGGCCACCACGCGCAGCGCCGACACCAGGTCGCGCACATGCGCCGATGCCATCAGCGACGTGCCGCCGTAGATCACATAGGGGATCTGAGCCTCCACGAGACATGCCTCCACAGCCTTCAGACCCCAGTTGGAGCGAGAGAGCACCATGTTGTCCTTATATCGCGCACCGTCGCCGCCGATAGTATCCTTGATGCGCATCACTATGTCGCGAGCCTGGTCCCACTCTTCACCGAAATGCGCCAATATCGGCTTCTCGCCCGCGCCGCGGTAAGCTACAAGCTGTTTGTCGTAGTCAAGCGGCGACTGCGACAGAAGCCAGTTGGAGATATCCAGTATCCCCTGAGTGGAGCGGTAGTTGACCGTCAGTTTCATCACCTCGGCCTCCGGCACCACCTCGCAAAAATGGTGGATAGACTTGAAGTCAGCCCCGCGAAAGCCGTAGATCGACTGAGCGTCATCACCCACGCAAAACAGATTGCAACGATTCCAGAACGACTCCAGCAGCAGATATTGCAGCGGATTGGTATCCTGCATCTCATCGATCAGTATGTGGTCGTAAGCCTCGGAGATAAACTTCGCCGCCGCAGGATTTTTCTTCAAACCCACCGCCACCTTCTGCAGTATGTCGTCATAATCGAGATAGCGCCGCTCGGCCTTATAGGCCATATATTTACGGATTACATCCTGGTAGACAGGCAGTTTCTTCATTATCTTCTCGCGGGTAGCTTCGTCCATTTGCCCGTTGTAAAGGCGCCGCGACAGCGCCGTGGTCAGATTGCACCGCGCATTGACCGCATACGAGTAAACCTCGGCCAGTTGCGCCGGTTTGATAAAATTGCTCTTGCTGAAATGGCGGCCGCATACCAGGCGGAACGCACTTTCGCAGTCCTCCTCGTCGATCACCGTAAACTTGCCGAAATTGAACACCGCCGGATTCTGCTCGATCATCTCCATACACCACGAGTGGAACGTCTGACCCCTCAGTTTCCTTGCATCCTGCTTCGACGACGCCTGCAGACGCGTCACAATCTCCTTAGCCGACTTGCGCGTAAACGACAGGATCAGCAACCTTTGCGGCGACACACCGCTATCAAGCAGATACTTCGCCCTCGCAATAATAGTACGCGTCTTCCCCGTACCGGCGCCCGCCAGCACCAGCAGATTGCGGCCCTGATAGCGCGCCGCCCTCTCCTGCTGCTCATTCAGCCCCTCGAAAATCTCCTCCGAACTGTCAAATACCCTACTCATCCTTCATTTACAATCTAATTTGGTCAAAACAGTAAAAATCCCAACCCATCCCGCATTCATAGTAAAATCCCAAACCATTCCCTTTCACTCCCTTTACCTATTATCCTATCCTCCCCACCCTCATTCTCATTCCAAAGATACAACTTTTCCCCCATTTTATGCATCTTTTCGCAAAATAAGTACGAGAATTAAGAGCGAGAAGAAGCATTAAGCCGCATCATCATAGCTAAAGATGTGATAACTAAAAAGGCTACGCAGAAGGGGCGAAGGAGAAGTCCGGAAGATGCAGCCCCAGCAGGAGGTGGGATGGAGGAGAATGAGGGGGGCGGTGGCGTATCCCGATGATGGAGCAAAGTGCAGGCAGTGGCGTATCCGGATGGCGGGCGCCCTTGTGGGCGGCAGGAGGAGGGCCCGGGGAGGGAGGGGGAAAGCCGGCGAATGTTTGAGCGAAGCGAGTTACGCCGGCTCCCTCCCGAGCCGGATCAGCCCTCGCCCGTCGCCGCCCACTGCGCCCTCGGCCTTTGGGTACTTTTCGGCCCGCGTCATCGCCCTTTGGGCGCTTCGCACAGCGAAGAAAAGGACAGCGCAAAAAAAAATCGTAACCATCCGGGCCGGTCGCGCCAGGGCGCGACCCTACAGGTTGACGATCACCACCTTAGGACGGAAACAAACGAATTGCCGACAGAATCTGAGGGTGCGGAAGGGGCAAGAAAAGAGAAACGCCCTTGCTCCGGATGACCGGTGCAAGGGCGCTTCGAGTTTATAAGGGGCGGCTACCTACTCTCCCACTTTCGCAGTACCATCGGCGCGGCGGGGTTTAACTTCTCTGTTCGGAATGGGAAGAGGTGGAACCCCCGTGCTATGAACCACCTTAGTATCTTTCAGTCAACAAGGATTTTTGGGGAGCGGCTTGGTGCTGCTTCAACCGGATCCTTGTGCCGTATAAGGTAAAAAGGAAAGCCGGAAGCAAATCTGAAATCACTTGCAAATTGCTTTTCAGTAGCTCGGATATCACTATCGTTGTCACGAGTCTGTGTGTATGTGACTTTGAGGAAGTCCGTCGTCAAGCCCCGAGGGGCTTTGACTGTTTTTGATGTTTGGGGGAACGTTGTCCCCGGAAAGGGTTTGGGTGATTAGTATCGCTCGGCTGAGGACATTGCTGCCCGTGTACCTGCGACCTATCGACGTCATCGTCTTTGACGGCCCTTATTAGGAGATCTTATCTTGAGGGGGGCTTCGTGCTTAGATGCTTTCAGCACTTATCCTTGCCGGAGGCTGCTACCCGGCGGTGCGGCTGGCGCCACAACCGGTAAACAGGAGCTCCGTCCAACACGGTCCTCTCGTACTAGTGTCGGGTCCTCGCAAATCTCCAACGCCCACAACAGATAGAGACCGAACTGTCTCACGACGTTCTGAACCCAGC
>ERZ779852.521-NODE-521-length-41532-cov-3.571883_pt1 | contig 41532 bp, 39 predicted proteins | sample MGYA00511559_ERZ779852 | MGnify/ENA primary metagenome ERZ779852 (study PRJEB29588, sample SAMEA2157977) | human gut metagenome | biome: human gut; feature: human-associated habitat; material: faeces | place: Denmark | collected 2008/2010 ...
CTGAAAATTTCCCTTAACATAGCACTTAAGGGGCGGGTACCTATGAAAAAATATTTTTATTTTTAATTATTTTAAATTGCGGCATAGCACAAGCTCAATTTGAAATTGTCCCCGGTGGATTTATAAATAAAGAAAATCCATCACAAAATTACGTTGTTTTCAACTTTGATGATCAAAAAGCCAGCGATCTTTACGCTAAGGTCTTATCTTCTATCACGTCTAAATATATCTCTCCAGATGATGTGACAAGTAATATCCCTAATGAAATGATTAATTTAAGAGGTGTATACAAAGATATTTTCCAAGTAAAAGTTTTAGGAAAGAAATTTACATATACCTTGGAATGTAATCTGATCTTTAGGTTTAAGGATAATAGAATTAGAGTGGATACTCCTTCCGAGAATAAACTATATACTTATAGCGGTTATATGGACAAGTGTTACTTGTTTTTAGATAAGGGTAAAAACAGCACTGATCTGTATTTATTTAAAACTAATGGAGATATTAGATATAAAGAGGCAAAAGATGAAATTGAAATTTTTATCAATGGGCTAATTAACTCATTGATATATGACACAGACAATTCTAATAACAATGACGATTGGTAACCCACCTCCAAATCCCCTCCACCCAAAAGGCTCTGGAGGGGATTTTTTATCCCCCTTGCTGTCTCACGACATGAGGGGGCTTATGAAAACTAAATCAAATCATGTCTATATTTTGTTTGAGCAACCATAATAATCAAGCAACCCCTTTCTCTCTGATCATATTGGAGATAATATTGTAGATATACTCAATAAAACGATGCTTCTCAGCGATATCCAAATTAGACTCTCCGTTTTTCTTCTTATAGCTACGAATAGATATATGATATAGATAGTAAATTGATCGTATATCTTGCGCCAAACATCCTGTTGTTTCACATTATGGGCGGAAGAGTATCTATTAACCATCTGTCTGATCTTATCTCTTAAACTCATTTCCGGTATCTTTTCCGTTGAAACAGGAATAGCCAAAAGGAGTTTTCCATTTTCTTCTCGTTCTTGTTCTATCGCTTCTATTCGTTTTTCCACATTGGATATCCTGTTCTCATATTCCAAGTTGATGTTAGCTTGCATGGCAAACATCTGTGCGGATGAAAGAGGTTTGCTTTGCTCTTTCAACGCTTTCTCCATTTCTTCGAAAGCGTCATAAAAATCATTCTTAAACCTTAGAGCCTTAATCCCGTTATATCCCATAACAAGGATAGAGAATCCTTTTCTATTCATAATGTATACAGGATTACTTTTCCCGGTAGAATCCTCATAAGTATCTATAACAAAGGCTAAACTCATTTTTGAGTTTAGTTCTTTATCCTCTGTATTAAGTAGTTTTTCTATGTCACGAATAACATTGGCATGTCTTTTCCCAAACTTCTCTGCCACTAGCAAGCTATTAGTAACAACTTGCCCATTATTGCCTTTAAATACTAAACTATCCATATTATTAAGTTTTTAACTATTAAAAATATTCTATATTGCTTAATTTACGCCCCATGTTTACGGATGGAAGGGAGAACCTCTCCGCATACCCAGTCTTGGAATGGTTCGGCTTGCGGCTTGTCGGATCGCATGATTACCTTGTAGAGATTCTTTTCATTGACAAAATTCATTTGCTGTTCTCTACCGATTGAATCGGTGACCCCAATCCGAATGGGGGCATCCGTCAGTCTTGATTGTACAGCGTCTACACGTAATCCTAAAATTTTGCAAACATCCGCAAGGCAAAATAAAGGGTTCTCACTTGTCCCGGCTACTCTCACTTCACCGAAACGATCGTTCTCAAAAATTTTAATTGCTTCCATATCTTAAAATTTTAATTGTTCGAAATATTTTCTCCCGCAATTTTAGCCATAAGATCAAAACGACTTTGTTATTTTGATTACTTCGGCACCTCTTAATGAAAAAGCCTCCCCGACACGAGCCACAACACATCGTATCAAGGAGGCTGTTAGCGACCGCTGTCGCCCAAAATCTTCCTAGCCTGTCGTGGTAGGCTGACCAGTAAAAACAAAAAGAGCCATACCCCATAGACGTGACTCTATCGGGTATGGCTCTAAGGCTCTACTGTCTTCTTGTATGTCCAGCAAATATAATAAAAGGATTCGGTATATCAAAAACTATTCCCGCATTTTTCTTCGCTTATACTCTTGAAAAGCAGCGTCATCGTTAGATCTCTTGATAGTTCTCCCTAAATCATAAATAGCGGCTTCAATCCTTTGGTTCGCTCTAATTATTTCTTCAGTGTCAAAATTATTGACGATCTGAACCGGCTCTCCTTTCTTATTGTGGGTAAGCCAATACGTGTTATCCACGAAGCGGCTAAGGAAAGCCGGATCATTGAGATCCGGAACGACCTCGGCTCCCGCCGGCAATGACAGCAAGGTGGGCTTATCCGGGGTAATGTACGCCTTATCGCCTACCAATACCGCCTCACTACGGCCTCCATCGCCAACGATAGCCAGACCACCGGGGTGATTGTCGGTACCATGGGCGTATTTGGGGATGGGTTGGGCTATGATCGTGGCGAGTTGTACGGCACCCATCGCCCCGACTAGTGCCGCTAGGACAAAATTAGGCAAAGCTTTAGTGACCGCTAGAGATGTGGCAGCTATTGTCTGGGCTATATCCATCGCCTTCTGGAACTTCGCCTGTCTAGTCTGCAACTCAGCTTTTTTCTTCTCCAGTTCCTTGTTCTTGCGGCTGGTCTCTTCTTCCTCCGCACGCTTGCGGGCCTCGGCCTCCTCTGTCGTTATTATATCTTTCTCGGCAAGAGCGTCTATAGTCTCAACCTTAGCGTCATACTCCTCTTGGTTGGCCTCTATTTCCGCATCTACATTATCTATTTGACGCTGGAATAATGAATTACCGATTGATATGATAGCAGAGATCGATTCTTGTATCAAGCGCTTTTTAGCCTGTTCTACTTTTTTTCGTTCCTCTTCCTCTCGTTTGGCATCCTCTATGATTTTATCACTGGTCTCTTTCGATAACTGAACACGGAGGCGAGCGATCTCCTTCTCTTTCTCTAACCTCTCATCGCCTTCAAACAAATACAGATTTGATTCAAGTATACTTAATTGACTTTGTAATGACTCCATAGCATACTGATGCTCCAGATCCGATTTCTGTTTCTCGTACTCTTTTTTCTTGATAATCCCTTGCTCATATTGTTTAGTCAAAGCATTAAGCTCTTCGTTTATCTCTATCTGTCTTTGAGAAAGGAGTATCTCGTTCTGAGACTGCTCCGTAGACATAAGACGTTTTCCGTAATCATTGTATAGAGTCTCTATTTGCTTTAGATACTTTTCCTCTATCAACGCCCTGTCTTGGCCTGTTTTGTCCGCCTCTCTTAATTCTTTATCCTTTTGTAGTTGCAATATATCCAAGCGAGCGTCAAGCTCTTGCAAACTTCCCTTTTCCGCAATCGCAAGACGATTTTGAGCCTCCTCATTAGCCCTTTGCTCCGAGATCTTACGGTCGAATTCCGCCAACTTCTTACTTCTCTCAGCCTCAATAGCCTCGATTTGCTCATTAACCCTTACGCCTTTCGTCTTTACGTCATCGATACGTTTTTGGAAAGATTGCTCCAAGAGAAGACGGTCTTTCTTATACCCCTCATCCATCACATTAAGACGAGCCTCCTGAATATTCCGTTCGGCCTCCATCTCTAATTTCTCCCTACGCTTGGCCTCTCGTTCTATTTGCTCCTGCTGTCGTTTAAGTTTTTCCTCGTTAGAGTAATCACTTATCCCGGCATTATCCATTATCTCTTTCGCTCCCTTTAACCGTTTAGAGACATAATCTAGATATACGTCCCCAGCCGCATTGAAGGCATCCGCCTCTTTCTGGGAAGCGTCCGCTTCCTCCCTGAGGGATTCAACGTATTGATCAGATAATTTATCCCAATCTCTCTTTAATCCAAAAAACTCATCTATACTAGCTCCTATCTTTAGAGCTCCACCTACGGTTCTATTCTTTTCCGCCTCTTCTGCTTCCTTTAACTTATTGTCCGCCTCAATAGTTTTCTGTAAAGCCTTGGAGTATTCTTCTTGTGCCAATTTTTGTCCGGCGGCGGCTTGCGCTCTTAACGACATGGCGTTAATAAAAGCATCCGTATTATCTACTAGCAGATTCTCAGCGTCATTAACATCCGTAACTGACACATCTAATTTCTTAAATTCAGAGGCATTGTCGATGATAAATTGCTTCTGCTTATTGAGATTACCTCCTAAATTATTCCATTCAGCTTGTAAGTTGCGTAATGTTACAAGATTCTCCCCATATGATGATGTCGAGTTCTTTAAAGCCTTGGCATAATCCCCGGTGGATGAATTCAAGTCTCTCTGGGCTTCCGAAGCGGCCTTAGCCGAGCTAGAGGATGACAATAAGTTTTTACCCCACTCAAAGATATCCTTACCATATACGGTAAGTAGAGTTATACCAACCGACAACAAGGTATTCAAAGAAAAAGCGGACTTAGCTATTTGCTTCCACACGGGAACACCTTTCAGTCCCTCCTCCCGTAAGGCGGCGTTCTCCTTCCTTATCCGAGATATTTGGTCTACCAATATAGGGATATTGTTAGAGATAGCGAGAAAGCCGGTCTGTAGAGATACCGAGAATGCGGGAAACTCACGGGTTAATTGATTGATTGCGTTTCCCATTCCATCCCATGTGGAGACATAATTACCCACGTTTCTCTGATGCTGTCCCAGACTTTTATCAACAGATTTTACCTGAGTGTCCAAAGCCGCTATATTCTTTTGTAACTCTACCCCTAACTTGCTGTTAGCGGCTTCCGTGGAAAGCATCCGATACGCCTTTCTCAGCCTCTCCAATTGCAACGATTGCTCTTGATAACTATCGTTGGCCGAGTTGATCATTTTTGTCTCATTCGTAAGAATGTTCAACAGCTCTCTCAAGGATTCTCGATGAAGCAATTCAGACCTTACCAGATCCTGCCTCTTTTGCACGGCATCTTTAGTTGAGATAGCCCCGCTTTTCTCCATTTTATTCAATTGGCTTTTCTCCTTGGATAGTTGGGCCAATATCGTCCTTTCTTGAGCGACCCTGCGTATATTCTCCTCCCTAGATCCCAATGTATGGTCAATGAGTCCCTTCAATTCCTGACTTATGACAACCTCTTGTTGCTTGGCTTTCATGTTCTCCGAGATAGCGTTTGATTCCTTGGCTATGGAAGAGGATGATTGATCTAAGCTATTTTGAACCTTTCCAGCCGCTTCCGCATATCTCTTGTTAACCTCTATCAGCTCATCAATCTTTCTCTTGTACTGGTCATTGGTCTTATTGAGAGTGTCAATCGTGCTTTTAAGCGCTGATACATTTCTCTTGTACTCCTCGATCTTGGCGTTCAACTCTGACAAACTTGAGGGATTTATCGTCAACCCTTTCCCTATCTCTTTTACCAACCCGATATAGACATTCTGCGTATCCGCTAATTTCCTATCCAGACGCTCCAGTTGATCAAACGCCTCTTTCCCTACTATATCAGTGATCTTAGTCTCGTTTCCCGCCATAATTCTTCATGTCCTCTAATTGGTTAAACATAATCCTTATCATATTTCCGTACTCGGCTGCGGTGAACGTGTCAGGATCGATACGCATCTTGAAATAGGTGGACACGATCATTCTCTCACGGGTGAAATCTTTATCCTTGGGGTCTACCACCTTAGACTTGTTCCTATCCAGAACGCTCAGGCTATATTTCACCTGCGACATCTTGGACTGGATTCTCTTTTTAGCGACGATCAGATCTTGCTCTCCCGGCTCCTCCGGCATGCGGATACCTACCCTGCCAAGAATATCCGAAGCGTCAGCGTACATCATAGCGTCTATCAAATGATCCGCTGACTCCAACAGGATAAGCTTGATATTGCAATCCACCGCCCTTGACCGATCCTCTATCTCGATAGCGATATTCTTGTTCCCGGTTATAACGGAATACTCGTCAATAAGCCCCATCGCCGCTTTCCTTAACTCCCCATCGGTGGGCTTGGTACTCCCTCCTTTTATAAGGGCGTTAAGATTTCCCTTGTACATCTCGATGAATTTGCATAAAGGTATCTCATCGCATGTCGTGTAATATGATCCCATAAAATTAGCTTTAATCATAAACAAAAAAGAGCCACACCCCATAGACGTGACTCTATCGGGTATGGCTCTTAGGCTCTAAATTATCTGTTTTATATTATCCCCAAATATAGGAATAATAAACTATCATGCATCTATTTAAGGATAAAAAAACGACCCGAACACAAATTCGGATCGTCTCCTTCACTAAAGACGAACAAAGAAATCAATCCTTGCTCCAATTTCCGTAGCAATCTTGGCTATAGCCCTCTCTTTCCAAGGTATCATGCGCTTCTTGAATGTCATGTTCCCTAAAGCATTCATTAGGGTAAGAAGTCCCATACTCGCCACCGTTCTCTATAACATCCATAGCTTCATCTACATCATAAGGTCTCATAGGTTCTAATTTTTAAAGTTAACATCACAATGTTACGAAATCATATGACAAAACACAAGAATCCTAGGATGTTTGACAACATTGTCATACATCATACCCCTGCCGGTGACACGAAGTCCATCGCCGTGACAACGGCGGCTATGGCGATAGACTTTAACCAGTTTGCGAGGTCGGATATGTAGGAGAGGTAGCGGTACATAAGGTTACGTTTTATGGTTTAATGATATCATATACATCTTTAATGCGACCAACTTGTATTAATTTAGGTTCAGCATTTACATCGAAAACACCCTTATTTGCTAGGCTAATTCCCGCCTTAACTCCAATATCCCTTGTTCCTAGAGATACCTCTTTTACCGAAAATCTTTGATTTGTGTTCATCGCATATAAACTTCCCGCTGTTATAATCCTACAGAAATCACCAACACGACCATCATCAATGGTTATACCATCTATCTTACCATCCGAATTTTCCGCCAGTCTAAAACTATTGTTGCCATTAAATATAATCCCCATACCTCTCATCACCTCTATGGTATCCGTGTTTTTTAAACGAACGACATTATCGAATGACGGATAATAATCACGCCCTACAGGATACTGTTCTATAGTTGCAACATTTCCAATAGCGTAAAGTATCTCATCAATGATTTGATCATTTGTATAGGTCGATGGTTCAGAATCATCTGTGCCATTGTAATTCTTGTTAAAAACAATATTATATGACGTGCCATCTATAATGACTGTCAATGTCTTATTTACAGATGAACAATCCCCCAATCTTTTACCTAATGAGTTCATATAGGTATTTTCAGGATTCCCAACGGCGTTCTCACCTATATCCCAGAGTCCGCAAGCCCACCCAGACAAGCCATTTCCACCGTCACGGTATTGGTATCCGTATTTTTGATTGAAACCATATCTATTTATGAACTCATTTGACTCATTGGACTTTCCGATAATTAAGGGGAATGCCGAGCTTGACTCATCAAATCTTACAGATGAAGAACTTCCGGTTGATTTTGATTTTATTTTCAAGCCAAAACCTCTTAGACTAGAATTATCAAATGGTTGCGGATTGACATCAATAAACAATTCATATTCGGCATGATCGGCTTTTTGATTTGCCGCATTTTTACTTATGAATGGAGAATCATTATATCTAATAATACCCTGATTCTCCCATTTGCAATTAATGAAAATCATTTTATCGCTTTTCCCCGTGCCCATTGGTTGTATGCTTCCTAACACATTTATACCACCAGAATAACCTCCCTCGCCATTAGCAATAAATGTGCAATTCTTGAAGGTTAAGGAAGAGGCATTTTTATAATCCGCATTTGTATGTGAATAGAATGCGTGGGCTTTTCCTTCTATCTCACAATTTTCGCAAATAATGGTTTGACCGTCCGACATGCCAATCCCCAACGGATGCCAACTAAGCCAATTAATTGCATCACCAGTGTTTCCCTGATGCCATACCTTGGAATCGGTACATTTCAATAAATAGTCCTTACATCCGGTCGCACCACCATCTATATGTATTGGATAACGGATGTTACGACCGATAACAGTCATTCCACTTAATTCAGATATTGATTGGAATGTTATGCCTTCATATGATGAATAAGCAAAGCTACTTCCCAAATTGTCAGGAAGGGAAGCTTGAATTATACACGTATTGCGCCCACTCCCTTTTATATTTACATAATTTTTTGTTTTAATAAAAGCGTTCCGATTTACTGATAAATGGTAGTCTGATGCTTGTTTTGCCTCAAAAATACCATTCACAACCAAATCGTATACATTTGAAGGCGAAGCATCAGTTATAGAATCGATCGCTCGCTGTATCGCGTCATTACCATAGAAATCGGCGGTAGTATCCCATCTATCCACCCTTATAATTTTAGTGGTAGGGCGTAATATTTGGCCTATATTTTTATCTAATTCACGAACCTTGTCATTTAGTTTTTCCTCTCTGCGTATATTGATATTTGAAACTTTCACCACAACCTCCTTTGTGACCGTTGAATCTTCAGGAAAACCATTTTGATAATAGAATCTCATCCTGTCATAAGAGGCTATATCCTCATAAGTTATAACGTACTCAAAATTGATGCTAAGAATTACTTTGCCATCTGTTTCAGTAAACGTCATATTATTTTCCAAGGTAATATTTGTATATTCCGCTCCTGATACTTTTTGTATTCTAATCTTCTCTCTTTGCAGCTCTTCCACGGTTTTATTAGTATAAGTTATATCTACATCTACCACAATTTTAGTACCCTCAGGATAGAGAAATTTGTTAATGGTATCATCTAAATATATTATACTGGATTTTCAGGTATATGGTAAGAGGTATTAGAATCTTCAATCGCACCATTTACCACTGTGCAATATGGGTCTATTGATATATCCTTAAAATAATCAATTTTAGAATCTATACTCTCAAGGCTTTCTGTTAATCTAAACTCACTATAATAAGAATCGTTACCATATAATAAAGGTTCTACCTTGACTGTACTAGACGCCGTTTGTAACATATCCGTATAAAGCGACCAATCAAATACAATATCAATAGCATAATGTCCTTTATCACCTAATGCGTCTTTTTTATATCTGATTATACCTTCTGGCTCACCATCTATTTGTTTTATAATAGAACCAAGTACATAGTCTAATGTTTTATTATAAACTTGAAACATTATTTCCCCTGTTGTGGCAACTCCAATCACCGATAAAGCAATATCATGATCAATATATTTTTCATCAACCCATACCTTTATATATTTGATACATTTCACAATATATTCCTCTTTTCCAGAGTATGATAATATTCCTTTATAGGATGATTCAGCTTTCCTACAATAATAATCATCTTCGCATACCCAATTAGTCCAAGAATATGGTGCGTCGCTTGAAGCAGTCCATCCTACGCGATGGAAACTACGTGAAGGATAATAAGGGTCTTCCCTATAAACTGGATTATGCGCTTGTATTCGTTGGTATACATATTCAGAATCTACTCCACCATTTGGTAAATGATAAAAAGTGAATCGTTTGCCAAAATTATCATCATCGTTTAATAGTGTTACTCCATACACACCATATGGCCTTCTACCATCATCTAAATCTTCAATAGATGTTATTTCTATATCTTTGAAGGAATTTAGTTTATTGTTCTCTATTTTTGTCACCTCCCCCCTCAAGCTCGTCTCCCTTGCGTCCGTGCCAATCCACGCCCCCGCCTCATGATCAGCCGTGAACTCGTACAAGAGACCGCCGTAATTAACGATCTCGCCTTTTACGTAGGGCTTGGTATCGGAGAATACAGGGTACGTGTCTAGGCCTATATTCTTGGTCATGCTTTCCTCTGCGGCAGCTATAGACTCCAACGCTTCGTCTTGTGCCTCCTTTATTTTGTCTATATCCATTCCTGCCAATTTGTAATCAAGACGCTTCCCGTCTTTATCATAGACGGCGCTCTCAGGAGTCAAGTTAGCCACCGGATTCCCGTTAATATCCCTGTGCTGATATATAGTAACATTTTTTTTAGCCATATCTTATTGTCTTTAATAATATCTCATAGATAATGAATATACTCAACGATCTTTCCCTTTGATTCTATAGCGTTCATAGGCTCGAAGGCAAACGTGCCATCCGTTTTACGGATAAGCACGTAAATGCGTTTATCGGAAACGGCCATCTTGATAGCCAGCCTCCTTATGTTCTCGTATGTGGCCATCGCCCTGTTCTGCGAGGCGCAATTGCACGGCTTTATCATTTGAACCCGTATTTCTTGAATAACTTATCCAACGCGGGGACAACCCGTTCCTCAATCAAATAAGCCCTAGCCTCCGGGGTCAAACCCAGATGACCGGGGCCGTATTTCTTCTCTAAAGCGTCGTCACCGGCATAGAAACCGATGGATCTCGTGACTATCTTGCCACCATCCTTGCCGCCTTGCACGATCGGCGTTATACTGGCGTGGTAATCGCCTCGTATGATAAGGTTGGGGGTGTTAGGGTCCCGTGGCGGTAGATGGAGTATGTCGGAGGACCTAGGCGGGGTTATGCTTTCCTTCATCGCCTTGTACCATCTGGCCTTGGCCCTCGCCGCCTTCGGGGTCTTCGTGGTCTCCACGAAATACGGGTCATCCAGATAAGTAGGCTTCAAAGGCTCCTTGTTCTCGTCTAGCCCGGACATGAGTTGATCAGTGATCAAGTCATGGATCAATCCCTCGCTCTCCCTCAAGCTCTTCGTAACCTCCGGCCAGAAGTTCTTCTCCAGCGTCCTCACGGCGTTCGCCACTCCCGCTATCGTCCCCATGGTTCCTCTCCATTATATCATAAGCGTCACATAGTATCCTCCTTCGATCCGCCATTCCCCGGTCAAGGAAGAAAGATCCCTCGTGAGCCTTCACGAAAACCTTCCTTCCCATCCCGAGGCAAGCCTCATCATTGAACGATACCCCGTTTATGACCATTGCTCTATACCTTTAACGTCCTCGGCGTATAACTCGGATGGCCTCTTGAGCGCGGGAGTGCCGGAGGACGGGGTAAGAGACAACGTGCCGTCATCGGGATTATACGTGGCGGCTGTCACGTTATTCCACACGGAGGAGGCGCCTAATAGCGTACCGTACATCTCAGTCAAGTCAAAACCTCCATAATGCTCCACGACCTTGTACTTATTCTCGCCTGTAGCCAATTTCTTGACATCCACCCAGACCAATCCCTTCGCCTCGTCCAAGATATCGATATCGCTAGTGAAAGATATAGCGTTCATCCATGCCTTCTCAACATCCTTATAAACGAGGTTGATCGTAAGCGATGCGTTCTCTCCGGAACTCTTGAACCTCTGTCCACCCGGATAAACGGCACCGAGCTCATATCCCCTGAAATCACCTTCCGTATCGGTCTTCTCTCCATATACGACATTATTCTTGTCGATGAAGATCACCCTCATGCTCTCGTTCTTGAGCTTCATGAGATTGGTTCGCAAGCCCTCGTCATAATCGTTCATCGTGTAAGTCTCGACAAGCTCGCTATAACCCGTGATCTTGGACGAGCCATAACCGGTAGCCGATGTCTGTGCCTCGCCTCCGGAAGTGGCGTACTCAGCGATCGTCGAGATCGGATAGACACGGTTCGGACGGTCGGCGTGGGCGTACTCTCCCAGCTTCGTGTCAAAATCGGATATCTTGAACGTCATACCTACCGGAGTGAGTATGATCGCCTTGATATAGTCGGGAACGAACGGACACTTGCTCGTGCCGGTATTGAAAATCTCGGAACCGCAGTCCCTGAACATTTTTACTGCCATAATTATCTACATGTTATATTTTTTACATTTAATCTTAAATCCTTAATATCAATAGCGTCTATGCGATCGTCGAACTCGCTTTTCCCCTCGCCATACACGCCAGCCCTTCCATACCTGAAATTATCGGTCTTCACATGGGATACTATCGCCCCGGGGCCTATATCAAACTTGCGATCGTTGGATATCCTCCTTATAAGGCTGTCATATACCGGATACAACGTAGCCTTGAAGGACTTCTCCAATCGCTCCTCATTGGTATAATTCCCCAACGTATTCACGGCTATTATCAAGGAAAGGCTCACGGACGTTAAGGAGGGGTTGGATTTATCCTCGTCGAACGGGGAATATAACCCTATCATAGGATATTTCCTTCCCGCCGTTACGGGTGCCTTCCCCATGGCGGAAAGCGTCTTGGCCATATATTGCCAATCGCCGAATTGGTAATTGACCATATACCCAACGTCTTTTGAAACGCCAGCGACGATATCCCTGAATATATCCACCAAGACATTCATATATTCATCTCATTTATATGGGTCAATATATTCCTGTCAATATCCATGTCCTCCTTGAAAGACTCCCTTATGCGATCCGATATCCCGATGTTGATATCCACCATATTATTCCAAGCTTGGGTCATCATCCTTGAGGTATGCGCCAATATCCGCCTCACGTCCACGTCATCGGACGTGGAGGATACGGATATCAGCGTCTCGTTTCTCTGGTAATGAAAATAGACATACATAGCCATGGGAGACCTATCCGATCTCAATATCCCTAGGATATAATCAAACATGTCGTTTCCCTTCCTGCCATTATCGGCGTAATCGACGAATGAGTCATAATATCCTCCCATGAGCGAGACGAGGTACTCGTCCCCGTAGGTCTCGATATACCATACCACGTTCTCCGATATGGCATTGGAAGCCTCATTGGAGAATCCCCCGTCCTCCGGTATCACGAGTCCCTGTATCCTAAGGTCTCCCTTGAAGTACGCATTGTCTATTATCATCGCTATTTATCTTTATCAAGTGACATTTTCGAGTCCCCGAAGACGGATGTCTTGGTATCCGTGTCCGGGATTCTCTTTCTTGTCCCAACCGGGGTCTTTGAGGATATATCGATCATGCCAAGCTCCTTTCGTATGGAATTCTCCTGAATGACCTTGTCGACCTCCATCTCCTCACCCGTTATAATTATAGAAACCCTCATGTCATTATGTATTAAGAGGATTTCTTGATAGCGGTCAATACGTCGGATAACTTGCCATAGGCGAACGCCCACGGGTTGTATACCGGCATGATAACCTCCTCGTCCACGATCACCGCCGTCTGGTTTTTCAATCGGCTCTCGATATCATCGGCGAACTCGATATTGATAGAGGTATAATCCACCAAGGAGGCCCCGTTAACCATATCCCCGACGAAATAATACCCCGGCATGATACAAGTGGTCTCGACAACGGGTCTTCCGGCCACGTACTTCACGCCGTTCACCAACGTCACGAGATTCAAATCCCGCCCCGACGTGTCCTTCAAGGTCTCGATCTCAAACAAGGTGGATGGGTTCATGGCGATCATATTCGGGGTATACTCAGCGTACGTCATGACACCGAAGATAGCCTTGACAGCGTCCCCTAGGTTCGGGGATGCGACGGTGTTGAAGAAATTATTCTTAACCTCGAAGGTAGCGGCGGTGAATACGCCGGAAGCCGTGAAAGCCACCTCTACCATGATCTCCCGATCGTTCATCTTATGGATATCGAAAGTTCCGTTCAGGTCCGTGAATGTGGTTACGCCCTCGATCTTGATCTTCTGGCCGTCAACGATCTTGTCCTGCGGGTTGGTAAACTCCACGATAGTGGCTTTTCCGCCATTGTAGCTTCTCGCTCCCTTGATAGATCCGGCCTCTCCGCTGACAACCGCGTCGGTTATGATATCGGATACGCATTTAACGCCATCGTATTTAGTGATACCCTTCAGGTTATCCCCCGTCCCATCTCCGAACATGATCTGGAAATCCTCGGCCATCCTCACCCAAGAGGATAAGCGATTGATCAACCATGAGCGGACATATACCCTAGACTTGAGCAATCTCTTGGACAAATAAAGGAAGGTACCGACACGCTTAACCTCCGAGCTCTCCTCCTTTAACTTGAAGGATGATTGGGATAACCGCCCGTTCTCGGACACGAAAGTGGCGTTACGATCCAAGTCGTAGATCAACTGCCATGTCAACATCGGGAAGGCGGGATCACCCTGATCGACGCTCATGAGATTACGGAAATTGATCTTTTTCTCGCTTACCTGCGTAACGACCCTGTTTTGCTGCTGACTGATCAAGATATTGCCCGTATAACTATCCGTCATACTGACCACGCCCTTCAAATCCAAATGGAAATTCCCGGAGGACTTCGTCTTACCATCTACATATTGCTTGAATTTCTCAGAGTCAAGGAACTCATTGATACTTTTCTCAAGAGGGCTATCTCCCCCCAAGGTGATGCCACGCCCCTTCATTTGCTCAATCTCCTTGCCCATAGACTTGATGATATCACGAATCTCCGTGACTTCCTTATTGTTATTACCGGAACCTAGAGATTTAAGCTTCTCGCTAATCCCGGACATCGTCTCCTCGTACTCCTTCCTGTCTATGACATTAGATCCGTAATCCTCCAGACACTTGTTGACCATCTTCTCGATAGTCCCAAGCGTTTGTTTCTCCTCGTCACTCAACTCACTCTCCTTCTTGGCGAAACCGGAGAAGGACAATACCGGCGCAACCGCCAAGGCATAGGCCGGATCGCCCACGCATGCGATAACGGCAAAAACCACCAAGGTCAACGCCATGATAGCGAGACCTCCTAAATTCTCATAAAAACCTTTCTTCAACATAAATAAATTAATTAATTGTTATTAATAAGATCACCTAGAGACCCTAAAGTGCATCTAGCGGCTTTATGTTTCTCTATCTGAGTGGAGTCTTCCGGCTCAGATATAAGGGTGTTGCTTCTATATATTCTGGAATAACATTTAGGACAGCGGACATAAGAGGCGAAATCATCAACGGATTTCTTGGAGTTGATTATCTCCAAGATACGGTCTTGCAACTCCGGCTTGATCTTTTCCATCTCCTGATATACCACATCCTCCGTTATCCATCGTGAATAGTCACCGACGGCATCGATCACTTGGCTCTCCAACGTGTGTTCCGGTACTGACCCATAATCGAAAGCCAGTCCGCAATGAGGGCACTGTACTATATTAGATCCGATCAACGCTTTCTCTATGATAGATATGTTAGCCTCAAGAGCCTTGAGCTTATCTCCGCTATATCTCTTATTTAAAGCGTCACGCATCATATTTATATGATCTCTCAAGTCACTACCCCTCAATTCCTTTATATCCATCAAGAATGTCTGAGGATTAGCCCCCCAATGGGTCAGCGTGCTATACTCGCCCAAGAACCACTCCTTAACGATAGCCGGGTTATTGGAATCCCGCTTCACGGCCCTGACGCCCACGGAATGCTCCAAGGTCTTGCCATGATCCCTGTATAGCTTGTAATCCTCCAGCGTCTCTACGCCTATCTGCTTCTTTAGATTGATCTGCCCGGTCATGACCAGATTGCCATCCTCCTCCACTCCCTCTATAGGGCAGCCAAGAAGCTTGGTCTTGTCATGGTTGAGAAACCACTTGCACCTGTTGAAATTCTCTTGGAGCGTCTTGGAGAAAGAACCGGGAGACGATATATCGCCGTCGCTGTCCTTTATCCCGATACCATTAACGGCCACCTTGACTATTCCTTTCTCATCCACGTCCGTGGACTTGGTCTTAAATAATATGCTTCTATACGGTTCCATGTCGGTATAAATAAAAAGAGCCATACCCCGCAGGATACGACTCCCGCCGGGTATGGCTCTCAGGCTCTAATTTCTTTATTTGTTATGTCCTACAAATATAGGGTTAATATATTAAAAAGCAAAACTATAGAATCATTTTTTATCATCATCAACATCACCCCTATCGTCATCGCCCTCGTCGGACGGTTTTTTGTTATCAGAAGTCCCTCCAGAAGAGGATGAGACGCTCCTTGATGGACCGCCAGACCTAGCTAAGGATATGATCTCCTTGACCAAGGCCAATTCCTCGGTAGACATATCGTAAACCAACTTGTCATACAAGGGGTTCCCTACCTTGCTCTCCCCTATCTGCGCTCTCCAGTCATTCAACGTCAATACGCCTCCCATGAATTCCTTCTGGCATTTCTCCGATACGATACGCCTCTTCTCTACCATATCCTTATCACGTACTTGCAATACGCTTGCGCCACTAAAATCCACGTCTATATACATGCCGGACTTATCAAGGCCAAGGAAGGAGGTCATCGATCGGCAGAATTTCCGGGCCTCAGGAATAACGATATTGGAATAAACGGAGATCTCGGCGATATCCTGATTGTCGTACTTGGCCATATCCTTGCGTGGAATCAGCACTGAAGGTATACCATATATACCGGCTATCTGTATAGCGTCCGCCAAAGTCTCCTCGAAAGGCATAAGTTCTTGGATGGACATGTTTATCCTCACGAACTCCGTAGGGACATCCACTATGCTCATCTGGGACCTGTCATTAGTCAACCCATAATTGTCATTCCACTCTTTCCTTATGTTTCTCTTCTCCTTGTCGGTGAGAGGAAGGGAGCCATCAGCGTCATATTTCTTGCTTATCAGCAATCCCAAGGCCCCCCTTTTAACGTATATGACATTCCTTGCCTCGTACACGGCGACCAAGTTGGCGATAGGATAACGTTGGGTCTCCAACCTGCTACGTCCCTTTAGGTATGAGCTATTCAATCGCATATTTATATCCTTGTAGTGGATGACCAGAGACGGGTCTATATCCATAAGCCACGAGCTGGTGGAAATACGATAGCTGTTGATTATATCCTCCTTTGTTGACGGCTGGAACAAGGGAATGGACATCGGGCTGTTTATCACGACCTGATCACTTGGCAAGACCCAATAGGTATCGCACCATTTCCATAGCTCCTTAGGCTTTATCCCCCCTACAGACGGGGAGGCCTGCCAGAATCCATTACCTGTCACATACTTATAGACAAAAAACATCTTAACCAAATCCTCGAACGAGAATAAAGGGTTAGGATCGCTAAAAAAACGGTTCATCTCCTCGTTATTGAACACCACGGAATCATCCTTCGCTAATTTTAATTGATAATTGCCGCCCGCTATCCTGCTAGCCAAGAAATCCACGGGGAAAAAGACCTCTCCCATGGTCTCGAAAGCCTCGATAAAATTCCCGGAACAGGTATAGGGGCTGAACACCCCCAGATAACCGGACAAATCCACGAGTCCTCTCGACCTTGGAGGACGATCGGGCACATTCGCCACCTTATCCTCTTTCCTGAAAAAATCAAACAAACCCATAATATATTCGTTTTAAATATTGTTTCGTACCAAAATCTCCGCTATAGCGGATAGGCAACACAGCGACTCCCCTCCATCCTTGCCCCCATAATCTAGCATATTCTCGACAAACGACAGATAATCATCCTTCTCCTCGTAATTGTCGAGAAAATAAAATCGATCTCTCACGGTCTCCGAATGGGCGGATATCCTCAATCTTGCATCGGAAGCCCTCTTCCTTATCCTTATATCGCACTCCCCGGTCTCCCTTATCTCCCTAGCTACAGGGAAATAAGCCTTGTCGCTCTCAAACACGACATCACTCCATCCTATAGGACGCAAGAAATCCTTTAGAACTCCAGCCTCCGTGATATCCCTCAACGAGGCATCCAGAACGTACGCCTTCCCGTTCATCAACGCCACCTTTGCCATACCCGCAAGCCCGTCAGGATTGACTGCCACATAGACCATCCTCATGGCGTTCGATATATCCAATTTTACGTGATCGTAATATCTCATATCCTCCTCCTTATTTTTATTGTGCCTTCTCCTTAGCGAGAAAGACGTATACCTATCCTTTAATATCTCCGTGACAAAATAACGTTTTGCATCGCTAAGGTGACCTGCCTTCTCGTAGGACTGACCCGTAATCTTGTCCTTTACCCTCTGCTTGAGCATCGCCCCGTTGACATCCTTCTTTACGGTGATATAATCGTTTATCGATGTCTCGCAACTCTCGTCGATCATGATGGACACGTCTTTTATATCTCCGGAATATATCGCATTGATAAACTCCCCTGTCATGGATACGGATGGGTTCGATCTAGGCAACCTGTCCTCGCTGCGGAATCTCTTGTCTATACCCTCCTTGAACTTATCGAAAAAAGACCTCTTATCGTCATCTATCGTATTCCCGGCCTTGGTCGATACATCCCCATAAAGATAGACCATATCATCATGCCCTATCCCCTCCAGATATTCAACGGCGATCTCGGCGGCCTTGGTGACCGTGTTGAACGGATCGGACGGGGTTTCCTCGTGAATCTGCCTTATCCTCGTTATATCCCCGATCTCAACCTGCCAAAAAGAGATGGAGATATAAGGCAGGACGTTGTTATCTATCGATATATGCACGGGAGCCTTGACATATGGGCACTTGCCCTTATGCTTGGCGGGGTCGAAGGCGTGGAAGAACTCGCCACCCGTCCTTATCGTCCCCCACTCGCCCAAGGCGTATATCAGATAATAAGCATAATCCCTTTCCTTATCCCTCTCGAAATCCGCTATCGTCTGAGCGTCATAAAAGCCATACGTGCCATCAGGAGACCCTACGACCCAGAAATTATTAAGATAGGTGGACTTGATGATAACCATATCCGGGCGGTGCGTCTCGTAAGTCTTTTTTCTTGGATTGTATATGGTCCGCTCGGAATTGACCCATTTCCTCCCTATCTCGGAATATTCCTTTGGCAGTATCTTACCCGTTACGCTATCCTTGAGCTTCCCGTACAGATGATTGTCCACCTCGGTCAATGTCTCGGTATCAAATATCTTTTTCTTGATCCAATGATCCTCCGATATCGGGTTAAATAGAGCTACGATCTTCTGTCCCTTGCGACCACGGAGACGCTTCCTTATCTGTTTCAAGTCGGATTCATCGAACTCGGATATCTCCTCGCAAAACACGTACTGATAAGATTCGAGACCCTTGATCTTCTCCGGATCGTCCAGCCCTTTGAACCGGATATAGGAACCGTTGAAACACTTTATAAGGTTCTCCAAGGGCTTGAAGAAAGACTCTATATGCAGGGACTTAGCCGCCTCTTGGAATGTCTTGTAAATACTGTCCACTATGGTAGCGCCGGTCTTACGGAATACCATCGTGTTATAGCCCTTGGATATACATTCTAACAAGAAGGCTTGGGCCGCTGAGAAAGACTTGGCGGAAGACGATCCCCCGTACATGAAGATGAACCTTATATCGTCATTCCCCAACGCCAGCTTCAAATGGTGAAAGTTCGGATTGAACCTCTTGTAGCTTATTATCCTCCCGTTATCCGTATCAGCTCCCAAAATATTAAATATAGAACAATTATAAAATTATAGACCTCGTATTTTTTCTAACAAACATAGCCATTTATTTAAAAATAGAACACTAATCATCTATTCCGGTATCTATTCCGATCAGCGATTTGCCAAGGTCTACAACGGTTGGAGCGTCAAAGCCAAGCATCTTGCAGATACGTTCTATGGCTTTCAGCTTATCGTGCATCTCTATCTTGACATATTCCACGTCAATGATCTCCGGGTCATCGCTCGTCCCTATATTTTTCTTCAGGATTTTAGTAGATATGCTCTTGATAGCCGACTTCTCCTTGTCCGTTAGACTCTCGAACTCCTTGCGTTCTATCCATGTATTGTGAAGGTGGGCTATGGACGAGAACGCTATGTTACCTAACTCGCCCAGTAATTTCTCCTTGGTTATATCAGATTTAACTTTCTGCTCCTCTTGCAGTTCCCTTACCCTTGACTGAACCTTGACATCATCCAATAAAGCCGAAGCCTTCTCCCATACGGACTTATCTTTCCATTTATCGCAAGAGTAGGCACGCCTGTACGCCTCGGAAGCGTTCCCGCCGCACTCGATATAATAATTACAGAAATTCTCTTGTTTTTGTGTCAACCTCTTCATTTTCCCATAACGATTTTGATTTCTTTCTTGCATTTCTTGCACCAGCAATAATAGACCCCCTTGGAGCCATAATCATAGTGGCCAATCCAATTATGATGGACAGGACAGTAAACGTCCACTTGTTGCCTTTGAGATGAGTTGTTATAAAAATCCATAAGTGACCTATATTATATTGTTAAACATAATATCCAATCAATAATACAAGTCACAAACTTGAAGCAAATATAGACAAAATTATTTATATCCTAAAATCGCAAGGTTAAATTGCGTATATTCGCGGGTGTTAATCATTTATATACCATGAACGAAGAGCTTAAACAACTTTTAGAGTGGTTTGATAACTACGAGATAACATTTAACGAGATAAGACTGTCACAATGTCAATATATCTTTGACTTACGAAAATTTATCTCTGTCCAAACGAACTCCGTCCGGAAGAACTGGGACAATCCGACATTTGAGTATGATATTTTGAGCCTATATCAGCTTAAAAAAGTGTTGGAGGAAAAAGAGAAAGAAAATAAGGAATGACAATCATTGTATCGAGGATATTCCCTAAATTTGTATAGTGTTTAACTAAATAACGAATATCATGGCAAGAACAACGGATTACAAGTTAAAAGGAGAGAAAATCAAGGGTCAAATAGACGAGTTAGTAACCGCTCTTCATGAGGAGAAGAAAAATTCCTTTGACGAAAATCGGAAAGTAAAAATAGCGAACATTGATTTGGAAGAACTGAATAATATCGAGTTGCAGCAACTGCAAGTTCGAATTTCAAAGATTTTGGTCGAAAGAACAAAATAGTCCTGTTTGTCGCATACTAAAAGTATAACGCCCGTGTTTTTTCTGACACGGGCGTGTTTTATTGGTCTATTTATCGCTAAACCTTCATCTTTCGCTCCAAGACATCAAATCCTTTCTCGACCTCTGTGTTGAGCACCTTCGCATAGATTTGTGTTGTTTTTATATTTGTATGACCAAGCATCTTGGACACCACCTCCATCGGAACACCATTATTTAACGCGAAAACCGCAAACGTATGGCGCGCACAGTGCGTAGTCAGATTCTTGTCAATCTTGGCGAAACTAGCGGCGACTTTTAAATAATCGTTATATTTCTGATTACTTATTACCGGAAGATCAAAATCATATTTTCTTAATATCTCCATGGCGGGAGACAGCAAGACTATGAAATAATCCTCATTGGTCTTTACACGCCTATCCGCTATAATAAACTTATTCCCCCTTCGCTCTACATCGCTCGCGAAGTCAAACTTATATAAATCCGAATAGGCCAACCCTGTATAACACTGGAACAAGAAAAGATCCCTCACCCTGTTTACGCTAGGATCGGTTATACGACATCTTTCCATCCTTCTCATCTCCTCATACGTGAGATATTTCCGTTTATCCGACTTCCCCCTGTTGATCTTAAGCCCCACATAAGGATTCTCTGAGATTATACCGAATCTTATGGCCTCGTTTATATAAGCCTTCATATTCTTATGGTAACCATACACGGTAGTATCCTTAATACCTTTGCTTCTCAAGTAATCATCGAACATAGTTATATTGGAACGGGTCAAATCATGAAAGTAATTGATCCTCCCAAAATCCTCCAAAACCTTAACCAATGTCCTATAATGCTTTATGGTTCCTTCCGCACGGTCTTTCCTCTCATCAGTCCTCCTAACGATAAAATCAATGAAAGAATCCGATTCCGAGCTATTTTTCAAGAAAACGTCCAATGACTCGAAATCGAACGGGACCTTTCGACGTATCAATGAGTTCACGTACTCTAGGATATTAGACATCATCAAGTCCAGCTTCATATTCAAGTCCAACGAGTCGGGTCGAGCCGAGACCTTTCTTTTGTCATCCCATTGATCGGCGTATACCTTTACACCCGTACCAATCCATTTTCTCTTTCTCTCAGAGCATACCTCGATCTGCACAAGACCTTTTTTCTCCTTGGTTGCGACCTTCTTTCGATCGAACACAAACCTTAATGTTGGATATTCCATGATTGATTTGTTTTTTGGTATCACAAAATTGAAAACGGTATCACAATAGTAACAAACAGAAGTGTCAAATGTTCAATTTGAGCGTTAATACAGGTTAATATTGTGACAAAACAAACCCTTTATCCCTTGTTGTAATAGGCTGAAAACCAATCTAATCAACTATAACACAATAAAAAAGGGGACATCTTCAAGATATCCCCTCGTGATCGGGCTGGGATTCGAACCCAGGACCCACAGCTTAGAAGGCTGTTGCTCTATCCAGCTGAGCTACCTGACCATCCTTATTTTCGTGGTGCAAAGGTAAGGATTTTTCTTTTCCTTGCAAACTTTTAGTACACTTTTTTACATATTGAATTTAGAATGGATAACCAACGGCAAAATGCAAGGCGAAATTATCCTTGAAATTAGGACGGGTTATCGCCCAACGCCTAGACTTTTTCTCCTGAGGATTATAAGCCTTGAAGCCTGTATCTAAACGTAGTAGAAAGAAATCAAAGTCCAAACGAAGTCCCAAACCATAGGAAACAGCGATCTCCTTGTAAAAACGAGAGAAATCAAAGTTTCCAGCCTTATAGCGTTCATCAGATACATTCCGGGTCCATATGTTTCCGGCATCTATGTAAGCCGCCAATTCAAACTTCCAAAAAAGTTTCGTTCGATATTCCAAGTTCAAATCCAAGCGGATATCCCCCGATTGAAGAGCGAAAGAAGTCGTGCTGTCAACTTCCATACTACCCGGACCTAACTCTCGTACAGACCATCCCCGGACACTATTCGCTCCCCCCGAGAAATAAGCACGCTCAAAAGGTAAATAGTTTGAGTTACCATAAGCCATCCCCACTCCCACTCCTATATGGAAAGCTAACTTGTTACGACTGTCAAGCACGATTCCTTTACTAAAATCGAAATCCAATTTCACATATTGCGCATATTCCGTACCAAACAACTCATAATAACCGTCATCATTTTTCTTCGCCCCCGTAAGATGCGAAAAGGCACTCAACAAATTCCCTGCGACCTCGACCGACGCACGTAGGGAATGCGTGTTTCTCAAACGATTCTGGGGAGAATAATTACTGAAGGAATAAGTATATCCCGAACTCATGATAAAATGGTTCGTATAGTTATACAACACCATATAATCCGGCAAGCTATTGATAAAGTCCATATTCTTATCCGGCAAATACACATAATTCAAGTCTACAAGCTTAAAGGTATGGCGTGCCTGTGTATTACCCCGATCTTGCCAAATATAACTCCAACCACCAGATAGAATCGCCCTCGTATACTCCGGACGTTTTTGCAGGTTGTAACTTATTTTCGCTTCAGTTGACGCACGTAGCCGCCTACGAAAATCCGAACTCAAGAACGGGAACAAGAAACGAGGAAACAGCAAGGATCCTTCCGCACCTAACTCCCAGTAATTACCAAAGCCATTCGCCTTATTTCCGGATAACGCCTCGTAAGCCCCTCTCACCCTCGCCGAGAACAGCTCCGATCCTCGGAAGATATTCCTATGCTGATAATTCAAGCTGGAGGCAAACCCATAATCACCCGCCGAGTTAGTACCTTCCAAATCCACTCCCACCGTATTTATCTTCGCGGGAGAAGTGAGAATGTAACAATCCAACTTCATCGTATCCCGCTCCTCTACTTCCGTAAAACGTATATTTACGTTCCTCAAAGCCCTTAGAGAAGCGAACGCTGAATAGGTCTGCTCTATATTCTTCTCACTAAATAATTGCCCCGGACGAATATAAGTACTCCTCCGAAGCACGCTCGGACGGATACTCTTCCCGTTTCGGCCATATACGATATTCACCCCTGCGCTGAGCATCGTATCTGTAGCCATGAAACTAGCGTCCTCTCCTACCCCCATCGGATTATAATCGGTTAAGACCGTTACATCCTTAATATAATACTGACGATGCGGCTGATCCTCTACCGACCCATTGGGCAACACCTTCCGATAAGGTTTCATGGACATATCAAGATCCACGACATTTTGGTTAAAAGAACTATCAGCGATATATCCTAAATAATCCCGATTAAAACCATAATACCCGTTCCAGCGAAGTAAGGTTGTAATACGCTCCCGCTCCTTGTCCAATATATCCCGGTCAAATAAAGTTCCTTCCTTAACTAATTGGTTATACTCTTCCTGTGAGGACCGGAACGCAGAAGCTAAGGGAGAGCGGCGAGGCGCTTTCAGATGTGCCAAACTATCAATTTTCGGATCGGGGAACTTCATCGTGTAATTGCGTATCCTATACGGATCGTTCGCCTTTATATGGTAAGTTACAACCGCTTTCTTATGGCGTGCCGTATCAATCGTCGTTGATACATCCGCATGGACATACCCTTTATTAATGTAAAAACGCTCTAGTTCCATGGCGGACTGTTCCACCAACATCGTATCCAGCACCACGGGAGGCTCACCAATCCTACGTAACTGTTTATTGATCCATTTCTTCTCATTCTTACCAGACCAATCATAGACAAACAACTGCCACTTCATCAGACCAAACACCTTGAAGTTTGGTTGCTGCCTAAGATAAGATTTTAAATCCGCAGACTTATAGTCCCTGTTATCCGACACGATCTCCACCTTATCCAGCAAATATTCCCCATCCGGCACAAACTTGGTCGTACTACAAGAGGTTAGTAGTAGTACGATACAGATAAAATAGCATATACGTAGAGATCGATTCATCATTCCAAGCTTTTTACGATCGCGAATGTACTGGAATTTAAAGAATTTACCGTACTTTTGTTTTGTAAAAAGAACTAAGATGCTAAGCAAGACCAAAGTCAAATACATCCGTTCTCTGGAATTAAAGAAATTCCGGAATGAAAATAATGTTTTTGTAGCCGAAGGAAATAAATTGGTAGCCGATATGTTACCGGCCTTTGAATGTGAGTTATTAATAGCCAAGCCATCTTGGATGGCTACACAAGGCGATATTCCGGCCAAGGAGTTATTGGTAGCGGAAGAAGATGATATTCGTAAAGCCAGCTTCCTGAAAAATCCCCAAGATGTACTCGCGATCTTTAAACGCCCCAATTGGGATATAACGGAAATAACGCCGGAAAAGGAGCTTGTTCTCGCATTAGACGGAATCCAAGATCCGGGCAACTTAGGTACGATCATCCGGTTAGCGGACTGGTTCGGTATTTCCCATATCGTATGCAGCAAAGATACCGCCGATGTTTTCAGTCCAAAAACCGTACAAGCCACTATGGGTGCGCTCGCCCACGTAAAAATACATTACACCGATCTGGAAACGTTCTTACAGGCCCAATCAGCCCAAGCCATACCTTTATACGGCACCTTCCTTGGCGGAGAAAACTTATATGAGAAAACCTTATCCGGAAACGGTATCTTGATAATGGGTAATGAAGGAAATGGAATACGTCCCGCCATAGAGGCTTTTGTAAACGAAAAATTATATATCCCGAACTATCCGGAAGGAAGAGACACCTCAGAGTCTCTCAATGTGGCCATCGCTACAGCTGTGGTCTGTGCCGAGTTTCGCAGACGCCAAGGGAATCCCGCTTAAACGATATATATGGACTGAACAACCCGGCGTAATCTTTTCGGTTAACGCCGGCCAAGATCCCATCACCTGCTTAAAACCAATCGCCGGTTCCGAGGAAAGAACCGGCACCAGCACTCCATCATAAAAAGCGGTTCCAGCTATCTCCTCATTCAACGGGTAAACACCATGAAACGCACCATTATCATCCAGTTCGATATAATGCATACGATAAACCTGCTTACACCAAACGTAATGAGCGGCAATTCTTCTCATAAGTATAATAAACAAATAGAGAGATTACTTAATAGAATCCTTAGGTAATTCGGCAAGCTCCTTACCATAGTTATATTTCATCAAGCTTAAGCTATCTATATACACCTTATAATAAGTCGTATCCATATTATCCATACGGATATATCCAAACACACGCTTTACTTTCTTAGTTGGTATAGTCTTCAAGATCGTCTCGTGATATCCATCTTTCGTGATCTTACTATTCACCGTCAAGGTCGTATCACCTTGGTCTGCGCTTAAACGTACCTCCGGCTTATAAGCCATTTTGTTATTCAATCCCCAGACACGCATGCCCAGCACGAAACTACTGCCCGAGGAATAATTCGTTTCCGGACGTATATCGAAAGTCACCCCATTAAATACAGAGGTAGGAGACAAGACCAGATAAGAACGGCGAGGCCAAATATCCACAGAATCCCGGTTCGATACCGGCGCAGCGTCCGCCTGCACATCCCCTAAGTTATTGATCCGTTTATTAAGATCGGCCAAGACCCGGTTGTAGACCTCCATATAAATATCCAAGTTACGGCCGTACCACACCAACGAGCTATCATACACCGCCTGTGTAATATCATGCTTACGGAATACAGACTCATACAAGGCAAGCTTCATGGTATCGGATTTATAAGTATTATAATCCACATTTACCATGGCCTCAGCCAGCAACATATCCGTCAAGACACCCTGCATCTTTTTCTCCGACAGAATACCATCCGGAACCTTACTACATGCCGCCAGCAACGTCGTGGCTAATAAAGCCATACCATATATCCGTAATTTTCTCCGCATTTATTTCTCTTCTTTCGAAAGGCTAGCCGACAAAGTATGCCGATAAAATATTAACAAAAGGAAAACTCCCACGCAAATCGCCGAGTCCGCCAAATTAAAGATCGGACGGAAGAAAACGAACTCCTGTCCACCCCAGATCGGAACCCAATCCGGGAATACGGTCTCTATCAATGGGAAATAGAACATATCCACCACCTTACCATGCAGCCAAGAGGCATAACCACCTCCCTCCGGCATAAAAGTAGCGAGTTGCCCGAAACTATGGTCGAAGATCACGCCATAGAATATCGAGTCGATTATATTACCCACCGCCCCCGCAAAAACCAAAGATATACAGGCAATAAAACCGAATTTATAATTTTCTTTAACCAGCTTATACAAATAATATCCGATAAACAATACAGCCACGATACGGAATACGGAAAGGAATAATTTCCCAATCACCTCTATACCGAATGCCATACCCGGATTCTCAGTAAAATAGAGATAAAACCACGGAGTTATCTCTATACTCTCATGCAACTGCATGTGGGTCTTAATCCATATTTTCAGCACTTGGTCAAGAAGAAGGAGCAGTATTATGATTAACACTGCTCCCCAACCTTTAGAATATCTCATTTACTTTGCACCTCCTTGTTTTGCTTCGATACTTAAAGTCGCATGAGGCACAGCACGTAGCCTTTCTTTCGGGATCAATTTACCAGTCTCCCGGCAAATACCGTAGGTCTTATTCTCGATACGGATCAAAGCGGCCTGTAAATTCTGGATGAATTTCATCTGGCGTTGCGCCAAACGGCCCGCCTCTTCCTTCGATAACGTAGAAGCGCCTTCCTCCAGCACCTTGAATGTAGGAGACGTATCAGCCACGTCGTTACCGTCGGAATTCGTAACCCCTGATCGCAAAAGCTCGTAATCCCTCTTCGCGATTTCCAGTTTCTCTAATATAATAGCGCGGAACTCCTCGAGCTCAGCGTCTGAATATCTTGTCTTCTCTGCCATGGTTCTAAAAAAATTTAGGTTCAACAATCGTTCAAATATCAATCAAAAAGAAGAATTAAGAATGAATATAAAATCATATTATTTCTTCTTTGCATGCAAAGATAATATAATTATCGATTTTCCTATATTTCATTCCTAATTCTTCCGCAAGAAATGCTATTCTATTTTTAAGCTTTCTCGATCTTTACGGACAATTTAAAGTCCTCGAAATCGAGTTCCGTAGCGTCGCTGATCGCATTATCCATGATTTCGATAGATTCCGCCAATACTTGGTTAGCGATATAATCCTTATAATCATAGATCGCCTCATCCATCTCCTCGCAAGAAAGAATGGATACATGGATCTTATCCGTTATATCGAAACCGCTGCTCTTACGCAAGTTCTGGATACGATTCACCAACTCACGGGCCAGCCCCTCCTTACGCAAATCCTCGGTTACGGTAATATCCAAAGCGACTGTCAAGCGACCTTCATTAGCGACCAACCAACCCGGGATATCCTCAGAGATGATCTCTACATCTGTACGCTCCAAAACGGCCTCCTGTCCATCTACCATCAAGGTAAACGTTCCGGCTTTCTCGAAAGCGTTGATATCTTCTTGGCTCATCGATTGAATCGTGGCGGCCAACGCCTTCATGATCTTTCCGTAGCGCGGGCCCAACTTCTTAAAGTCCGGTTTGATCTTCTTCACCAAGATACCTGCCGTATTATCCACGAACTTCAGCTCCTTCACGTTCACCTCGTTCAAGATCAGGTTCTTAACAGCCTCGATACTCTCTTGTTGATGAGCGTCTACAACCGGAATCATTACCGTATGCAACGGCTGGCGAACCTTGATATTCACCTTGCGGCGAAGAGCCAATACCATAGAAGAAACATCTTGAGCCATTTGCATACGCTCTTCCAAATTCTTGTCGATCTTAGACTCGTCGTAAACCGGGAAATCGGACAAGTGTACGGACTCAACGTTCTCACGTCCCGTAACAGCGACCAAGTCTAAGAATAACTGATCGGCATAGAACGGAGCGATCGGAGCCATCAACTTAGCCACTGTCTCCAAGCAAGTATATAAAGTCTGGTAAGCGGATAACTTATCCTCCGTCATACCACCACCCCAGAAACGGCGGCGGTTCAAACGCACATACCAGTTACTCAAGTTATCATTTACGAAATCAGAGATAGCACGTCCGGCACGAGTCGGCTCGTAAGCCTCCAAGTAGCCATCCACATCCTTCACCAAGCTGTTCAACAGAGAAAGGATCCAACGGTCAATCTCCGGACGCTTGCTCCATTCCACATCCGGATCGGAGTAGTCGAAGCCATCCACGTTCGCGTACAAAGCGAAGAATGAATACGTATTATATAATGTACCAAAGAACTTACGGCGAACTTCCTCGATACCATCGATATCAAACTTAATATTATCCCATGGAGAAGCGTTCGTGATCATGTACCAACGCAACGGGTCCGAACCATACTTCTCGATCGTAGAGAATGGATCAACAGCGTTGCCCAAGCGTTTAGACATCTTGTTTCCGTTCTTATCCAATACCAGACCGTTAGACACGACAGCCTTGTAAGCCACGCTATCAAAAATCATGGTACCCAGAGCGTGCAGGGTAAAGAACCAACCGCGTGTCTGGTCAACACCCTCAGCGATAAAGTCAGCCGGATAGATCTGACGATTATCGAACTCCTCCAAGTTCTCGAACGGATAGTGGATCTGGGCATAAGGCATAGCGCCGGAATCGAACCATACGTCGATCAAGTCTGTCTCACGCTTCATCGGCTTACCAGAAGCGGAAACCAAGATAATATCATCCACATACGGACGGTGCAAATCGATCTTCTCATAATTCTCCTTCGTATAATCTCCCGGAGCGAAGTCCTTGTAAGGGTTAGACTCCATAAAGCCGGCCTTCACCGATTTCTCGATCTCGCCAAACAACTCTACCATGGAACCGATACACTTCTCCTCGCTACCATCTTCCGTACGCCAGATCGGTAACGGAGTACCCCAATAACGGCTACGGCTCAAGTTCCAGTCTTGCAAGTTCTCCAGCCATTTGCCGAAACGTCCCGTACCCGTGCTCTGCGGTTTCCAGTTGATCGTATTGTTCAACTCGATCATGCGCTCACGGCAAGCGGTTGTGCGGATAAACCAGCTATCCAGCGGATAATACAATACCGGCTTATCAGTACGCCAGCAATGCGGGTAATTGTGGACATGCTTCTCGATCTTGAACACCCGGTTCTGGGCCTTCAGCATCATGCAGATCTCTATATCTAACGTCTCATCTTTATCCGTCTTCGTATCATCGTAAGCGTTCTTCACGAATTTTCCTTGCCATGGATCATAATCAGAGGCGTTCATACAATTTTGTACAAACTCCGGAGCCAAGTCTTCCAGCTTATAGAACTTACCGGTCATATCCACCATAGGGCGCATATTTCCATCCTTATCCTGCATCATCAAAGGAGGAACCCCGAATGTTTTCGCCACACGGTTATCGTCCGCACCAAACGTCGGTGCGATATGTACGATACCCGTACCATCCTCTGTCGTAACGAAATCACCCGTGATCACACGGAATGCACCTTCACCCGGATTTACCCATGGGATCAATTGCTCATATTTCATACCGGCCAACTCGGAACCCTTCCACTCACCTACTACGCTGAAAGGAACCAGCTTGTCACCCGGTTTATAATCAGACAAAGAAAGCTCCGCAGCTTTCGGATTGAAATAAGCAGACAATAAATCTTTCGCTATAACAGCAGTCATCGGGATACCCGTGTAAGGATTATAAGTCTGTACAGCCAGATAAGTAATATTCGGGCCTACGCAAAGCGCCGTATTGGAAGGCAACGTCCAAGGAGTCGTTGTCCATGCCAAGAAATAAGGATCGCCGAATTGTGCCATCTCCGGTTTCGGGTCCAATATATGGAACTGTGCCGTACAAGTCGTATCCTTCACGTCACGATAACAGCCTGGTTGGTTCAACTCGTGCGTGCTCAAGCCCGTACCCGCGGCGGGCGAATACGGTTGGATCGTATAGCCTTTATATAAAAGACCTTTCTTATAAAGCTCTTTCAATAGATACCACAAGGTCTCGATATAGCGGTTATCATACGTGATATACGGATTCTCCATATCCACCCAATAACCCATCTTCTGCGTCAGATCCTCCCACTCTTTCGTGAACTTCATCACGTCCTTACGGCAAGCGGCGTTATACTCAGCGACAGAAATCTTCTTACCGATATCTTCCTTCGTGATGCCCAAAGCCTTCTCCACGCCTAACTCGACAGGCAGACCGTGTGTATCCCAACCCGCCTTACGATTCACCAAGAATCCCTTCATGGTTTTATAGCGGCAGAAAATATCCTTAATCGAACGGGCGATAACATGGTGAATACCCGGCATACCGTTTGCGGATGGAGGGCCCTCGTAGAATACGAATGTAGGATGTCCCTCTCTTGTTTCAAGACTCTTATGGAAGATGTCTCCATCCTTCCATTTCTTCAGCACCTCTTTATTTACGTTCGACAAGTCAAACTTAGAATATTCGGTAAATTTCTTACTCATATCGCGATGTATTTATCTTGCTTCTAAAAAATTGCCGCAAAGTTAGTGATTTCTTTCGAATTAGACAATATGGAATTTTCATTAATGAAAGCACGGGGTTCTTCTGCGTGAAACAAATTTTAGTTAAAGCAGAAAAGTAACAGTATCTGATAAAATCCTATTAGGAAACCTACCGGCTCTCTCCTACTTTTGCCCCTGAATTTAAATCTAACACCTACTAATAAAATGAACATTAAGAGTAAATTCGGTTATTTATGTTGCGCCTCCCTATTGACCACTAGTTTATGGGCACAAGACGTATTGATTTCCACGAGGAATACCTCATTATTGCTAGACGCACCTGTCGGCGGAGAGGTAAGATTCATCTACTATGGAGACAAGTTATCCACTTCCGACGCGGCTACCTTGCTCGAGACCGAGCAGAAAACATTTTCCGCTTATCCGGTCTACGGCTTGAATTGTCCCTCCGAAAGCGCATTGTCCGTTACCCATGGCGACGGGAATATGACCCTTCAACTGGAAGTCATAAAAGTAGATACACGAAAAGAGCAAACAGCAGATATCACAACGATCCGATTAAAAGATAAAGTGTATCCTTTTTATATGAATCTCTGTTACAGAACCTATCCGGACGCTGATATCATCGAGACTTGGACAGAGATCACGCATGAGGAGAAAAAAGCGATCACCCTCAATCGTTTCGCTTCCGCTTATCTGCCGATCCGGAAAGGAGACGTATGGGTTTCCCACTTATACGGCTCATGGGCAAACGAGGCTCAATTGGCACAAGAACCGTTACGACCGGGCATCAAGATGATAAAAAACAAGGATGGTATCCGCAACTCCCATACCGCCCACGCCGAAGTGATGATCTCCCTAGACGGAAAACCAAAGGAAAACACCGGTTCCGTTATTGGCGCCGCCCTATGCTATAGCGGTAACTACAAATTATTCTTCGATACGGATGATAGCGACTATCACCATTTCTTTGCGGGAATAAACGAGGAGAACTCGGCTTACACCCTCAAAGCCAAAGAAAGTTTCCGTACACCGGAATTGGCGCTGACTTACAGTAAGGACGGCTTAAGCGGAAGCAGCCGAAATTTCCACGCATGGGCACGCAAACATAAGATAGCGAATGGAGCGACCGCACGGAAAATCTTACTAAACAGTTGGGAAGGTGTATATTTCGATATCAATCAAGAAGGTATGGACCAAATGATGAGTGATATCCAGTCTATGGGCGGCGAGTTGTTCGTCATGGACGACGGCTGGTTTGGCGATAAATATCCTCGTAATAAAGATAACTCGTCCTTAGGGGATTGGATGGTTGATGCCCGAAAACTACCAAGAGGCATCGAGGGCCTGATCGCCGACGCCAACAAGCATGGTATTAAATTCGGTATCTGGATCGAGCCGGAAATGGCCAACACGACAAGTGAATTGTACGAGAAGCATCCGGAATGGGTATTGAAAGCTCCAAACAGGGAAATTGTCCTGGGGCGTGGCGGTACACAGGTCGTTCTTGATCTCTCCAATCCCGAGGTGCAAGACTTCATATTCGGTATCGTCGACAACTTGATGACAACATACCCGGAGATCGATTATATCAAATGGGACGCCAATATGAGCATCCTGAACCATGGCTCCCAATATCTGCCTTCGGATCAGCAAAGCCATATGTATATCGAATATCACGAAGGATTCAAGAAAGTCTGTGAGCGTATCCGAGCCAAATACCCGGATTTAACCCTACAGGCTTGCGCCAGTGGTGGAGGCCGGGCAAATTACGGTGTCATGCCTTACTTCGATGAGTTTTGGGTAAGCGACAATACCGATGCCTTACAGCGTATCTATATGCAATGGGGTACTTCTTATTTTTTCCCGGCTATCGCCATGGCCTCACATATCAGCGCCGCCCCCAACCATCAAACATTCCGGGTCATTCCCCTGAAATATCGGATCGACGTAGCGATGAGCGGCCGTTTGGGCATGGAGATCCAACCCAAGAATATGACAGAAGAAGAGAAAACACTTTGCCGCAAGGCGATCGCCGATTATAAGACGATCCGTCCCGTCGTGCAATTCGGCGATATCTACCGTCTGGTTTCTCCGTACGATCGTTTGGGAGTAGCTTCCTTGATGTACACCTCACCGGAGAAAGACAAAGCCGTATTTTATTGGTGGAAGACCGAGCATTTCGTCAACCAACATTTACCCCGTGTAAAGATGAACGGATTATCCCCAGACAAGAAATACAGAGTCTGCGAACTGAACCGGATCGACAACGAGCCTCTGGCTTTCGAGGGTAAAGCTTTCACCGGGGAATATCTCATGGCGAACGGACTAGAAATCCCTTATAATCACATTGTCGATTATCACAAGCAGAATGATTACTCGAGCCGAGTGCTTTATTTGGAGGAAGTTAAATGATGAATAAATCATTCTCCTTCCAAAGCGATCAATAAAGCGATCACCTCCGAATAATTAGCGGTTCCGGCAGGTATCTTATTGCCTTTCAGGAAAAGATTATAGACCACGTCTTGCGCCTCGCCGATCAGCGGGCTGTATAGGGATTGCCAATAGGCTACTTTCTCGTTATACAAGTCCTTGATCTCGGGGCGTAATCTTTTCTTCCATGCCTCAAAAGAGTCCTTATCCAAAGCCACATATGCGTTGCTCAACACATAAGGCAGCAAAGAGAAGTAACCTGAGAACCGGATTTCCGGCACGGAAGAACTCGTGCATATTAAATAACTGTATAGATTAGCCTCGGCCTCGTTGGATATACTAAGCGCATGAGCCATCTCATGGGCGTAAGTGGCGGGATATTGCACGGGCAAGAGCTGGCCGTTCAAATTGAACTCCGTGAAAAACGGCCCCATATATCCCATCACCCCTACTCCACTCATCAACCGGGAGAACAGCATCGTTTTAGGATGAAGATAGGTTCCGGGAGTGGTAAGCCCGAAACGAGTAGGCAATTCCCGATACCCTTCCTGCACCGCCTCTTTCACGACCTCCCGATCGATCGTCTCTATCGGAACCCATGAGGCGTTCAGGGAATCCGTGTAGGCATCCAAGAAGGATTGGAAATGTTCCGAGGAAAAAGGCACATAAGTGGTTTGCGTACGAGTGAAAAAATCTTCCCGGAAATAATTCAATCCCCAAGCGATATAGAACCAGACATACACCCATGCCAGATATTCCACAACATGCCTTATTGTCCTCCCGATCCTCCGCCTCCTTATAATCGCATACGACAGATACCCTAATAATCCGGCGATGCTACCATAAATAAAACAATCCCCTACGGAAAAAGGGAACAAGCAGGAGAAACGAGATAGCATACCCGATACCCATGGATAAATCGAACGGGAATACCATTCGCCTAATCTGGGATTTCCCATCACGATCCATACAGAGATGAGAAGGATCGCCAATATAATCCAACGAACACGTATCTTTTTTAGATATTCAAGCTTAATCATAGGAGGCAAATATATCATATCCTTTTCAGTCCACCAAATCACAGATCTTCCCTTCCGCACTTGATCATGGGCAAGTCTCTTTCCGCACCGAAGTATCAAGATTTGTTATAAACTAACACTTGCATCCTGTTATTTCCATTTATCTTTAAGGAAAGATGCAAAAAACGTTTTCGTCTATATAATATAGCTTGGTCAAATACTAAACCGGAACATTGCAACACATCCAACAGTTTTTCCGGCCCATCGGCAACATAGCAATCTGCTGCTTCTCCTTTCAAGTGTTGGCTGGTAACGACCCCGCCAGCAAGACGATTTACCTTCTCATTCCGATATCCACTCAATATAGCAATCGGTGCCCCATACAATAGACGTAATGGTTCCAATAAACCAACTGCCAAATTTTGAAGCGCTAGACATGCACAAGGAGGAGGCTGATTATTTATCGCATTGTCCACGGCAATACCACTATAAGTAAACTCATCCAAACAAAAATGCTCTGTTAACCTTTTATCATGTCTTTCCATAATTTTCAATTATTAATTTTCAATTTATAAGAGTAGTCCACCCCAAAAAGGGCTCCGGCAAACGTACTGATCTCACCGAAAGCCACCAGTACACTGTTATCGATCAATCCTTGCGGATCAATCCAGAATCCACTGAAGAGAAGTGTGATCCCGCTCATTGAGAGCAGGATCGCAACAATTAATTGAACCGTCAAACGCCTCATAGCTCTTAGATTTCATCCGGACTTTCACTATCACTCCCGTTTCCACCCGCATCTTCTTCATTCGGAAGCGCAGTTTTCTCAAAACTTGTCCGGCTCTTGGCTACCCGTAGCGCCTTGCCCGGGTAGAACCGTACTTTCGGCTCCCGAATCAAGTTCGTCGAAAACGTCTTCTCATCCGGCACCCCCGACGATCCGAAACAAAAGCGGAAAAGCCCCAGCTCACCTACACTGACACGCCTGCCATGCTGTAAATGACGGACCAACACCACATTCATACGATCCAGAACCGCCTTCACGCTAGCGCTACCTACACCAGAGCTATCCGCCACCTCCTCCGCAAATTCATCGAAAGTAACCAGATCTCCATACACCATTTGAGCGTATACCTTTTCAGGAATAGATTCGTGATCCTCACCTAGATTCTTTCTCATTACCAATTTAAATTTCAATGCCATAACTATACGTTTTTAATGAATAAATGAATGTAACCATGCTTCGAACACATGACAAAGGTATAATAGCCACAAAGCCTAACTTAGATGATGCAAAACAGTTAACGGCGTAGCAGCCAACACACACATTCCCAAATCAACGAAAAACACACCAAATTTCATCGACTTCAATCCACGTACATTTAACATTTATCAATAAAGAATCACATCTCATCCGTTATTTCCCTCTTCCCCGCCAGTTCCAGAATATCACTTGGTAATATATTCAATGCGCTCAAACGGCTAGCCAAGGATTTCGGCAAGACCTCCGAATTAGGATCCGATAAACTCCGGACGAAAAACGCCATACATAAACAAGCCGCCAAATGAGAATAAGGCAAACGCCCATCCCGATCCGTAAACTCCACCAGCTTCGCCATCCGCAAAAACAAGTCCGGTCGATGCAACTCATAACGGGCATTCTTCCACGGCGTATGCCTTGTCAAATACCACACCATCAAGTTCTCCCCTCGCTCCCCATCCAAATAACCATCCACCAATCTCCGATATCCCATCGGCAACTCTTCATAATGCCCAAAAGCCAGCTTACAAAACCCCAGCAAATGCCTTTCCCTATCTTCCGCCGACAATCCGGCCAGACGTACACTAAACAACTCAACGGTAGGCCAACCCCGAAACTCGCCCAACAGTCCCTTCAAATCTTTCATAAGATTTTTCATTTCCACGATCACAGGGGGAATATTTATCCCTGCACCGCAGAAGGCCGAATCCCACATTATATATACGGATCATCAAGGCATACATAAAAACAGAACCGGCCTCCTTACCTCCCCGAAGGGAAAAAGAAGACCGGTACAAAATCTTTATTCTATATCGATTCTACAGTCTATTCTATCATCTACACATTCATCATCGCACCTTTGTGGTTCTCATTTCTTGCAAACACTTCCATGGAAGTTCCTCTTTCTTTTTTGGCGTTATACCGATAAGCATATCGGCGATATGTACTCCCATGATTGACACCATGGGAGTTGAAGACATAGAAGAGGAGATATCTTAAAAATCGACTCCACATAAACAAAAGTAAACCGCCAATAGTACTTTCCTAATTAATTTATAGCAATCACGCAATACCTTTGTTGGTACTCAAATTAGAGCATGCACCAATGTATAGGCGCTTTTATAGCACCTACCTAATTTTATGTTAAAAACGTTGAATTTAACTGTTAGTACATACCAACTTTATATTCTGGGGTATGAGATTAACAAAGTCCTTACAACCATTAAAAATATTTTTGAAAAATTCACCAAGGAAATCCCATGCGCACTTCCCTTGCAGCCTCACAGTACTGATTACACCATGATATGCAACTACCATTTCTACACCTTCGTCACGACCAAAGTGTAACATACTGTTACATCGCATAGTAAGTGATCGTCAGACTCTTTCTTCAAGAATAAGATTCTCTTCATTATAATCACGTTCCTTTCTAAAGAAGAAATCCAAACTGTCCGTAAAGACCAAGGCTCTCTTTTTCACCTCCTTGATCATACGCTTTAACATATTAGCCCGGACATGTGACAGGCACAGTTGGTGTTCAGCCTCCTTAAATGTACAGATCTCAACTCATCTCCCATGAAAACATCTTAACCATTTTTCAAACAGGTTATACGGTACCTTATTTCTAAAACAGAAGGATCGGATGGAATCCTTGTTCGTGACCGCTTCGGATTTGTAGCGGAGGAAAAAAATTTCAGAATTGTTATTGCTCTACATATTAATTGGGTTTTAATTACAGCAACAAAGATCTATATTTCTGTTGAATGATGCTATACGTCATTTTTGGACGCTAACCTTAATTTAGATTAATCCCTTCTATATACATCTCGTGTATATACCTTATTTTTCACATCATCCAATTCCACATCATATCGATTGGCTATAATAGCCGCACTACGTTTTTTAAAGAGATCCAAATCATTAACAACTTCTGACCCAAAGAATGTAGTATTATCCGACAAGGCTGGTTCATAAACAATCACAGTAGCCCCTTTTGCTTTCACTCGTTTCATTATTCCTTGAATAGAAGATTGTCTAAAATTATCAGAATTAGACTTCATCGTCAATCGATAAACACCGATCGTAACAGGATGTTCCCGTACACTACTCCATTCATTCTCTTCCCCGTAAGCATAATAACCCGCCATACGAAGTACTTGATCTGCTATAAAGTCTTTCCTAGTCCGGTTACTCTCCACAATCGCTTCTATCAAATTTTCGGGTACATCCTCATAATTAGCGAGTAATTGTTTTGTATCTTTCGGCAGACAATACCCCCCATAGCCAAAAGAAGGATTATTATAGTGATTACCGATACGAGGATCCAAACACACACCATTTATGATCGATTGAGTATCCAACCCCTTCATTTCCGCATACGTATCCAACTCATTAAAATAAGAAACACGTAGTGCAAGATATGTATTTGCGAATAGTTTTACGGCCTCAGCTTCTGTCAACCCCATAAATAAGGTATCTATATTTTCTTTTATAGCACCTTCTTGCAACAGTTCAGCAAAAATATGAGCGGCATCTACCAATTCCGGATCAGACAAATCCGTACCCACGATGATCCGGCTAGGATACAAATTATCATACAAAGCCTTAGACTCTCTCAAGAACTCCGGACTAAAAAGAATACGCTTTGTATGAAAACGCTCACGTACGGAAATCGTATAACCAACAGGTATCGTACTTTTAATGACCATAAAAGCATTTGGATTAAAACGAAGCACCTGCTCTATCACAGCCTCAACAGCGGACGTATCAAAGAAATTTCGCTGGCTATCATAATTTGTCGGAGCCGCTATCACCACAAAATCAGCGTCCTTATAAGCCATCACCGCATCTAGCGTAGCTTTCAAATTCAATTTATGACTAGCCAAATACTCTTCTATGTAATCATCTTGAATCGGTGATTTTTTATTATTGATCAAATCTACCTTCTCAGGAACTATGTCTATGGCTACCACCTCATGATGCTGTGATAACAAAGTGGCAATTGATAAACCAACGTAACCGGTACCGGCTACGGTTATTTTATATTGTTTATTCATTTTAAGAATTTATTTAGAACCAATTTTTAGAATATTAAAACTAATACATTTTACTTTCAGACAATAAATACCTGCTGGAATAATAAAAATTAAACACCCGGCTACAATTTGCAAAAGCATTAAAAAGAAAGATGATATATCCAATTTATCCATATAACTTATTACGATATACATTATGATTCCAAAACCACAAAAAACTAATCCATCTTTTAAATATACCCCAAAAGGAATCTCTCTACGTATTAATGCAAACTGTACTAAACAAACCGAGAGTTCCGCACCTAAAGTACCAATAACAGCCCCAATGCCACTATACTTAGGAATCAATACTAAATTAAGTAACAAACTAACAAAAGCACCCGTAGTTAAAGAGATAATATAAACCTTATCCCTCCCTTTAGGTATAATATATTGGGTTCTCAATACACCGGCCCATCCTTTAAATATGATGATCGGACAAAGTAACACTATAAACAAACCACATCGAGTAAATTCATCACCATAAAACCAAGGAGCAAAAATTGGAGCTACACCCGCTAATCCAAATGCCATTAATACGCTCATAGACATAGCGAATAGCATCACTCTATCCATAAGGCTTTTTGTGGTATTTCGATCATTCTTGGCATACAAATTAGCCATTCTCGGCATCAGCACAGAATTTAACGCCAGAATCAATGTATTTGGTATTTGAGTTATCCGTTCCGCATAAGTGTAAAACCCAACCTCTTCTTCTGTACTAAAACTTCCAAGCATCAATCTTGCCATAAGATGATAAATACTTACAGCAATCACAGGGAAAAACAGAATAAGGTTTGGCTTAAGATGTTTTAAGATACCCCCCAATGTAGGCTTCTTAAAACCAAGATATTTTAGGACAAATGGCCATACGGCAATGGCCGCAATTAAGTTTCCCACAGAAAGAATGGTCGTATAAACAACTAAATCAGATCGCTCTTTCACAAATAAGAAAATCGCAGCTACCGTTCCCAGACGTACTAACACGCTACGAATCGTAGTAAATTTAAATTTCTCTAAACCAAAACAAAACCAATTAACATCAAAGACACCGGATATCACATAGAAAAACTGCACATAATATATAAGTCTATTTTCTGTTACAAAATAAATACAATAAAAAACATACACTATAGAGACCAATATTCCTGCAAAAAATTGGGAAGAAAAAATTTCCCAAAATCTCCTTTTAATCTCCTCAAAATCATCCCGAACAGCAGCAATGGTTCTATTACCATAATTCATAACTCCCAGCATTGCGAAAAGATAAAAATAATTCGCAAATGCCTGTGTATAAGAATAAACACCCACATTGTGAGCTCCTAACACTCTTGATATATATGGAGCGGTAATAAATGGCAGTATTATTACTAATATTTGATAAGTAACATTGTATATTAGATTTTTCTTTATCTCTCCCATAAAAGACTCAATTCAGTAACAGCAAATAAACATATCAAATATAATTTACATTTATATATAAACCTAATCGATCAAACTCTCCCTCCTTTTTCAGACATTCCAATTCGCACTTTACGAAACAAAAGAAAAAGCCAAACAAGCGACAAAGCTCTAGTCGAAAGTCCTGTATATATTCTAGCGACAGAAAACACAATAAACTGTATTAATATCAAATAAGCAACAAGACTTCTCACATTTCCATTTCGTTTCCAAGATTTATAAGACTTCATACATAAAAAACCAAACACAAAAGATCCTAAAGCAATTCCAAAATATCCAAAATCAATATAGAAATAATAAAAGAGCGTTACATATGCATTCATTGTAATATCAGGAGATAATGGCATAAATATCTCCAACGAATTCTTAACATTCTGAGCATTAACAAAAGCATCAGGATAAGAAAATATATGCAAATAATTAAAAACAAAAAATATTGGATACAAAAAACCATTCAATGACATTGCCCCATAAGTTCTTAGAGAGGAAATCGCATCATTTAAATGAAGAGTTAACAACGGCATACATCCTGCTATATAGGCATACATATTTGTAAAAACATCAGCCTCTACGTTTCGCATCAAAGTAATCCTATATATAATAACACAAAGCAGTATAATAAGAACAACCCCATATTTCATCATACGTTTTACCTTCTTTGATAAAGAATATTTTTTTCCATATAATAAAACAATAAACAATATATACAAAACAGAAAAAGCCCATACAGCCCTTGAAACAGTAGATATAGAATAACATGTCATTGCAATCAGAGAAAGAAGCACAAATTTCTTATTCCTAGCACCAATTAGAAGCTCTACAAACAAAGTAGGTACTATCAAATACATTAATGGAGCAATTATACAATCATGTATAAACATTGCAACATTTCCACCTTTCAAAGTACCTATACCTCCTTCTCCTGAAGTTGACATTAGACGAATCTCCCACCACGAGAATCCACCTGACAATAATTTAATAATAAATAATATTCGAAATAAACTAAACACAATTATAACAATTGATGCTATATTCATTCGGGAATAGTTGATTTCATATAC
>ERZ779852.541-NODE-541-length-40902-cov-7.231008_pt1 | contig 40902 bp, 26 predicted proteins | sample MGYA00511559_ERZ779852 | MGnify/ENA primary metagenome ERZ779852 (study PRJEB29588, sample SAMEA2157977) | human gut metagenome | biome: human gut; feature: human-associated habitat; material: faeces | place: Denmark | collected 2008/2010 ...
GCGATTATCAAAGATTTCAAAGAACGATGTTTAATTTAAAGTGCCCACTAGTGAACTCATTCCATTTGTAATAGCCCACCAAATTTCCATAGCTATCAAAAATTTCATATCGGTTATATAACTCATTCCACTTCTTTGTATATTTCATATTTCCATAAGAATCATATTCTTCATTCCGATTATAAAGTTGATTCTTTTTTTCATAACCTTGTTGATTTCCATATTGATCCTTAACATCCTTTCTGTCATATAATTCATTGTATTTTTCTGTTTTCAATAAATTACCATTAGCATCGTAATATTCTAAACGATTATACAAGGAATTATATTTAGCGTACCCTATAAGGTCTCCGAATGAGTTATAAAATTCGGTTCTGCCATACAGCTCATTATACTTTTGGGTATAATTTTGTCCCCATACCAAAATAGAAACAAATAAAAGAACAATTGTAGATAATGTTTTCATAAAAATCGATTTTAATATATAAACCAAGAATTTGATAATTTTTCTTTTTTCTTTATTGCATACAATGCACGATGAGCTTCTGGAAAATTGTTCTTTAATGCCCTTCTTAGAAATTTCTTACCCTTACGTTTTTCATTTAACAAATAATAAGCAATCCCTAAATTATAGTACAATTGACTATTGTAATAATCTGTCTCTAAAGCAGCTTGTGCATAACTTACAAAATACGCTATTTGATTTTTCTTCAAATAGCTATACGCAATATTGGTGTATTTTTCAAAATTCTCTTTATTCTGCTTCTTTTCCAACGCCATTGTAGCAGCCTTTAATATCATATATTCACGAGTCATCGGAACATAAGTATTAATAATCGGCGCCTCGGCAGGACGGTCATAAACACTTTGTGCGATAACAACTATTGGAATCGCAAAGAACAAAAAAAATAATCCTATCTTTCTCATATACCATTATGTTTTGATTCTCCCCAGTCCTTAGAAGAAGCCAATAAAAACACGAAGCGTGGAACTGCAATGCCCACATCTAAAGTTGAGGTCCTGAGAAAACCCTGATACAAGTGTAGGAAATAGCAGCCCACGCTATATGCGTGAGAACCACTATGCTATCCTCTTGTATCAATTCGAAATTTCTCAGGTTTCAACTTTACAAGATAAGCATAACGCTTCTTAAAATTCTAATATGTATTGTGCAGAGTCGCTACTCTTGCACGGCAAAAATATAAAAAAAGAACTGCACTCCAAAGGTTTAATAAAAACTTTTGAAGTACAGTTCTTTCTTTTTTTGAATTCCCCCTTCTTACTTACGCCTTTACCCTCCTACTTCATCCTTTACCAAACCATATAGAAGTTGCTCCGATTCTTTCGATGAATCTTTCATACCGTCCACACATCGGCAAGCCCTGAACGCATGTTCCTCGCTATGCTCCATAAAGCGGCGGAGGGCGGCGGAAACGGCATTGCGTACAGCATAGGAGCCGGCGAGGAAACACGACACGGCCTGGTCGAGAAACTCATTGGCCACACGATCTTCCATATCGCCCTTCTTCTGAAGCAGACGGGCGATGGTGAGAAAGCCGCACACCTGCGCCAACTCGCGTTCGTCCGCTATCCAACGGAAAGCCTTGGCGGGTGCATAAGGCAGGTGCTGGAAAAGGTTCATCGACGTGAGTTCGGCAATCTCGACCGTGGGCATGGTGTCTATCCATATGTCGGCAATCTCGGGCAGGAAGGTTTCGACGGGCTGGAGCAAACCGGCCAGTATCTTGCACTCGCGGATATCTTCCTTCCATAAGGCCTGAGCCAAAGTGTGATCCTTTTCATAGGCGGCAGCAATCCCCTTGATGCGGGGCAGCTCGACACCAAAGTTCAGCTTATAGACAAGCCCCTTCTCGCGCATGCTTTGCGACACAGCTCCGTTCATCGAAAGGCGGAGCTGGGTCTTGATATCTTTCAGTTGTTCGTGTAAATCCATCATTCAAATATATAGAAAATAACAATATAAGACTGTTTCTTGGGACACTTTAGGCACGAACGACACAAATTGTCACATCGGTTCGTTTGTGAAAATCCGTGGCATCCGTGCCTAAAGACAGGTATAGCGTACGTCAGACCTTATTCGTTGACGTAAGGCAGGGGGGCATAATCCTTGCTATAGCGGAGCATCTGCTCGGCATAACCTTCGTCGTAGGTCACCTTCACGTCGGTGATGTTGCCTTCGGCGTCGGTCACGGCCTCATACTTCGGATTGACAAAACCCTTGTAGGGAGCCAGGTTCAGCTTCTTGTAGCGTTCGAGCACTTCGGCATGCAGTTCAGGATCGACCTTCACGGCATAGTTCTCGACCAGCTGGCGTGCGCCTTCGAAGTCACCCGTCGACTTGATGCGCTGGATTTCGGCCAGCAATTCGCCGAAGAGGGTGCGCACCTTGGCGTAGTCGTTCACTACCACGTAGGTCTTGCCGTCCTTCTTCTTCAATTCAACCACCTTGTCGGCCGCTCCCTTCTCGTACACCCAACGAGCGATGAGGGCACGGTTGCGCATGTGAGCTTCCTCAATCTGATTACCCGGCTCGATACGTACTAGCTGAGTCATCAGGCCGTTCATCAGGTAAGTATAGAACTGGGCCTTGTAGGCATCGGCATCAGGCAGAAGTCCCAACTCAACCAGCTTGGGATCGGCCACATAGTAGAGGCCGAACAAGTCAGCACGGGCTTCTTCGATAGTAGAGCCGTAAGCCTTCAGGGCGTCGGGATCGACACCAGGAAGCAGCTTGCCCGAACCGTGGCCGAGACATTCGTGCAGGTCGGTATGAAGCTCGTCGGTCAGGTCGGCATACTTGTTGATATTATCCAGTTCGGCCTGGCTATAAACAAACTCTTCGTTGAAGCCATTGCCATGGGCGGCCTTATTGTAGGCATCGGTGATGTTGCCGATGGTCACCGACTTGGAGCCATGCTGGCTACGTATCCAGTTGGCATTAGGCAGGTTGATGCCGATGGCCGTGGCAGGATAGAGGTCGCCAGCCAAGATGGCGGCGGTGATAACCTTGGCCGAAACGCCTTTCACTTCTTCTTTCTTGAATTGCTTGTCCACGGGCGAATGGTCTTCGAACCACTGAGCATTGGCACTGATAGTTTCCGTACGACGAGTAGCCTCGAGGTCCTTGAAGTTGACAAGCGACTCCCAGCTGGCCTTCATGCCCAGCGGATCGCCATAGCTTTCGGTAAAGCCGTTCACGAAATCCACGCGCGAATTCAGATCCTTCACCCACAGGATGGCATAATCGTCGAAGGTCTTCAGGTCGCCTGTTTCGTAGTACTCCACCAATTTGGCGATGACGGCTTTCTGTTCGGGTGTCTCGGCTACGCCTTCGGCTTTCTTCAGCCAGTAGACAATCTTCTCGAGTGCCTGACCGTAAAGTCCACCCACCTTCCATACCTTTTCTTGAACACGGCCGTTTTCCTTCACCAAACGGCTGTTTAGTCCATAGGAAACGGGCGTTTCGTCCTTGGGATCTTTCAGGGCGTTATAGAAGTCTTCGGCTTCCTTCTGCGTCACACCCTCATAGTAGTTGCAAGCGGAGGTGAGCACCAGGTCTTCGCCATCGGCCTGATTGACGCGCTTGGGCATTACGGCCGGGTCGAAAATGACAGGGAAAATCTCGTCACAGAATTGCTCCAGCGTCTGCCCTTCGGCCAAAGGAAGCTGAGAAGCATCGACACTGGCCAAAGCCTGCTTGAAGAATTCGGGTGTGAAGCCCGGTACAAACTTTTCGCATCCGTAGTGATGATGAATGCCGTTAGAGAACCATACGCGCTTGAGGTAAACCTCCATTGCCTTGAAGTCGGCCGACCGTTTGTCGCCCTTATAACCTGTATAAACGGCCTCCAATGCCTTACGAATGCGAAGATTGTACTTACCATTCTGGTCAAAGAGAATATCCCGACCTTGCAAAGCGGCTTCTGTCAGATAATAAACCAGTTGTTTTTGCTGGAGTGAGAGTTCCTCAAATCCAGGTACGCGATAGCGTAAAATCTGTAAATCAGCAAATTGTTCCACGTTATAATCAAATTTTTCTGCCTCAGCAGTCGTTTGTTGAGAAGCGCCTCCACATGCCGTCAGCATAGACAAGGCAGCTACCATTGAAAAGAAATGCTTTTTCATATTATCAGCTTATTGGGATTACAAATAAAAAAGGAAGTATCCGGGGAGGGAAAATCCCCAGATATTTCCTTTCAATCTATCTCCTCTTCAGGAGTCGGATTATTTTTTCTTTTCCGCATGCTTCTTGCGGTAGCTGTTAGGAGTTTCGCCTACATTCTTATAGAAAGCGGCATAGAAAGACTGACGATTGGCAAAACCTACCATCGTACTGATTTCCTCCACATTCTTGTCGGCATACCGCTTGTCCTTCAGCAAATGCATAGCTTCTTTCACACGATATTCGTTCAAAAGACAGGAATAATTCATTCCGAAACGAGAATTGACTACAGCAGACAAGTAACGGGTATTGGTTTCCAACTCTTTGGCCAAATCTTTGGCAGAATAGTCACGATCTCTGTACTTTTTCTGCACAACAATGATATTAAGGATCTTGTCATACAGTTCGTCAGCCAACTCTGGACGGATCAATGCGCGATAAGCCGCATCTTTTTTCTCTTTCTCACGCAAATTATAGGGGCGTTTTTTCGGAGCCTCTTCTTGCGTTTTGTTTTCTAAATCACTCATCAAATAAACTGGTTAGGGGTTGTACATTAATTGCCTATTTTATAAGGCTTGACAAAAGTCTGTTTTTTTTTTGAAATATGCAAGAATTATGGTACTTTTTTTCAACGTCGAAAGGATAAAAAAAGTTGAATAAAGGAATAATTATTTAACACTTCCCTCCAAAATTGAAGAAAGCTTTTCCGAACATTCATGAGAAGAGAGAAACGGATATTCAAATAATTGCTGTATTTTTGCCCAAGAAAAAAAGCAGACAGCAACTGATGAACCCAATACAACAAGTACTTAAAACCTATTTTGGATATACCGATTTCCGTCCATTACAAGAGGAAATTATCAGCCACCTGCTACTGAATAAAGATGCACTGGTGCTGATGCCGACAGGTGGCGGGAAGTCTGTCTGCTACCAAGTGCCAGCCATCATTTGCAAAGGGACTGCCATTGTGGTATCACCACTCATCTCACTCATGAAAGACCAGGTAGAGAGTCTCCGAAACAATGGTATTGCCGCAGCAGCTCTGAACAGCAACAACGACGAAACGGAAAACCTACGCATTCGACGTGCCTGCATGGAAGGGAAATTAAAGTTACTCTACATCTCTCCCGAAAAGCTGGTGGCAGAAGCCAATTATTTCCTGCGCGACATACACGTTTCCTTCTTCGCCATCGACGAAGCACACTGCATCTCGCAATGGGGACACGACTTCCGCCCCGAATACACCCAACTTGGCATTTTACGTAGTCTCTTCCCACAAACACCCGTTATCGCCCTTACCGCTACGGCAGACAAGTTGACACGCGAAGACATTGTCAAGCAACTTCACCTGCGAGAGCCTCGTATCTTCCTTTCTTCATTCGACCGTCCCAACCTGAGCCTCACCGTCAAACGGGGATACCAATCGAAGGAAAAGAATAAAGCCATCCTTGAATTCATTGCCCAACACCGGGGAGAAAGTGGCATCATCTATTGCATGAGCCGAAAAAATACGGAAAACGTGGCACAAATGCTACAAAAAAACGGTATCCGAACCGCCATCTACCACGCAGGACTAGAAACCGAAAAGCGTAACCGTGCGCAAGACGACTTCATCAACGACCGAGTACAAGTGGTATGTGCCACCGTCGCCTTCGGCATGGGCATCGACAAGAGCAACGTGCGGTGGGTCATCCACTACAACCTGCCCAAGAGCATCGAGAGTTTCTATCAGGAAATAGGACGTGCAGGACGCGACGGCCTGCCAAGCGACACGCTGCTGTTCTACTCGATGGCCGACCTCATCATGCTAACCAAATTTGCAACCGAAAGTGGACAAAGTGAAATCAATCTAGAAAAACTCCAGCGCATGCAACAATATGCCGAGGCCGACATTTGCCGCCGACGCATCCTGCTGAACTACTTCGGCGAGCAACGAATGCACGATTGCGGCAATTGCGACGTATGCAAAAATCCTCCTGAACGATTCGATGGTACCATCATCGTACAAAAAGCATTGAGTGCTATCGCCCGTACCAACCAGCAGGTAGGCACCCCGATGCTGGTAGATATCCTGCGCGGCAACCTGAATGCAGAACTGAAAGAAAAAGGTTATCACCAACTGAAAACCTATGGTGCCGGACGCGATATACCGGCCCGCGACTGGCAGGACTACCTGCTACAGATGTTGCAAATGGGATATTTCGAGGTGGCCTACAACGAAAGCAACCATCTGAAGATTACTTCAGCCGGAAGTGATGTGCTATTTGGCAGGGAAAAGGCACACCTGGTAGTGATACGTAGAGAAGATATATCGGCCACACGAGGAAGGAGAAAAAGGACATCTGCTCCCGTCATGCGCGAACTGTCTCTGGGCATGGAAAGCGGAGAAAGCACCGACCTTTTCGAAGCTCTTAGAAGCCTACGCAAACGACTGGCTGACGAAGAGGTACTGCCTGCTTACCTCGTCCTGTCCGACAAAGTTTTGCATCTGCTGGCCGTTCAACGACCAACCACGCTCGACGCTTTCGGCAACGTAAGCGGCATCAGCGACTATAAGAAAAAGAAATATGGGAAAGAGTTTGTAAAGCTCATCCGAAATTTTGTCTGATACTCTACTTTCCTATTTGCATTGATTCATCAACTCTCGTACCTCACTTTGAGGCACGCCCAACGATACTGCTTTTTCCAGATCGCGTTTGGCCAGTGTTTTCTTCTTTAACATCAGATGTACACGACCACGCATCAGATAAGCTTCCGATTGACGAGGATCAAGGCGAATGGCCTCATCCAAATCCAGCAAGGCTTGGTCGGGCTTCAGCATGTCAAGCTCCACACCGGCACGAGCCACACGAACAATGGCCAATTCACCAGTAGTATAAGGTTTCGTCCCGCCTTTATCGGCCAGCATACCATCCAACACGACCAACGCTTCGTCATAACGTACTTCCCTTTGACACAAAGTTGCCAGCCCCAAACGAGCGCTATAATTCTGTGAATCCACTTTCAGAAGCGTATCGTAATCAAGGCGGGCAAACTTGTAGTCACGTTGCTGCATATAAATATAGGCCCGCATCAATAATGCTTCAACATTGTGAGGCTCTAATTCAATAACCTGTGAATAATCAGCACGCGCCTTGTCATTCTGCCCCAGCTCAAGCGAAAGAGTAGCATGATTCATCAAAATAGGTACAGACATGGGAGCCATGTTCAAAGCCAATCGATAAGACTCCAAAGCCTGCTCATAGCGACGCTGGCTACGTTGAATGGTACCCAAATTGGAAAAGAGAAGGGCATTGCGCGGATTGGCTGGCTCCAGTTTCAAGGCCTGACGGATACACTTTTCTGCTAATTCAAGGCTATCTTGTTCCGTAGCGGCTACGGCACGTTCACACCATTCATCATAGGTTTGCGACAGAGCTGTAAGGCAAGAGACCAGAGTTAAAAGGATGGATAGGACGATTTTCCTCATATTTATTCTAATTAATATACTAATAACGATGCGCAATCAATACAATCCCGCCGACAAGTAGCGCTCGCCTGTATCGGGCAGGAGCACCACAATGCGTTTGCCTTGCAGATCGGAGCGGGAAGCCAAGGTGCACGCGGCATGAAGGGCAGCCCCCGAAGAAATGCCCGCCAACAGACCTTCGGTAGCAGCCAGTTCACGGGCAGCAAGAAAAGCGTCGTCGTCGGCCACGGGAAGTACTTCGTCAATAACAGAAGCGTCGTAATTGCCGGGCACGAAATTGGCGCCGATACCCTGCAGGCGATGCGGCCCCGCCTTACCGCCACTGAGTACGGGCGAGGAAGCGGGCTCAACAGCTACCACACGTACAGCAGCGTTATGCTTCTTCAACGCACGGGCCACGCCGCTGACGGTGCCGCCCGTACCGACACCCGCCACAAAGACATCGACCTGCCCGTCCGTGTCGGCCCACACTTCCTCGCCAGTGGTGCGCTCGTGCACGGCGGCGTTCGCGGGATTATCGAACTGTTGGAGGATGACAGCGCCGGGCGTAGCGTCGCGTAAGGCTTCGGCCTTGGCAATGGAACCCGCCATACCCTCGGCACCAGGTGTCAACACGATCTCCGCACCCAGCGCCTTCAGCAGGTTGCGGCGTTCGAGACTCATCGTCTCGGGCATGGTGAGGACAAGGCGGTAGCCCTTGATAGTGGCTACCATAGCCAGTCCGATGCCCGTATTGCCGCTGGTGGGCTCGATGAGCGTAGCGCCCGGACGCAGCAGGCCGCGCGCCTCGGCATCCTCGATCATGGCCAAGGCGGTGCGTGCCTTGACGCTGCCCGAGGGGTTGAACATCTCCAGCTTCGCCACCAGCGGGCACGTCAGGCCGTGCAGGCGGCTGTAGGCCGCAAGCTCCATAAGCGGCGTGCGGCCTACAAGGTCGATGAGATTCCTGGCTATCATGGTACGTCAGGCTTTTTTCAGATAATCTACCAGCCAAGCGCCTACTTCCTTCGTGCCATACTTAGCACCGCCTTCCACCTGAATCTCAGGCGTGCGTACGTTGGCATCGAGCGAAGCATCGACCGCACGACGTATCAAGGCACCCTCTTCCTTGAGATTGAAGTACTCGAAGAGCATAGCCACGGACAGTACCTGCGCCAGCGGATTGGCGATGTTCAGCCCCTTGGCCTGCGGCCACGAACCGTGGATGGGCTCGAAGACCGGCGTGCTCTCGCCCGTAGAGGCTGAGGGAAGCAACCCCATCGAACCACTGATGACGGAACCCTCGTCGGTGAGGATGTCGCCAAAGGTATTCTCGGTCACCATAACGTCGAAGAAGCGCGGTTCCTGAATCATCTTCATGGCAGCGTTGTCCACGAACATGTAGTCGGTCGTCACTTCGGGATATTGCGGGGCCATCTCCTGGGCAATTTGACGCCAAAGGCGGGAAGAGGCCAACACATTGGCCTTGTCGACTACGGTGAGATGCTTGCGGCGCTTCATGGCGTACTCGAAACCCACACGCAGGATGCGCTCCACCTCGGGACGGGTGTAGTAGTTCGTATCCCAGGCCTTGTCGTTGTCCTGGTACTTCTCACCGAAATACATGCCACCCGTCAGCTCGCGGATGCAGAGGAAGTCGGCGCCTTCGACCAGTTCGGCACGCAGGGGCGACTTGTGCAGGAGGCACTTGAAGGTCTGCACCGGGCGGATGTTGGCAAAGAGCCCCAGCTTCTTACGCATGGCCAGCAGTCCCTGTTCGGGACGCACCTTGGCCGTAGGGTCGTTGTCGAACTTGGGGTCGCCCACGGCGGAGAAGAGCACGGCATCCGCGTTCTTGCATACCTGATAGGTCTCTTCGGGGAAGGGGTCGCCCACCTCGTCGATGGCATGTGCGCCGCAGAGGGCATATTCGTACGACACCTTGTGACCAAACTTCTCGCATACGGCGGTCATTACATCCACGCCTACGGCGGATATTTCGGGGCCGATACCGTCACCGGCCAACACTGCTACTTTCAGTTCCATGTTGTTTATTCGTTGTTTTTTAGTAATTCTTCCACTTTATCTTTGTATTTCTTGTTCTTGAGGCGCACGCGATCGCCGGCGATAAAGCCTGCGGTGAGCACGGCCGCCGTCACGAGGCTGACCAGCAGATTTCCGTCTTTCCACTCCTCGCCGGGGCTTATCCAGCGTAACAGGCCGTTGACGGCCAGCAGCAGGACGAAGACCAGCACGTAGCGCTGCCAGGGTTTCAGGTGTATATTCTTCATATCCGATTCTCGCTTTTGGGGCTCAAAATAAGCATTTTATTCCGTATCTCCGGCTCTAATTTTTCTTAAAACTACACTGCTTCCCAACCTTCTTCCGAGAGACGGACCGGAAACACGCCGCTCCGCTCCGAACTACACGCCGGTGCGGTCACAACTACACGCTGCTCCGCTCCGAACTACACGCTGCTCTGGTCTCGGCTACACGCTGCTCCGGTTCCGGCTACACGCCGGTGTTTTGCAAAGGGGATTCCGAAGGCTCTCCAAAGCCGTCCTCGATGAGGTTCAGCATCTTCATCGTAGCCTTGATGGCCGCCTCCGTCTGGTCGGCGTCCAGTCCGCGGGTGCGGAACACCTTGTCGTCGAAGCTCCACGTGATGACCGTCTGTACGAAAGCGTCCGTGCGCCCGCCGGGGGGGATGCTGACGGCGTAGTTGGTCAGCATGGGGAAGCGCCGGCCCAGCGTACCCTTGTACACCTTGCGCAGGGCGCGGACGAAGGCGTCGTACTGACCGTCGCCGCTGCTGTTCTCCTCGTACTCCTTGCCGTTGATTTCCACCTTGATGGTGGCCATCGGCTTCAGCCCGTAGGCCAGGTTGACGATGTAGCTCTTCAGCTTGACACGCTCAGTGCGAACGTCATGCTTCAGCACGTCGGAAACGATGTAGGGCAGGTCTTCCTGCGTGACGAGCTCCTTCTTGTCGCCCAGCTCGATGATGCGCTCGGTGACCTTGCGCATCGACTCATCGTCGAGCTGCAGTCCCAGATCTTCCAGGTTCTTGCGGATGTTGGCCTTGCCAGAGTTCTTGCCCAGGGCATACTCGCGGCGGCGACCGAAGCGTTCGGGCAGCAGATCGTTGTAATAGAGGTTGCGCTTGTTGTCGCCGTCGGCATGTACGCCTGCCACCTGCGTGAAGACGTTTTCGCCGACGATAGGTTTATTGGCGGGGATGGCGATGCCGGAGTACGACTCCACCACGCGGCTCACCTCGTTCAGACGGCTCTCGTCGATACCCGTCACGGCGTTGAAGTGGTCTTTCAGGATGGCTTGCACGCTGGCCAGTGGGGCATTGCCAGCTCGCTCACCCAGTCCGTTGATGGTGGTGTGCAGACCACGGCAACCGCTCAACACGGCAGCCAGCACGTTGGACACGGCCAGGTCATAGTCGTTATGGGCATGGAAATCGAAATGAGTATCAGGATAGCGCTTCTTCATCTTGCGCATAAACTCAATGACTTGCAGGGGATTGAGTATGCCCAACGTGTCGGGCAGCATGAAGCGGCGGATACCCGTATCGGCAAGGGCGTCCATCAGCTGAAAGACGTATTCGGGCGAGTCTTTCATTCCGTTGCTCCAGTCTTCGAGGTAAACATTGACCTCCATGTCGAGCCCCTCGGCGTAGTCCACCACCGCACGGATGTCGGCGATGTGCTCCTCGGGCGTCTTCTTCAGCTGGTAGGTGCAGTGTTTGAGCGAGCCCTTGCACAGCAGGTTGATGACACGACACCCTGCGGAGTGTATCCAGTCTACAGACGCATGCCCGTCCACAAAGCCGAGCACCTCGACACGTTGCAACAGGCCACGTCGAGCAGCCCAGTCGCAAATCATGCGTACGGCATCGGCCTCGCCGTCGGACACGCGGGCGGAGGCAACCTCGACGCGATCCACCTTCAGCTCCTCGAGCAGCAGACGAGCTATCATCAGCTTCTCATGGGGCACGAAGGACACGCCGCTGGTCTGCTCCCCGTCGCGCAGGGTGGTGTCCATGATTTCTATTTTGACTTGCTTTCCCATGCTTCTATCTTATCTTTATTTTCCACGAGGAAATCAATGTCGTCCAGTCCGTTCATCAGGCAATGCTTCTTGTAGGCATTGATTTCGAAGGTCTCGCTACGGCCCGTTGCCTTGTTGGTCACGGTCTGGGCGGGCAGGTTCACTTCCACCTCAGTCTTGGGGTCAGCGGCGATGCTTTCGAACAGTTCCTTCAGGAAACCTTCGCTCACCACGACAGGGAGCACGAAGTTATTCAGTTCGTTGTTCTTGTGAATATCGGCAAAGAAACTGGAGATAACCACGCGAAAGCCATATCCGGCGATGGCCCAGGCAGCATGTTCGCGGCTGGAGCCCGAACCGAAGTTCTTACCGGCCACGAGGATACAACCGCTATAGGCAGGGTTGTTCAGTACGAAGTCCTTGTTCAGTGTGCCGTCGGCGTTGTAGCGCCAGTCGCGGAAGAGGTTGTCACCAAAGAACTTCTCCTCGCGGGTAGTCGCCTTAAGGAAGCGGGCGGGGATAATCTGGTCAGTATCCACGTTCTCCAGCGGAAGGGGAACGCAGGTGGAGGTTATGATGTTAAATTTCTGTTTCATTATTCGTCTATTGAATGTTACGATACATCTTTTCTTTGTTCTCAATAAAGCAATGATTTGCAGTCCTTAAAGCAGTGCTTTACGGACTACAAAACACTGTTTTAATCCAGCAATGTCCGCGGGTCAGTAATCACGCCCGTCACGGCGGCCGCGGCGGCGGTCAGCGGACTGGCCAGCAGTGTGCGCGAACCAGGGCCCTGACGTCCTTCGAAGTTGCGGTTCGACGTGGACACGGCATACTTGCCTGCAGGCACCTTGTCGTCATTCATCGCCAGACAGGCCGAACAGCCCGGCTGACGGATTTCGAAACCAGCTTCGGCCAATATCTTGTCGAGTCCTTCCTCGCGTATCTGCGCATCGACCATCCACGAGCCGGGCACCAGCCAAGCCACCACGTGCGGAGCCTTCTTGCGTCCCTTGGCGATGGAGGCAAAAGCACGGAAGTCCTCGATGCGGCCGTTGGTGCAGGCACCAAGGAAAACGTAGTCGATCTTCTTGCCCAACAGAGACTCGCCCGGCTCGAAGCCCATGTAACCCAGTGATTTCTTGAACGAAGTCTGTGCCGCCTCGCCCATGCCTTCGGTCGTAGGGATGTGAGCGGTGATACCCATGCCCATGCCGGGGTTGGTACCGTAAGTAATCATCGGCTCGATGTCGGCGGCGTCGAAACGCACTTCCTTGTCGAAAACGGCATCGTCATCGCTCTTCAGCGTCTTCCAATAAGCCACAGCCTTGTCCCACGCTTCGCCCTTCGGAGCATATTCACGACCTTTGATGTAGGCGAAGGTCACCTCGTCGGGTGCCACCATGCCGCCGCGTGCCCCCATCTCGATGGAGAGGTTACACAAAGTCAGACGGCCCTCCATCGTCAGGCTGCGTACGGCCTCGCCCGCATATTCCACGAAATAGCCCGTAGCACCGCTGGTTGTCATCTTCGACATCATGTAGAGAGCCAGGTCCTTGGCCGTTACACCCTTGCCCAGCCTGCCATCCACGGTAATGCGCATCGTTTTAGGCCGTGTCTGGAGGATGCATTGCGAAGCCATCACCATCTCCACCTCGCTGGTACCGATACCAAAAGCTACGGCACCCATCGCTCCGTGGGTAGAAGTGTGTGAGTCGCCGCAGACGATGGTCATACCTGGCAACGTCAGTCCCCGTTCAGGACCTACCACGTGAATGATACCGTTCTTTGGATTCATCATGCCGAAGTGTGTCAAGCCAAATTCCTCGGCATTCTTTGCCAACGTATCTACTTGTGTACGAGAAACCGGGTCTTCAATCGGCTTGTCCTGATCATGCGTCGGCGTGTTGTGGTCGGGCATGCAGAATATCTTCTCAGGACGGAAACAACGAAGGCCGCGGGCACGCAAACCCTCAAAAGCCTGCGGACTGGTTACCTCGTGGCAATAGAGACGGTCGATGTAAAGTTGTGTAGGGCCGTCCTCTACCTTCTGTACCACGTGGGCGTCCCATATTTTATCAAAGAGTGTATTCATATCTATCAATGGTTACTATTAAAATCATGACTTAAACTTATTGATACAGTCGATATAGGCCTCGACAGAAGCGGCGATGATATCGGTATTGGCACCAAAACCGTAATAGATGCGGTTGTCGTACTCCACCTGCATGTGTACCTTACCCATGTCGTCGCTACCCTTGCTGATAGCCTGAATGGTGAATTCCTTCAGCGTCATCTGACGGTCAATAATCTTCTTCAAAGCCTTGATGGCAGCATCTACCGGACCGTTTCCGCTGGCGGCCGCCTCGAACTTTTCGCCCGAGATATTCAAACCAAGGCTGGCTACAGAGCGAACGCCCACACCACTGGTCACTTGCAGATACTCCAACTTGATGCGATGGTTCTGTGTGCGGTCGGCACCGGCCAAGACGAGGATGTCGTCGTCGTTGATGTCTTTCTTCTTGTCGGCCAACTTGAGGAATTCTTCGTATATTTTATCCAGCTTTTCTTGTGTCAGTTCTACGCCCAACACATGCAGACGGTTCTTTAAAGCAGCGCGTCCGCTACGGGCAGTCAGTACGATGGAGTTGTCGTCGATACCCACGTCGTGTGGGTCGATGATTTCATACGTCTGTACGTTCTTCAACACGCCGTCCTGATGGATACCCGAAGAGTGAGCAAAAGCATTACGTCCCACGATGGCTTTGTTGGGCTGTACAGGCATGTTCATCAGACTGGACACCATACGGCTCGTTGGATAGATTTTCTGCGTATTGATGTTCGTCTCGATATCGATGTCCTTGTGACACTTGATGATCATCGCAATTTCTTCCAGCGACGTGTTGCCCGCACGCTCGCCGATACCGTTAATGGTCACTTCCACCTGACGGGCGCCGTTCAATACACCTGCCATCGTATTGGCTGTCGCCATACCCAGGTCGTTATGGCAGTGCGTGGAAATAACGGCGTTGTGGATACCGTCCACATGCTCCATCAGGTATTTTATCTTGGCGCCATACTCCGAAGGCAGGCAGTAACCTGTCGTGTCAGGGATGTTCACCACCGTCGCTCCCGCCTTGATGACGGCCTCGATGACACGGGCCAGGTATTCATTCTCCGTACGGCCGGCATCTTCGGCATAGAACTCCACATCGTCCACAAAGCGGCGGGCATACTTCACGGCAGCCACGGCGCGCTCGATGATTTCCTCACGATTGGAGTTGAATTTATAGCGGATGTGCGAATCCGAAGTACCGATACCCGTGTGGATACGTTTGTGTTTGGCATATTTCAGGGCTTCAGCCGCTACGTCGATATCTTTCTGTACGGCACGTGTCAAGGCACAGATGGTAGGCCATGTCACTGCTTTGGATATTTCAATCACCGAATTGAAGTCGCCCGGGCTTGAAATGGGGAAGCCCGCTTCAATAACGTCCACGCCCAACAGTTCCAGTTGCTTGGCCACTTGGATTTTCTCTACCGTGTTCAACTGACATCCCGGAACCTGCTCACCATCGCGGAGCGTTGTGTCGAAAATAAATAATCTGTCACTCATCTTGTATATCGTATTTATAGTTATGTCCAACAAAAAAGCCTTTCGCACTACGGAAGTGAGAAAGGCTTCATATATCATTCAACATACATATAATCACGCACGACACTCACTTCCGCTACATCTTCCTAGCAGAATAATAATGCCGCACAGCAGAATATATGTAAAGTTCTGAATCATCTTATCTTCTTTTTGACTTTAAAACGCTGCAAAGGTAGAGATTATTTCATAGCATGCAAACAAATCCGTTACTTTTTTTCAATCAAAATGCGACATTCTATAACAATACGCATATTATTGCAGTTAATATGAAACGAATCGAGGCGTATCCTCTGTGGACACGCCCCGATCTTTTTTATTTCTTTATCGAAAGGTTATTTCTCGCAAGCATTGTCGCACGCCTTTTTCGGGCAGGATGCGTTCTCGCAATCGCCGGCACAAGTTCCGTTACAGGTTCCCTTGCAAACGCTATCGTTGGCACAACATTCTCCTGCGCCTTTTGTGCATGCAGAATCACAAACTTGCGTGGCCGTTTCCGAATTTGCCTCTGCCGCCTTCTTGTTGCCACAGGACATCATAGCCAACGAAAACACCAACGCTACAGCTAAAAATACTCTCGTCTTCATAAATCAATTCTTCTTTTTTAATGTATTAATATAAATTTCAGCGCAAATATAGCGAAAGGTAAGAGCAGCGACAAACGAAACCACAGTTTTCTAATGCTGTTTCTCCGCCAACCGCTGAAAGTCCGCTCCCGAAGGCGATTGGAAAACGCGAAGGTCGAACTCGGGAATAATGGCCAGCACATGGTCGAAAACATCGGCCTGCACACCCTCGTAGGGAATCCAATCCTTGATCGTAGAAAAGAAATAAAGCTCAATGGGCAAGCCGTGGTCGGTGGGTTGCAGATGGCGCACCATGCAGTTCAGTTCCTTATTCACGACGGGCAGGCTCTTGAGGTAGGCAGTGAGATAGGCGCGGAATACGCCAAGATTCGTCTGCCGGCGGCCGTTCACCAGCACCTCGTTATCGATACCGTTCTCCTCGTTGTAGGCGTGAACCACGGCTTCGGTCTGGTCGATATAGTCTTTCAGCAGCTGGATTTTACGGTACTTCGCGAGCATCTCGGGCGTACAGAAACGTACGCTGGTCATGTCGATGTTGATGCTGCGCTTCACGCGACGGCCACCGCTCTCGCGCATGCCGCGCCAGTTCTGGAAGGAGTCGCTTACCAGCAGGTAAGGCGGAATGGTGGTGATGGTGTTGTCGAAGTTGCGCACCTTCACCGTGTTCAGCGTCACCTCGATGACCGTTCCGTCGGCTCCGTACTTGGGCATCGTGATCCAGTCGCCCACCTTCAGCATGTCATTGGCCGAGAGCTGCACGCCACTGACGAAGCCCATGATGCTGTCCTTGAACACCAGCATCAGGATGGCAGCCGAGGCTCCCAGTCCGGCCAGCAGCGACAGGGGCGACTTGCCCAGCAATTCGGCCACGACCACAATGATTCCGATGGTCCACAGCGACACCTGCAACGTCTGGAGCAGGCCCTTCAGCGGACGGTCGCGCATGGATTCTTTCTCGCTGTAGACCGTATAGGCGGCCTTGAGGAAGGCATTGATGAAGAAGAGAAAGGAAAGAATGATGACGATGTAGCACAGGCGGCGGATGAAGTTCAGCGTCACCGAGTCGGTATCGGCAAAGACGACCGGAATAAACAGGTAGATGATGACGGGCGCCACCATGTGGCTGAGATAGCCCATCACGCGGCGGTCGAACAGGATGTCGTCCCACGTAGCCTTGGTCTTCTGCACCAGGCGGGCGATGGCCCTGAGCAACACCTTGCGGCAAATGAAGTCGGCGACAAAGGCCAGGAGCAGTACCAGCATGAAAGCGATGAGCTGGTCGAGCCAGTCGGCTGTGGCAGGATTCATGCCCCAGCCTATCAAGAGTTCGTCAATACGTTTCAATAGTTCCATAAGCAAAATTCTTTATTTCATTTCCAGTATCCGCTGCACGTCCTCGCGCATCCACTGGTAGAGGTAGAGACCCTTGTAGCCGTCGTTCTTCTTCAGCATCAGCTGGACGGCGGCCAGGCTGTTCTCGTAGGCGGTCAGTTCGTTGTGGAACTGCTCGTCGTGAACGGCCAGGCGGCGAATCTCCTTCTCACGCTCGCGGCGCAGTTGCGTGCAGACGGGGTTGAGCAGCTTCATCACCACGCCGTCCATCAGGTGATGGCCCTGAATGTAGAGGTAGGTCGTGTCCGGCGTCAGGCCGAGCTGCGTCAGTTCCTCGCCCAAGGCGTCGATGTGCTCGATGTCCTGCGGAAAGCGGGTGCGCAGTTCGGAAAGCTTGGCGTCGACGCGGCGGCGCACGTCGTCCAGGCAGCGGTAGGGATGGGCCAGGCTGACGTCCTGCAGGCGGACGCACTGGTTGAACTCGTACATGGGGAAGGTCGTGTTGTCGTGGCGGCGGTAGAACCAGATGTTCCACAGGAAGAGCGGATAGGCCAGGCGCGAATAGCGGCGCATGAACTCGGGGAAGTCGAGCAGCTGGCGGTCGTTCAGCGTGGCCTGCACGCAGACGTCGTGCAGGGTTTCGGCGTAGCACAGGTAGTTCTCGATGGCGTAGGCGTAGGTCTGCAGCACGTAGGGGTTCTGGTTGATGCGGCGCGACAGGGCGGTGGCTCCCTGCATCAGGAAGTCGTAGTCGCTGTCCACGCAGGCAATGAGGCTGCCGCCCAGTTTGTCGGCATTGAGCGTGTTGAGCAGCACGGTTTTCTTTCCCTTCGACAGCGAGGTCTGCGAGGGGAGCATCACCTGGAAGTAGCGTTCGTCGGTCTCGAACTCGGAGAGCAGCGTGCGCCAGAAGGCCACGTCGTCGTAGCTTTCGACGTAGGCCACAATGCGGCGGCGCTTCTTCGGCGGCGACAGGCGGCGGGCGGCGTCCAGGTAGTCGGAGGTGAGGTTATGGCGGAGAGTGAGAGACATAAAAATGAAGAATGAAGAATTAAGAATGAAGAATAATTGATGAATGGCGAAAGAAGAGACTGTACATTGTTAATTCTTCATTCTTCATTCTTCATTTCCTTTGTTATCTCGCTCACCTCCGTCACCGCATCGAGCCAGCCTTCCATGATGACGGCGGGCGAGTGGGTGGAAAGGATGAGCTGCATCTGCGGGTTCAGGCGGCGGATCATGCCGATGAGCTTCTGCTGCCACTCGATGTGGAGCGAGGCTTCGGGCTCGTCCATGAAGAGGACACTGTGGGTGCCTTCGCGCACGAGCACGGTGAGCAGGATGACGAGCATCTGCTTCTCGCCCGAAGAGAGCTTGTAGGGCAGCAGGCGTTCGCCGTCCTGATAGAAGGCGATTTCGTTGCTGCGGCGGTCGATGGTCTTGCGCGTGTAGCCGAAGAGCTCGTCGATCATGTCCTGGAAGCGGCGCTTGGGCAGGGAGAGCTGCGGGGCAAGGGCGCGCTGCGCATCGTCGTCGCTGCCCAGAAGCTCGATCATGCGGTTGCCCACGTTCACCTGATAGTCCAGGTAGCGGCGCTGCAGCAGGTAGAGTTGCCAGTCGAGCTCGGAGCGCACGTTGGGATCGGCCATTCGGGCGGTGAAGTCGCCCATGACAAGCGGCCGGTCGTAGGAGCGGATGACGTCGTAAGGGATGGAGGTGGCGTCGGGGCGGTCGAAGTAGACGCGCACGCCCTCCAGTTCGCCGTTCTTCACCTCGCCCGAAGTGCGGTGCTCCAGGTAGCCCACGGAGCGGTTCAGGATGGTGGTCTTGCCCACGCCGTTGATGCCGGCCAGGATGTTGACGTCGGGGCGCAGGTCCCAGGCCACGTTGTAGCGGTGCCACAGGCCGTCGATCTCGATGCGGCGGATATAGTTGGCTTGTATTTCCATATCTTGTTTCAGCTTGGTTCTACTGACGGCAAAGTTAGCACAAAGCGGGAGAAAAGCAAGGGCGTTGCGGGGAGAAATGAAAAATGGAAAAATAAAAATGAGAATATCTCGAAATAGAAAAGTGTCAGCATTTTGTCATTAGCTTCGCTCAAAACAACTCTTATTTTTATATTTAGGTATAGTCTGAACACAGTGAAGAATCTCGCAAGCAGCTATCTGTACATTGAAATCCTTCACTGCGTTCAGGATGACATTGTATTTTGATTATGCCGTCTGTATCATTCTCCCCGAATTCGCAGTAATCGCGATGTATTTACTTTGTTTTTCCAAGTTCTTCCAGGGCCTGCCAATCGATCTGTGGGGGTTGTGTGGTATCATAAGCAGGCAGAGGGAAACGTGTACCAGCTTGGACATTCTCGTCGAAAAAACCGCCCATTTTCAGGAACAGGGCCTTTCCGTCGGCAGTTTGTCCACCCGCATAGTCCAGACGCACACCAGCTTGTGCTGTGCCGTCGTTGGTAAAGGTTGCATTCAAAGGACGCACCCAACGGCCGTCTGTAGTACGTGCCCATTGGTTTTTAAATTGCACCTTACGTGTCAGATAGCCTTGTTCCGGATTGAAGTTTTCCAGGAAAGAATGGGGATGGGTGTACCATGTGTTGGTTTGTGGACGCAGGAACTCAGCAACCAGGCGCCACTCTCCTTCCTCCGTGGCATAGAAGTAGGCCGTATATATCGTGTTGCCCTTTCCGTCGGGGCGTACATGCATCAGGAATGGGTATGTCGTACCTGCTTTCCACGGGTAAATCATAAAACTCTGGCCACCCGAACCCTCATTGCCAAACTCTCCGATTTTCACTCCATCGCCCTGGCGCAGCATGCGTATACGCTGGTCTTCGGGAATATTACGCGGGTCTTGTGTGTCAAACGGACTCCATACGGAAAAGAGGATGCGCCGTTCTGTCTTTGAGTTATATTGCATGCCAAAGTATCCTTCGCCAAAGCCTGCCGCCATATAATAGCTATGCATCACTTCGCCCTCGTGTGGAACAGTCACCTCGTTATAGAACCATTCATAATCATTCCCCTCTGGTAGAGTATAACCCAAGTGCACAGACGGACCTCGCCGTCCCCAGTAGTTGGAGAAATCGTGTACACACGTTATGTTGCCATCTGTGTATGCAACCATCAGGTTGGTAATGTTAGCAAAGTTTCCGTCATCACGCTTCATGCCTTTGAGGTCCACACGGACATAACCGGGCTTACTGATCTTGATTTTCAGATTCCCGGCAACGGTCGGTTCGTCGCTGTCGAACTTGATGTCCTGTTCTTTGCCGTTGCATGCCATACGCATAGTGGCGTGACCTGTGCCTTGGAGCGATAGTGTGATGGTCTGCGGCTTGTCGACATGAAAGTATGCACTGACAGTGGTCTGGGGACTGTTCCAGTTTTCCACACCGTTATCCGAAATATGGACCTTATCAGCACGTTGGGTAACATAAGCATTGCCTGCCAAGGATACGGATTGCACCCGTGATTGTGCAAAAGTTGTAATACTTGCCAATGAAAAAAACAATATGGCCATGATGTGACCTAAAGTTAATCTATACATTTTCATGGTACGATTGAATTAATTATATGGATGATATTTGAATTAATCTCTCAAAAACATCTGCACATGAACAAGTGCACAGATGATAGACTTTTCAGTAAATCAGTGTGTAGTCTGGTTATTGACTGCCATCTGTCTGTTTATACATAATTTCATAGCAAAAATCGTAATAATCCTTGGAATCCGCAAGGATTTCTCCGGGAATCGTGTCAATACACTATCTATCTCGTAAAGGCGTTGTTTCCAAATTTTCAGCATCAACTCCAAACCTGTAAAAGTCGGTCAGAATACAAGGACAAAACGATGTTCTATGGCTAATGACAATCCTCAGGCAGCTCTGGCATGGGCCATTGTACTAAAACTTGTACCAACGTGAATTCCATATCTTGGTTTTACTGACGGCAAAGTTAGCACAAAGCGGGAGAAAAGCAAGGGCGTTGCGGGGAGAAATAAAAAAATGGAGAACAGAAAGTTTGCCATTTTCCATTCTCCATTATCCATTATCAATTCTCCATTTACAGCGGGCTTCCGCCTTCATCGCCGCCGGGTTCGGGTTCTTCAGGCTCCGGCGTAGGCGTGGTGTCGCCCGGCTCGTCTTCACTGGGATCTACGCCAGCCGCGCCCTGGTTCATCGTCTTCTTCAGGCGGACGATGACAGCATTCACGTCGTCGATGACCTTGCCCAGCTCCGTGCGGATGGCCTCGTCGCCAGCGACCAGTTCGTTGGAAATGTAGAGGGCGTTGATGGCCTTGGCCAAGTCGTCGAAGGCTGCGTCGGAAAGGGGACGAAGCATCTTCATGTTCCACGACTGGGCGCGGTCGCGCTCCTCGGCCGTGCGCTTCACGAAGAGGGCGTCGAAGGCCTGGTTCACCGCCTCCAGCTCGTCGGGCGCTTCGTCCAGTCCGAGGACGGCGAGAGCGGCCACATAGGGTTCGCTGCGCAATGTCCCGACAAGGTCGGTCAGCGAAGCCGTTTCCGAGGCATAGTCGGCCTTGGCCACGTTTCCCGCCTCGTGGAAGGCGAAGGCCAGCGTCGCGCCTGCCTTGCGGCGTTCGGCGTCGGGATGGTAGGAGGCATAAGCCTGGATCACCTGATTGTAGAAATAGAACAGCTCGTCGCGGGCGCGGTCGGCGGCCACGATGTCGGCCGTATCCAGAAACGCCCTGCCGGGACGGAAGCATTCCTGCTCGTTGGCGGCTGCCGCGGCAAAGGCTGTGAGACGGGCGGCAAAGCCGCGAGCCTCGGCCACTTCCTGCGGAATGGCCGCGAGGGCATGGGTGAGGAACAATACGTGCTGCGCATTCTTGGCACGGACGCGCGAGAAGTTGTACAAAATTTCCTTCATAGGCTCTTCTGTTTTAAAGATTCAATCGTTGCAATTACGTCCTGCCGACGGCAGGAACATTTCACGGAGCGAGAAAACGTCCTGCCGACGGCGGGAGCATTTCACGATGCGGGAAAACGTCCTCCCGTCGATGGGAGCATTTCACGATGCGAGAAAACGTCCTCCCGTCGGCAGGAACATTTCACGATGCGGGAAAACGCCCTGCCGACGGCGGGGGGAATTCGCACATCGGGAAAACAACACATAGGATTATTGCTCACTTGGAATAGCAGTTACTCCACTATTTAAGGGGCCATTAGCTAACCAGTCATTTTCTCGACCAGTAAAATATACTTTTATTTCTTGATCAGTCGTCCCGTCAGAAGTCTGGTTACCACAAATAATTCCACCGTTATTATTAGCATCAATCAACAGTAATTTCGTATTTTTGGTAATATCCAAGGAACTCAGGCGATTAAAATCGCAACGTAAATATATCAAATCTGCTAAACTTGTTACATCCAGATCAGTAAGCTGGTTGAAGGAACAATTCAAATATGTCAGTTTTGTCAAACCAGTCATATTTAGCTTAGTGAGTTCATTCTCAGAGCAGATTAAATGGGTCAAATTCGGATTTCCGCTCACATCTAATGTCGAAAGCTTTCCATTATTATTACATTTCAAATACCACAAATTCTCCAAACTCTTAATATTCAAATCAGTCAAATTTTCAAGTTCCTCAATATACAATTCTTCCAAGGACGTCAGCTTACTCAAATCCAAAGAAGCAATATCAGAGGTAACTTTGGTAACTCCTTCCCAACGGCTACCTTCGATCGTCAATTTAAGCAAACCCGTAAAATGTTCGAGGCCTTCCATATCTTTCTGATCATCAATATCGATCAAAGTCAACTCAGTAAGCTCTTGTATGAGTTGAAGGTTGCTCTCGGTAAGTGGTACTCCATTAGAATCTTTGGTCCATCCGAAATCAGGATCATCTCTTTCTACATTCTCAATCAACTTCTGGTTTGTAATGTATTCAGTACCTGTCGTTGTCTCTACTTTCACGGTACCCAAATCGAGAATCGTTCCAGGCACTAAATCTTTAGAGAGACCAGTAGAGGTCAATATCGGCGATGGAGCATCTTTCATATTAAACGTCAGTGTAAACCCATACTTCAGACCAAGAGGGTATACGACGAAATAATAATCTTTCGCAGTCTCAAAGGGCCCCTTCAATGTCACACTCGGAGAGGCAATTTCCTCATTTGGAGAAAATTGAAAATAAAATCTAGAATTATAAGATTTAACAGCTCCATCCATTTCACCGCTGATGGCAGTGCCTTCCTTATCTTGTAATGTAACACTTTCGATATTTGTAATCTCGTCACTGTCAATGCTGAACTTCACCAAGGTACAAAGATTCTTGAACTGCAACGTTGTGCTCCCGCTCTCCGTCCGAGCCCATGCTAAATTTATTCCTGACTCAAAACCGCCGGGTATGGCCTTCTGTTCATTGGGCAGATTAAATTTAAATGCATTGAATCCTGTATATTCCTGTATCCGCTCAAAAGGATAGAATGCAATATAAGTTTCCGCTTCGGAAGCCTTTCCGGTAAACAAAGTAGTAGCCGCCGTCTGTCCCACCTCCAAAGTTGAGGAAAATTTATAATCCGCCAAATTCGAAACAGGATCCTCCCAATCCGACGGAATAACCACGATATTATCGCCACCATTCCAATGCACAGCCTTACCGTCCACCAACGAAGTGCGTGTATCTGCATCCGTATCCATCGAAGCCGTAAAAGTCATCGGAACAAATTCACCGGCCACATGATCCTTCATTCCGTTCTCCATCTCGTCGTTACCGCAAGCTCCCATCATCAGAGCCAAAGCGGCCAGGGGCAAGGCCCTAAAAAAATGCTTGTTTTCCATTGTTAGCTAAATTGACTGGTTAATGATTTTATCGTCCCCAAACATTTCCATAATCCTCTTCAGTAAATCCGTCATGTCCTGCAGACAAAGCCAAAACGGTACCTTCAGATTCCATCTCAATCATTTCACACTTAGGGGCTTCGTAAGCCTCACGAACGTTCTCGCCGTTCATCATAACTTCTTTTTTCATGTCTTTTCTATTTTTAGATATTAAATGCCGCAAATGTAGTGAATTTCAACAAACAAAAAATAAAAAGACAAAATATTTTTTTGTTTTTATACAAAAAACGTCGGGAGACGCCGGCTTCCGCAGAAACCGGGCCTCCCGACCTGACATCAGAGAGAATAGATGAAGAAAAAAATATGAAATTGGTTAGGGTAAAGAAGTTCTATCACTCGATGTAACTGTCCAGCGCGCCGTTGTAGTCCACCTCCTTGGCGGGATAGACCCACGTCCACTGGTTGCCTTCCTCGGGCTTCACGCTGACGGCGAACTGGGCGTGGAAGCTGCCCGTGGGATGGGCGTGGCGCTCGATGGGCAGGCGCCAGCGCTTCAGGTCGAACCAGTCGAAGCCTTCGCCCCAAAGCTCGATGCGACGGTAGAGCCTGACTTCTTCCAGCAGGTCGGCGCCCGTCTTGGTGCAGGCATACTGCGGGTCGCGGCCGCTGTCCTTTACCAGCGCCTGCATCAGGGCCTGCACGTCGGCGTCCTTACCGCCCAGGCGGCAGAGGGCTTCGGCTTCGATGAGGTACATCTCCGCAGAGCGGAAGTGATTGAGCTGGCCCACGCCGGGCTGGCCGGTGCAGAGGAACTTGAACTGCATGTAGGCGTAAATGAGACTCGAAGAGAAGAGCTTCGAGGCGTAGTCGCGGCGGGCGCGCTCCAGCAGAGGGCCGGCGGTGACGCGACCATTGGCCGTGTTGTAGGCGTCGCCCTCCTGTGGGGCGAGGAACATGCGGCGGCGCACGTCGGTCGCAGGGATGCGGTCGTAGAGCTCCTTGCTGATGGCACAGGGATAACTGCGGCAGATGTTGGCGCTGGAGTTGCTACCCTGCTGGGCGAAGAAGGAGTAGTAGTAGAGCGTCTGGTCGGGAGCGCTGTAGCTGCTCCAGATCCATTCACGGTTGGGCGTACTAACCCCGCCGTCTACGTAGTCGGCGTTGCTCATCAGCGGATAGTCCTTGCGTGCCAGGGGGGCATACTTGGCGGCCGCGGTCCAGTCCTCGCGCGTCAGGGCGGCACGGGCATAGATGGCGTAGGCCACGGCAAGGTCGGGGCTGTGGTTGTCGTCGCGGGGGCGCGTCAGGCCGCTGCGCGTATAGCTGTCGATGGCGGCGTCGAGGTCGGCATAGATCTGCGTGTAGACTTGCGCCAGGGTCGAAGCGGGCAGGTCGCCGTCCGACGTGTCGATGCGCAGGGGCAGGCCGCGCGAGGCGCCCTGGTTGCTGTCCGCCCAGCGGTGGCAGTAGAGCTGGCTGAGCATCAGGTAGGCGTAGGCACGGACGGTGAGCGCCTGTGCACGGATGAAGAGCCGTTCTTCTTCCGCCCCCACAGCCTTGTCGATGTTGGCCAGGATGCGGTTGGCGTTGCCCACGAGCTTATAGTAGTAGAACCACGGATAGTAGCAGTAGAGCACGGAATTACGTTCCATGTACGTGGCGTTGATGATGGGCGCCCATCCCGTCAGGTTGCACTTCTGGAAGTCGTTGCCGGGATAGTTGCCATACCAGGTCTTGATGGTCCCCTCGCCGTTGACGCCCTGCTGTCCAAGGTATTGCTGGGTCATCATGAGGCAGAGTCCGTTGACGGCCATGCGGGCGTTTTCGGTCGTTTCGAAGACGGTGCCCGTGTCGGTAGACGACTGCGGCAGGGTGTCGAGGTAGTCGGCCGAACAGGCAGACAGCAGCGCTGCCGCGGCGGCTAGGAAAAATCTATTTTTTAGTTTCATACGAATTCGGTGTTTACGGTTTTACAAAGTCACACTCACTCCCACGGAGAAGATGCGCGGCGTCACGAGGTAATTGCCCTGTCCGCCAGAGAAAGATTGCTGGGGGTTCATGCCCTGTCGGGCGGTGAAGGTCCAGAGGTTCTCGCAGCTGACGTTCAGTCCCATGGCCTGGAGTCCCATGCGGGTGACCCACGCCTGCGGCAGGCGGTAGGCCAGGGTGATGTTCTTCACCACCAGATAGTCGGCCGAAGTAAGCCAGCGGGAAGAGACGGCATTGTTGTCCGAACTCAACGTACTGTTGATTTGCGGTATGCCGTCCTTCCGGATGCGGTCGGGCGAATGTTCGTCCATTCCTTCGGGAGCCTTCGCCCACGACTGCATGATGTCGGCATGATAGTTGCTCGGGCTGGTGCCGGTAGTCATCAGCGACTGGTAGACACCGTCCATCGTCTTTCCGCCCAGCGAATATGTGAAGAGAGCAGAGAGAGTGAGCGATTTGTAGCCGATGGTGCCCGTAAAGCTGCCATACACCGTGGGGAGGGCCGATCCGTGGAATTCCCGCTGGCCGTAGGTAGTGTTGGTCACGTAAGGAACGCCGCCAATCACCGTTGCCTTTTTGGTGATGTCAACGCCGCTCTGTTTGTTGCCCAGCGTCGTGCCGTCGGGCAGGGTGACGTAATAGTCCTCCAGATTGGCTTTGTAGAGCGAATTGCCCGTCAGCTGGTCCACACCTTCGAAAGTGTAGGTAAAGAATTCGTAACGGCTCTTGCCTTCGACAATCTTGTAGGGACCGGAGATGATGCCATCCTTGTTCTGATCGGGCAATTTCACGATCTTGTTCTTCAACCAGGTGGCGTTGGCCGCCAGGTTAATGGTCCAGTTCCGGTTGCGGAAGACATCGACGTCGGTATTCACCTCGATGCCGCGATTGGAGATGGTTCCCAGGTTGCGCGTCACGGTCGACTCGGCGGCAGAGGTCGAAGTACCACCGGCCGAAAGAGGCAGGTAGATGTCGAACAGGAGGTCTTTGTTGCGCTTGTCGAAATACTCGGCACTCAGATTCCAGCGATCGAAAAGGCGTGCTTCGACGGCCACACCGTAGGCCTCACCTGTTTCCCACTTCAGGTCGTAAGAATCGTTCTGCGTCAGGTAAAGCGCTCCCTTATGCGCGTTCTGCTCCACGGAGTAGAGGCTCATGTAGGCGTAGTATCCGGCTCCGGCGTCGTTGCCCACCTGGCCGTAGTTGGCGCGCAGCTTCAGGTCGTTCACCCAGCTGACATCCTTCATAAAGTCTTCTTCACTGATGATCCAGTTGGCTCCCACGCTGCCGAAGTTGCCCCAGCGGTTGTCCGGATGGAAACGCGAGGAACCGTCGCGGCGGAAAGATACTTCGAGATTGTAGCGGTCGCGGTAGTTATAGCGGATGCGTCCCAGGTAACTTTCCGTGCGGTAGTTGTTCTCGTAGCTGTCCAGGCTAGTCATCTCGGTGAAGTTACTGAAATTGGGACGTCCGGCAAAAATCTGCGACGTCTTGAATCCATACAGAAAATTATAGTTATAGGAGAAATTCTCGTGCGCCAGCAGCACGTCCAGCAAATGCCCGCCGAAGAGATGCGTCCACTTCAGCTGCTGTTGGAAGGTGTAGCTCTTGTAGCGGTAGAGTTCACGGCGTCCGCGGCCGTTGCTACCCTTTCCGTTGCCGATGACGGCGTTGTCGTAAGCCGTATTGTCCGACTGACTCAGGTTCATGTCGCCCTTTACGGTGAACGTGAAATCCTTCAGGAACTTGACGTCCATATAGGCGATGCCCTGCAACGTATTGCGTACGGTCTCGTTCTTGTCCAGTTCGTTTTCCCATACCACGTGGCGGTCGGCATACTGATTGCGGGTAGCTATCTCAACGCCCTTGTCGTCGGTGTAGTAGCCGGGATCGTACTGTCGCTGCCCGTCGGCCGTCAGGCGGTAAGAGCCATCGGCGTTATGCAGATGCACAGGGTAAATGGGCGCAATCTGGCGGCAATACATGAAGGCATTGGTGAACGACGCATCCTGGTCGCCGGCCGTAATCTGGGAATTCTGATGGCTGCCCGACAGGTTGACTCCCGCCTTCAGCCAGCTCACTGGCGCCACATTGACCGACACACGAGCCGAAAGACGATCGAAGCTCGAATTGCGCACGTAACCCTCTTCATCGAGGTAGCCCAGCGAGAAATAATAGTCGCTCTTCTCGTTGGCTGCATTGCCGCTGAAGAGATATTCCTGACGGTATCCGTTGCGGATAGACGCCTTGTACCAATCGAGATCTTCAGCGTAACCGGGCAATATCTGCACGCCTGCAGCCAACCGTCCGTCAGCATCAAACAGCTCTTTGTCGGGCTTGTTGAAGATGTTCAGGTAAAGCTGCTCGCCGATCAGATTTTCGCTGGCATAGCGGGCTGCCACGTCGGGAGCGTCGCCAGCGGAGATGCGGGCGTTACGCAGGTTCTGCCAGCTGGCTTCCATGAACTGCCGCGCATCCGTACGGGCATATTCCTTGATGCCTCGCGTGTAGATACCCTGATTCACCTTCAGATTGAAACTCAGCTTTCCAGCCGTACCTTTCTTGGTGGTAATCAGAATGACACCATTCGAAGCACGATTACCATAAAGAGCGCACGAAGCGGCATCTTTCAACACCGACATACTTTCAATATCAGCAGGATTGATGTCGGCGATACTTCCGCTGAAGGGAACGCCGTCCACCACATACAGGGGCGAGCTGGAACCGTTCACCGTCCCGATGCCACGAATACGGATCTCAGGCGAGCTGCCCGGCGCTCCGTAAGTGCTGTTGATCTGCACACCTGAAGTGCTTCCTTCCAAAGCGGAAGTAACGCTCGAAGCGGGGCGCAGCTCGATCTGCTTCTGATCGACAGAAGAAATAGCTCCCGTCAACGACGAACGTTTGGCCGTACCGTACGCCACCGTAACAAGCACTTCATCAAGCACTTGCTGATCGCTCTCCAACACAATTTCCACGCGGTCGCTTACAGGCACTTCGCGTGTCTTCATACCAACGAACGAGACCACCAGCATCTTGGCTGAAGCCGGTACATTGTCCAAGGCAAACTTGCCATCCACGTCCGTCACTGTACCTTGCGAGGCTCCTTTCACCAGCACCGAAGCGCCGATAACAGGCTGTCCGTCTTCCGCAGAAGTAACCACGCCCGTCACTTGCCTCACTTGTGCCCAAAGCGCTCCCGCACCCAGGCACACACACATAATCAATGTCAAAACTCTCTCTTTCATAAAATCACAAAATAGCGTATTGATAGTATAGATGGTTAATCTTGTCGAAATCCAGCCATTGCATCGCTTAGTGATGACTTTCGACGGCAAAATTATAGGATAACGCACAAGCGGACAAGCAAACCCGATGTACATAAGAAAGAGAAACAAATCACTGTTTTTCAAAGGAATAAACACCTAAACGATAATGTACACGATGTACAAATAACAGCAGACGTCCTCCAAAAGCAAAAAAATAGAGCTTCACGAGGAAGTTTCAGACTTTCTGTATATATTTGCAATAATTATGAGAAAAGTCCTGTTATTCCTTTTGTTTGCCTCATGGCTAAGTGCGTGCAACCACCGCCACGAAGAATTCCCGAGCTTATTTTGGGACAGCATTGCCCTGCACGACTCCGTTCTATTACCAGACAGTCTGCTCGACAAAGGGCTACAGCAGGCCATAGAAGCAGACGATTCGCTTCACATCAGCCTCATCTATTTCTTCAAAGGAAAAAAGCTGCATCAGGATTTCTTCCTGCTACGCGCTCAGGAGTGTTACGAGAAAGCCCGCCAGTACCTCCCCACTCCATCACCGTCGCGCCTGCAAATGGAGCTGGACATCGCGCAAGCTGACTTTTGCCGCTTCAATCATTTCGCCTCACAAGAGACACGCCTCTTGAACAAAGCCCTCGACAAGGCCTTGCAAGAACAGGACAGCCTGATGCTGGTACGCATCGGACTTATCCGAAGCAGCCGCTCCAAAAGCAAAAAAGAATTTGACCAAGCCTTGGCAGAACTACGCATGGCCGACCAATACGCCGCTTCCGTCAGCATTGAAAAGCAAGCTGAACTACAAGCCGAAATGGCCGTAGTCCATCTCTATATGGAGCAACCCGACTCCGCCCTGGCAGACATCGAACGTGCTATCGCCACAGGTGCGGGGCGACAGAATTTCTACCGAACCTTCTGCAAAGGCATCCGCTTCCACATCGCCCGCAACGACTCGGCACACTACTACTTCCGCCAGATAGCCGAAATGTATCCCCTGTCTCGCAAAACGGATGCCTACCGCTATATGTCCGAAGCCCTATACCATCGCGGTGAAAGCCTCAAAGCTTTTGACTTCTTGCGCGAACACGTGCGCTATCGCGACTCGCTCGATGCTGATAAAAAAGCCGAACTATTGGACAAAGTACACGCCATCAGCGAATATCGCAAGCAACAACAACAGATCGAAAGAAGTGAAAGCCAACTGACACGTCGCATACTACAAGTCTACCGTCTGGCTATTCTCGTTGGCTTTCTCGTCATTTTGTGGGGAGTCTACTACATCTACACCCGCCGCCGTCAGGCCTTGCTCAACCGCGACCTGATGCAAGCACAACTATCCCGACAGGAAATGGAAATACGCTATCTGAAAGAACAGGAAGCAAAGGAACAACTCGAAAACGCCCAACTAACCCAGAAGATAGAATACTTTAAGCAGCTGAACGAAATCACCATTCCCCTGCTCATGCGCAGTCGAAACCAGGCAGGTGCCCTTCACCTTTCCCAAGAAGACTGGCAAACCTTACGCAACAATACTGACGCTTGCTTCGACAACTTCACCCGACGTTTACGAACAACTTATCCACAACTAACGGATGAAGAGATTGACTTTTGCTGCCTGGTGAAAATGGAACTTCCCTTGGCCATACTGGCAGAAATCTACCACATAGCCAAGGGAAGTATATCACGTAAGAAAATGCGCCTGAAAGAAAAGATTGGCATTACCGACAGCAGCTTCGATGAGTTTGTTACGGGATTCTGACTCCCCTTACTCACCGCCTTTCATATCTTCAAAGTATGTGTCGAGCAACGACTTGGCAGCTACAAACGAGGTCAGGTTGCCTTGCAGAACCTGTTGTTCACGATCGGCCAACAAAACTTCTATCTTTGGATTGTGGTAAAAGCTGTCGCGCAGGTGCTCGTTAATGCTTTCGTACATCCAATACTTACTCTGCTCGTTGCGGCGATAGACAAAATAACCGTTCTCCTTCACGAAGTCAATATAGTTATAAACCATGTCCCAAATCTCCTTTACACCCAAGTTATAGAAACCTGAATAGGTCAGCACTTGGGGTGTCCATCCACTCTCGGGAGCAGGGAAAAGATGGAGGGCATTGCGGAACTGGGCAGCAGCCAAACGGGCGCGTTCGATGTTGTCGCCATCGGCTTTGTTGATGACAATACCATCGGCCATCTCCATGATGCCACGCTTGATGCCCTGTAACTCGTCACCCGTACCCGCCAACTGGATGAGCAGGAAGAAATCAACCATCGAATGAACAGCCGTCTCGCTCTGTCCTACCCCCACGGTCTCGACAAAAATCTTGTCATAGCCGGCAGCTTCGCAAAGGATAATGGTTTCGCGCGTCTTGCGTGCAACTCCTCCCAACGACCCCGCTGAAGGGCTGGGACGAATAAAGGATTTCGGATGGACAGAAAGTTTCTCCATGCGGGTCTTGTCGCCCAAAATACTGCCCTTGCTACGCTCACTACTGGGGTCAATGGCCAACACGGCCAACTTTCCTCCATATTGTTCGAGGACATGAAGTCCGAAAACATCGATAGACGTACTCTTACCAGCACCTGGCACACCACTGATGCCAATACGGACAGAATTGCCCGAGTAGGGAAGGCACTTCTCGATAACCTCCTGAGCCACGGCCTGATGCTCAGGCTTTACACTCTCGACCAAAGTCACGGCCTGACTTAATACAGTGACGTCACCTTTCAGGATGCCGTCCACATAGTCGGCCACGGTCAGTTCGCGTTTCTTACGCCGCGGACGGTTCTTCAGATAAGGATTCACGGACGAGGGTTGCTCAACGCCTGCGTTGACGGTCAAGCCCTTGTATTCAGCACAGTTTTCAGGATGTTCCATGGTTATTTGGCTTTAATGTTGATTTCTACTTTCGGCTGCGTGGGATCGTTCGTAATCAGCAACAGACGCAAGTGACGACGATGTTTGCCTATATTTTTCTTTGTAACAGAAACACGCAAGCGGGTGGATTCACCAGGTTGGAGGACGGTCTTCTTCAAGCTGACGCCCACCGCTGGGTGAAACACCTGAAGCTTACTGATCTGAAGAGGCGAACGACCTGTATTGGTCACGGTAATGTCTCGCCGCGCACGTTTCTTCTTCGCCAAGTCGCCGCTCAAGTCGATGTCCTCGGCCGAAAGGCGAATGGCAGGAGCATTCAGGCGCTCTGTCTCCGTCAACCCAGAAAAATCAGGTAAAAGGATAGCAGAAACGGGCAGTTCATTCTCCTCACTGACTTTATCGCCCAAAAAGCGAGAAAGGTAAACAGACGACTGAGTCAAGCCCAAATCGGTCAGTTTCTCAGAGTTCAATGTCAAGGTCAGCGTACCACGTTCGCCCTGCTGCAAAACCTCAGGTTCGGCTTTCATCTCCAGATAGGGTGGCAAGTGCATCAGGACAGGTTCATAAGGCTTGTCGGAGAGATTTACCACACTGAGATATACCACAGGATGCTCGCCATGCTGCACGTCAGGGAAGTTTATCTCGTTTTGGTCGATGCGTATTTGTCCTACCAGATAGGGATGGGTACGGGCAAAGTCCTTGATTTCCGTCACCACCTCACCGTCGAACTTCAGATACACCAGATTGGGTGATGCATTGGTGAATATGGCCACGGCCTTCTGAAAATGTCCAAGCGCTTCGGCATCGAAAGTCACATCCACCGTTCCCTTATCGCCAGGCGCGATGGGAGTCTTTGTCCAGCGGGCTGCCGTACAGGCACAATCGGGTTCCACCTCGGAAAGCACCAAAGGCTCGTCGCCCGTATTGGTGATGGTGTACTGCACGGTTACAGGACGCTTCCATTCAATCTGCCCCAAGTGTTGCATTTGGGTGCTCGAAGTGAAGCGGGCCTGTGCCGAAAGCGTAGCCGTCAACCCCATGCTCAAAGCAATTATCGCAAAAAATCGTTTCATCTATTTCGTCTTTATCTTTATTACTTGCCGCAAATTTACAAAATTCAAGCCGAAGAAACATCCTGCTCTACATATTTTAGGCAAGTTTTTGGTTTCCCTACTCATTCCTTCACCTGCAGAGGTGTACCAGCCGAGGAATGGGCAGCCATCTCAGGCGCATAGGCGCATTGGACGGTAGCAAGTCCCGATTGGTAGGTTCCGACTTGCGAAACACGGCAGCTGTACTCCAATACGTAGGTACCCTTGCCCAGATGGTCGAAGAAGAAACGCGTCGAAGCATCCTTCGTCTCGGCATAATAGCCGAATCCTCCCATCCAGCGGTAGCCAGAGAGCGTGGCGGTCGGCTCGAGGCAGGCGGCACGGCTGTCCTTCAGCTGAACGTAATCCATGGCGCGGTCAAGACAAAGCACAAGGCGGATGACCAGCTTGTCGCCCACGCGAAGGCCACCTTCCTTTTCCAGCGGATAGAGTTCCGAACGGCCAAAGGCTGTTTTACGCTCGACAAAGCATTGCTTTTCGATGGACAAACCAGTGCTTTGTGCTCGGACATCGGCCACGGGCGAAAGATACTGGGCATAGACAGCTCCCCAAGCCATGCCTTCGTCGTGCTTCTCCACTTCGAGCGTGCGGGCTTTGAGGGCGGCATTGCCTTCCTCGTAAGTCTCCTTGATGTATCCCAAGCCCTGCAACGGACGGGCGGAAGCGTCAGTAGTACGGAGGCGTTCATGCCCCAAGATGAGAGTGACATCGCCACGGTCGGCCAACCAATTGCGGCCGTTGCACAAGAGGGCATAGATGGCGTCGGCCGAGGCGACGGGCGTATTCCATTGGGTGGTCTGCTTCTGCTTCAGCAACCAGCGCTTCATCTCCTCGATGACAGATGCGTTGCCTTCGAAGCGCGACAGGGCTTCCATGGCGGCCACGTGGGTGGTGACGGGCATCATGCCCCAGCTATAATAGCCGTCGTTGAAGGCGAAGTGGGCGCCCATCGTCTTTTCCTGCACGAGGTGCTCCTTGAGTGAGGCTTCGAACGCTTGGGCATCGGCCTTGCGACCTGCGGCTTGCAGGATGACGGCGGTTTGCGCCTTGCGTTGTATGGAGGCCGTGGTCAGCTGGCGGGGCAGAAGCGAGAGGAAGTAGTTGTGTACCTCCTTGTCAGCCTGCTTCATCGCATCGGCATCCATAGCCAGCAGATAAAGGTAGTCGAAGGCATCGGCCGAAAGGGCGGTTATCTGCGTGCCCTTGCGTTCGGCTTCGCGTAGGCGTTTGTACTCCTTGAGGGCTTCCTGATGCAGGTAGGCAAAGGCACGTTGCTTCATCGCCGAAGCATCGGCGTCGAGCGGGCTGCCTGTCAGCAGGGGCAGGCGCACAAGCAGGGTGGTGATGTAGGTGGTAATGTCACGACTGCTGCCCATGCCTTTGTACCAGCTCCAGGCACCGTCTTCGCCTTGCAATTCCTTCAGGCGGGTAAGGGCCGAGAGAGTGAGGTTGCGTTGGCGGTTGGCGTCGAACAGCTGTACGAGGCGTTGCATGCGCTCCGTATCCGAAGTGGCTTCGGCCAGCCAGGGCGTTTCACTCAACAACATATTTTTCAAATCCTCATTTTGCTCCAGACGGCTGAGGAAAGTTTCCTTGCTCTGTCCGCTGGCTTGCCAAGCTTCGATGACTTCGCGGATGCGAGGTTGCGACTGGGCAATGGCGGCGGCCAAGGTGTTGGCATAATAGGTTACGGCCCACGAGATGGCATTCTCGCCGTCGGGTTGCGTCAAGGAAGGCAGGGCCTGTATGGCCATCCAGGCAGGATTGCCCGTCACCTCGACGGTCAGGCGCCGTTGGGTGGCAGTGGAGCTGTTACGGTTGAACAACGTATCGAGGCGGAGTGTGCAGGCATCGTTGCCCTTCAAGTCGAAGGTCAAGGTTTCCGTCACATACTCCTGGTTGCTGAGCACGGGGAGGACATGTTGCTCGCCGTCGCTGAAGTTACCTCCATCGGCCGTGAGACGTACGCCCAGCAGGGGATAGCGGTCGTCCACATTGAAGGCGAAGCCGACGGCGGCGTTGCGGCCGGCTTCCGCTTCAAACTTTTCGCGGCGGGTCAGGATGACTTTTTCGGTTGTGGGGTCGAACAATTGTAATGTCACACGCCCTTTTATCGTGCCCTCCGTCAGGTTGCTCACCGTGGCGGCCACCTGAGTCTGGTCGCCCATGCGGAAAAAGCGCGGCAGGTTGGGGCGCAGCATGAATTCCTTGGCGCTGACAACCGATGCTTCGAGCAAACCTGTCTGCATGTCCTTCGTGTGGGTATAGCCGCGGAAGTTCCATCGGGTCAGGCTTTGCGGCAGGGTGAAGGCCACAACCACTTCGCCCCGTTCGTTGGTGCGGAGCTGGGGATAGAAGAAGGCCGTCTCGGCAAAGTTGGTGCGGAGGTCAGCATCGGGTTGGAGGGTTTCGGCGGAATTCACCACTTCTTCTTCAAACAAGACATCGTCGGCCGTAGGAGGTGCGTAGGAGACTTCCACGGCAAGGCCAGCTTCTTCCTTCGTGTTGAAGATAGCGTTGGAGGCAGACTTCTGCAAGACGGTTCCTCCTACCAAGGTGGGTGTCCGGCTGGAGCCGTATCCTACGACGAGAGCGTCATCTCGTATCTCTATGACCTGGGGTATCAGCCACGGCGAGCAGAAGCGATCGAACGACCAGCCAGGTATTTTCCAGTCGGGTATCGTGAAGTAGGGCGACAGATAGAGGCGACTGGCCGTATTCAGACGCACATTGCGCCAGTCGAGTTGCGGAGCAAAGAAGACTCCCCATGACTGACGGTTGGGATAAAGCTTGTCAAGCGAAGCGTCGTACATCAACGCCAGCATCTCGGCCGAGGCGGGCAGGCCTTCGGGCGTAGTCACCACAAGACGCCATTCTTCCTCCTGACCAGGACGCAGGCGGTCGCGGAAGACTTCCCACTTCATCTGCAGGGTGCGATTGGGCTGGATGCGCTTCAAGAAAGCGGTTCGGCTATACAGCTCGCCTTCCTTCAGGGTGTTGAACAGGAGCGTGACGCTTTCGTCGTAACTGTCCAAGTAAGGCATCTCGACGCACATCAGGGTGTCTGAGAGTTGTAAGAGGCGGCTCTCCACGCGCTTTCCACCTGTAAAGACATCCATCCACACCCAGGCATCCTTGAACGAAGTACCTAGGCAAAAAGAGGCCTTTTCGCCAGCAGCCACCTCCATATTCCGTTCGTGGAAGAAGAGAGGAGCGTGGACAGGCGGACGATAGTCTTCTTTCGAGAAAAGAACGAACGAAGCGGTACTCTCTACCCGATGGCCCAACGAGTCGGTAGCCCATGCCGTCAGGCGATAACGGCCTGAAGGTACATTATGCCAAGTGTCTGAAGGATTATTCTTGCCTGTGAGACATCGTCCGCTCAAGGTGGGCTTGGCATCCTTTGTTATCAATTCTCCATCTTCCGTTTCAGGCTCGATACGCCAGTCAGCAATCAGTGTGAGGGGCGACATTTGGGGATTGGAAGCATGAATCATCCATTGGGTAGTGTCTTCCTTGCACACTTGCATGGGGATGGATGGGTTCAGGTTGAATGCCTGCGAGCTGGCCGAAAGAGTGTAGGAGGCAGTTTGCGTTTCGCCTGCCTCGTCGGTAACGGCCGCTTCTACTTCAAAAGTATAACCTTGTCTGACTTGCCAAGGCTGGAGAGCCTTGGCCACTTCGTCTTCCAAATGGATGTCGATGGCAAAGCGACCTTGCGCATCAAGCCGAACAGTGTCGGCCTTCAGCATTTTGTCCGTATTCAGATAGCCACGCAGGCGGTCATATCGTTTTAAGCTCCAGGCCAGTGGCATCTCCTGAACAGAGGCCCCACTGAAAGCCTTCACTTCGCCACGAAGAGTTACTGTCTCGCCCAGACAATAGGGAATGGTGACGGGCTGGAAGGTGATTTCGAACGTCGGGCGCTTGTACTCTTCCACCTGGAAGCGGGCGGCACCCGATATATTTCCTTGGGCACGCACCATGAACTGACCGTTCAGACAAACGGAAGGCAGAGCAAAGTCGACGGTAAAGGAGCCGAACTCATTGGTTTGTACACGTCGGGTGGCTATCTGTTTGAGGTTGGCATCGAGCAACTCCAGGTTCACCCATTCACCCTCTACCACTTGGGCACTGTTTTTTCCTTTATTATATATAACTCCTTTCAAGTAAACGGTCTGACCAGGGCGATAAATGCTTCGGTCGGTGAGGAGCGAAAGTTCGTAGCGATTATCGGTCAAGGGTCGTGAAGAGCGGCTCAAATACACACCTGTAGAAGGCAGTGCCGTGTCTGTCCCTTTACTAAGGGTATAGCAGGTGTTATAGTCATACTTTTCAAGCGTCACAAGGGCTTTTCCCTGCTCGTCGGTCACGACTTCTTTCAGCAGGCGGCGGTTCTCTTCGTCGCTCGATGAATAGAAGCAGACGCGGACGCCCCCTTCAGCATGGCCACTACGACCGTCGAGTGTGGTCACTTCTATCTGTCCTTCGCCCAAGTCGAGCGTCAGGGCACGCAGGCGGCTCACAGGCAAGAGGCAACGGCTCGTACGGCCATTCTTGGCTTGAGGAACGACTTCCACAACATAGACACCCGCCTCCTGAGGTACAGGCAAGGGCAGGTTTGTGATGCTCTCCAGATAAGGGAGATCAGCCTCCGACTTATGTTCAGCTGGCAAAGGATTCAAAGTGAGTTGCCGACTATAGACTCGGTGAGGCGACAAGTTACGGAAAGTCTTGTCGTTATTGCAATCATAGCGAGTAGAATAGCCACTCAGGTTCGTGGCATAGATATTCAATGTGACAGGTGCATCCATCGTACGATAGCGCACGCGCAAATCCAAAGTATCGCCCGGATAGCCTATGCCTTCGGCAGAAATAGCCAGTTGCGGGCGCAAGAGTTCAGCACGGAGTTGCTTCACTTGCCCGATGCGCGCATAGGAAGCATAGCGGCGAATAGCCTCATCGCACAGGCGGATGGCCTCGCCCACACTTCGTCCTTCCCCTCCACGGCTCATCCATTGGGCCTTACGCAGGTAAACTTCGGCACACAAGGGACGGTCGGCATAGCGAGTCATCAATTCGTCAAGAGCTTGTAGGTAAGCAGCCTCATCCTGCGAAGCACTACCATTCTTCCACTCCCAATAATCGAGCGTGGCCAGCAGGCAAGCATCCACTCCGTCAGGGCGAGCAGCATAGGTATCCATCATCTGTTGGTAGAGGGTAGCGATGCGTGTTTGCATCAAGGAGTCGGCTCTCGCTCCCGTCATGGATTTCAACGCACTGATGGCCCTACGCGCCAGCAGGTGATAGAGGTCGTGACTGTAGTAAGCACTCTGTTCGCCCTGCTCCACAAAAGGCTGATAGCCGTCTGTCGAGGTCTTGATGAGTCTATCGACATCGTGGGTCGAAGCCAGAGCATGAACATCCACTTTCTCCACAAATTGGCGAGGTGTCCATTCGCGAACGTCAGTTGGTTGTTTGTCCGTAGCCAAGTCTGTTCGTGCGGCAATGACACGACGGTTATTCTGCCAATAACCGGCATATTCGCTCGCCAAAATCGAATGAAGAATGGCACGGTCGATTTCATTTGTTTCCGTAACGGCCCATTGCTCCATCTCGTTCAGGCGTGTATAAAGGCTGTCTGGAGTCAGACGCTCCTGAAAAGCAGCCCGACAGAGATAGGCCTTCAGCAGTTGTGGCGAGTTTTTTTCGGCCAATGCTTTCTGGCAGATTTCACCTGTCAAATTCACGACAGTCTGTGGCAGACTCTTTTTTTGTGCCTGCTCCACTTGCTTCCATAATTTTTCGTACGATTGTGCCTGGGCGCATATCCCCCATCCAAGGAGCATGCTCCACAAAGCAATCTTGCAGATACATTGTAAACCTCTCATAAGCATTTCCCTTTCATTCGTTCTCTAATAGATGTCTGTTCAGTTTTTGAATATATTACTTAGAACAAAGAAAAGAATTAAAGTTTAAACAACCGTATCTTTTAACTGAAAAAGTCTGAAAATAAAGAAGAAATAGGGAAGCACGCTTCATGCGTAACTGTGCATGCCTCCCAAAAGGAAATTGACACCCAAATAAGTAATCAGCACACAGAAAAAGGCCGCCACACTGAACACGTGGAAGAACAACGGACGGCGGAAGCAGGGCAACGAAGCAGGATGGAGCGCCAGGGCATAGACAAGCATCGTGATCAGCGCCCACACCTCCTTGGGGTCCCATCCCCAGTAGCGGCCCCACGACACATTGGCCCACACGGCGCCGATGAAGATGCCTGCCGCCAGCAGGAAGACGGCCGGATAGAGCAGCAGGCGGCTCACCACCTGAAGGCGCTCCACCTGAGCTTCACACTCCCTGCGCGAAGCAAGCAGAACCAAAGCCGCTACCCCATTGAGCATGACGAAGGCCAGCAGGGCGTAGGCCACCATGATGACCGCCACATGCACACTGAGCAGGGGCGAGGCAAGGACAGGCATCAGTTGGCCCACCTGCGGATTGCGCTCGCCCAGCATGGACACCACCAACGCCAACCCACATACCAGGAAGCCCAAAGGGAGCGCCAGGGGCAGGCGGCGATGGAAAACGAGGGTGAGCAAGGCGGCACAAAGAGCCAGCAGGTGCATCGTCTCGTGCCCGTTAGACATGGGCAGGTGGCCACTCACCAGCCCGCGAAGCACCATCAAGCCTGCCAGCCAACAGGCCATCAGAGCCAATACGACCAGCAGTACACGACTTACCCCTCGCCTCTCTCGCCGACGAAACATCAGGCAGCGGACAGAATAAACAAAGGAAAAAAGCCCCAGCACGACAGAGGCCAAGGCCAGCGGAAGGCTGTCGTTCAGCCGGTTATAAGCTCGCTCGGCGTGGAAGCGGAGGGCAGAAGGCAACAACACCCCACCCTCGCGCTGCTGGTAGCGGCGTATCTTGCCCACCAGCCGCTCCACCTCCGTAAAGTGCTTGCGCGCCACCTGTTCGGCCACGTAGTTCATCGCCCCACGTACGAAGGTGCCTTCTTCGAGGGGCATGTCGCGCGGCAGGCGGTCGGCCAGGGAGAGCCACTCCAGGCGGGAGGCATCGGCCGACGACGGGGGCATATAGGGAAAGATGCGCCAGGCCGCCCCTGTCGCCACGCTGCTCACCAGGCTGAACTTCTCGTTGGCCTCGCCCACGGCCTTCGCGTCGGCCATAGAAGCGTCGGCCAAGGCTTCGGCATCGAGTCGGTAGCCATCAGGGCCGAAGAAGTCCTGCAACGAGGCATAGCCCCCCTCCACCCCCAGCAGGCGGCGCACGTCGGCACTCTTCACGCGGATGCACGGCTCGCGCTTCCAGTCGTCGTAGTAGAAGAACCAACCCGTCAGCACCTGCTCGGCTGTGAGGCCCCGATACGTGGGCTTGCCACAGAGTTTCATGGTGAAATCCTTGGCCAGCGTCTGCAGGGGGCAGACGCGGTCGTTGTAATAGACATAGAGCCGACCGAAGCTGGCGGCCGTCTCGCGCGGCAAGGTGCGCGGCAGGTCTTCGGCCGCCCGCACGAAGGACGCGGCCAGCAGCAGG
>ERZ779852.542-NODE-542-length-40819-cov-12.165317_pt1 | contig 40819 bp, 34 predicted proteins | sample MGYA00511559_ERZ779852 | MGnify/ENA primary metagenome ERZ779852 (study PRJEB29588, sample SAMEA2157977) | human gut metagenome | biome: human gut; feature: human-associated habitat; material: faeces | place: Denmark | collected 2008/2010 ...
TTGTATTTCCACATAACTATTGACTTTGCGAGTCAACTTTTTCTAGGGAAAGACAGTTGGCCTCTAACGGAGCCACTTTTGCATTGTAACGAGGTCATTTTTGCTTCCAAAAACTGCCGATTTTGTTAAATATTAGGCTAACTTATTGATTCTCAAATCTTTAACTCAATAAGGCGTAAAATTCAATATTTTGCGATATTTGCAAGCGAAGAAGAATTTGTTTGAAAAATCCCAAGTTTTAGACGGTATAATTGTAAAGATTTTTGACGGGTATATTTACACTTATATATTGCTTTTTAATGATAGTTCTAAATTCCTTAAAGCTATCTCTAAGTTCAATTTTTGTCGTCGATGTTAATTGTTATATTTGGAATTCTTGATAATTTGCAGGAATGCTCTGCTATGCTGCCATATCGCCATGCTGCTATGCTATGACATGATTTTATATTATTTTCTATAAAAGCAACTCGCATCTCAACATTATTTATTAACTTTACAAGCTGTAAGAATAAAATATCAAACAGATATATGGCAAATAAGAATTTACTGTAGCATCGTTTTCTATCTTTTTCTCAATCTGCCCTACAAGTTCCTTCATTCGCTCGTTTACCTTTGCGCTGATGCGAATGTCATTGGCGGCAAGAGTTCCATCGCAATCGAGGCTGTCACGAATGTCATTGGCATCAATGATGATGGTGCTGTTTGCCGCTTCCAGTATCTCTCTAATCAGTTGTATGGCTTGCTGACAAATCTCTTCGGATGCACTGATACGGGCAACTTGCGCCCTTATCTTCTCTATATGCTTTGGCATGTCTTTGATGTAATGTTCTCTATCCATTGTACTTGTCCTTTGTTGATTGATATTCTTCTGGAAAATCCTTTTTTAGCATGGCAAGGAAAGCATACTGATACATAGACCCAATATAGCTTGCCATACTTGGCAACAGTCTCTTGGATTGTGAAAGGTCTCTTTCCCTTCCATCACGAGTTGTCTTAATCGCTCGATTGCTGTTTTCATATAGTTGCTACTTTACTAATGGGGGGTTGGAGTTGTATGCGGCGTAACTGATGACTACCTGATTACCCAGTGTAGTGTCATTATCAAGGATAAGGTCGCTGTATTTGCGTCCTTCTGCCAACAGATTGCACAGACATTTCTCATCTTCAGTGAGGACTTCATGCTCTATTCCAGTGACGATACGGACTACGATACCGTCTATCTTTGGAATCATGTCATACGATGAAAGCAGGTCATATAGATACTTGGCACCACTTCCTCCATCGGGGGCATACGACATGATTACCTCTGAACAGAACAATTCTGAGTAGAATAGCTCACAGAGTTGTTCAACGCTCATGTAGTTTCCGGCATTGTTAAGCGCGGGTATAGTGTGAACGATGAAGTCGCTTATGGCTACCATTCGCTCATAGTAGTGTTCCATAAACTCTGTCCTGAACAATTTCTTTCGCTTGATTCGGCTCATGTGAGTTTTGCCCCACCACATTGATCCTTTAGTCAGTTTGATAAGCTCCGCTTTCTTTGTCGGAGATAGTTGTCGCATAGTCGGAATAACGCCACCATGCTTGCGTATTACGCTGAAATTACGCATGGCTCTTACCTTGTAGTAAACGCTGTCGTTCCATCTGTCCAAAGTGTTCAAAGCCAAATCCTCAACTCTGAAACGATCATCCACATGCTCCTCTACAAATCCATAGAAGGAAGTGTGCCATAAGCAGCACGCAGCCAGTTCTTCGTTAGACGCTTTTACTTCTGGAGCGATAATCAGTTCCTTGGTAAGCGAATGCTCCCACAAATCTCCCTCCATAGGATAAGCGTCAAGGTGAAGTTCGCTACCATCCTCCCAATCCTTTATTGTTATATTGCACACCTTGTCGTTGGCATCCTCGTGACAAACAGGATTCATCAGGCGCAGCATGTCAAAATGAATTTTGTACCAGCCAATGGACTTTTCCATGTCCGGGTACATTCTGACGATATGTGGTGCCACGTCTTCAAACTGTACGCTGTCTAAAAGTTCTTTGAATTTCATATCAGACCTTTTTATGGATTTCAATATTGATTTCCGTCTCGAACTTCCGCACATAGATAAAATCTGTGATGGCGAACTTCATGTGGTCGAAGAGATGATGGAATGTACTGATAAGGTGCAAGTCCTTCGTAAGTTCCTGGTCAAGTCCCTCGTTCCAGTTGGGCGGTGGACAGTCCATGCCGATGAACGAGTCAAAACTCTCGTCGATGTCCGATGGTAAGGTCAGTGTCGGCAACGTTACACCATCGTCATATAAGGGGTTCCAGCCGCTATCACAGATTGCACCCCAAAATTCTTCTCTGTCTTCACCTTGTAAAGGGTGCAGTTCTGGGTAGTCATAACAGAGAAAGCATTTGGCGGTCACTTCCACATTGTCGCCCCAAACATTATCCTTAATATTGTCCCAGATGCTGTGTGCTCGGTCATACATTTCTTTCAATGCGTCTCGCAAGGCATCATTAAAAGCGATGATGTCTGGCAGGATTTCCTCTTGGTGAGCCAACACCCTCTTGTTAATCATGTCCTGGCGTAAGGATAGCAAACATTCGAAATCGGAATAGTCGTGACGATTGTCGTGGAACTTCCACAGAATCTCTTTTTCTATCCGTTCTATGTCATAGTCATGTAAGTCAACCATAATACTACTTCTTTTCAAATTACGCTGCAAAATAAACACAGACCTCCGCCAACTTGTGGCAGAGGTCTGAGAAAAGTGATGTTTTTTTGAAAAAATCTTGTTGATTTAGCTCGTTAAGATGGTAATTGCCCTGTTTGCGACATCTTCTGTGATGCCATCGTATGGATTTGTCAGGATGAAATGTGGGAGCTGTGAATCGAAGATGACGTACTCATCATCAATGATAACATACCGTGTATCTTTGTCCACATGGTCAGACAGCCAAGAGGCTATTTCCATACCCTTGCAATGCCCCATGGCAGGATCCTGTTCATCAAGGTTAGCGTTAAGCAACCAGCTGTCACTGACCGTCGAAGGTGTGATGTCTATCAGTCGTCCTGGCATGTTTCGTACTTCCCACATTTCCTGCATCGCTTCCAATCCAAGGTATTTCCAAGATGATTCTACCACGATGTCCGCATGAGTGATGTCAATGATACGATGTAGTTGTTCTACGGCTTCTGGGTCAAAGAATGCACCATGTTCATCCTGCCATGCTTTTCCTTCATGGTAGAGATAGTTCTGATAGTGTTCTGTATTCAGGACACCATCGAAATCAAGGAATATGATTTTATCGCTCATACTATTGGGTCAGAACAATACTATATTCTACTGACACCTTGGCTGAATCAACATCAAAGTCGAAAGGAGCATTTTCTCTTCTGATTATATTGTTGAGGAAGGATAATAGGAACTTAGAAAGCAAGCCATGACTTGCGTTGGGATTCAACAGCTCAGCAAGAATGGCTGAATGAAGACGCACTTCACTTGTAGAGACACCAAGAATCTGAAAAATGTTGAAGCATTCGCCTCTTTTCCATCTTTCCTCTTGATTGTTACGTTCAACAATTAGGATTTGTTGAAGTTGTTTTAATATAGATTCGATATGGGGCATATTTTATGTTTTATAGTTGCAATTTCTGAAAGTATGTTGTTGACAATGCCTTCTTCATCTCCATCATATTCTGTAAAATCTTTAGTTCCCAGCCATACTTCTGGAGCTATGTTGTAGCCAAGATCTGAGAGTATTGCACGATACTCTTCGATATGGGAATAATTGCCGAGACAATATCTGCCAGCATAGGCAGCGTGTCTTATTCCAACATAACCTGAGCCAGTACATGTTATGGTGAGTATCAGTTCCTCTGTAAATTGAAAGCGACAAGTCTTTTGCTGTTCTTCCACCAATTTGAACTCATCGCGTAATCTGCCGACTGTACGCTCAAAAACGTCTTCCTTTGAGATGTGTTTCCGAGGTATTATTGGGGTCTCCAAGATAGGCGTAGTCGTATTCTGACAGAAAGAGTTGAGAATAAACTGACTTATAGGAGTGTTAATACCAGTGCCCAAGAGATATTGTGGATGATAGAACTTGTTGTCAGCCATTCGTGGAAAGAGATATTTTCCATTCAATTGTTCTTGAACGACATGAAAAATCTTCTCTGCGTCCTCTCTAAATGGTTCCTTTTTCCATAAATCTCCCCACCCCAAATAGACTGGAGCAACCAAAGATTTAATATCAGATTCTATCGTTTTAGAAAATGGATATGTTGCCTTATTGTTCTTTATAAGAGCTTGTTCCAAGTTCGGGTCACGAACATTCATCAAATTAAATACTTGGATAACTCCGTTAAGAGTGGCTGTCTTGTAATAAGCACAGAATAGTTTCTCCACCTTCTGCAAAGTGTCGTCACTACTAAAATAATACCACTGAGAATATATGCCGTAATCAGGCTCAGGAAATCGTTCCAGTTGTTTTAAAGTAGTTGACTCATGTACATAATTGTGAGGTTCAGCACTGCCTGGATTCTTCATCACTACTGAGCCTATAATATCCCAAGACGTTCCAAATTGAAGTAACGTACGCCAGCGGTAATTGTTGCCAGTTTCGTCGGAATCATAATAATGTGCAAATACTTTCATCTTTTTATTGAAATTAGTTATTTCTTTGGTTAATGAGGTTCACCAGCACCTTTACCATCACATCCTTTTCCTCCGTGCGACTTTCGGCTATCATCAATGTCAGGGCGACGAGAGTGTTGTCTGCAAGTCGTTTGGTGCCGTCTTCCCGATATAGGATGCCATTGTTATTTAGGAACCAGAGGAAAAGCGTTGCAGCAATACGCTTGTTGCCGTCGCTGAACGAGTGGTTCTTCGTAACAAGGTACAACAACATGGCGGCTTTCTCCTCTACACTGGGATAGAGTTCGTCGCCACCGAATGTCTGATAGATTTGACCAATGCTACTCTTGAACGAGTCATCCTTCTCGTTGCCAAAGAGCCACGATGCTCCAAACTTATTGCGTAACCCGTCAATAGCCTCCATCGCATTTTTATAGGTCGCGTGGAAGGATTCTTGCTTCGTGGTTTTGTCAATGGTCAGACGTTCATAGTCATAATTGTCAAGAGTATCAAGGGCATATGTGTAGTCTGTCACCACCTCAAATAGGGCATTGGTCTCATCCGTGGAAATCAACGGTTGGTTCTGCAGGGTGCGTCCAATCATTCCCACCAACTGGCGCAACTCTCCAATTTGCTCCTTGCGGATGTGGTCATTAACGGCATAGCCTTTGATGAGGTATTCTTTCAAGATGCGATTAGCCCATTTACGAAATTGAACACCTCTGGCACTCTTTACCCGATAGCCGATGGAGGTTACCATTTCGAGATTGAAATACTCTACTTCATGTGTCTGGGTCTTGCCCTCAATGGCACCATGTTGAGTGGTATTCGCAAATTTTGCGACAACCACTTCATCGGCCAATTCCTCTTTAAGAGCATTGTTGATATGCTTGCTGATGGTCTTGTAATCACGACCGAACAATGTGGCCAACTGTCCACGTGTCAGCCACAACATATCACCGTCCATCTTGACTTCAAGTTGAATGGCATTGCTCTCATCCTTGTATATGACAATCTGATTTTCCATACTACATCTTTATAATATCTCTCTTGCAATCCAGGCACATGCTTCAGCATCTGCCAACGCATGGTGATGATTCTCTAATTGATAGCCACAGGCAACGGCTACGGTATGCAGTTGGTGGTTTCCCAAGTCAGGGAGTACCCGACGAGAGACACACAGCGTGTCGTAAAACTCGTAGCCGGGATAATCCATCTGATAGACGCGGAATACGGATTTCAGGCATCCCTCGTCGAAAGGCTTATTGTGCGCCACAAGCGGCAATCCTTTGATCAGAGGTTCTATCTGTTTCCATACTTCAGGGAAAACAGGTGCGTTGTCTGTTTCATCACAGCACAGACCGTGTACTTGACTACACCAGTAATTATAATAGTTTGGCTCCGGCTGGATGAGAGAGTAGAAGGTATCAACTATCTCACCATTCCGAACGATGACGATACCAACAGAGCAAACACTACTGCGCTCATTGTTCGCAGTTTCGAAATCTATTGCTGCAAAATCTTTCATTTCTTGTCATTCTTGTATTTGTTCCACATCCTTTCTACCATATCTGCCATCTCCCTGCGTAGGGATGCAGGTTCAAGAACTTCCACATCGCCACCATTCCACAACAGTTCCTGCAAGAGGTCAAAGGTCGTGCGCATCTGATAGGTAAAAATGCTGTATTCATTATTGCGCTCAATCTCTTCCTGTGACTCGTGCAAAGGGAGGTCTCTGATATAGTTCGCCTGACCAGCCGACACTTTCAGTTTAATGTCCTTCACCTTCTTGTTCAAACCCGCTATGATGCCATAACAGCCAGCGAAGTATTCCTTCGCATCCCAGTCTTTAGGCATGACAAACGTTTCATCTTTCACATGAACGTGTCTGAGTCGGTCGAGAGAATAGATTCTCGGTCCTTGCTCACGGAAATACGTGTAGTTACTGAGTCCAATAAGATACCACCTCTGGCGGAAAAGTTTTACACAATAAGGCTGTACATCAAAGTTATACTCCTGGTCTTTCCAATAGTTGTAGTGGGTAATGTTCAGGACACGGTTTTCCTTCATGGCCTCGATGATGGTCTGGAGATATTCTTGTCCTGATGGCACACACTCCAGTATGATACGATCTTTGATGCTTTGACTGTTTGCCAAGGCATTACTGACACAGAACGTGTTATAGAGCCAAGAACGCAAACCGTTCTTGCTGATGTCCTCGACATTGGAAATATAGTATCGGTATTCGCCACGATTCTCGTTGGCTATATCAATGCCGAACATATCCCAGATGACATAACGCCAATTGTCGAAGGTGCGTTTGGGGATTTCCACACCTCGGCTAATGTCATTATCAAGCCATTTCTCATTCAGTTCCTTGAATGAGATTTTCTTGGCGCGATAGATAGTTTCTATCACCCAGACATATTTGCTTATCAGGCTTTGGCCTCTTTCATTATTAGCCATCTTCTAAACTTTATGTTGCACGTTATACTATAAATTTACTGTAAAGGTACGGTAAGGGTACGCCATATCGTAGCAGAGGTTAATGCTTTTAATCATTTCATGGATTTTTTCATTTTTACTCACTCTGAGTGTAAGGTTTTATCTTGTAACTTTAACAACTGGCTCGTCTTTGCCGTTTTATGGGATATATCTGTGTTACCTTTCCTGTCAAGATACGCGTATAGCTCATGCAACCCAAATTGGGGCTGCTAGAGTGCAAAGGTCATTATGTCTTGACTGTATTTATTCATTATAATGCAATTTGTTGATTACAAAAATAAGCAAAATTTCGGCAATACGCGAATTTCTTGCCAATATTCAGAACTACAATGCTTAAAAATCCTTAAATTATTACTATTTTGAAGGAAGTGACAATGAATTTTCACCATTTGCGACCTCATATTACCCGATAATACCATTCATGCGAGTAATCACGTCCACCTTCTTTTTCATCACCACATCTGCGTAAATATCAGTGGTATTGACATTAGTATATCCGAAACAATTGCACAAACATACTTCTTCTGTCTGTTTATAAAAGTGAAATATGTTAAATCGTCTTCTTTTTCATCCTCTCCAAAATCTCCATCATCACTTTTCTACCGTTTAACTTGCAAATAGCAGATACAAAGCGACTTGCAAATTCTCATGATGAAATCAAATCCATATATTCACCAAGAAAAGCATGGTCCGGGATAGGGCTTGCCGCAATCCTTATTTCATTAACGGCAACATTTCCTGTTGTAAAAGACTTCTTAAATCAGATAGGCGCAACTTCTGAAATAACAATGGCGGTAATTCAAGTACTTTCTATTGTGACAATATTTAATTGGATTCGTTCTTGGGCTGTTAATAAGGTTGTTGAGAATACAGAATATAAAATCTTAAGTAATCCTTCCATTAATGAGTTGTTGAATGTAAAATTCCAAACTCAAAAATACAGTAGTAGGTATCAGGAATATTTTTTCTATGAATCAGATATAGTATCATGTATTAATAAAATGTTGACACGGCCATTCCGTATTCTTCTATTTGGTGGATATGATAAGACTATAAAGATACTAACTGAAGATATAGTAATACAGTTAGACAGGAAGAATCTTATTGAAAGAAAAGAAACAGATGGTCTGAATACCGTCTTTATTACAAGAAAACAATCAGAATCATACTTATAGTAATTATGCTAAATATTGCGATACGACACATATTGTCATTGCCAAATGGTAATTCTCCACAACGAGATAACGGCATACAGCAATAACACCAACAGGCAAAACGATTAACAATAAAGAAACATGAACGAGAATAAAGTAATCATATATACTGCCAGTGACGGGCAGACAAAGATAGATGGGAAGCTCGAAGATGAGACGCTGTGGCTTACTCTGGCTCAGATGTGCGAACTCTATCAGACAAGCAAATCAAACATAAGTGAGCACATAAAACATATTATTGAGGAAGGTGAATTGCAGGAAGATTCAGTTGTTCGGAAATTCCGAACAACTGCTACGGACGGGAAATGAGAATAAACAGTTTGCATCAAATATATAGACAAAGAGGGAATGAGCATATCGCCAATCTGGAGAGTCGTATTTTACAGTATCAAAAGACATTGAATGATACTGTAAGTGATACTGTAAATGATACTGTTAAAAACAACAGTACCACTTCGCAGCTTATATAAAGAAAGGAGACTGCATACAAAATCATGTAGCAATCTCCTTTATAAAGATATTATGAAACTTATTTATCTTATACGATGCCCTGTGCCATCATTGCCTTAGCAACCTTTAAGAATCCGGCAACGTTAGCACCCTTAACGTAGTTCACATAGCCATCTTCTTGTGTACCATATTTCACGCAGTTTGCATGAATATCGTTCATGATGCTGTGGAGTTTGGCATCAACCTCTTCGCTGCTCCAACGCAAACGCTCAGAGTTCTGTGTCATCTCGAGACCAGATACTGCCACACCACCGGCATTAGCTGCCTTACCTGGTGCATAGAGAATCTGTGCCTTCTGGAAGATTGCGATAGCTTCCGGAGTTGAAGGCATATTTGCACCCTCGCTTACAGCGAATACGCCGTTGTCTACCAACGCCTGTGCAGCCTCGCCGTTGATTTCGTTCTGTGTTGCAGAAGGAAGAGCGATATCAGCTTTCTCGAACCACGGTTTAGCACCTGCAACATACTTCACGCCGTATTTCTCAGCATATTCCTTGATACGTCCGCGCTCAACGTTCTTAAGCTCCATAATATAAGCGAGCTTGTCTGCGTCGATTCCGTCCGGATCATAGATGTAACCGTCAGAGTCAGACATAGTTACCGGCTTCGCACCGAGCTGGATGAGCTTCTGAACTGTGTACTGTGCCACGTTACCAGAACCACTGACGAGTACGGTCTTGCCTGCGATGTCGATGTTGCGGGTATTGAGCATATTAACGAGGAAGTAAACGTTACCGTAACCTGTTGCTTCCGGACGGATAAGGCTACCACCGAACTCCTGTCCCTTACCTGTAAGGATGCCCTGGAACTGGTGTGTCAACTTCTTATACATACCGAACATATAGCCAACTTCACGGCCACCGACACCTATATCTCCTGCCGGAACATCTTCGTCCGGTCCGATGTGGCGATAAAGTTCTGTCATGAATGCCTGACAGAAACGCATAACCTCAGCATTGCTCTTTCCACGTGGAGAGAAGTCTGAACCTCCCTTACCACCACCCATAGGAAGTGTGGTGAGTGAGTTCTTGAATGTCTGCTCAAATGCAAGGAACTTCAAGATAGAAAGGTTTACAGATGCGTGATAACGCAGACCTCCTTTGTACGGGCCGATAGCATTGTTATGCTGGACGCGATAACCCATATTTGTCTGTACGTTACCCTTGTCATCAACCCAGGTTACGCGGAACTCGATTATACGATCTGGAATGCAAAGACGCTCGATGAGGTTTGCACGTTCAAATTCGGGATGTTTGTTATATTCTTCTTCAATAGTTCCAAGTACCTGACTTACGGCCTGAATGTATTCAGGCTCATTGGGAAATCTCTGCTTGAGAGTTTCTACAACTTTTGCTGCGTTCATAATTCTTCTTTATTTTATTGGTTATTTAATATGTTTTCTTCTAAAACGCTTGCAAAGTTACACAAAAACACTGAAAACACAAATAAAATGCCAATAAAATTGCTAAAATGATGTATTTTTGTCATATTGTGTCTGCTTTGGTTGATTTATATCGATTTTTGTACGTTAATCTGTAATATTATTGCAGTAAGTAATGACACATGCTTGGTAGCTTAATTCGCTTTTGTATAATAAAGGAGGAGCTAAGATATGCAATAGTGCATCTTAGCCCCTCACTTTGTGAATATAGATATTTATCTATCTACATTAAATACTTGTAGAAATAATTCTATTTAATGTTCGGTTCTTCAAGACCAAGTCCCTTCTTCTTATCTACAACCTTAAGGAAAAGGCCTATGACAAGAGCTGCTACGCCAAGACAAGCAAGCATTATCAAAGGAGCTGTATAGTTGAGCTGTGTAGGGTCGCTGACGCCCTCGTTGGTGGCAGTAAGCACTTTACCGATGAGCAATGGGAAGAGCCACAAACCTATATTCTGAATCCAAAATATCAGAGCGTAGGCACTACCAATGACCTTTGCGTCAACGAGTTTTGGTACACTTGGCCACAACGATGCCGGTACAAGTGAGAAGGACGCTCCCAAAACAAGGATTGTAAGGTATGCTATGATGACTCCTCCTGCCTGATTTCCCTTGAACTGAGGGAGTATGAACGCAAATGTGAGGTGGCATGCTATAAGAAGCAGTGAGCCAAGTACAAGCATAGACGCTGCTTTACCCTTATGGTCAACGTAGTTGCCGAGAACAGGAGTAATGCCTACTGCGAGAAGTGGGAACACTGCAAAAATAGATTCCGCAGATTGGCGCATATAACCCATATAGCAATATGTAATAAGAGAAATTACTGATACGGCAAGCATGGTGTATTTCAGTCCATTTCTCTTCATGAAGTTGAACATGAAAGCTGTCGCAGCCACAACAAGCATTATGGCATACTGTACGATGGTTACTGATGGTGAAGCCCAAAAAGAGTCAGCAGGAACCTCTGTGAATGTGAGGTTGCATTGCAGCATATTTACCGCATATTTCTGGAATGGGAAAATCGCACTGTAATAGAGTACGCAAAGGAGAGACACGAGCCAAAAGCCCATAGAAGAAAGTATCTGACCGATATCTGATATTTTGAAAGGGTCATCTTTCTCTTCAGCTTCACCTGTTTGCGCATCAAGCTTTTTATCCATGAAGAAGTAAACAACAAGCATTATGAGTGCAATGCACAAGAGAACAACACCAAATGCTACGGAACGGGAAACACTGACTTCACCGCCTAATTTAGCAAAGAAAGGTGAGAATATCATGCAAGTGGCAACACCAAGACGTGCAAGAGCCATCTCCGAACCCATAGCAAGGGCCATCTCTCTGCCCTTAAACCATTTTACGATACCACGACTCACGGTGATACCGCCCATCTCGGCACCGCATCCGAATATCATAAAACCAAGAGCAGCGAGTTTTGCTGATGCAGGCATACCCTCGTAGAATGGTGATACGCCAAGCTGTTCAAATACGGGAATATGGTTGAGGTTATCGGTGAACCATACATCAAGTGAACTCCCAATGAATCCATCGCTGATAGCATACCATTTGATACATGCTCCGGCAAGCATAACGGCGCCAGACAGAAGAGCCGTAAAGCGTACACCCATCTTGTCGAGAATGATGCCGGCAAAGATTAGGAAGAAAACGAATACATTTAAGAATGTCTCTGCCCCTTGCATAGTGCCGAAAGCATCTGAGTCCCAACCACGTTGTGATTGCATCAAGTCTTTGATAGGCGAGAGGATGTCCATAAAAATATATGCACAGAACATCGCAAGTGCCAAGAGTAATAAAGCTGTCCAGCGGATAGCTGCTGAATCTCTAAGTGTTTTGTTTATCTTTTCAATCATTGTTATAGTATGAATTATTAATCTTTAATTACTATTTGAGCCATCTGTCAAGCCAGTTGAAGAAAGTGCGTTGCCATAAAATGCCGTTTTGCGGTTTAAGAACCCAGTGGTTCTCATCCGGGAAAATCAGAAGTTCGGCTGGTATGCCACGCATACGTGCGGCATTGAAAGCTCCCATTCCTTGATTGGCATTTATGCGGTAGTCTTTTTCTCCATGAATGCAAAGGATTGGAGTGTCCCATTTGTCAACGAATTTATGTGGTGAGTTCTCGTATGTCTTACGGGCATTCTCTGTAAGATCTTTGTTCCAATAAGCATCTTCGTATTCCCAGTTGCTGAACCACGCCTCTTCGGTATCGGTATACATTGATTCAAGATTGAAAGCACCATCATGAGCTATGAAACACTTGAAACGCTTGTCATGATGCCCTGCAAGATAATAAACAGAGAAACCTCCAAATGATGCGCCAACGGCTCCAAGTCTATCCTTATCAACGTATGGCAGGTTGGCGGCTGCATCATCGATGGCAGAGAGGTAGTCGTTCATACACTGTCCTGTCCAATCACCGGAAATCTGTTCGTTCCATTCACTACCGAAACCTGGTAATCCTCTACGGTTGGGAGCAATAACAACATATCCGTTTGCAGCCATAATCTGGAAGTTCCAACGATAACTCCAAAATTGAGAGACTGGACTTTGTGGACCTCCCTCGCAGAATAATAGGGTAGGGTATTTTTTATTCGGGTCGAAATTGGATGGCAATACTATCCAGTACATCAAATCTTTGCCATCTGTCGTTTTTGTCCAACGCTGCTCTATCTTGCCGAATGTCATCTGGTCATAAAGATGCTTATTTTCAAAAGTAATTTGGTCGGCCTTGCTCGACTTTTCTTTCTTGTCGGGAGTGATGATATAAAGTTCCGGAGCTTGTGCCATATCGTGGCGTTCTGCTAACAGGTGTTTTCCGTCATTCAATAATTGTACAGAACCGAAATCATGCCATCCATCAGTAAGTTGCGCTACATTTCCCTTTAATGTAGCCTTATATAGATTCTCGCAGCCATGCCATATTCCGAGGAAATAAATAGACTTCGAATCTGAGTTCCAGCAGAAGTCATCTACATTAGAGTCGAATGATTCGGTTATATATGTTTTTTCGCCAGTCTCAATAGTATATACACATAATCTGTTGCGGTCGCTTTCATATCCATTGCGAGCCATACTTAGCCATGCTATGTACTTACCGTCGGGAGAAAATTTCGGATTTACATCATATCCGGGATTGTTTTTCAAGTTTTCTTCCGAGTTTACTGCCTGCGTCTTCATCGTCTTTGTCGGGTCAATAGCCGGTTCTTTGTAGTCGGCAGGCTTACAAAGATTCTTTGTCTCGCGCGTACCTATATTATATAAATATATGTCTGAATCTGTCGATATAGCATATTCTACGCCTTCTTTCTTGCGGCAAGTGTATGCAATGCATTGAGAATCCTTGCTCCAATCGAGTTGCTCAATCCCTCCAAATGGTGCTAATGGACATTCGTATGGTTCGTTCGCGAGAATGTCTACACCATCGGTAATACCGTTTTCCGTAACATCAGCAATAAACGGATGCTGAATGCTCTCCACATAATGATCCCAATGGCGATAGTTCATATCTGTTACCAAACGGCCGGTAGCCTTTGGAAGGTCGGAAGGATTCTCCTTTATACTGCCATGATAGGGCAAACTCTTTATTAATATTATATGTTTTCCATCCGGAGAGAATTTATATCCTTCTATGTCGGTAGTCGACTTGGTAAGTTGCTTGCGCTCTGTTCCATCTGGATTCATACTCCAAACCTGTCCTTCAAACAGATATGCGATACGCTTTCCACCTTCAATCCACGATGCATCCGTTTCATTCTTGGCAGAAGTAGTAAGCTGACGGACATTCTTTCCGTTAGAATCCATAATGTAAAGAACCTGATGTCCTTTATTTTCCTTTACACTATAGTAGCCCACTTGATACACAATCTGCTTGCCGTTTGGTGATGCTTGTGCGCCACCGATGCGTCCCATTGCCCAAAGAGCTTCGGGAGTCATCAACTTACTTTGCAATTGTATTTTGCTTTTTCCTATGTTTATGTCTGATTGTGCCTGCATATTTATGCTTCCGGCCAATAATGCCGTAGCCAATACTATTTGTTTATACATGATTTAATCCTTTCTTTTTGCGTTCAAGTTCTTCACGTTTTCTTTGAAGTTCTGCTTGTTGCTTTTGCATAGCTTCAAGACGTGCGGCAAGTCCGCTTACTTTCTTCGGGTTGTTTTTGTTTTCCTTGTAACGTGCATCGAGTATTTGAAGCAACTTAACGTCATCGGTGGTCTTACGGAGTGTCCACATTATTGCAGCACTAAAGAACAGCGAAATGAAGTAATAGAAGTTAAGACCTGATGAATAGTCATTGAACATGAAGAAGAACATGATTGGCATGAGATACATCATCCATTGCATCATTTTCATTTGTTCGGCCTGCTGTCCTACCATCTGGTCTTTTTGCTGGCGCATAGTCATGAAAGAATAGAGGACATTGGCTACGCAGAACAATATACAGGTAAGTGAAAGGTGATCGCCAATCAGCCAAAGATTAGTGTTCCATTCGATTATTGGGTCGTATGTGCTAAGGTCGTCTATCCATAAGAAGCCTTGCCCTCTAAGTTGTATGGCGTTAGGCACGAAATTGAACATTGCAATCCAAATAGGCATTTGTATGAGCATAGGCAGACAGCCACTTAATGGACTCACGCCATATTTGGCATATTCGGCCATCATTGCTTGTTGCTTTTGCATTTGGTCTTCCGGTTTATTATATTGTTTGGTCGCCTCTTCGAGTCTTGGTTTCAAGACACGCATCTTTGCCGAACTCATATAGCTTTTCTTTACCAATGGGAAAGTGATGGCTTTGAGCAACAATGTGATAAGTATAAGTACAATGCCCATTGGTATTCCTAATTTGGTTAGGAAGTCGAATACGTAGATCGTGAAGAACCTGTTTATCCAACGCACGATAGGCCAGCCAAGATAAACGAGCTTTTGCAATTCCAGGTCTTTTCCAAATGTACTTTCTTCTTCTATGTTATTAAGAAGGCGATAGTCGTTAGGACCGTAATAGAATTCAAATTCAGATGCCTTTATTCCAGAAGGGTCAAAGGGCGTTTTCATTTTTGCTTGGAACTCTTTCAGATATCCGGAGCCTTTCTCTTGCGGAATACTTGTAAGCATAGAGTTCTTGGCAAAGTTATCTTTGGCAATCATTATGGTAGAGAAGAACTGATTCTTGAAGGCTACCCAGTCGAGAGCCTCTTCAATGTTCTCGTCTCGCTTTTCGGCAGTTTCACTCAGATAGTCTGTATCACCCTCGACTTCCTTGTAGGTCAATGTTGAGTATCTGTTTTCAAAGGTAAAACCTTTTTCTTGCTGACGGCATTTGTCATACCAATCAACATCCATCATGTTATAATTCGGGGCAAACAAGCCATTCATGCCTACGACTTTGAATGCCATGTGTAGCATATAATCCTTGCCCAAAGTGTATTTCATCACAATAGCCTTGCCATTGCTGGCATTTGCGGTGAGCGTAACGGTAGAATCCGAAATCTCAGATGGCGTGAAATATAAGTCCTTCGTTGCGATATTGTCCTCTTTGGTCGCAAGCATGAAGTTCAGATTTTGGTCCTTGCCTTCAAATAAAGTAACGCTATTAGAATCTTCTTTTCCGATGTTATGGCCGGTGAAGTTCTTTATTATCGCCTTGTTTACCGTTCCTCCTTTTGTGGAAACGGTAAGTTCTATCTTATTGTTTTTAAGGATTATATCCTTTGCACTGCCAGTTAGAGCACTGAAAAACAATTGAGTTGAGTCTTTTAGATTTTCTTTTTGATTGTTCAACTCTTTCTTTTCTTTCATCTTTTCGGCAGCTATACGCTTTGCTGCCTCTATGGAATCGCGCTTAGCCAATTCAATTTGCTGTGCTATTTCCTCATCTGATGGTTGCGAATATACACTATAGCCGATGAGTATGGCTGCAATCAATACGAATCCGATAATAGTATTTTTATCCATAATATTCTTATTCTTTACCAATATAATATATTTAAGCGTTCTTCTTATTTTCTATAGCAGTCTTTACGAAATCAAGGAAGAGAGGGTGGGGATTTAGAACCGTGCTTTGATATTCCGGATGGAACTGAGTTCCGATATACCATTTTAGTCCAGGGATTTCTACAATCTCAACCAAGTCGCTTTCCGGATTGCGTCCTACACACATCATTCCGTTGCGTTCATATTCCTTTTGATAATCGTTATTGAACTCATAGCGGTGGCGATGACGCTCTTGTATGTGTTCGCTATTATATATTCCGAATGTGCGAGAGCCTTGTTTCAATATGCACTCGTATGCTCCGAGTCGCATCGTACCCCCCATATCGGTAATATTCTTTTGCTCCTCCATGATATCGATAACATTGTGAACGGTTGTCTCGTCCATCTCACGGCTGTTGGCATCGGTATATCCGAGGACATTGCGGGCGAATTCTATCACCATCATTTGCATACCGAGGCATATTCCGAATGTTGGAATATTGTGTGTGCGGGTATGGTGTGCGGCGATAATCTTGCCTTCTATTCCACGTTGCCCGAATCCCGGGCATATCATGATTCCATCTTGGCCTGCAAGTTTTTTGGCTACATTCTCTTCCGTTATCTGCTCAGAGTTGATGAAAGTGATAACAGTCTTGTAATTGTTATATGTTCCAGCCTGTGACAAACTTTCACGAATACTCTTGTAAGCATCTTGCAAATCGTATTTGCCAACGAGACCTATACGTACTTCTTCGGTTGCTTTTCTTCTCCTTTCAAGGAAATTGCGCCAGGGGCCGAGTGTAGGGGTCTCTCCAACATTTTCTTCCATCTTGCGCAAGATTGCAGCATCCAATCCTTGTGCCTGCATATTTACGGGCACTTCGTAGATAGATGGAAGGTCTTCGCTCTGTATTACGCAATCCTTGTCTACGTTGCAAAATGCCGCAACCTTTTTTAGAATACTTTCGTTCAGGTGCTTTTCGGTGCGAAGAATGAGAATTTCTGGTTGAATACCTACACTTTGTAATACTTTTACAGAGTGTTGTGTAGGCTTTGTTTTCAACTCTTGGGCTGCTTTAAGATACGGAACGTAAGTCAGATGCACACAGATGGCATTTTTCTTTAGCTCCCATTTCAGTTGGCGTATTGCCTCAAGAAATGGTGTAGACTCGATGTCGCCGACAGTTCCTCCAATCTCTGTTATCACAAAATCATACTCGTTTTTCTTTCCGAGCATCTTCACGTTGCGCTTTATCTCATCGGTGATATGTGGCACCACCTGTATTGTCTTGCCTAAATAGTCCCCTCTGCGCTCTTTATCTATCACTGACTTGTAAATCCTACCCGTGGTGAGCGAGTTCGACTTTGTCGTCTTTATATCTGTGAAGCGCTCGTAATGTCCGAGATCAAGGTCGGTTTCCATACCGTCAACGGTCACATAACATTCTCCGTGTTCGTATGGATTCAGCGTCCCTGGGTCGATATTAATATAAGGGTCAAACTTTTGGATTGTGATTTTGTAGCCCCTTGCTTGAAGAAGCTTGCCGATAGACGATGAGATGATTCCTTTTCCAAGTGAAGAAACTACGCCACCGGTAACGAAAATATACTTTGTTTCAGCCACGATGTATAATATTTAATTTTATCCAAACTAACTAAATTAAATTAACCTGAGTCTATATAACAAATTGCAAAGTTAGCAAAAATAATCAATAGCCACAAATTTTCCATGATTTATATATAAAAAGTAATAAAAGTGCGTTATATGGCCTTTTATATCTTTTATTTTATCTAACTTTGCATAAAAATACACTATTCGATATTTCATTCGGATTATTATATTATATGTTAAGATGAATTTCAGATATTATACAATTGTTTTATTAATGTTTTGTGTGTCGGTGGCATATGCCCAAAAGCGCGAAAAAGTGGAGGTGAAGCAAGACACGCAACTGCTTGCCGATACGGTATTGATAAATGCATATCTCGATTCATTACAATTGGTTGGACAGATTTTTACGGATTCGGTCAAGACATACTATGCCGATGAATATAAAAAATCCAAATCAGCCCAAATGTTTATTCCGTTTACATTCTATCACGCACCTGTTGCGGGGGTCTTCGATGCTGATATAAACGAGAGCTCAGGAATGACGGATGTAGGGAAGGAGATCGATTATACGCTTATGCTGATGTATTTGAAGCGGCCTGACCTTGTTTTGAACACTCAAAATAGAATTGCAAAGTCGGGTACCATCGATTCGGATATAACGAAACCTTTGAGGCGTAAGGCCGATTTGATAGATAAGATGTCGCACATTTACGTAGAGCCAACAACCGTCCCGATTGATGTAGTCGTGATAAAGCCCAATTTTTGGACTTACAAGGGTGACTATTCATTGCAATTCATGCAAAATTGTGTCTCGGGCAACTGGTATAAGGGAGGAGAGAGCAGTTATTCGATGCTTGGCTCGGTTACAATGGAGGCCAACTATAATAATAAGCAAAAGGTAAAGTGGGATAATAAACTCGAATTACGTCTTGGTATTCAAAACTCACGTGCCGACACTTTGCATACAATGAAGTCAACGGAGGACCTTCTCCGCTTTACAAGTAAGTTGGGATTGCAGGCTACGAAACGCTGGTATTACACGGTTCAGATGGTAGCCAACACACAATTCACGCATAGCTACAAGAGCAATGACCCCGTAGTATATTCAGACTTCATGGCTCCGTTTAATTTCAATCTCTCTCTCGGTATGGATTACAATGTGGATTGGTTGAATCATAAAATAAAGGGTACCGTACATTTGGCACCGTTGGCTTATAATCTGAAATACACCCGAATGTTAGAGCTTTCGGAGAGGCTCGGTATTGATGCGGGTAAGCATACTTTGCATGATTTCGGTTCTCAATTGACGGCCGACTTCATATGGCAGTTTAATGACATCGTGCGTTGGAAGAGTCGCCTGTCGGCATATACGGCATACGACCGTGTGGAGCTGGAGTGGGAGAACACGTTTGTGATGCAAATAAACAAATGGATGAGCGCACAAGTATTTGTATATCCGCGTTTCGATGATGGTGTAGGTCGAGATGGACATCATGGATATTGGCAGTTTAAGGAGTTCGCCTCTATCGGATTCTCGTATGTTTTTTGAGTTGATGGGTGAATAAGTAAACAAGTTGACGGGTTTATAGTTTTAAGTTGATAGTAACTAAATAAGAGGGTGTAGTTCAAAACCTTCATTTTGATACACCCTCTCTCTATTTTCATATTTTCATCATCATGGCAGCCTCTTGCACAAGCTCTCCAAGTGTAGGATGGATATGGACAATATCGCGCAACTGTCCGATGGTAGTGTCTCGATTCATCAGTGCTGCAATTTCTTGAACCATGTCGGCTGCATGAGCCCCAAGAATATGGCATCCTATAATTTTACCATTTTCATTGGCTACCAACTTCACAATCCCGTCCGTTTCCTCCATAGACAGAGCCTTGCCATTTGCCCTATAATATGCTTTATTACATATGAAAGGAATCCCAGCGGCCTTGCATTGGTCTTCCGTGAGTCCGACGCTTGCCACCTCGGGGTGCGTAAAGACGGCTGCTGGCATGATGTCGAGCCTTATCTCATCTTGCTTTTTGAGGATGTGATTTACAGCTCTTATGCCTTGCATGGTGGCCGCATGGGCAAGCATCATACGTCCGTTTACGTCGCCAATGGCATATATACCCGGTACGTTGGTGCGCATATTTTCATCCACGCTGATGCCCTTGCCCGAGTATTCAATTCCGATGGCCTCCAAATTAAGCCCCTCTACATTAGGCTTTCGCCCCGTAGCCACCAATATGACATCACCTTCTAAACATTCCGTCTTGCCCTTACGCTCAAAGGTAACGGTATTTGTCTTTACGCCTTTAACTGATGATTGCATGAAGAAGTTTACTCCCTTCTTTTCCAAAGATTTACGCAATCTCTTGGCGATGTCGCTATCAATGGTGGGGAGGCATTCTTTCAAGAACTCGATTACCGTAACCTTGCTTCCGAAACTATTGAATACTGACGCGAATTCCATACCTATGACGCCCGCACCTATGATGATAAGGTGTTTGGGAACATTTGTCAGCCTCAAGATGTCGCTCGAAGTCATAACTGATTGAACTTCAATCTCCGCACCGGGAGGCATCTTTGGCGATGCTCCCGTTGCTATTATAATATTTTCCGAACTATACTCTTGTGCCGGTTCGTTATCGGATGGCTTCACGATAATGGTCTTGGCGTCTTTGAAATGAGCGTGTCCTTTGATGAAAGTAATGCTCGGAGCAGTCATCAACGTTTCAACGCCTGCACGCAATGTCTCTACTACGTTTTTCAAACGTTCAACGACACGATTGAAATTAACCTCCGTATTGGGCGCGAATTGTCTTAAAACTTCCATTTTATCGGCTTCATGGCACATCGTCTTTGTCGGAATACAGCCCTCGTTCAGACACGTTCCGCCTGCGTGAAGTTCCTCAACGACAACCACTTGTAGTCCGTTCTTGGCGGCATATTCGGCAGCGCGATAGCCCCCGGGACCACTGCCTATTATTATAAGGTCTGCTCTTATCATACCGATTCCTTTATTTTCTTATAAGTGAGTATCGGCTGCTTGGCGGCAAGCACATCATCAACCCTTCCAATAGGTGTGTTGTGAGGTGCACCCTTTACCGTTTCCGGCTCTTCGGTAGCCTCTTTAGCTATGCGCCGCATCACATCGATGAAACTGTCTATCGTCTCCTTGCTCTCGTTTTCTGTCGGCTCTATCATCATGGCCTCATGGAAGAGTAGGGGGAAATAGATTGTTGGAGCATGATAACCGTAGTCGAGCAACCTCTTGGCAACATCCATTGTCGTTACTCCGGTACTCTTGTCTTTTAATCCGTCGAATACGAACTCGTGTTTGCATAATCCATTTATTGGAAGTTCGTAAACGTCTTTAAGACATTCCTTTATGTAATTTGCATTAAGCGTAGCAAGTGGCCCTACCATCTTGATATTCTCCTTTCCGAGCGAAAGGATATAGGCGTAGGCACGCATCAGGACGGCGAAATTGCCGTGATATGCCCCGATGGTAGGGAAGAAGCCCTCCAAGCCCTTGCGCACACCCACAGGACCTGCACCCGGACCGCCACCTCCGTGAGGTGTTGAGAACGTCTTATGAAGGTTTATGTGCATTACGTCGAAACCCATATCGCCCGGGCGGGCAGCACCGAGCATCGGATTAAGGTTAGCACCATCGTAATACATCAATGCCCCATAATTGTGTATGAGTCTTGCAATTTCTGGGATGCTATATTCAAACAGCCCGAGCGTGTTAGGATTGGTCATCATCATGGCGGCTATCGTGTCGCCCTCAGTCTCAAGAAGTTGGCGCAAGTCGTCTACGTCTACTGTCCCATCAGCCTTGCTCTTCACCTCTACGACTTCTAAACCACACACGGCTGCCGATGCAGGATTGGTGCCATGTGCCGAGTCGGGTACGATTACCTTTGTGCGCTTCTCGTCTTTACGGCTCTCGTGCCAACCCTTTATTATCATCAACCCCGTGAGTTCTCCATGTGCACCTGCAAAGGGTTTTAGGGTGAAGGCATCCAAGCCTGTGAGCTCACACAGAGACTTCTCCAATGCCTTCTCCAATTCCAACGCGCCTCTCACGGTCGATTCCGGTTGGAGGGGGTGCAGGTTAGTAAATGCGGGAAGTGCGGCCATCTCCTCGTTGATGATAGGGTTATACTTCATCGTGCAACTTCCGAGAGGATAGAAACCGTTGTTCACACCGAAGTTGTTGGCACTATGGTTCGTATAATGGCGCACCACCGTCATTTCATCGCATTCAGGCAGCTTCGCATCTTTACTACGTTTCGCCTCCTCTGGCAGCTCATAATGATTGTATTCGCTTTGAGGAAGAGTGAATCCGCGCCGACCTTCGTGCGCTAACTCAAAAATCAGATTACCATAAAGTTTGTTGTTCATAATGCCACCTCCTTTACCAAATCTATCAGTTTGTCGATTTCCTCCTTTGTACGCTTTTCTGTTACGGCCAGCATCAGCTTGTCTTCGCCTACAATAACGCCTCCCATGATTCCATGTTCGATGAGGAAGGCTTGCAAGGCCTTGATGTCTCCGTCGTATTTCACGCAAAACTCATTGAAGAAAAGTTTTTCGAAAACCGCATGAAACTTGCCTGTAGCCAATAACTTGTCGTATAGATAATGCGCCCCGTCGTATGACATTTGCGCAGCCTCCTTCACTCCTTCTTTTCCCATCACACTAAGATAGATGGTTACGAATAATGCAATGAGGCTCTCGTTAGAGCAGATATTCGATGTGGCCTTTTGCCGTCTGATATGCTGCTCGCGCGCCTGTAAGGTGAGGACGAACGCCCTTTGCCCCTTGCTGTCCTTTGTCATACCCACAATTCTGCCCGGTAGTTTCCGCATGAGCTTCTCCGTACAACACATATAGCCTGCATACGGGCCTCCGAACGACATCGGAACGCCAAGACTTTGAACGTCGCCCACGGCAATATCCGCGCCCCATTCGCCCGGAGTCTTGAGCAGAGCGAGGTCGGCAATGATACTATTCATGATGAAATGGGCTTTTTTTTCATGCACCATATCTGCAAAACCCGAATAATCTTCGATGATGCCGTAGTAATTGGGTTGTTGAACGACAACACCGGCCACGCCGCCCATATCCAACTTTTGCTTCATGTCCTCAATAGAGGTTACGCCCTCCACTTCGTCTATCATTTCAATTCCGATGCCCTGAAAGTGTGCGTAGGTCTTTATGACCGCAAGCGTCTTCGGGTCGATGGTCTTTGATACGAGTACCCTTGTGGCCTTTTTTGCTGTATGATAAGCCATGAGCACCGCCTCGGCAGTGGCCGTTGTTCCGTCATACATTGAGGCATTGCTTATGTCCATGCCCGTCATCTCTGCCATCATCGACTGAAACTCGAAGATGTAATGTAGCGTTCCCTGCGATATTTCCGCCTGATAGGGAGTGTAGCTTGTAAGAAACTCCGAGCGCGCCACAAGATTTGGCACTATCGAGGGCGTGTAATGGTCATAGACTCCAGCACCTGCGAAACAGGTAAGTTGCCTGTTCTTTTTGCCCATTTCATCGAAGATGCGCCGCACCTCAAGCTCGCTTTTCTCTGACGGAAGATTGTAGTCGCCCCGGAAACGAATCTCCTCGGGAATGTCCGTGTAAAGTGCATCGAGCGAGGCCACGCCAACTTTAGCCAGCATTTGGCCCAAATCCTCCTCGGTGTGAGGAAAATACTTATATGTCATATTCTCTTCCGATATAAAAGAAAATTCAAGTAAAGTTAAGAGAATAGGGGTGGCCTATTTCTCGCAAAACTCACCGTAAGCCTTTGCATCCATCAGGTTGTCGAGTTCACTCTTGTCGGAGAGTTCCACCTTGATAATCCAATTGCCGAAAGCATCCTGATTGATGAGTTCGGGTGCATCCTCAAGTTCCTCGTTCACCTCAATCACTGTTCCGCTTACAGGAGAGATAAGGTCGCTGGCCGCCTTGACGCTCTCCACCGCGCCAAACTCGTCGCCTGCTTCCACGTCATCATCCACCTCGGGCATATCCACATACACGATATTGCCTAATGCGTGCTGAGCATAGTCAGTGATACCTATGTAGCCGAATTTGCCCTCTACCTTCACATACTCGTGCGACTCTGAATAGTAGAGTCCTTCAATTAACTTTGCCATAATGTTTTCGTTTTTAGATTTATGATTATTGTTTATTTTTTTTGATTACTTCTTTTGATTATTTCTTATAGTGCTTGTCGTAGAATTTCTTCTTTACAACTGTTCCGGGGAATGTCTTCTTGCGTATCTGAATCTCCAACGGGGTGTCCAACTTGGAATGCTCCGAGTCGATGAGAGCCATGCAGACGCTCTTGTCCACGGAGATGCAATGATAGCCCGTTGTTACCTCGCCAATCTCCCTGCCATCTTTTAATACGGCGTATCCATGGCGTGGAACGGCCTTTCCCTCGAGTTCTATGCCCACAATCTTACGAGCTACGCCCTCGGCCTTTTGCTTTGCAAGAGCATTCTTGCCTATAAACTCCTCTTTGTCTAACTTCACGAAGAACCCGAGGCCTGCCATGATAGGCGAGATGTCCTTTGAAAGTTCGTCTCCATAGAGCGGCAAACCAACCTCAAATCTTAGTGTGTCGCGGCATCCGAGGCCACAGGGCTTGCATCGTCCGCTCGCCATGAGCTTATCCCATGCCTCGCGAATAAAGTAGTGAGAGGCATAAATCTCGAAACCGTCTTCACCCGTATATCCCGTTCGGCTGATATAAATAGTCTCGTCGAAGCGGTCGAGCGTCTTGCAGGTATAGAACGCAAGCTCCTTGCAGGGTAGGTTTAATACATTTTCGACAACATTTTCAGCCTCAGGGCCTTGCACTGCGATCTGTCCGAAATAATCCGATTTGTGGCAGATAATGACATTGAAGTTCTCTGCTTGCTTGCGAATCCAATCCATATCCTTGTCGATGTTAGCAGCATTTATCACAAGGAAGAAGTTATTCACGTCAACCTTATACACTAATAGGTCGTCCACCGTTCCGCCATCCTCATAACACATCATGCCGTAATAAATCTTACCAATCGGCGCGTCCTTGATGTCGTTGGTAAAGATATGGTTCACGTAACGTTCCGCGTCCTGTCCGCTGATAATCACTTCGCCCATGTGCGACACGTCGAACACACCGCAACTTTGCCTTACAGCGTTATGTTCCTCTATTATAGACGAGTATTGTATTGGCATATCAAAGCCGGCGAACGGCTGCATCAAAGCCCCGAGAGCTACGTGTTTGTCGTGTAGACAGGTTTTCTTATTTTCCATAATATTGTTGTTTTTAGATTTATTTCTTGTAAGTTTGTTGTCTTTTAGGTTTCGTCATGTACAAGCATCCTTATGAAATCCGTTTTCTTAAGGTTCATAATGATGTCGTCAAGACGGTCGGGTAGGGCATTACTCACGGTTTCTTCGGTCAATGGAACATCTTTCAGACGGCTTAAAATCAGTTTGTCAATATCTCCAACAAGGAAATAATCGCCCATAATATTGATGTTCTTAATAGTGTTGTTCTTCAACTCCATCCGTATTTCAAAGTCGCCAACGCCCTCAATTCTCTGTTTTCGCAAAACAGTATATTTGGGATTGTGCCCATAAATGAACTCTTCTGACAGGTATTCTTGTTCAATCTCCTCTATTTTCCAGATGTCTTCTTCGGTCAGAGTCAGCTCCTTGTCACATATGTTCTGCCTTACAAAGGTTTTGAACTCCTCGATACTCTTCGTCGTATAGTCTTTTAGCAGGGCTATATGCTGCCTTACGCTTTTCACACCTTTGCTCACGAGCTTATCATCTGACGGGGTTATCGCTCCAACCATGTTCTCCATATTGGTGTCGTATAGCATGGTCCCATGCACGATGCTTCTTCCTGGAATATGATAAAAGGCGTTTCCCGACACTTTTCTGCCATCTATGAGGATGTCGTTTCGTCCGGTTGCAGTGGCATGAATGCCCATTTTGTGCAATACGAGTACTATGAGATTGATGTATTTATTAAAGGTGAAGCTTACGTTTTCATCCTTTGTAATATACGAAAACATTATGTTGCTCATGTCGGCATATACGCATCCTCCACCGCTTTTCCTACGATATGTCTCTATTTTATGTTTACTGCAATAGTCAAGGTTTACTTCGTTGTCAATCAGTTGGTTACGTCCGAATATTACGGTGGGATTTACCTGCCACATAAAGAAACATTCATCGCAGTCGTACGAGCGTGCAATGTATTCTTCCATTGCGAGATAGAAGCTGAGTTGCCTTTGGCGTGTGTCGGACAGGTTGATGTATAGCATTAGTGGTCGCTGCTTTGTGGCAGTTATTTAAGATTTAAGATTCTCAATTAGCTTTTGCAAAGATAATGAATTGTTATTGATCGTGCAATAGACGTAATGTTAAAAAACTTACAATAGTGAAATCTTACCTTTAACCTTTATCTTGTAAGAAGAAAGAAAGTGAAAGGGCAGACATAATGCTTTATGCTTGTGACAGATGACAGATTGACACTTGTTTTGCATAACATTTATGAAATAAATAAAAAATACCATTCCTTTTAAGGAACACTATTTTTTTATTTTTCGCGAAAATATATAAGAACATTTGTCATATCTGTTACCAGCTATTATAAGCTGCTGTGTTTCAGTAATTTAACTACATTTACCAATCTGTCATCATCTGTCACCATCTGTCATCACCAGTTATCACACGTCATCCTTTGCCAACAATTATGTTTCAAGTGCGACATTAAAACCGTTGAGATAGCCACTGAACACCGTTGAGGTAGCCACTGAAGGCTGTTGAGGTAGCCACTGAACTGCATTCGGAGAATCTTAACTGCTCGGGGCGCCGGATGAAGCCCCCTTTCAGAGCCGTCCCCCATATACATACTACGTACCCCCCTTAAGGGGGTACTACGTATATGGAGGCTCAGAAAGGCTTCGTCCGAGCGGTCATTCCCGCCAATTCCTGCCAAATAACGCCAATTCCCGCCAACATCCCTTTTTATATCGTACCTTTGCATTGTCGGAGGGAGGCGGCGAGCCTTCGACATAGCTTTTGAACGGAGATGTTGTATTGCGGTCTTTGACATTATGAACAAAAATACAGGACAACAATTTTATGAAGACAAGAGACCTGTCGTATTGTTGACTACCCGTCATGAATATTAGCAGCGAACTAACTTTAAGAAAAAAGGTGTGAATTCAAAACTTCACACCTTAAGTCTTATGTCTCAAAAAACTTTATAACTCACGTCTCATAACTTCATAAGAAATTTCTTGAATGTCTCAAAGTCCTTGCTCATTGGAATGCTCAGCTTCGTTCCGCGCATGAAAGCGGCAAGTCTTTCAGGAATTTCGATGTTGGTATTGAGTATTTCGTCCACTTTTTCTTTGAACTTTGCAGGATGGGCCGTCTCGCAAAATACTCCCGTCTCGCCTGGCTTCAGGAGCTCTTTCAATGCCTGATAACCGCAAGCTCCGTGTGGGTCAAGTATGTATCCCGATGATTTATAGCACTCCTGCATCGTCTCACTAATCCTTTCGTCAGAATAAGTAGCGCCGCTGATGAGCGATGTGATACGCTCGTGAGAGTTACCGTAGAGATCGAGAATGCGGGCAAAATTGCTCGGGTCGCCCACGTCCATAGCGTTTGCGATTGTTTGAATGGACGGCTTCGGTTCGTATTTTCCGCTTTTCAAGTACTTATAGAAAATGTCGTTGGCATTGTTGGCAGCTATGAAACGCTTTATCGGGAGTCCCATTGCATGACCGAAGAGGGCAGCCGTGATGTTTCCGAAGTTACCACTCGGCACACATATAACGAGGTTGTCTGCAAGTCCTTGTTCTTTCATTCTTGCGTATGCATTGAAATAATAGAACGCTTGCGGCAAGAAACGAGCCACGTTAATGGAATTCGCACTGGTGAGTTTCATGTGTTTATTGAGTTCCTCGTCCATGAACGCGTTCTTCACCAAAGCCTGACAGTCATCGAAGACGCCGTCAATCTCTATGGCTGTGATGTTCTTTCCGAGCGTAGTAAACTGGCTTTCTTGAATCTTGCTCACCTTGCCTTTAGGATAGAGTACATACACGTGGATACCCTCTACTCCGAGGAAACCGTTGGCTACTGCAGAACCTGTGTCGCCCGATGTGGCAACGAGAACATTCACGGTCTTGCTATTGTCGGCCGTTTCACGTGATGCGATGTATTGGAGCATTCGTGCCATGAAACGCGCACCCACGTCCTTGAATGCGAGCGTAGGGCCGTGGAAGAGTTCGAGCGAATAAATATTGTCGCTGACTTTTACGACAGGGCAGTCGAACGCGAGTGTGTCGTAGACAATCTTTTTCAGTGCCTCTGCCTCCACGTCCTCGCCGAAGAAAGCGTCTGCTACGCGATAGGCAATTTCTTGGAAACTGAGTTTTTCGATGTTGTCGAAGAATTCCTTCGGTAACTTGTTTATCCGTTCAGGCATATAAAGGCCTCGGTCTTCCGCCAATCCTTTCACCACCGCTTTGCTTAGGTTGGCGATGGGGGCCTGCTTGTTGGTGCTGTAATATTTCATTATTCTATGTTTATTTTTTAAGAGCCAGTAGTCTGGAGTTCAGAATAGTCTGACATTTGGCATTAAAATGGTTGGAGTAAAGTTATGGGTCAAAACTTCATAAATTCCCCCATAAACTGATTTAGTCTTAAAAGCCCGTAACAGCCACTGATACAGCTTATTTCATCATAAACTTGAACGTCGTCGGGAGTAATGCCACGATGCCAAATGAGGAACGGAACGGGTTCGCTCACGTGGGTGCGTATTTCCACCGGTGTGGGGTGGTCGGGTAAGATGGCGATGCACACGGGTTCGTCCCATCGGCTCACCTCCTCGTATATCGGTTTGATGATGCGCTTGTCGAGATATTCTATCGATTTTAATTTCAGTTCCATATCGCCATCGTGGCCAGCCTCGTCGCTCGCCTCCACATGGAGGAACACGAAGTCGTCCTTGTGCAGAGCTTCTATTGCCGCCTGCGCCTTGCCCTCATAGTTGGTGTTGGCAAGTCCCGTGGCTCCCTCCACCTTTATTATTTCGAGTCCGGCATAATGGCCTATGCCCCGGATGAGGTCTACGGCTGAAATCACAGAGCCTCGCTTCACTTGTGGAAACATCTGTCCGATGGTTTGCATCTTCGGACGATAGCCTCCGCTCCATGGCCATATTGAGTTTGCCTTCACGTCGCGTCCCTCATTAAAAGGGTGCTTCGATAGCAGTTCTTGGGAGCGTAGGATAAGGTCGTTGATAAGGTCGGCGGTGGCTTGCGCACTCATGCGTCCTTGTTCGGCTTTGTCATCTGCATCTGGCACGTATCCCTCTTCGGGCTTCACGAGCAGTGGTCGCCATTCCTCATTCGGATGGTCGTGAGGTGGAGCGCACACAATGTGTTTGCTTGCGTTCTTGATTACAAGCAGATGGCGGTATTGTATGCCTGTGATAAAGCGCACACGGTCGTTGCCCAAGTGCTCGTCAAGATATTTTATGAGCATATCTCCCTGCTCGGTGGTCAAATGTCCGCCGTGATGGTTCTTAATCTTTCCGTCAGCAAGTGTAATGATATTGCATCGTATGGCGAGGTCGTTTTCCGACATTTCATAGCCTATCGACGCAGCTTCGAGAGGTCCGCGCCCCTCATAAACTTTGTCTAAATCATAACCTAATATAGCTGTATTAGCTACTTCCGAGCCAGGTGCGTAACCGTCGGGAACCGTTATAAGTCGTCCCGTGCGTCCTTGACGCGCGAGCATATCCATATACTCGGTGTCGGCGTATTGCAAGAGAGTTTTTCTTCCGAGACATTCCACGGCGTGGTCGGCCATGCCGTCGCCTAATATGATGATGTGCTTCATATCTTATTATATATTAGCGATAGACATGATATTGGCAAACACTCCGGCGGCAGTTACGCTTGCTCCAGCGCCATAGCCCTGTATCTGCATCGGATATTCCTTGTAGCGTTCAGTGGTGAGTAGCACGATGTTGTTTGAGCCTTCGAGATTGTAGAACGGATGCGTGCTGCCAACTTCTTGAAGCGATACGCTTGTACGTCCACCCTCCATCTTCGCTACGAAACGCCAACGCTTGTTCTCCTTTTCGAGTACGGCGCGACGCTTCTCAAAGTCAGCATCGAGCGCAGGTAGCTTCTCCCAAAAGTCGTCCACGCTTCCCTCGAAATACTCGTCGGGTACGAAGAGATGCTTCTCTACATCGTCCTGCTCAACCTTGTATCCTGCCTCGCGTGTGAGTATCACGAGCTTGCGTATCACATCCTTGCCGCTCAAGTCGATGCGCGGGTCGGGTTCTGAGTACCCCTGTTCCTTAGCACGCCGCACGGTCTCGGAGAACGGCACATCGGCGGCTATCTCATTGAATATGAAGTTGAGAGTACCACTCAGTACGGCTTCAATCTTGAGTATCCTGTCTCCAGAGTTGCGCAGGTCGTTTATCGTACCGATTATTGGTAGTCCGGCACCCACGTTTGTCTCGAAACGGAACTTCACGCCACGCGCCAAAGCTGTCCGTTTCAACTTCAGATAGCTCCCATAATCGCTCGATGCGGCTATCTTATTAGCGGCAATCACAGATATGTTATGCTCGAGGAATGTTTGATAAAGTTCGGCCACGTCCTTTGATGCGGTGCAATCCACAAAGACGCTGTTGAAGATGTTCATTCCGAGTACGCTCTCGCGCAATTTGTTGGGGTCGCTTGGCTCTGCCTCTTTAAGTAGTTCGCGATAGTCGGCGAGGTCAAGGCCATCGCGACTGAATATAGCGTTTCTTGAGCTTGCTATGCCTACAACGTTGAGCTTCAGTCGGCTGCGTTCTTTCAGTTCGTCATATTGCGAGCGGATTTGCTCTATCAACTTGCCGCCCACAGTCCCCACACCACATATAAATAGGTTGAGTACCTTGTATTCGGAAAGGAAGAACGAGTCATGGAGCACGTTCAACGATTTGCGTAAATGCTTTGAGTTTACTACGAAAGAGATGTTGGTCTCCGATGCACCCTGCGCGCAGGCAATTACGCTTATTCCGCTTCGCCCGAGCGTTCCGAAAAGTTTGCCGGCTATACCGGGGGTGTGCTTCATGTTTTCGCCTACGATAGCTATTGTGGCGAGGTCGCTCTCGGCGTGCATGGGGAACATTGCGCCCGTCTCGATTTCTTTTGCAAACTCGGCATTGAGTACGTTTACTGCCTCAGGTGCATCCTCATCGCGCACACCGATGGATGTCGAGTTCTCCGAAGATGCCTGACTTACCATGAATACGCTTATGCCCTCATCGGCAAGAGCCGTGAATATTCGTCGGTTCACACCGATGACGCCAACCATAGAAAGACCGGTAACGGTTATCAGAGTTGTGCCGTTGATGCTCGATATACCCTTGATGGGTTTGCGGTCGTTATCTATTTTGTTCTTTATAATTGTTCCCGGGGCTTCGGGGTTGAATGTGTTTTTTACTTTTATTGGTATGTTCTTCACGCATACAGGATAGATTGTAGGAGGATAGACCACCTTTGCGCCGAAGTTGCATAGCTCCATCGCCTCCACGTAACTAAGTTCGTTGATGGTGTATGCGGTCTTGATGATACGCGGGTCGGCTGTCATGAAGCCGTCCACGTCTGTCCAAATCTCCAAGACTTCAGCGTCGAGGGCAGCCGCAATGATGGCAGCCGTATAGTCGCTTCCCCCTCGCCCTATGTTAGTTGTTTCGTCGTTGTCCTTGTCCATAGATATGAATCCTGGCACGATGGTGATACGTGAAAGGTCGGCGAATGCGTCGCGCACGAGTTTGTTGGTAAGTTCGGAGTCGAGGACGTGCTTGTTGTTCTTCCTTTCCGTCTTTATGAACTCTCTCGAATCGAGCCATTTAGCGCCGCGTATGAGTGTAGCCACAATATTAGAACTCAATCGTTCGCCATAGCTTACGATTGCATCTTGTGTCTTCTCGCTAAGATCGTGGATGAGGTAGACTCCAAAATAAATCGAACGAAGTTGTTCAAGAAGCGCATCTACGGTGTTGAATAAGTCTTCGCGGGCTTTTGTATCGTCGATTATGGTATCTATCATCTTGTGATGGCGGTTCACCATCGAATCAAACTCTTCTTTCCATTGATCGTCGCCGATGCGTGCCAATCGGGAAGTCGCAAGCAACTTGTCTGTAATGCCTCCCAATGCGCTCACCACAACCACTACGGGCTGGTGCTTGGCTTCATTCTCTACTATCCTTTTCAGGCTCAAAATACTTTTCACGGAACCAACGGATGTTCCGCCAAATTTCAATACTTTCATTTCCTTATGAATATGTTGTTAATATTAATGTTGCCCCGAGACAAACGGGGAAAACATAAACTTGGGCGCAAAAATACAAAGAAATCTTTCAATAGCCAATAGTTTCTCGTACAAAATAAGTAATTTTGTAGCAAAATAATCTTATTATGACACGTTCGATAACATTTTTCCTTATTCTTGCCACATTGTTTTGTGTTAAAACCGATGCACAAAATGATGTGTGGCAACATGAATACGAGGGTGATATACCTATCTATATAGACTCCATTCAAACGTCTCTCACTTATCCTTATGCATATTTTAATTATAAAGAGAAAGCCCGTTGGCGAGCCGATGCGAGGAAGAAAGTCTTTGAATGTATGGGGGCTTTGCCACCGAGTCCTGATAGTTGGGATATGAAAGTGATAGCCGAAGAACGACGCGACGGTTATGTGGCGCGTAAGATTGAGTTTGCTTTGAGCCGATGGTATCGTGTGAAGGCTTATCTGCTTGTACCTTTCGGACAGGGAAAGCATCCGGCTGTTAATCTCCTTCACGACCATGGGGCGCATCTTTCCATCGGGAAAGAGAAGATGATAAGGCCGTTTGCTGTTGATTCAACCGTCTTGGCGGATGCCAATGCATGGGCAAAACAACTCTATGAGGGACAATACTTGGGCGATTATTTGGCTCGTAATGGCTATGTGGTGTTCTCCATAGATGCGCCGTTGTGGGGCGAACGCGGACGGAAAGAGGGCGTAGATCGTAAAAAATACGACATAATTGCCGGCAATATGATGATGGCCGGGCAAAATTTGTGTGCCTATATGCACCGCGATGATATTATGTCAACGGCATTCTTAGCTTCGCTCCCATTTGTCGACAAGGATAGAATTGGTGCGGCGGGGTGTTCAATGGGTGCTTATCGCACGTGGATGCTCTCGGCATTGAGCGATGACATAAAGGCGGGATGTGCCATCTGCTGGATGATAACAACAGAGGCGCAGCTCACAAAGAAATATGGAAGAAAGGAAAATGGTGGCTTTGCCAATACCATTCCTAATCTACGACGTTACATGGACTATCCCGACATAGCGTCGTTGGCTGCTCCCAAACCTATGCTTTTTGTATCGGGAAAGCGTGATAAGCTCTTCCCGATACAGGGAGTCGAGGATGCTTTCAATAAGATGCACGCCGTATGGGATGCGATGGGAGCGTCGGAGAAACTCGAAACTTTCATCCTCGACCAACCACATGAGTGCAATCTCAACAACCAAAAGATGATATTGGAGTTCTTTAACAGAAATTTAAGAAAAAGATGACATACGAATATCAGATAAGAGTGTTGCCGCAACAGACGGCAAATGAGGCCACCTTGCGAGAATTTATATCGCGCGACAAGGGATTGGATGCCCGCACTATAAATCATGTAAGGGTTTTGAAAAAGTCGATAGACGCACGACACCGTACAATATACGTGAATCTTAAAGTGAGAGTTTATGTAAATGAATTCCCGCAAGACGATGAATATGAGCGGGTGGAATACTGCGACGTGAGCGACAAACCTCGGGTAATTGTCGTTGGGGCTGGTCCCGGCGGCCTTTTTGCCGCACTTAGACTGATAGAGTTGGGACTTCGTCCTGTTGTGTTGGAGCGTGGCAAGAACGTGCGCGAGAGGAAGAAAGACCTTTCGATGATAACAAAAAAGCAAAGCGTGGATGTCGAGAGCAATTACTGTTTTGGTGAGGGTGGAGCAGGGGCTTACTCGGACGGCAAGCTCTATACGAGAAGTAAGAAGCGTGGTAACGTGAATAAGATTCTTGGCGTTTTCTGCCAGCATGGTGCGTCGACTTCTATTCTTGCAGATGCTCATCCTCATATCGGAACGGATAAACTTCCGCGCGTGATAGAGAATATGCGCAACACTATTATTAGTTGCGGAGGAGAGGTGTTCTTTCAGACGAAGATGACAAGACTTATCATTAATGACGATACCGTGATTGGAGTCGAGTCTTTGGATATGGTGACTGGTGAGGAGAAGACATTTCGCGGGCCAGTCATCCTTGCCACCGGACATTCGGCACGTGATGTGTATAGGCATCTTGCTACGGCAAATATTGAGATTGAACCAAAGGGAATTGCCATCGGTGTGCGTCTTGAACATCCTTCGGAGCTTATTGACCAGATACAATATCATAGCAAGAACGGGCGAGGAAAGTACCTTCCGGCAGCCGAATATTCATTCGTTACGCAGGTAGAAGGTCGCGGCGTATATTCGTTTTGTATGTGTCCGGGAGGTTTTGTAATACCTGCCGCTACGGGCAAGCAACAGATTGTGGTGAATGGTATGTCGCCAAGCAATCGTGGTACGCAATGGAGCAACAGTGGTATGGTGGTGGAGATACGCCCAGAGGATGTGAAAGAGGGTGAACTGCGTTTGAATGATGATAGAATGGAGGAAGATGATGTCCAAGGGGATGCTTTGTGCATGATGGCTTTGCAAGAAAAGCTCGAAAAAGACTGCTGGCAGCAGGGCAATATGCGCCAGACGGCTCCAGCACAACGTATGTCTGACTTTGTAAATGGCCGTTTATCATACGATTTACCCAAGAGCAGCTATGCGCCAGGTCTTATAAGCAGCCCTCTGCATTTTTGGCTTCCATCGTTTATATCAAAGCGATTACAAGAAGGTTTCAAGGCTTTCGGCAAGTCAAGTCATGGTTTCCTAACGAATGAGGCCACATTGATAGCCATAGAGACGCGTACTTCGTCACCAATACGTATCTTGCGTGATAATGAAACCCTTCAACATATTCGCATAAAGGGACTTTTTCCTTGTGGCGAGGGGGCTGGTTATGCCGGAGGCATCGTCTCGGCGGGTGTCGATGGCGAGCGTTGCGCCGAGATGTGTAAGTTATTTCTGGAAAGCGTTTCGTAAAGATTTTTAGAAGTCTATTACATTAAAGTTTTAATGATATAATTTGCCATCTCGTATATTAAAATATATAATGATAAATATATGAAAAAGAGGCATATCATCTGTCTGTTATGACAAAATGATATGCCCCTTTTTTAATTATGATATGCCCTCCTAATCGTTGAACATTAATTTAATGTATTAAGGGCGTTTTGTCATTAAATAAGTGCATTATGCCTTGCTTTTTAGTTCTGCGATGGTCTCTTTGAGCATGGCAATCTTCTCTTCAGAGTCGCTTTGTTTTTTTCTTTCGAGAGCTACCACGGCCTCAGGAGCGTTTGCTACGAACTTTTCATTAGAGAGCTTCTTCTTGATTCCCATGAGGAAACCTTCAAGATGCTTCAGTTGGGCTTCGGCTTTCTCAAGTTCTGCTGTTACATCAATGAGATTACCAAGAGGAATAGCGAACTCGTCAGTGCCAATCATGAATTGTGAAGCATCGGCAGACTTCTCGGAAACACTCTCAATAGATGCGAGATTAGCCATCTTCGTAATCACGGCATTAAACTCTGAATAGTGATTTTCACCTACAGCCTGCAAGTTGAGTGGCTCTTTCGGAGAGATGTTCTTCTGATTGCGTATCATGCGCACACCACTAACGATTTGTTTGACAAACTCGATATTCTCGATTAGCTTGCGCTCCGCATTTGTCGGAGAAGCTACTTCGAGTTTCTCGCGCATGATGGATTCGCCGTCTTGGCGTTTGTATATCGCTTGCCAAAGCTCTTCCGTGATGAATGGCATGAACGGATGAAGCATCTTGAGCAAGATGTCGAAGAAGCGGAGAGTAGCGTCATACGTTGTCTTGTCAATAGGAGAACCGTAAGCAGGCTTAACCATTTCGAGATACCAGCTCGAGAACTCATCCCAAAAGAGACGGTATGCAACCATAAGAGCTTCGGAAATACGATACTTGGAGAACAGGTCATTCAATTCTTCATTGGCGAGCTTGACCTTTGCTTCAAACCATTCTGTTGCAATTTTATTAGCTTCTGGCTGCTCTATGTCAGTTGTTTCCCAACCTTTGACAAGTCGGAAAGCGTTCCATATCTTATTATTGAAGTTACGTCCTTGCTCGCATAGACTTTCGTCGAAGAGTATATCGTTGCCTGCGGGAGCTGATAGCATCATTCCCATACGTACACCATCAGCGCCAAACTTATCGATAAGCATCAGAGGATCGGGTGAGTTGCCGAGGCTCTTTGACATCTTACGGCCTAATTTGTCGCGTACAATACCTGTGAAATAGACATTTTTGAATGGGAACTTGCCCATATATTCCTCACCAGCCATTATCATTCTTGCTACCCAAAAGAATATGATGTCAGGACCTGTTACGAGGTCTGAGGTGGGGTAGTAGTAGTTTATCTCCTCGTTGTCGGGATTGTTGATACCGTCAAACAATGAGATTGGCCACAACCAAGATGAGAACCATGTATCCAACGCATCCTCTTCTTGTTTCAGATCGGCAAGCGTAAGATTGTTGTTGCCACTTTTTCCCTTAGCTAATTGCAGAGCTTTTTCTGGAGTCTCGGCAACTACGAAGTTTTCAGTGCCATCAGTCGTTGCACCGGCGTTATCGTAGTAGTAAGCCGGAATGCGATGTCCCCACCACAGTTGGCGCGATATACACCAGTCTTGAATATTTTCAAGCCAATTCTTATATGTGGTCTTGTATTTTGTTGGATAGAAGTTCATATCTCCATCCATTACAGGAGGTAATGCTATGTCGGCAAAATGCTGCATCTTGAGGAACCATTGAAGTGAGAGGCGTGGCTCAATGGCAGTATCAGGATTGCGCTCCGAATAGCCAACCTTATTAATATAGTCCTCGATTCTCTCCATGAGACCAGCTTTTTGTAGGTCGTTGGCAATTTGCTTACGGCATTCAAAACGATCCATACCTATATACATTCCTGCTGCTTCTGAGATAGTTGCATCGGGATTGAAAATGTCTATTGTCTCAAGATTATGCTTCTTGCCAAGCATATTGTCGTTTGTATCGTGGGCCGGCGTAACCTTTAAGCATCCCGTACCAAACTCAATGTCTACATAGCGGTCTTCAATAACTGGGATAACACGTCCTACGAGTGGCACAACAACTTTCTTTCCTTTGAGCCATTGATTCTTTGGATCTTTAGGATTGATGCACATTGCGGTATCGCCCATGATTGTTTCCGGACGTGTTGTCGCTACTACGGCATAGTAGCCTTTGCTGTCTTTATGTATGACGTTGCCTTCCGCAGCGTTTTCTATGTCGTTACAGTCACATTCTTCGGCCACGTAATATTTAAGATGGTAGAGTTTGGACTGTTCTTCTCGATAAACTACTTCCTCATTACTTAATGCCGTGAGAGCCTTAGGATCCCAATTCACCATACGCAAGCCACGGTATATAAGGCCTTTGTTATATAAATCAACGAACACTTTGATGACGCTTTCCGAGCGTTTCTCGTCCATAGTGAATGCTGTGCGGTCCCAATCGCAACTTGCACCGAGACGGCGTAACTGTTTCAGAATTATTCCACCATGCTCATGTGTCCATTCCCATGCGTGTTTCAAGAACTCTTCACGTGTTAGGTCGTGTTTCTTTATTCCTTTTTCAGCAAGTCTTTTCACCACTTTTGCCTCGGTTGCAATCGAGGCGTGGTCTGTTCCTGGAACCCAACAAGCATTTTTGCCTTCCATACGTGCACGTCTTACGAGAATATCTTGTATGGTATTGTTGAGCATATGACCCATGTGTAGCACTCCTGTTACGTTTGGCGGCGGTATGACTATCGTGTATGGCTCGCGCTCATCAGGTTTACTACTAAACAATTTATGGTCAATCCAATATTGATACCATTTCGACTCCACTTCTTTTGGGTCATATTTGCTTGCTAATTCCATTTCTATTTATTTCTTTTAATTCCTAATAAAAACACTGCAAAATTACAAAAAAACTATCAACTCTCGTCTTATATAACTTAACTTTTATTATCTTTGCCAATAAATTAAGACAAATATGCACACAAAAGAGGAAAAAATGAAGGCTTTCGGACGTTTGCTCGACGTGTTAGACACGTTGCGGGTGGAATGCCCGTGGGATAAAAAGCAAACGAATGAGAGCCTTAGACCTAATACAATAGAAGAAACTTTTGAGTTGTGTGATGCACTTCTCAAGGATGACGAGTTGAATATATGCAAGGAGTTGGGTGATGTATTACTTCATATCTGCTTCTATGCGAAGATTGGAGAGGAAAAAAAACAGTTTGATATAGCTGATGTTTGTGAGAAACTCACAGATAAACTGATATTTAGACATCCGCACGTATATCATTCTTCACAGGTTGGTGCTGTTGAACCCAAGCCTTTGCCTTATGGTTCTGATGAAAAGACAGACGAGGAAGTTTCTACGGCTGCACAAGTAATAGAGAAGTGGGAACAGATAAAACTGAAAGAGAAAGATGGAAACAAAAGAGTGTTGGGCGGGGTTCCTAATACTTTGCCTTCGTTGATAAAAGCATATAGAATACAAGATAAAGCCCGTAATGTTGGATTTGATTGGGAGGATAAAGGAGATGTATGGGCTAAGGTGCGAGAGGAACTTGGCGAACTTGAGACTGAACTTCGTAAAGGTGATAAGGATAAATCGACTAAAGAATTGGGCGACTTCCTTTTTAGCGTGATAAATGCAGCACGTCTTTATAAACTTAATCCTGACAATGCATTAGAGTTTACGAATAAAAAGTTCATTAGTCGTTTCAATTACATAGAAGACCATTCTATTAAATGTGGTAAGCCACTTACCGACATGACTTTAGAGGAAATGGATTATCTATGGAATGAGGCAAAAGCGCAAGAACAACAATAATGTTGTTGCGCAACACTGTTTATGAATATAAATATCTTATTGAATAACTAATAAACAAAAGAATTATGCGTAGAATTAGAGTTATTGCAATCTTTGTACTCTTGATGTATGTTTTGGCGGGTTGCAATGAAAAGAAGGCCAAAACTACTGAAATAAGAGGAATTGGGGAGGCGGATTCTATTGCTGTTGAGGACTCTACAATATATGGAAAGTGTGGTGAAGGTACAGCCATGCACACTTTGGAGCTTGTTGGTGATGATGGAAGCGTACATTACTATATGATTAATCTTGACGATTCTTTGTCTGGAGTGTTTGGTGGTTTGCTTGCGGGCGATCGTTTGGCTGTGATTTCACACGTGGAATATGGAGACACTTTTGCTAAAAAGGTCATAAATCTTACCTCTTTGGAAGGCAAATGGGCAAGTATCGACCGCAATTTTGAAATCAAAGAGGGTGGAGTCGTAAAATCTAATATGGATGCTGAAAGTGCTCCCTGGACGAGTTGGCGCATACAAAATGGTATGTTGCTGTTGAATAAGGATATTTTCGACATTATAGAGCTTGGTGCCGACTCAATGTATCTTGAAAATGAAGACGGAGTGTACGGTTTCAAGCGTTTACATTAATATATAAGAGAAAGATTTTGAAGTCGTTTAAGGTACATATCTTAGGATGTGGCAGTGCGCTACCTACGCTACAACATTATGCTTCTTCGCAAATCGTGGAGTTTCGGGACAAGTGCTTCATGATTGATTGTGGCGAAGGAACGCAGATGCAGGTGCGCCATACACACATTCATTTTTCTAAGATACAGGCGGTATTCATATCTCATATACATGGAGATCATTGTTTCGGACTTATTGGGATGATTTCAACATTCGGAATGCTTGGGCGTACTGCGCCGCTTCACATATATGCTCCGGCTGAATTGGAAAGTATTTTGAATGCGCAAGTTGAATTGTTCTGCACAGGATTGGAGTATAATATCGTGTTTCATGCGGTGGATACGACCGAAAGAGTTGTTGTATACGAAGACCGTAGCCTTATTGTTGAGACGATTCCTTTGGAACATCGGGTGCCATGTTGCGGCTTTATTTTTAGAGAGAAACCGGCATTACCGCATATCAGACGCGACATGATAGATTTCTATAATATTCCAATAAGTCAGATAAACAATATAAAGGCAGGAGCAGGATGGACTACTCCGGATGGCAATTTCGTGCCGCATGAGCGTCTTACCGTTCCAGCAGATGCTCCCCGAAGCTATGCTTATTGTTCGGATACGCACTATCTTCCTCATTTGCATGAATTGATAAAGGGGGTTAGTACGCTTTATCATGAGAGCACATACGCAGAGGATAATATTGAAAAGGCTCGTATTTATCATCATAGTACGGCTGCTCAGGCTGCTATGGTAGCTCGCGATGCCAATGTCGGGAAACTGCTTCTTGGGCATTATTCTTCTCGTTATCGTGATGAGAGTGTACTTCTTGATGAGGCTAAAGCTATATTTCCCAATAGCTATCTTACTAATGAGAAACTTGTTTTCGATGTCTGAACAATTCTTTATACATTATCGTTTGTATGTTTTTGTATAATATTGGAAATAAGGTATTTATGCTAAATATATAAAATGGCCACTTTACTATTTGGAAAGTACGTATTTTTTTATAAGTGATTGAGAATGAGATAAGTTTTTATCTCATAAAAAGAAGAGGT
>ERZ779852.552-NODE-552-length-40038-cov-5.938474_pt1 | contig 40038 bp, 32 predicted proteins | sample MGYA00511559_ERZ779852 | MGnify/ENA primary metagenome ERZ779852 (study PRJEB29588, sample SAMEA2157977) | human gut metagenome | biome: human gut; feature: human-associated habitat; material: faeces | place: Denmark | collected 2008/2010 ...
TGGAGACAACGGCTCTGTCGATTAAACATATCGCGCAGATGTACTGCGTCAACGGTAAGTATTTCGCTGACTTATATCGCAATAAGCTGAGCGGCTACGCCCAGTGGTGCGAGAGTGAACTCGGTTGTGGATTTTATTTCAACGCCGCCAATATCGGTCCGTACATGAGCTTGGACGAGACATGTCTTAGCAACGGCGAGGTATGGACATTCCTCACCAACAAGGACGGTCACGGCGGCAGGGGCACCCTTGCCGCTGCAATACCGGGCACGAAAAGCGACGAGATCATCTCCACACTCATCGGAGCGATGGGCAAATCCATGAGACGGAAGGTAAAGGAGGTGACTTGTGATTTGTCGCCGTCAATGATGCTAATAGCTGCGGAGGTTTTCTACAACGCCCATGTTGTAAACGATCGTTTCCATGTGCAGCAGGTTTACAACGAGGCTGTCGATGAAATCCGTGTCGACATCCGCCGTCAGCTCATAGCGGAGGACAATGCCCGCGACAAATCCGAGCCTCCGGTGACATACTCAAACGGTGAGACTATGCGCCAGATACTTGCGCGCAGCAAGCACACGCTTATGATGTCACAAAACAAATGGACTGACATACAGCGTCATCGGGCAAACATACTGTTCAAGCACTATCCGATACTGAAAGACGCCTATCGACTTGCTATGGAACTACGCCGCATATTCAATATGCAAATCTCTCCGACAAAAGCCATGGGGAAGATGAACAAGTGGTATGAAAAGGTGATGGCTCTGGGCAATAATAACTTTCGTTCTGTAATCAAGACATTCAAAAATCACGCCCCGACGATTCTCAATTACTTCCGACGGCGCTCCACAAACGCTTCTGCCGAAGCTTTCAACTCCAAGGTCAAGATATTCCGTTCACAGATGCGTGGTGTCCGGGATCGTGACTTCTTCATCTTCCGCCTCGTAAAACTATATGCCTAATTTTTTAACACTTTAATCTCCCGGTTTTAACAAATGCACCGAAAATTCAGCTTGACCCGTAATCACCAAATTTTCAGGCGACAAAATGCACTACACCCGTCACTTTTTTCATCACATCTCTACCTGCAATCACCTCACTGCAGTCCCTTCCCTCCTCACCCAGAACGGATGCACAGAGGATGGCCTGTGCGAGCCACTTCCCAAGCGACAAGCCCGGCAGAGAGCCTCATCAGCACCTGCCTGACATCGGATAGCCCGGGAAACAGCCTCCACGAGTGGTGCCAGCCGCCCCCACCACCAGATGGGAAGGTAGAAAATCGTCAGCCTCAAATATTGCGCCCATACAGTTGGCGGTATTAACATTTCAACCGAGTATTTACATTGGTCCATTGTCCCATACAGGTTGGAAAATGCGTGGATGATGCCGCCACGGAGTATGGTCGCGTCATCCACTGTGTGGCGTCATCCGGTATTATGGGGGAAGGGGGTGGATTAATTCTTCTTGGCGGGGTCGCAGGTGAGGCCTACGCCGAGCTTTTTGAAGATTTTGCGGTCGATTTCGCCGAGCATCACGGTGGAATGTACCTCACAGCCTGCGAGTTCGGGTAGTTTCTCAAGGGCACGGGCGCAGTCGGAGTCGTGTGCACTGAGCAGCGAGAGGGCCACGAGCACCTCGTCGGTGTGGAGGCGGGGATTGTGGCTGCGCAGATAGGCCGTTTTGGTGTGCTGTATCGGCTCTATCATGTGCTGCGGGATCAGTTTCACGCTATGGTCTATGCCGGCTAAGTGCTTGGTGGCATTGAGGATAAGTGCCGCGCTCGGGCCAAGGAGGTCGGAAGATTCGGCTGTGATGATGGTGCCGTCGGCCAGCTCGATAGCCGAGCAGTGGTGGCCGCTCTTAGCGGCACGCTCTTTTGCTGCAGCGATAACGGGACGATACTTGGCCGGATCGATTTTCGCTTGATTTAGCAGCAGAGCTATCTTGCTGACTTCCTGATCATTGCCCGCACCCTCGGCGAGATGGTTGAGGGCCGTGTAGTAGCGGCGGATGATCTCGTTGCAGGAAGCGTGGCGGCACACCTCATCGTCTTTGATGCAGAAACCCACCATGTTGACGCCCATATCGGTGGGCGATTTGTAGGGATTTTCGCCGTAAATACCCTCAAACAGAGCGTTTAACACGGGGAAGATCTCTATGTCGCGGTTGTAGTTGATAGCGGTCTTGCCGTAAGCCTCGAGGTGGAAGGGGTCGATCATGTTCACATCGTTGAGATCGGCCGTAGCAGCCTCATAGGCAATGTTTACGGGGTGTTTGAGCGGGAGGCTCCACACCGGGAAGGTCTCGAATTTGGCATAGCCGGCGCGGATGCCGCGCTTGTGCTCGTTGTAGAGCTGTGAGAGGCACACCGCCATCTTGCCGCTGCCAGGGCCGGGAGCGGTAACGATCACTAACGGCCTGGTAGTCACCACATAATCGTTGCGGCCGAATCCCTCTTCCGAGTCGATCAGAGCCACATTGTGGGGATATCCGTCAATGGTGTAATGATAGTAAGTGGTGATACCAAGGCGCTCCAGACGTTTGCGGAAGAGGTCGGCGCTGCTCTGCCCGTTGTAGTGGGTGATGACCACTGAGCTGACAAGAAAACCGCGCTCCTGAAAGGCGCTGCGGAGGCGCAGCACATCCTCATCGTAGGTGATTCCCAGATCGTTGCGCACTTTGTTTTTTTCGATGTCGCGGGCCGAAATTACGATGACAATTTCGGCGTGATCGGCCAACTGACTGAGCATGCGTAGTTTACTGTCGGGCTGAAATCCCGGCAGCACGCGGCTGGCATGATGATCATCGAAAAGTTTGCCCCCCAGTTCAAGGTATAACTTGTTGCCGAACTGAGCGATACGCTCTTTGATGTGTTCGGACTGAATCTTGAGATATTTCTCGTTGTCGAAACCGTATTTCATAACGGGATACAAAGGTAAGATTTTTTTCGTGGTTTCGCACTAAAAATCGGCAACCTTTTTCACGATTTTTCACTATTGACGGGGAGAGTTAGTTCTTAGAGCTCAGAGCATAGAGCTTAGTGGGCCATTCGGGATGGTAGTCGGAGGCGCTCCGGGAGGGGGTCAAAGGGTCTCCGGGAGGGGGTCAAAGGGTCTCCGAGCAGGGGGTGAAGGGGCTCCGGGGAGGGGGTCAGATGGTCTCCGGGAGGAGCACCGAGGGTCTCGGAGCGGGGTCGCGGTAGCGAGCGAGAAGGGTGGCGAGTGAGACCGGGGAGAAGTCGGGTTGCCAGCCGGCGAGACAGGCGATGCGGCCGAGGATCTCTTCGGGTGAGAGCCGGCGACGGAGCTGCTCCATGCTCATGGAGGCATCGCGTTTGGAGAGGCGTTGGCCGGCGGCATTGCAGACCAAAGGGAGATGGGCGAACTGAGGCACCGGCAAGCCGAGCAGTCGCATGAGGTAGATCTGCTGGTGCGCGGACACAAGGAGATCGTTGCCGCGCATCACCTCGGTGATGCCCATCAGGGCATCGTCGACCACCACGGCGAGCTGATAGGCCCAGGCGCCGTCGGCACGGCGCACGATGAAGTCGCCACAGTCGGTGGCGAGGTTGGACACCTGCGGCCCGTAGACGCGGTCGGTGAAAGTCACCCGGCAGTCGGGCACATAGAGCCGGGAAGCAGCAGAGCAGTTATTAGATTGTAGGTTGGAGATAGTAGATTGTAGATTGGAGATGGTAGATGGTGGAGCGGAGATGGTAGATGGAGGGACGGAGAGGGTTGATGGGGTGGGGAGGTGGGAGAGGAAAGTGGAGAGGGTGGGGAAGGTGCCGAGGGTGGAGAGGGAGGCAAGGTGGGCGGGGCGGCAGGTGCCACGGTAGACCACACGGCCGTCGGACTGGTGGGGGGCCTGTGTGGCGAGGATGTCGGAGCGGCGGCATCGGCAGGGGTAGACGAGGCCGGTGTCGGCGAGGCGCTGCATGTAGTGGGCGTAGATGTCGGAGCGGAGGCTCTGACGGTAGGGGCCGCAGGGACCGAGGTCGTCGAGGCCGCCTTCATCCCAGTCGAGCCCGAGCCAGCGGAGGTCGTCCTCGATGAGACGGGCATACTCGAGGCGGGAGCGCTGGGGGTCGAGATCCTCGATGCGGAGCACCCAGCGGCCGCCGCGACTTTTTACCGATAGCCACGAGAGGACCGCTGTGAAAATGTTGCCGAGGTGCATACGCCCGGTGGGTGAAGGGGCAAAGCGTCCACGCAACTCAGTGGAAGGAGGAACGACATGCTCACGAAGCCCGGTAGGTGAAGGGGCGAAGCGCCCACGCAACTCAGCGGAAGGAGGAACGACAGGCTCACGCAAGTCGGTGGGTGAAGGGGCGAAGCGTCCACGCAGATCAGTGGCGGTGGATGATGATGGAGAAAGGGCGGACATAGCGTGGAGGGGGGATCAGGCGTGGCGGGCGGATCAGGCTTGGCGTGTGGCGCGGTTGGTCATGTAATCGCCAAACCAAAGGCCGCCGATGATGAGGGCCGCGCCGAAGCATCCCACGATGGTGATAGGATCGTCGGGGAAGAGTATGGCGGCGATGATCATGGTGCAGATAGGCTGCACGTAGAGATAATTGTTGGTGACGATGGCGCCGAGCACACGCATCACGGCTGCCCACAGCAGGTAAGCGAGCATGGAGCACACCAGGCCGAGGAAGAGCAGGTTGCCGAGCACTTCGGGCTTGAGAAGAGTGGAGAGCGGCGTGATCGGTTCGGGTGCGAGTATCCAGAACGGGATAGCAGTCAGCAGGCCGTAGAAGAAGGTTTTGCGAGTAACAAACTGCGCGGAGTAGGTGACATTGAGTTTGCGGAGCACCACTGAATAGATAGCCCAGGAGAAAGCGGCACCGAGCGCCAGCATATCGCCGATGGTGGTGCTGAGTTCGGAGCCCGACGGCTCCGCGAGGCTCGAGAAACCATCCTTGAATACGATGCACCCCACGCCCAGAAAGGCGATGACCGAACTGATGTAGGTCCACTTGCCGGGGCGCTCCGACTTGTAGAGGGCACCGATAAGGAGCGTGGTGAGCAGCGGTGAGAGGGTGGTGATCATCGACACATCCGACACGCGGGTGTAGTTGACGGCATTGTTTTCGGCGATGAAGTAGATAGAGCCGCCGCAGAGGCCGCAGACGGCGAAGAGCAGCTCGTCGCGCCAGTTGTTGGCAAACAGTTTTTTGTGGCAAGCAAAGAGCACGAGCACGTAGGCCATGGCAATACGGTAGATGTAGATCTCCACCGGGCCGAGCGAGTGGTTGACCAACACCTTAGTACTGACGAACGACGCTCCCCACATAGCGACGACCAAGAGCGCCCCTATGTGGCAAATAAATTTAGCCTTGTTAGAATTAGTTTTCCACGTAGCCATATTGCCCTTACACTTATGATTGCGATATAAGGAATATCCTTATTCAATCCAACACAAATCAGCCTTTTATCAAGCAATTTGTTAAAAACGGCTTACAAAAACTCTGCAAACCCAATGCGAATTTACAGAATATTTTTTAAATATCAGCAACCTCGGCAAGATTTTTTTGCGCGGCAAAAGAGGGAAAAGCCGGGGAGAGGCAGACGCACGACAGACCGGGAAGGGGCAAACGCATGACAAGCCGGGAAGGAGCAGACGCGCGACAAGCCGGTATGATCAAAGCTAAAGCTTTGATAACTAAAAAATTTTACTTCTAAAAAGAAAAACGGATGGAATCAGTCGAAGACGCTTTCCGGCAAAGGGGGAAGGACGGGATCAGTCGAAGACACCTTCGAGCGACTCCTCCACCTCGGGGGTTTCTTCCACGGCGTCGTAAAACTCTTTGTCGCAGACGCCCGAGAAATCGACCTCAAACTGTGTGTTCTGCGAATACGGCAACGAGGGATCTGCGTAAACCTTGCTCATGTACAGACCGTAAATAGGGAGCGCCATTGCCGCGCCCTGTCCATTGGCCATGTTGTTGAAGTGGATGTAGCGCTCTTCGCCGCCAACCCATACGCCCGACACAAGTTCGGGTGTGAAGCCCATGAACCAGCCGTCGGCGTTGTAGTTGGTTGTACCGGTCTTGCCGCCCATCTGTGCTGTGATGTTGTAAGGAGCACGGCGCACACGGTTACCGGTGCCGCTGTCCACCACATTGAGCAGCATCGAGAGGATCTTGGCATAAGCCTTTTCAGAGATTACCTCGGTGTGCTTGGTGTTGAACTCAGAGATCACATTGCCGTTGGCATCGCATATCGAAGTCACATACACAGGATCGGCACGCATGCCATTGTTGGCGTAGGCAGTGTAGGCTCCAACCATCTCGCGAATCGACACCTCGCACGACCCCAGACAGATACTCATCACGGGGTCGAGATGATTGGTGATACCAAAGTTGTGCATATTGCGCACGAGTGTCGTAGGCGACAGCTGAGCCATCAGTCGAGCCGAAATCCAGTTGTTGGAGTTGGTCAGCGCCCAGCGAAGGTCCACCATCTCGCCCACGCGGGCCGAGCCGGAGTTGCGCGGCGCCCACACGTTGCCGGCTTCGTCGCGGAATACCGGCTGAGTGTTTGAGAGCATATCGCAAGGAGTGAAATCCTCCTCCATGGCGTAGGTGTAGAGGAACGGTTTGATGGTCGATCCTATCTGACGGCGACCTGTGGCAGCCATGTCATACTGGAAGAAGGTGAAATTGGGTCCACCCACATAGGCTTTCACATGACCGGTGCGAGGATCCATGCTCATGAATCCCGTGCGGAGGAAATGCTTCTGATACAGCAGCGAGTCGCGGGGCGTCATCACCGTGTCCACCACTCCGGCATAGGAAAACACATTCATCTCCCTCGGAGTGTTGAAAGCCTTGCGAATCTCCTCGTCGGAAGCGCCTGCAGAGTGCATCACGCGGTAGCGGTCGGTCTGCTTGATGGCGTGATCAATGAGGCTCGACACCTTCACCTTGCCCAGCTCCTCGGCGTTGGAGGTGTAAGGAGCATTTTTCGACGCGCGTTTTTCACGGAAAAATGCATTCTGAAGGCGGCTCATATGCTGCTGCACAGCCTCCTCAGCGTAGCGCTGCATACGCGAGTCGATGGCGGTGTGAATCTTCAGACCGTCGGTATAGAGGTCGTATTTAGAGCCGTCGGGCTTCGGATTTTTCTCAATCCATCCGAAGAGCGGATTCTCCTCCCAGGCAATGGAGTCGTCGACATATTTCTGTTTCTCCCAACCGCGATAGTCCGATTTCACCGGTTTCTTTGCGGTGAGAATACGGCGCAACTCCTCGCGGAAATAGGGGGCGAGCCCCTCTTTGTGGTCCACACGGTTGAATTTCAGTACCAGCGGCAGCTGCTTCAGCGAGTCGACCTGCTCGCGGGTGAGCATCCCGTTTTTCTCCATCTGCTCGAACACCACATTGCGGCGCTGACGGGTGCGCTCGTTGTGTCGCACGGGATTGTAATACGACGGATTCTTCACCATACCCACCAGCGTGGCGGCCTCCTCTATCGACAGCTCTTTGGGAGTCTTCCCAAAGTAGACATATGCGGCCGACTTGATGCCGACGGCATTGTAAAGGAAGTCAAACTGGTTGAGATACATCTTGATAATCTCATCCTTCGAGTAGTAGCGCTCGAGCTTCACGGCAATCATCCATTCGATAGGTTTCTGCAGGGCGCGGCTGAAGATATTGTTGGTGGTAGGACTGTAAAGCTGCTTGGCGAGCTGCTGAGTGATTGTCGAACCGCCGCCGGCATTTTTCTGCCGCATGATCAGAGTCTTCACGAGCACACGCATGAAGGCACGCATATCTATGCCCGAGTGATCCTCGAAGCGCGAGTCCTCGGTGGCGATCAGCGCGTCGATCACATTTTGCGATATCTCCGAGTAGTCGGCATAGACGCGGTTGCCTGAGTTGCGGTAGTAGCGCCCCATCTCCACACCGTCGGCGGTGTAGAGCACCGTGGCAAATTTGTCGTTAGGATTTTTCAGCTCCTCCACAGGAGGCATATATCCTATCCAGCCGTTGTAAATCAGCAAGAAAAACAGTATGATGGCCACAAATCCCACTACGAGAATCCGCCACATCCAGCTGATGATTTTGCGGTTGCGTTCTTTCCTGATATCTGTATCGGAGTTGTATGATGTCATAATCTCTATTTGCAAGTTGCTTTTTCAAGCAGCAAAGTTAGCAATTTATCCCCAATAGAGCCGCATAAGCTACGGCTCTTTTAAAATTTTAGATTAATTTTGCAGAAACATTTTGCCAATACCGTATGTCACACCATCATAATCCGCTCCCCGACACTCCCCTATCCGAGTTTTCGCAGATGCAACTGCTCAAACGCCGCTTTTTTGCCATGCGCAATGGTGCTCTGGCAGCTCAGATCCGCGCCGCCGGTCTCGATTACCGCATCAATTTCGGTCTGAATCTGCCGCAAATCAAGGAGATAGCCGGCGATATCCTCGCCGAGGGGATGCCGTCGGCCCAACTGATGGATTTTGCACAGCAGCTTTGGGACAATGAGGCCACACGCGAGAGCCGCCTGATAGCCCCGATGATCTATCCGGCCGACATAATGCCGCGACAGTTGGCTCTCACATGGCTGCAGCAGGCGCAAAACACCGAAATCGCCGATCATCTCTGCCATTCGCTCATCCGCCGGCTCCCCTTCGCCGCAGAGTTGGCCGAGGAGCTCTACCATTCGCCCGATGCCACCGATCAGCACCGCTACACGGCCCTGCGCCTTTGGCTCAACCTCCTGATCCTCTCGGCATTGCCTCACGAGGGCATAGCGAAAGTGCGCGAAGCGGGTGAGCAGTCGTTGCAGACACCGCTCACCCGCTCCGTGGCCCGTCAGCTCCTCGATGAGCTATCGTTTCTCGAAAATTAATCTATCCAAGCCTTGGTACCGTCCTATCCCAGCCTCGTAAAGGAGTAGCCGAAACGCTCCCTCGCAGCCTTTTCCAGCTCCTCGCGGTCGGCGGGATTGGCGATGGAGATCATCAGCCTGGCCCTCTCGGCAAGCGATTTGCCAAGAAGGTTCACGGCGCCGTGCTCCGTTACGATATAGTTGGTCTGAAATCTGGTGGTCACCACTCCGGCTCCCGGTGTCAGCACCGGTTTGATTTTCCCCAATCCCTTGCTTGTGGTGGAGGTCATGGCCATCACCGACAGCCCCCCCTCGCTGCGCGAAGCGCCATAGACAAAGTCGTGCTGACCTCCCACACCCGAGAAGATTCGCGTACCTATCGAGTCGGCGCAAATCTGCCCCGTGAGGTCGATCTCCAGACACGAATTGATGGCGCAAACACGCGGATTCTGCGCTATGATAAACGGATCGTTGGTATACGCCACATCCTTGAATATCATATCCTTATTGTAGTCCATAAGGTCGTAGAGCCGCCGCGATCCCAGTGCCAGACATGCCACCGATTTGCCGGGATGCACCTTTTTGAGCGAATTGTCGATTACCCCGCTCTCTATCAGCGGCAGTACACCGTCGGTCATCGCCTCGGTGTGCAGTCCTAAGTGTTTGTGACCGCGCAACGCGCGTATCACCGCATTGGGTATTCCACCCACACCTATCTGCAGCGTGCCACCGTCGGGGATCAGCGCCGCCACAGCCTCGCCGATAGCGGTTTCAGCCGCTCCCGGCTCGGGCGTCGGCACCTCCACAAGGGGATCATCCACCTCCACGGCGGCGTCGATACGGCTCATATGTATCACAGGGTCACCGTAGCTGAAGGGCATATGCGGATTAATCTGCGCTATCACAATTTTGGCGCACTCGGTAGCCGACACGGCAAGATCGGCACTGACTCCATAGCTCACATAGCCGTCTTTATCCGGCATCGAACAGTTGAGGAGCACCACATCCACCGGCCATATGCCGCTGCGGAAGAGTTGGGGCACCTCCCCGAGAAATCTCGGCGTAGTGGTGCCGTATCCCTCGGCAATCCACCGCCTCACATTGCCCGACACGAAGCAGGTATCCACCAAAAACGAGTCCTTATACTCCTCGCGGCAGTAGGGCGCTTCGCGATCCGAGACAGAGAAGCCGCTGTGGAGCACCACTCCGCGTAATTCGCAGCCTCTGCGGGCCATAGCGGCTACAAGGGTCTCAGGGATCGACGTAGATCCCTGGATATACACGTGGTCACCGCTCTTTATCAGTTTTACAGCCTCGTCGGCTGTCATGTAGTGGCTCATTGTCGTTACTGTTTTACAGGATGATCGGCATGAAATGCCCGCAGCCTCTCGCCGAGTTTATCTACCAATTCTTGCGTAGAAAGCATGCTCACACACACGCGCACACCCTCCTGGTGGCTGCCGGTAGAGGGGAGCGAGATGGTCGAGACACCGTAGCGCAGCAATCCCTTCTGCAGCTCGGCTCCGGTCATGCCGGGATAACCCACCGTGAAGAAAAATCCATCGGAAATCGGCTCGTTGCCGTCTTTTTCGTAGACAAGGTGGAATCCATTGTCCAAAAACGCCTTTTTAGCCAGTTTTCCACGTCTTCCATACTCGGCAGTCTCCTTCACAAAGTCGAGTTTACCCTCCACGGCAGCTTCGAGCATGGCAGCAAAAGCATGCTGGGCCGAATGGGATGTGCCCGAAGAGGCGCAATAAAGCACCCCGAACACATACGCATCGCCGAAAGTGGGCATTTCGTAGAAATTCTCCAGGAACGGATACACCCTGTCGGCCACCGCCTCGCTCATGCACACCATGGCAATGCGCTGACCGGCATAACTGAAGATCTTCGACGCCGACACAAGCATAATGCATTGGTCGGTCCATTTCCTCACCGTCGGGACGAACGGCGCCTGATAAGGCACCCCGTAACGCTGGCGGAAGTCCATCCCCATATAAGCGTGGTCCTCCACTATCAGCACATCATATTTCTCGGCCATGCGGGCAATGGCGGCATACTCCGTATCTGTCAGATTGGTCCAGGCGGGGTTGTTGGGATTGTTGTAGAGTATCGCCGAGATATTTCCCTTACTGAGTTTCTCCTCAAGTCGTCCTTCAAGCTTCTCCCCCCGGGCTTCGTACATGTCGATCGACTCCTGTTTCAGCCCGAGCAGTTTCACCTGATTGTGCTGCGCAGGGAAGCCCGGATCAAGGAAAAGAATGGTATCTTTGCCGGGTATCCTCTGCCCTAAGAGCAAAAAGAGGGTAAATGTGGCCTGCATCGACCCCACGGTGGGTATGATGCACCGTGGAGGCACATCCACATCCATGAATGCTTTCAGAAATTTGCTACCCGCCTCTTTCAACTTGGGTATTCCCGAGATATTGGGATACTGGTTGGCAATGCCGCTGCGCAAAGCCGCGCATTCGGCCTCGATTCCCGTCTCCGAGGCCGGCAGCCCGGGATTGCCCATCTCCAGGTGCACGAATCTGTCGCCCAGATGCCGCTCGAGCCTGACGGCAAGAGCCAAAATCTGCCTGATGGTGGCGGAAGCGATGTTCGGTATATTCATCGCCCGCATTTCGCTGTCAAGTTGCTGAACTGATACCGGTTTCACTTTTATATCGTTTTAGAAATTAGGTATTAGGAATTAGGTGTTAAGGGATTAGGAATTGCGCATTAAGATTTACGAATTACGAATTGCGCATTGCTTCCTCTCTCCCCTTGCGGAAGGCGCGGAGATTAGATTCCACCACCTTCTCCCCTTTCGGGCCGAACACGGTCTTGATCCCTTTGGCTATCTTCTCCTCGGGAAGATCTATGAAGCGCGACGCAGCGCCTAAAAGCACCATATTTGATGCCCTCGCAGTGGCCACCTCGGCGGCTGCGGCATCCATGTCGAATACCACAGTGTTTTTCCTGCGCCTGAGCTCACCCTCCACCTTCTCCATCTCGGGATAATTGGGAATATTGAGCACCGGCACACTGTTGGTCACTATCCACCCCTCGGGCTTCAGCCATTTGGCATAACGCAGCGCCTCCATCGGTTCGAGCGACACTATCAGGTCAGCTTTCCCCTGAGGTATCAGGTCAGAAGCTATGGCATGGGAGCTGAGGCGCAGTCCCGACATCACGTCGCCCCCGCGCTGGCTCATGCCGTGCACTTCGGCTTGTTTGAGATAGAGATTGTCGGCCAGTGCGGCAGCTCCGAGGATAGTGGCGATGGAGAGGATGCCCTGGCCACCCACTCCGGCAAGTATTATATCGGTCTTCATTTCTGTGGAGTTTTGAGGTTCGACTTTGCATGGCGACGTGCGGTCTGTATGCACTCGCGCCGCGACACTATCACCGAGAGCCCTTCGTAGCGCATCTCGTTGCCGAAGAGCTTTTTCATCTCGTCAAAGTTTTTCGGCAGTGAGTCGATGGTGTGCAGATGGTCAGAATCCACTCCCAGCCCGAGGCATATTTCTTCCAGTTTTCCGGTGCCCTGCGAGGGCTGTCCTCCGGTCATGCCGGTGGTGAGATTGTCGGAGATGATCACAGTCATCGGAGTGTTCTCATTGATGGCATCAAGGAGGCCCGTCATGCCGCTGTGGGTGAATGTAGAGTCGCCAATTACGGCCACCGAGGGGCGCAAGCCGGCATCGGCTGCGCCTTTGGCCATGGTGATCGATGCACCCATATCCACCGTAGTGTCGAGCGCATTGAAGGGCGAGAGCCATCCGAGGGTGTAGCAGCCGATATCGCCGAACACTTTCGCCTTCCCTCCGAATTCCTCCAGAGCGGCATTGAGGGCGGCGAACACATCTCTGTGGCCGCATCCCTGGCACAAGGCCGGCGGACGACCCACCACAATGTTTTCTGTAGCTATTTCATCGGGGGTGTCCACCTTTTGCGGTGCCAACTCCGGCACGAGCATCCCTATCCCGCGCCCTACGGCGTCGGGGGTCAGTTCGCCGGTGAGCGGCAGCGTGCCGTCGAGTTTTCCTCTCACCTTCAGTCCGCGGTCGAGCAGTCCGCGAAGCTGACGCTCTATCACGGGTTGCCCCTCCTCTACCACCAGTATCTCGTCGCAGAGGTCGGCAAGTTGTGCCACCTGTGTAGCAGGGAGCGGATACTGCGAGATCTTCAGTATGGCGAAGGGGCATCCGTCCTCAAAACATTCCGTCACATAGTTGTAAGCTATTCCAGAGGCCAGGATTCCTATCCTGCGATCGGTGCCGGGGAGCAGACGGTTGAACGGCGAGCGCTCGGCGGCCTGTTCCATTACTTTCCTATCCTCGAGGAGCTGCGGGTATCTCACTTTAGAGTTGCCGGGCATCAGCACCCACTGGCGCGGATTGTCGGGGAAGTGCATCTCATTCTCGCGGACAGCGCTCTCCGCGGTTTCCACCACCGAGCGCGAATGTGACAGACGGGTCACCATCCTCACCATCACCGGTATCCTCAGCGATTCGGACAGCGAGAACCCGTAGGACGCCATATCGTAGGCTTCCTGCTGGTTGCTCGGCTCGAGCACGGGCATGATGGCAAAATCGGCGTAAAAGCGGGAGTCCTGCTCATTTTGCGACGAGTGCATGCCGGGATCATCGGCCGAGATCACCAGCATGCCGCCGTTGGCGCCGGTCATGGCCGAATTGACAAACGGATCGGCGGCCACGTTAAGCCCCACATGCTTCATCGACACCATACTGCGCTTGCCGCAGAACGACATCCCCAAAGCCTCCTCCAGGGCTGTCTTCTCATTCGATGACCAGTGGCTGTGGATGCCGCGCTGCTGCGCCGTCGCATCCTGTTGCACAAACTCAAGTATCTCCGTCGATGGGGTACCCGGATAGGCGTAAGCCCCCGACAGGCCTGCATTGATGGCACCGAGTGCCAGCGCCTCGTCGCCGAGTAATAGTCTTTTACTGCTCATGGTAAGGTTTAAGATTGGGACATGGCTTCAGGGCGCTCAGAGCGCCTTTTTGCCTTTCGCAAATATAATAAATCTTAATCTCGATTCCCATTTTTTCGCTATGTTATGCAACATAGCTCACCGTCATATATTTCCCACCTTCAGGGATACAGCAATCCCGCCCTCCGCCGTGAAGCGGAAAGCGGGATCGGTATTTATATCTCAGGAATCCCATATCGGAGGGAATCTCCTGAATGTCAAAGCGCTGCGTCGATGGCTGCGGTAAATTCCGACTCGGGGATCAGGCCTACAGTCGAGGTGTATGTGCCGTCGGGGTTGAGATACACCACCATAGGGATGCTCTGCACATTATACTGTGCTGCGAGGTCGTTGTGGTCGTCGACATCCACGCTGTAGAACACTGCGCGGTCGGCGTACTCCTCAGCCACTTTGTCGAATGTAGGAGCGAACTGGCGGCAGGGACCGCACCAGGTGGCGTTGAAGTCGATCACCACCAGCTTCTCAGCCTCCTTGGCGATGGTAGCGCCTTTGGCCAGCTTGATCACTGCAGGAGCCTTTTCCTCGGCTGCTACTTCGGTAGCGGGCTGCTGCTCCTCAGCGGGAGCTGCCTCTTTTTTCTGACCGCAGCTCACCAGGCAAAGCGCGCACACAGCGGCTGCGAAGATCTTTTTCATCATCATGATTGCAGATTAGTTAAGGGCTGCCTTCAGGGCTGCGTTGGTCTTGTGCACTGCCTCAGCGCTCTTGTGGAAGAGAGCTTTCTCCTCGTCGTTGAGGTCAAACTCCACGATCTTCTCGATGCCGTTGCGGCCGATGATAGCGGGCACGCCGATGCAAAGGTCGCTCTCGCCGTATTCGCCGTCGAGCAGAGCCGAGCAGCTGATCAGTTTCTTCTCGTTGTGGAGCACTGCGGCTACCATCTGGGCCGAAGCTGCACCGGGAGCATACCATGCCGAGGTGCCCAGCAGTTTGGTGAGCGTAGCGCCGCCTACCATGGTGTCGGCAGCCACTTTGGCAAGCTGCTCAGCGGGGATGTAGTTGGAAGCGGGCACTCCGCGGTATGCTGCGAAGCGGGTGAGAGGAATCATGGTGGTGTCGCCGTGGCCGCCGATCACGATACCCTCCACTTCGGTGGGATTGGCACCGAGGGCGATGCTCAGGAAATATTTGAAGCGTGCGCTGTCAAGGGCGCCGCCCATACCGATGATGCGGTTTTTGGGCAGACCGGAGATCTTGTGGATCAGATAGGTCATGGTGTCCATGGGGTTGGCCACGCAGATGATCACGGCGTTGGGCGAGTGCTTCAGCACGCTCTCTGTCACCGACTTAACGATGCCGGCGTTCACGCCGATGAGTTCCTCACGGGTCATGCCGGGCTTGCGGGGCACACCGGAGGTGATAACCACTACATCCGAGTTGGCGGTCATGGCGTAGTCGTTGGTCACGCCGGTCAGGCGGGTCTGCAGGCCAAGGATGTTGGCTGTCTGCATGATGTCCATGGCTTTGCCTTCCGACACACCTTCTTTGATGTCGATCAGCACTACTTCGTCGGCTATCTGAGTGGTAACCAACACATTTGCACAGGTGGCGCCTACATTGCCGGCGCCTACTACAGTTACTTTTGACATTGCTACGTATATTTTTTTAATGGTTTATATTCTCTTTTTCCTATCTGCCGCTCCCCTTTCCCACGAGATCACTCTGCGGCATTGCAAATATACGGAATTATTTCCTTATTCAATAACTTTAACAGATTTTAAGCAGAAATTTACCGTAAAAACTTGTCGGCGGTAAAATATAGACCGAACGAGATGCCGCCGTTCCAGTTGCCCGACGGCTCAGAGAGGTAGTTGCCGTAGAGTGTCACCGAGGCGAAGGGGAGATTGTAGACCACATCGAGCTGAGCGATAAACTCCGGATCCGAGAACCATCGGCCGTAACGTGCCCGAGGGCTATCGTCCTGAGGCAGGATCTTGCGGAACGGCATGAAAGCCGCTGCTGTGAGTCGCACCTGAGCGCGCTGGAAAGGGATCCAAATCGGCGCCACACCGACAGCCACGAACGAGTTGGCATGAAATGCTTTGTTGAATACGTCGTCGAGGGCCGGCGTGGGGGTATACGACGGCGCGTTGACCACTGAGGCATAATATGTATTGAGCAGATGGCGGTTCGACACCAGGGCATCCCACACCATCCCCATCGAGAAGTGCTTGCCGATAGGGAAATAGCTCTCCCCACGGGCCTCGGCCTGAAACCAATGCTGATTCTCCTTATACTTCATCGGCTTACCGTCGGGGGCGCCCTGCATGTGGTGATACATGCCGAGAGTCTGCATGGCGGTGACATGCACCTTGGTGCCGCTGCTCGGGTAGCTGTTGTTGTCGAGAGTGTTGTACTCGTAGCTTGCCAGAAGCTGCCCGAGGTTCATCTTGGTCTCTTCGCGGCTGGTCTGCGTAAAGTCGAAGTGCTCGTTGGAGTAAAATTTGGTTCTTTGCTGTCCTCCCCCTACACCTATCATCGCTTTGCCGCGACGCCCGGCTGCCCAGGCATAGTCGAGGCGTCCGAAGGCTTCGTATTCGCTGATAAACGAAGGGGTGTTGTCCTCGTAAAACAGTTTGTCGTTCTCATAATATTTCTGACGCGAGTACACCGCCTGAAGCTCGAGAGCCGACGGCAGGTTGTTGCTCAGATACAATTTCCAGTCAAACTGTGCCGCCATATAGCTCTGCCCTATCCAGCCCATCAGCCGAGTGTTCCACGACGAAAACGACATGCTCGAGTAGTCGGCCGACACGAATATCATCGAGTTGACCGACGAGGTGAGATATCCTCCCGCGCCGAGGGTGAAATTGTCTTTCAGGCTGGCATCGAGGTCGAGGGTGAAGAGGCCTGTGGTTTCATTGTAGACGGCTCGTGGCATAAGATTTTTGATCTTACCCGGACTTAACGCCCTGTAATAAGCGAGGCGAGCATGGTCAATGCCGAAGGTGTCGGTACGGGAGCTTTTGAAGAGATGCTCGAGGTATTCGTTCTGGTTCTCGCTTCCGCCGGTGGCCACCACTTTGTTGAAGCGCACGTATGGAGACTTCGACTTGAAGACATCTCTCTTCACGCGGCGGGTTTCGCCGGGGATTCGTGCCGTCACTCTCCCCTCTATCGAGTCCATCATCTCCATGGCGCGCTCATATCCCTTGGCATAGATCTGACGGGCCTTGCCGAAATCGAGCAGCGAATACTGGCTCACATCCACATGTATCCTTATCCCTTCATCGGCAGGGAGCTCATAGCTGTTGTTCTGGATGATCATATTCTCAAGCTGAGCCACGATGCCGGTCTGAGGCTCGGGGTCCTCGGAGTGCACGTCGACACCAATCATGATCGACGGCGCGAAATCCTCGCGCATCACATCCACCGGGAAGTTGTCGTAGATGCCTCCGTCGTACACGTCCACGCCGTTCATCTTTATCGGAGCGAACACAGCCGGAAAACTCATCGACGCTCTGATGGCATCAGACAGCTCCCCTCCGCGGCACACTATCTTATGTTTGTGCACCACATCGGAGGTGACGCAGCGGAAGGGCACGAAGAGGTTGTCGAAGTTGCCTCCGCACTGCGCCGTATATGCCGCAAAGAGGTCCATGAAGGCAAAGTTCATCGGCAGTGGCGATATCAGGCTCGACGGCATCAGATTGGATGTCGCGGTGGTGTCGCTGCGGTTCAGATTGATATTCACATGCCCGAAGGCGGGGGTCTGCGGCGACCGCAGGAAGTAATATGTGAGGTTGGGATCTATCTGGCCGGTGCTCCACATCGAAAAGCCCGGCGACAGTATCAGATCGAGCATCTCCTCGGGCGTATAGCCTGCGGCATAGAGTCCGCCCACTATCGCGCCCATCGAGGTTCCGGCCACATAATCTATAGGTATGTTATGCTCCTCGAGCGCCTTGATCACGCCTATATGCGCTATACCTTTGGCTCCGCCGCCGCTGAGCACAAGGCCCACCGACTGACCCGACTTCACGCCACTTTCGGCTCCCACGCCGGCATCGTTGCTCACCTCGGCAGCGGTTGCCGCAGCTGCAACGAATGTCGCCACAGCCATCAGGGTACTTTTTATATAGCTTTTCACTTTCATCCTCTCAGTCTCATATTAAATAAGTCATCCCACCATTCACAAGTCAAGTGACATACACCTCACTTAAAACCTTAACGCCCTCCCCCCTTCGCCTGTTCACCTCCTCCCTCCCGAATATTTTTACATTGCAAAAATAGCAATTCCAAATTTTTATACATACCTTTGTGAAGACAACTTTCACAAATTTTCTTATTTAATGGACAACTATTCTTCTATGCCTCCCTACGGCATGCCTCCCGTGCCCCCGATGACCTTCGGCGAGGCCATCCAGCGGTGTTTTAATAAATATGCCACTTTCAATGGCCGCGCCGGACGTGCAGAGTATTGGTGGTGGTATCTCTTCACATTTCTTGTAAGCGCTGTGTTCAGTGCCGTCTCGGCCATCTTCGGCGATTCTATTCTCGGATCTCTATTCCTCTGGATGGGATATGCCGCCAATATAGCGCTCCTCATCCCCACACTGGCAGTCTCCTGGCGCCGCATGCACGATATCGGCAAGGGCGGAGGCTGGTTCTTCATCAACCTTATCCCCCTCGTAGGTCAGATACTCTGGATCATCTGGGCTATCAAACCCGGCGAACCGTTCACCAACCGCTTCGGCGACCCCGCATAATCACCCCTCATTATATACCGACGAGGCTGCACCAAAACCGGCACAGCCTCGTCGTCGTTTACTCAGGGATTATCTTACGGCTATCACCTCTATCTCTACCAGCACTCCCTTGGGAAGCTCTCTCACGGCCACGGCCGAGCGAGCGGGGAAGGGGGCGGTGAATACCGATGCATATACCTCGTTCATCGGCACAAAGTTGGCCATATCCGACAGGAATACGGTGGTTTTCACCACATTGTCTACTGTCAACCCGGCCTCGGCAAGGATTGCCTTCACATTGGCCAGCGACTGGGCCGACTGTGCCTTGATACCCTCGGGTATCTCGCCGGTAGCGGGATTGACAGGTATCTGACCCGACACGAATACCATCGAGCCGGTGTCAATTGCCTGGCTGTAAGGGCCTATCGCCCCGGGAGCCTTGGCGGTTGCAATCTGAGTCTTCATTTTCTTGATATATTTTAGGTTAAACGTCCTTCCGTTTCTTTTTCCCCTTCTGCACCACCGGAGCCACCTCAATCTCTGTCAGCGGGTAGGCTTTGGCAAGACTGAGGCAGTCGCTGCGCAGCTTGCTCACGGCGTCGCTCAGCATACTGAACCGGTTGTCGAAATCGGGAATGAAGTTCGACGACCCTTGCGCTCCGATCCGCTCCATCACCTCACCTATAGTGATTTTAGAGGGGTCGATACTCGGCGCTATCGCATACTCGTCCTCTGATTTTCCCACCACCACTTTCTGTATCAGGCCGGCATCCTCGAGCTTATGCGCCACCTCGTTGACCAGGGTGATCGGCAGGCCATACTCCACCGCCATCTGATGGGGCGTCAGCGGCGGGTTCTCCGACTGAAAGCGCTCCACGGCGATGGTCATCACCGCCAGGGTCAGCTTCCACTTATAATTCTCCGAGATTTTACCGACCTCGTTGCTGAAACTGAACTCAAATATATTTTGCGACGAGAAGCAGAGCACACCGCCCGAGAGGGTTATCACCCACACAAGCTGCAGCCAAATCAGCAGCAATGGCAGGAAAGCAAACGAGCCGTAGATGGCGTTGTAGCGCGTCACATACATTTGCCCCGACACAAAGAGCCACTGCAGTATCGCATAAGCCGTGCCGGCCATCATGCCGGCGATGAAGGCGTTTTTAAATTTCACTTTAGTGTTGGGTATCAGCATGTAGCTCCCGGCGAAAAACAGCCAGAGGAGCACCAGCGAGCCTAAGTCGAGCAGCAACTTGATTACCGGCGACAGGAAGCCGAAGGGCAGCAGATTCTCAAGCGTGGTGCTCATAAACACCGTGATGCCGCTGCTGCAGATCATCAGCACAGGGAGCACCAGCAAGATGGCGGTGTAGTCGGTGAGTTTTCGCCACCAGCTCCTCCCCTGCTTTACACCCCAGATGCTGTTGAAACTCGTTTCCACGTTGCTTATCAGCGAGATAAGGGTCCACAACAGGAATAGCAGGCCCACGCCTACAAATACGCCCTCGCTCGACTGTGCCAGATAGGAGTCAACAAAACTGAACGCTTTCTCCAGGGCCTCGTGCTGGCCGGGAAAGCTTTCAAACAGCTGTGTTTCAAGGAGATTTTGAAATCCGAAACCTCGGCCTATCGCAAAGAGCAGCGCCAGCACCGGCACTATGGCCAGGATGGTCTGATATGTCAGATATCCGGCCCGCATCTGCAGGTCGGAGTTCAAAAACGACCTCACCGAGAGGCTCACGGTCTTCACAAAGTCGACCTTGGCCGACTTGCGGGTCTCATTCCACACGCCGTCCACCAGATAGTCGTACCAGCGCATACCTTTCTGTATGAGCCGTGCCAACAGGCCGGGACGCCCCGAGCCGTCGGCCTGCGTCGCAGTTTTTGCCTTGGTGCTTTCCCCTTTTTCTTTCATAGGCCTTTCGATTTCTTAGCAAATGTAAGCATTTTTTCCTTCATCTCGCCTGATATTTCTAACGCACAGCCCCTTCTCATCGTTCATTAACTTATTTTAACTCAACCCGCCCACATGCCGCAGAAATATGTTTTATAACATGCTTTAAACCGATTTAACCCCCTTCGCGGGCCGTCACATTTGGCTATCAGCGAATTAATGCGTACCTTTGCCTGTGAAAAACTCACATCTACCGGAGTGCAGAGGCACTCCTTCGCCGAAAATCGGCAAGGGATCCGGCCATCGGATGGTCCTTCGCCCCGCTTTTCCGGGGCTCGCGGACCTGAATGTGGCAAAGAATTGCGACTCGCACGTTGGGAATGAAGATAACGCGCAGTCAGCACACATACAAGGGGCTAAGAGTCACTCTCGTGGTTCTCTCCACACCGTCTTTCCCCCTTGCGGTTCCCTCATCTGTGAACTTCAAAGCAATGTAATGAAGAATCTGAAAATCATTTTTGCGGCGTTGGCCCTGCTCATGATTGCCACTTCTGCGTTTACCGACAAAAATATGGAAGCGGCTATCGGACAAAAGGCTCCCGCACTGGTGCTTGCCAACGATTCTACATCCGTGGCTCTTGACCACTTCAAAGGCCAATGGGTGATCCTCTCTTTCTGGTCTGCTTCCGATGCTCATTCGCGTATCGCAAGCCGATCGCTCCTCTCGATGGCAAACGACACCACACACACCAAAGGCGACGCTGATGTCACCTTCATTTCGGTAAATCTCGACCGCAGCGAGCAACTCATGCACGAGATTATGAAGATCGACGGTATGGACACTGACTCCTCTGCCACTTTCCATCTCAACCCCGCCGACGACAATACCGAACAGATCTGCCGCTCATGGGCCATGACCAAAGGTCTGCGCACCTTCGTCATCAACCCTAAGGGCGAAATCGAAGCAGTCGACCCCACCGAGGGCTCTCTACGCGCCCTCCTTGCTGCCGTCTGACCCTCCCCCCCGCGAGGATTCGCAATTGTCCTTTCCTCGCAACTTTTTCGGAGCGTCTGCTGCCTTTTGCAGCTCTCTTTTTAATATACCGGGCGATGTGTCTGTGTGACACACCGCCCGTTTTCTATATTGCCGCTTTCGCAGCTATGTTTCCGGCTGCTTACTTGAGCTCGAAGACAATCACCTTCTTATACTCCTCTCCGGGGTTGAGCCGCTGCGAGGGGAGCTTGTCGTTGTTGGGAGCGTCGGGAGCGCCCTGACACTCAATGGCCACTGCGTCGTAGTCGCTATAGGTGTAGCCGCCCTTCCCTTCTGGGCATCCGGCCAGCCAGTTGCCGGTGTAAACCTGCGCTGCGGGCTGATTGGAGTAAACTGTCAGCTTATGTCCGCCCTTGCGGGGAGAGCTGAGGGTTGCCACCTCCTTCACTGTGCCGTCGTAGCCGTCGACCATGTAGCAATGATCATAGCCCTTGCCTATCTTCAGCGCCTCGAAGTCGTCTTTGATGTGTGCTCCGATAGCGGTCTCCTTGGTGAAATCCATCGGCGTGCCGGCCACGGGTGCGGGAGCACCCAGAGGTATCTGGGTCTCGTCGGTGGGCAGATAAGTGGAGCAGTTCATCTTCAGCAGGTGGTTGAGCACTGTGCCGCTCGAGTGTCCGTCGAGGTTGAAGTAGGTGTGGTTGGTGAGGTTGATGTATGTCGGGGCATCGGTCTTGGCGCTGTATTCGATCTTCAGGGCGTTGTCGTTGCTCCAGGTGTAGGTCACTGTGGCATCTACGGCGCCGGGATAGTTGCAGTCGCCGTCGGGGCTGTGCAGGCTGAAACGCACGGAGTTGTCGCTGATCTCTTCGGCTTTCCACAGGCGGTTCTGATACCCTTCGGGACCTCCGTGCAGGTGGTTGGGACCGTTGTTGATCGGCAGACTGTACTCCTTTCCGTCAACCTCGATATGCCCTTTGGCAATGCGGTTGGCGTAGCGGCCGGGGGTCTTGCCGGCGCAGGGACCGTCGGCGAAGTATGCCTCGGGGTCGTCATAACCGAGCACCACGTCGGTCTTGCTCCCGTCGGCTTCGGGCAACTTTATAGCAACTATACCGGCACCAAGGTTCGACAGCACCACTTCGGTCCCTTTGTCGTTGGTGATGGTATACTGTACGATTTCCCCTTTCGGAGATGCGAATGTCTTTTTCTGAAGTTTCATGTTATTAGTTTTTGATAATTTGTGATTCTTTTTGGTTATGCCGGCGGCTCTGCGTCTGCAGCTCCGCATCCCCTCCCGGCGCTCCCCTTCTCTTCTGACAAAGTTAATACTTTTTTTTGGCTTCCCTCCACCCTAAAAAAACTTTTTTCTAACTTTGCACTTATGCAACCCGACGACAACAATCAGCTTCTTTTCGATAATCCGCCTCTGCGCCTGGTGGAGGTGCTTCTCCCGCTCCCTCTGCAGGCCACTTTCACCTACCGCATTCCTCCGGCCTTGGCCGACGCTACGGTGGATGTCGGTTACCGTGTCATCGTGCCTTTCGGACGCAAGAAATTCTACACCGGCATCGTGGTCGGCATACCGTCGCATGCCCCCGAGGGGATGGAACTGAAAGATGTCGCCATGGTGCTCGACGACCACTCGGCGGTGCGCCATCCGCAACTCAAACTGTGGCAATGGATTGCCGACTACTACCTCTGCGCCCCGGGCGATGTGCTCAAAGCGGCCCTCCCGGCGGGCATGAAGATCGAGAGCGAAACGTTTGTCGAAATCAACCCCGACATACCGCCGGCCGACCGTCAGCCGCTATCCGATATGGAGGCCGAGATCGTGCAGCTCCTCGACCACAAGGAGAAGGGCCTCAGCGTCAGCGCCATCTCCTCGACTTTAGACGGGCGCCGCGGAGTGGCTTCGGCTGTCAACCGCCTCATCGACCGCGGCATCCTCATCATTTCCGAAAAGCTGGTGGAGCGTTATCGGGTCAAGCAAGAGACTTTCGTGGCTTTCTCTTTCCCGCCCGACCGGGCCGACGAGGCTTTTCAGGCCGTCAAGGGCGCTCCCAAGCAGGAGCAACTCCTTCTGGCCATGCTCCAGCTCACAGGCTACACCCGCGGAGGGGCCGCGGAGATCAGCCGTGAGGCGCTCCTCGAGAAGTCGGCGGTAACTCCGGCTGTCCTTCAGGCTGTTGTCAAAAAGGGGGTTCTCTCGCTGGTCAAAAAAGAGGTCAACCGGTTCAGTTACAACGGCACTCCTTCCGGAAAGCTGCCGGCTCTCACTCCCGCTCAGGACAAGGCGCTCGACGAGATCCACCGTTCATGGCTGTCGCACAGCGTTTCGCTCCTGCATGGCGTCACCTCAAGCGGCAAAACCGAGATCTACATGCACCTGATCGACTTTGTGTTGCATCAGGGGCGTCAGGCACTCATGCTTGTGCCGGAGATAGCACTTACCACTCAGCTCACCCGTCGCCTCCAGAAGGTGTTCGGCGACAAGGTGGTCATCTACCACTCGCGCTTCACCGACAACGAGCGTGTCGACATCTGGCGGCGCCTCCTCCATGACCCGTCGCCGGTGGTGGTCATCGGCGCCCGCTCGGCGGTCTTTCTACCCTTCGCCAATCTCGGACTGGTCATCGTCGACGAGGAGCACGATCAGAGCTACAAGCAGTTTGACCCCGCTCCGCGCTACAACGGCCGCGATGTGGCCATCATGCTGGCCTCGATGCACGGCGCCAAGACGCTCCTTGGATCGGCCACACCGGCCATCGACACCTATTACAAGGCTCAGCAGGGCAAATTCGGCCTCGTCAGCCTCTCGGAGCGCTACGGGGCGGTCACTCTACCCGAGATCCGCATCATCGACATGAAGCAGGCGTATCGCGCCAAGACTGTCACCGGTGCTTTTGCCGCCGAGACCCACCGCCTCGCCATCGAGACCATCTCGCGGGGTGCTCAGGTCATCATGTTTCAGAATCGCCGCGGCTACGCCCCCATCACCCGCTGCAAACAGTGTGCCTGGGTGCCGAGATGCGAGCAGTGCGATGTGGCGCTCACCTATCACAGCCACCTCCGCCAGCTGCAATGCCACTACTGCGGCGCCGTGTATCCGCTACCTACGGTTTGCCCGCAGTGCCACGAACCGTCGATCGAGACCATCGGCTACGGCACAGAGCGCATCGAGGAGGAGGTGGAGCAGCAATTCCACGGCCACAAGATGCTGCGCATGGATCTCGACACCACGCGCAACAAAAATGCCTATTCCCGCATCATTGATGATTTCTCCGACCGCAAGGCGTCCATTCTCGTTGGCACTCAGATGGTTACCAAGGGACTCGACTTCGGAGGAGTGGAGATGGTGGCGGTGCTCAATGCCGATTCTATCATCAATTATCCCGATTTCCGCAGTTGCGAACGAGCTTTCTGCATGCTCGAGCAGGTGGCCGGCCGTGCCGGCCGACGCGAAGGCAATCCGGGCATAGTGGTGGTGCAGACCTACAACCCCGCCCATCCGGTGCTTGGCTACGTTGCCCGACACGACTACGATGCATTCTTCAAAAGCGAACTTGAGGAGCGCCGGCGCTTCACCTATCCCCCGTTCTCGCGCATTATCTATCTGTATATCAAGCATCGCGACTCAGCGTCGCTCCGATATGTGGCCGATGCCCTGGCTCAGCGGCTCCGCCAGCTATTAGGCAATCGCGTCTACGGTCCCGAGGAACCGGCAGTAAGCCGTGTGCAAGGCCTTTACATCCGCAAGATCATGCTCAAAGTGGAGACCAACGCCTCCATGGCCAAGGTAAAGGAGCTCCTCCGTCAGACCTACATCGAGATGCACTCCCTCCCCCAGATGAAAGGCGCCATACTTTACTACGACGTCGACCCGATTTGATTAGTTCTTAGTTCTAAGAGCTTAGTGCTCAGTCTTTTTATTCATTCTTAGCTCTAAGCACTTTACACGATTCCTGCCACAAAAACCATGGCGATGCACACCGGTGCCACCCACCGCAGCAGGAGGATGATCACATTCACTGTAAGGTTCATTGCTTTTCCTGGATGTTTTACCCCCTGAAGCAGCTCCCTGCGCACCAGGCTCCGCTTGAGCACCCATCCCACAAACACGCTAATCAGCATACCGCCCAGCGGCAGCAGCACATTCGACGCCACGAAGTCAAACAGCTCGAAAATCGTCATCCCGAACAGTTTAGCTCCGCTGAGCACACCGAACGACAGTGAGCACAGCACTCCTAACACCACTGCCACCACCATATTGAGATTCACGGCGGCTTTGCGGCTCATCCCCTTCTCGCGGGTGAGCCACGCGATGGAAATCTCGCTCATCGACACCGTCGACGTCAGCGACGCCATCGCTAAAAGTATGAAAAACAGCACTCCCCATATCCTCCCGCCGGGCATGCTCCCGAAAATCGAAGGAAGCACCTCGAACACCAGCCTCGGACCTCCCACCGACTCCTGCCCGAAGGTGAACATCGCCGGAAATATCACCATACCGGCCATCACGGCCACCAGCAGGTCGAGTCCCGCAGTCATCGAGGCTGTCCTCACCAGCGGCACACTCTTGGGGAAGTAGCTCGAATACGTTATCAGGCACCCGATGCCGAGACTAAGCGAGAAAAATGCCTGTCCCATGGCGCTCAGCACTACCTGCGGCGTCACTTTTGAAAAATCGGGCTTGAAAAGGAAGCTGAGTCCATCGGCAGCCCCGGGCATCAGCATGGAATTGATGCAAAATGCAGCCAAAATCACAAACAGCAGCGGCATCAGCACGTTAGCCATCCGCTCTATCCCCTTCTCCACTCCGCGCCTGAGCACGAAATAGTTTATCGCAAGAAATATCAGCGTCCAACCCACTGCACGCCAGGGATTGGCCGACATCTCCCCGAAGCGATCATGCAGATCGGCCGCACTGTTGCCGTAAAAACCCTCCATAGCCGCCATTACCGAGTATTCCAGAGTCCAGCCGGCCACCACCGAGTAAAATCCGAGAATCAGCACCGACGCCACGAGGCCGCTCACGCCCACTATCCCCCACCAGCGGCCGCGGCGCTCGCCCACCAACTGCCTGAACGCTGCAGTAGCGGCCGATCCGGTGTGGCGACCGATCACAAACTCCGCACACACCACCGGCACTCCGATGGCAAGCACCATCAGGATATTGAGCAGCAGAAAAGCTCCGCCACCTCCGGCACCGGCCTCAAACGGGAATCGCCAGATGTTGCCCAGCCCCACGGCGCTCCCCACGGTCACAGCCACTACACCCATGCGGGTCACAAACTTGCCGCCACCGCCTTTCTTGTCGCCTGCGCCCCCTTGCGGGCTTCCGGTGCAGCCCCCCATATTTGTGTGTTCGGTTTTATTCATCGCCTGTTGTTTTTTACCTTTTTTGTTCCAAATACAAATGTGTACCTGTAAAATTATGTTTGCGTATAAAGAGATAACGCACTTTTCCTCTCCTTATTTCCTCATCACAGCATAAATATGCTCTGCGAATTTTTAAAAATGTTTATCTTTGTGCCGTCATGAACAATCCTTCCCCCACCATATCCGTCACATCCGCACCCATCCGCACTGCCCCCTCCTCCATAGCGGGTCATCATCTCGCTACGCTGCTGCGCCGCCGGCCTCTGCTCTGGTTTCTCCCGCCGCTGTCACTTCTTGCCGTGGCGGCGATCACCGCCGACTGGCGCTGGCTCGTGGTGGCTCTCGCCTTCATCCTCATCATCCTACCCATGGCTTTCGCCGTCGCCTGGATTCTCTCCCTCCCCTCCGCGGCCTCTGCTCTCCGGCCTTACACGGTGACAATCCCCTCCGATGCCACGGACCATGTGGTCATCACTCCCCTTTCCTTCCCTTATGAGACCGACGCCGACTCCACTCCCCTCGTCGCGCCTCCCGCCCCATGGCTTCTCTCTCCATCCCTCGTCTCGCAAGCTTCGCTCAAGGGCAACCACACCCTCGTGCTGCATCTCCACTCCTCTCAACCGGCCAATCTGCTCCTCATCCCTCTCAAATCGCTACCTGACAGCGACTCGCGCCTGCGCCTCATCGCTCTATTCCTTCCCCACGCTTCAGAAATCATCTGACAGCCAAGAGTTTTCGTAATGGCGATAAGCCATTCGCACGTGGTAGGCGATGTTGCCGCGGAGCTCGGGAGGAGATACCACCTCTATGTGGCGGCCAAAGCCGAGGATGAGGCGCTCGAGTTCGTTGTTGAGCACCACTCGAAGCGACATCTTGATGCTGCCGTCGGCATAGCGCTCCTCCACTTTCTGCGACCTGTGGAAGGGCTTGGTCTCTATGTAGGGCGCCTGATCACTGTCGATGATCAGCACCACCCGCCTGGCTTTGTCGCGGATCTGCTTTGTCACTCCTATTGTATCGTCGTAAAAGTGGGCCGGATCGAAGTCGATGCACTGTTTGAAAGGATGCTCCTTGTCGAGCCTGACGGACTGCATGCGGTCGAGGGCGAAAATGTTGACCTGCGGAGTGCGGTTGCGGGCTTTTTCGCAGATAAGAAACCAGCGGTTGCGAAACTCCTTCAGCAGGTATGGATACACCACCAGCTCCTGAGGCTGGCGGGCGTGAAACGACTGATATTTTATCACCAGAGTCTGCTGCTTGCGCACGGCTTCGTAGATGATGCCGATAAACTGCTTACCCTTATAGCCGGGGACATGCTCCATATCCATGGCCGGAGCCGACGAGCCGGTCTGGCGCGAGATCTGCTCGTTGAGTTTGCTGATGGTATCGATCGACGAGACCAACTGAGGGAAGTCCTGAAGCTGACGAAGGATGTCGAGGGCCGAGTTGAGCGCATCGATACCATCGTCGTTGAGCGGCAGATGGGTGATGCTGTAGTCGGGATCGGCATACTCATAGTATTTGTGGTCGCGCACCACTATCGGGGCGTTGTAGCCCAGACGGTCGCTGCGCATCATCGCAAGGTCGTTCTGAAACGTGCGACGGCTCACGGGGTTGCTCCTCCCCTCATATTCGGCCAGCGCATCGGTGCAGGCGTCGATGAGGTCGTCGATGGTCCAGCGGCGATAATGGTTCTGTAGGCATTTGTCGATGGTGGAAATGCGGATGAGAGTGGCGCGATTGAGGGGCATAACGATGATTTTTTTGCAAAAATAATAATTTTTTCTGCTGATGCGCAAATCTATTGCGCACCGGCCTGCGAACTTTGCGCTCACTACCGGTAAAAATCCAATCATAGAGAAAAATTTGTAGAAAGCTGTATCGGCAAACGATACAGGTGAGGGATAATTTTGCAACGTAATAACAACTTGAGACTATGAGAAAGCCAAATCTTCCGAGCGTAGACCACAGTGAGTTGAGAACTAAAAAAGAGTCAGCTATGAGCACCCGCCCCAAAAGCATCCTCGAGGCATTCGAGTATATCGTAGAACTTGCAGAGGACTCCAATCTCGATGAGAACTTCTTCGAGAAGGCCTCGGTGCACATCAAATATGCCGCGCGCAAATTAAAACTGACGCCGATGCAGACGGTGCTGCTCGCGATGTTTGTCGACCGCAGCGAGGACAGCCGCATCATGATTTCAGATATAGCCAAATATGCCGGCTGCCGCACCACCAAGATTCTGAGGCTCTCCGACGAAATCGACGTGCTTGAAAAGAAGCATTATCTCCGCGCTGCCCGCAGCCGCAAATCGCTCAGCTATCGCGTGCCGGCAGGCGTGCTTAAATCGCTGCGCGGCAACCACCCATTTGTCTACCAGCCTGAACCCGTGCCTGATACACAGGCCTTTTTCGACCGTTTCGACCGTCTGATGGACGAGAAAGACGACGACGAGCAGACCCACGAATCAATCAAGGAGGAAACCAAGATGATGCTCGAGGAGATTCAGGATACGACATTCGCCAAAGAGCTGCGCCGCCAAGGCCTCTGCGACGAGGATATGCTGCTCTTCGTATTTATGGCGCACCTCTACGTGGAAAATGACGACGACAACATCGGATTTCACGACATCGACGACCTCTTCGATGATGACGAACTTCCCGGCTGGGTGAAATGCGAATTTCGCGGCCGCACGTCCGAACTCTTCGAGAAAGGCCTGATAGAAAATGTCAATGAAAACGGCATGGCCCGCAGCGATGCCTTCAAGCTCACCGAAAAGGCCAAAGAGGAGCTCCTCGCAGAGCTTAGCCTCAATAAAATCGGGAAATCTTCCAAAGGGCTTATCACAGCCGACAGCCTCGCGGCTAAAACGCTCATCTACAACTCCTCGGAGAAGGAGCAGATCGGCGAACTCTCGTCAATCCTCTCGCCCGAACGCTTTGCCCGGGTGCAGGATCGCCTCCTCAAGGCAGGGATGCGTGCGGGATTCTGCTGCCTCTTCTACGGCGCACCCGGCACCGGCAAAACCGAGACCGTCTATCAGATAGCACGCCTGACAGGCCGAAACATCCTGCGCGTAGATGTCGACAAGATCAAAAGCTGCTGGGTAGGGGAAAGCGAGAAGAACATCAAGTCGCTCTTCGACCGCTACCGCAACATCTGCCGGGAGTCCACTCTGGCGCCCATCCTCCTTTTCAACGAGGCCGACGCCGTGCTGGGCGTACGCATGGAAGGCGCCTCCCACGCTGTCGACAAGATGGAAAACTCCATCCAGAACATCATCCTTCAGGAGATGGAGACCCTCCCCGGCATCATGATCGCCACCACCAACCTCACCACCAACCTCGACAAAGCCTTCGAGCGCCGATTCCTCTACAAAATCCGCTTCGACCGCCCCACACCCGAGGCTCGCGGCAAGATCTGGCAGACAATGATTCCGGGCCTTTCGGAGCGCGATGCGCGTGAACTTGCTTCGCAATTCGACCTCTCCGGCGGCGAGATCGAAAACATCGCCCGCAAGCACTCGGTCAGCGCCATCCTTTCCGGCCGCGAAGGGGTAGACCTTGACGAGATTATCGCCGATTGCCGTTGCGAGCGAATATCACAAAATTCCCGCACACGCATCGGTTTCTGACACTGTGATACGCACCCCTGATGGGAGGCTGCGCCGGCTATGGCGCAGCCTCCCCTTATTTAATGCCGACGGGGCGAGATGGCCGCCTATGGTATTTAGCCCGAAAAGTATTACCTTTGCATATGCAATATCAGTATGTAATATTTGATTTCGACGGCACATTGGCAGATACCGCCTCCGTGATTGTGGCGACAATGCACCGCACGATCAGTGCATTGGGGCTGCCCGACATGAGCGATGCCCGGTGCTGCTCCATGATCGGTTACCGTCTCGAGGATATCCCCCTGCATCTGTGGCCCGATCAGCCCGACATCGCTCCGCGCTACGTCAAGACCTACCGCGAGATTTTCAACACAATCAAAGACCGGTTTAAAGTCAATCTTTACCCCCATGTAGCTCCGACGCTTGCCGCGCTGCATCAGGCCGGAGTGCAGATGGCCATCGCCTCAAGCCGCAGCGTGCCTTCTTTGCGTGAATACACCGCCGAGCTTGGGATTGCCGACTATTTCAAGCAATACGTAGGAGGCGAATATGTGAAAGACGGCAAGCCCTCACCCGAGCCCGTCAACCTCATCCTTTTCCTTCAGCAATGGGATAAGAATCAGACACTTGTAGTGGGAGATATGGATGTGGATATACTGATGGGCAACCGCGCCGGCGCCTCCACCTGCGGCGTCACCTACGGCAATGGCACAGTAGACCAGCTTCAGGCTGCCGGAGCAAATTACATCATCTCCGACTTCTCCGACCTCCTGCTAATCATCACCCCCGAAAAGCATAGCTGAAAGATTTTTTTCGGTATACATTTTTTCCTGAAATAAGCCACAACATCAATGAGCAAACTCGTAAGCAAGCGATATCTCCTCCCGTTTATCCTCATCACCTCGCTGTTTTTTATGTGGGGTTTTGCCAGAGCTATTCTCGACGTACTCAACAAGCACTTTCAGGAGGCGCTTTCGATATCCATCACCCAGTCGGCCCTCATTCAGGCCACCACCTATCTGGGCTACTTCCTGATGGCGCTTCCGGCCGGCATCATCATCACCCGCTACGGCTACCGGCGGGGAGTGGTCACCGGTCTGCTGCTCTTTGCCATCGGTTCGCTGCTTTTCATCCCCGGGGAGAGCATCATGTCGTTTCCCGTGTTTCTGGGCGCACTGTTTGTCATAGGTTGCGGTCTGGCGATACTCGAGACGGCCGCCAACCCCTACGCCGCCGAACTTGGCGACAAATCCACCGCTGCCAGCCGTCTGAATCTGGCACAGTCGTTCAACGGCCTGGGCTGCATCCTGGCGCCGGCGGTGGTGGGCGGCTTCCTCTTCTCCAACAGCAGCAACCGCGTAGCGGTGCCCTATACCGTGATGGGGATAGTGGTGCTGACAGTGGCATTCATTTTCAGCCGCGTGCGTCTGCCGGAGATCGCTCCCGACAGCCGTGAAGCATCCGACGACACCCACGAGCCCTCGGGGATCGCCGCCACCATCCGACATCTCTGGAGCAAACCCAAATTTCGCCTCGGCGTGATGGCTCTGTTCTGCTACGAGATCGCCGAAATCTCCATTAATAGCCTCTTCATCAACTACGCCACCTCTGATGGCTGGATGACCCGCGAGACGGCCGCCGCCGTCCTCTCCTTCGGTGCCCTCGGCCTCTTCATGACCGCACGCATCGCAGGTAGCTGGGTGATGAGCCGCATCGCGGCGCGCAAGGTGCTGCTCTTCTGCGCCGTAATGACCGTGGCGGGAGCGTTGGCCGTGAGCCTCAATGCCGGACTCCTGTCGCGTGCCGGCATCTTCGCCTGCTATGCTTTCGAGGCCATCATGTTTCCCACCATATTCGCCATCACCATCACCGAAGCCGGAAAATCGGTAAAAATCGCATCGTCGTTTCTGATGATGACCCCTATCGGCGGAGCCGTAGGCACCCTGCTCATGGGCGCTGTCGCCGATCATGCCGACATTTCCACCTCTTTCCTGGTGCCGGCTGCGGCTTACGCCATGGTGCTCCTCTACTCCCTATACATGAATAAACGACTGAAATAAACTCCATCCCGTATGGCTATCTCAAATACCGACAACCACGCATCCACTCATGCCGATATCTGCTGCATCGGCCACATCACTCTCGACAAAGTGATCACTCCCCGCTTCACGGCCCACATGCCCGGCGGCACTGCATATTATTTCGCAAAAGCACTGAAAAATTTCCCCCACGACGGTTTTCGCCTCGTCACATCGGTAGGCGACAGCGAGCGCTCCGTGGTCGACGACCTGCGCGCCGAGGGGATCGACGTAGATCTCATCCCCAGCCGCCGCTCGGTATATTTTGAAAACAAATACGGCGAGGATATGAACGACCGTCAGCAGCGCGTGCTCGCAAAAGCCGACCCCTTCACGGTGGAAAATCTCCGCAATATCCACGCCTGCATCTTCCACCTCGGCACACTCCTGGCCGATGATTTCAGCCTCGAAGTCATCAAAGATCTCTCATCGCGCAGCAAAGTGTCGGTCGACGTGCAGGGATATCTCCGCAAAGTAGAGGGTGAACGGGTGGTGGCCGTCGATTACGGCCTCAAACGCGAGGCAATGCCCTACATCGACATCATCAAATGCAACGAAAAAGAGATGGAAGTGGTCACCGGTGAGTCCGACGCCCGCAAAGCCGCCCGAATCCTTGCCGACTGGGGATGTAAGGAAGTGCTCCTCACCCTCGGCGACAAAGGATCTATCATCTATGCCGGCGGCCGGTTTTATGATATCCCCGCCATTCCGGCCACCGAAATCGTAGATACCACGGGATGCGGCGACACCTATATGGCCGGCTACCTCTACATGCGTTCGCGCGGCGCCTCCTACCTCGAAGCCGGCACCTTCGCCGCCGCCATGTGCACCATCAAACTGCAGGACAAAGGCCCCTTCTCCGCCACTTATGCCGATGTCCTCAGCCTCATCGACCGCACCCTCCGCTCCTTCAGAAGCTGACCCATTGAATCTTGAGCAAACATCACCCCACTGTTGGGCAGCGAGGGGATGTAAAAGAGCCCGTGATCCGAGGGGATGCGGAGGCCGGGCTTAAGTTTTATTGAAAGGGGGTGATTACTTCAAAGGGGTTGATTACTTCTTGGTGCGGTACTGCGGAAGGAGAGGCACGGGGAATTTGCTGAAGAGGGTGGTGACGGCCTCGGAGATGCCGGAGAGTTCCTGGTAGCCGTTGCCTCCACCATTGAGGATGGTGGCGACAGAGGCCGAATAGAGAGGCACTTTGGTGTCTATGTTCACCAGATCCATGGTGAGAACGCCTTCCTTGTAGATGCCGGTTATCACCTGGGCATTTGAGTAATAGGCCGGATCCCAATAGGGGCCGTAGTTGTATCGCGGCCACATGTAGTAGGGATAATAGGGGCCGTTGTAGGGGAAGTAGCCGCCCGGCGGTACCAGCGGACTTGTCTCGATCTCGCGATGGGTGGTTACGGCGATATTCACCAGCAGGGGCGATGTGGAGCTCTCCTCAAAGCCTCGCATCAGCATCTCCTGACGGATGGCTGCGGCGATGTTGTAGTAGGTCACCATCTCCATGCCGGGAGGCAATTTGCCCATGTCGGGGGTGACGATGCGGAATGTATGATACTGCGAGAGGTCGGCGTCGTTGTAGACCTCGCTGTTGACCAGCTGATAGGGGGAGCATGATGTGAGCATCAGCGCCAGCAGCCCAAGGATAGTGAATATTTTTTTCATCGGAACAAAGTTAAAACGTTTGATTCAGAGGGGTGAGACCGGCGTTTTCGCGTTGCTGCGTCACCTCTGCGCAAGGCTACAGCGAAAGCGTCAGACAGGTCGGCCCCGTCTGATAATCTAACAAACTTCTGTTCCTTTTAGTTTTTCTTTTTCTTGGGTTGCCCCTCAGCGGGTGCCGGAGCCTGTTCCTTTTTGGCGTCCTCAGCCGGCTTGTCGAGACCGAAACAGCGGCGGATGGCCTCGCGGATGCGCAGAGCATCGGGCGAATTGCCTTTGAGAATCGAGAGGATGGCCTGCACATAGGCATCCTTGCTTCCCGAGAGGCCGCAAAGTCCGCTGACATTGGAGCGCGGAATCATGGATTTCTGATTGTATACGCGAAGGATCGAGGCGTAGTCCTCATCTGCCACATACCGCGAGAACTCCCGGCAAAAACTCTCGTAAAGTCCCCGAGGATTGATCTCTCGCACGAGCGAGTTCATGTGATCCTCAAGGGCATTGATGTTGGTGAACCGTCCGTCGATGCGATATTCCACCGTGCGCTTCACCCTGTGACGCGTATGTAGCAGCGCCTGTTGGCGCAAGTCGTGGCGGAACTGACTTATTATCGAGTCCTTCACCGCGCGAAACACACGGTGAGGTTCGCGGCCGTGGGCATGCGCCACAGCGCGGATCACATCTTCGAGCATGAGGATATTCTCGATTTCGGCCACCTCGGGCACGTAGACATTTTTGCCGCGCAGATAATTGACCTCGGCCGAGTCGCGGCGGTCGCGGTCCACGATGCCGAAGCTGTCAAGGTGGTGGAAACCCTTGAGGTCGTTGAAAGCGCGTGTGGCCTCTATCACTTTGTTGCAACTGCCGAGCGCCTTTACCGAATGTTCGCGGAAGATGAGCGGATAGAGTTTGGAGTCGATGCTGTGGGTAGAGTCGCCCTCGATGAAAAGCACCGGTTTGCGGGCGCCTACAAGCGCCATGTAGACTTCCTCCGACAGACCGGCATCAGCCGGAAGCAGGTCGTAGTCCCAGGTATTGCGGTCGGGGTCGTAGGAACGTACCCACACTATCACATTCTCCAGACGGGAGGCGGCGAAATCGACATCGTGAGTGGTATAGACAAAGCGGCAATCGGGTCGCATGTCCTCGATGGTGTCCCATAGCACGCGAAGCATGGAGCTATGCATGAAGATGCCGGGGTTGTCGACAAATACCGTAGAGCCCTCAGGGGCATAAAGCACGGCGCCGAAATAGTAGAGCACGGCACGTTCGCCGTGCGACAGCCGTTTGGGCGAATAAGAGCCGATCTCGCCGCTGCGGGAGAAGAGGAGCGCTCCCCCTTCGCGAAGCACATGATTGGACGGGAACATTTCCTGCCAGCTGCGTATCACGGCATCGAGACGGCTCTCGGGTATGGGCTGCACATCGCCGCGCACCGAGGCCATCTTCCATTCCACCAGTTTTTGCATCTCCTCGTTGAGCAGAAGCGTCATCAGGCGGTCGAACATGGTGGTGGATCCGCTGCCGTGAAGAAATGCGGGCGACTTGACTGCCTCGTTGAAAATCTCATCGATAGAGCCTTGTTCGCGGATGCGGTAGTTGACATCGGTGAGTGCCTCGAGTGCCGAAAGGCGAAACACCTTCATCTCGGGCATCTGCTGAAGATACTCGGTGAAGCGGGTTTTGCCACTGCCGTTGGCGCCGATGATAGTCACCTGGCGGGCATCCTCGGGGAGCTCAATGCGCTTGCCGTCGGCTTTGGGAGGGAGTAATAGTTTCATGGCTTATAAGTATGGCGAGGTGAAGAGGAAAGAGAGGGGAAGGATATAAAAGCCGCAGGCTTTTATCACTGCTGCTATCACTGCTGCAGGGCCGTAGCCGCCAACCTATGTGAGGAGAGCGTTAACGGCCCGGAGGTCAGTCGAGGAAGCGGCGGGTGAGGCCGTCGTAGCAGTCGATGCGGCGGTCGCGGAGGAAGGGCCACCAGCGACGCACCTGCTCAGAGCGGTCGAGGTCGATATCCACTATGGCTGTGGTGTCCATATCGGCGGGAGCACGGAAAAGTATTTCGCCCTGCGGACCGGCAACAAAGCTGTTGCCCCAGAAGGTGATGCCGTTGGTCTGCCCCGAGGGGTCGGGCTCGAGGCCGGTGCGGTTGACAGTGACTACCGGCAGACCGTTGGCCACGGCATGTCCGCGCTGCACAGTCATCCAGGCATCGAGCTGACGCTTCTTTTCATCGGGAGTGTCGGTAGATTCCCACCCGATAGCAGTAGGATAGATGAGGATTTCAGCCCCGCGGAGAGCCATCAGACGGGCAGCCTCGGGATACCACTGATCCCAGCAGACGAGCACGCCGAGACGCCCCACCGAGGTGTCGATCGGCTCAAAACCAAGGTCGCCGGGAGTGAAATAAAACTTCTCGTAGTAGGCCGGATCGTCGGGGATGTGCATCTTGCGGTATTTGCCGGCGACGGAGCCGTCGGCCTCGAATACCACAGCCGTATTGTGATAAAGCCCCGGTGCACGACGCTCGAAAAGCGAAGTGACTATGACACAGCCGGTCTCGCGCGCCAGTTCGGCATAAAATTCGGTAGTTTCCGAGGGGATGGCCACGGCCAGGGAGCAGTGATCCACATTTTCGGTCTGACAGAAATAGAGCGAATCGTGAAGCTCCTGATTCACAATCAGCTGCGCCCCTTGGGATGCAAGCAGACGGATTTTTTCGCCCAGACGGCGACGGTTTTCGGCGGTGTCGCCCACGTTGGCCTGCTGTATGATTCCTGTCTTTAACAATCGGCTCATAATATCTCTTCTACTGTTATCTTGTTATTCGTCAAGCGGTTAACTCCGCACATTTCTCACATATCGAGCGTGGCGCTGCGGAGTTGCATCGTGGAGCAATGGAGCGAGCCGTGCTGGCGGATGAGAGCACGGCAATCGACATCCACTATCTCGCGGTCGGGGAAAGCAATCTGCATCATCTGATGCGCCATGAGGTCGTTGTCCTTCTGACCGTAGACCGGCAGGAGCACTGCGCGGGGGGTGATTAGAAAATTGGCATAGGTGGCCGGCAGGCGCTCTCCGTCCTCGTCGTAGATCGCATCGGGCAACGGTAGGCCGATGAGATTGTAAGGTTGCCCCTCGGGGGTGCGGAGCTCACGCAACTCCTGCTCCATAAGCTCCAGCTCCTTGTAGTGAGGGTCGACGCTGTTGTAGCATTTCACATAGAGGATGGTGTCGTGAGGCGCGAAGCGAGCCAGGGTGTCGATGTGGCTGTCGGTGTCGTCGCCCGCAAGGGCGCCATGATGCAGCAACAGCAGCCTGTTGATGCCGAGAGTGCGGGCGAAGTAAGCGCACAGCTCCTCTTCGGTGCGGCTGCCGTTGCGGTTCAGGGCATGCAGACAGGCCGATGTGCTTAGCATCGTACCCTTGCCGTCGACCTCCATCGATCCCCCCTCGAAAGTGTAATCGAGGTGACACTCGTAGCATTTCTTATCCAGCACACCTATACTCACCATGCTGAGATTGATAAGGTTGTCGCGATTGGCGGCAAACTTCAGTCCCCATCCGTCGAAACGGAAATCGAGCAGACGCAGCGTGCCGTCAGCCTCCTCTACCGTGATCGGGCCGTAATCACGGGTCCAAGTGTCGTTGTTCTTCACATGCACCGTGAGGAGCTGCGAGGCCGGAATGAAGGAGAGCTTTTGGCGGACATCGCCCTCGGGGTCTATCACCAGCAGACGCATGCCGCAGTCGGCAAGTGCACGGGCCATGGCGAGGTAGCACTCCTCCACCTCGGCGAGCATGGGCGCCCAATCGGTGTCGGCCGTAGGCCATGCTATCATCACAGTGTCAAACTGTTCCCATTCGGCGGGAACGCGCCTTAACACTGCACCGGAGGCTTTGGATGCTGACTCGTTGAGTGTCATTCGTCGAAATCGTTGTTAAGTGAATCCCAGGCCTCGTTGCGTTCGCTCAGATACTCCTCGCAAAAGTCGATGAAACCCATGCGCTCGCTGCTGCCGGTCTCCTGGCACCATTCGCGATACTGCCGGTGGAGCTCGTCGTCGGCGCCTATCATCTTTTTAAATTCGGCCTCGGCCATGTCGATGCCTCCGGCCTGATTGAGCACATCAATAAAAATGTCGCGGATATCGTCCATTTCTTCTTACTGTCTGAGAGTCTTGGAGAGAGACGTCAGAAAAGAGGGAAAGAGGATGTGGTAGTCACATATTTACGCTCGAAGTCGGCATTGTTCATGCAGAACATCAGGATGCCCTGGATGAGGGTAAGTATCTCCCATAAGCCGCAGGTGACCAGCGTCAGCAGTATGGTGAGCAATCCTGCGCCAACCTTGCCAAGGTAGAAATACTGCACGCCGAGGCCTCCGAGCAGGATGGCAAGCAGAGCGGCCACGCCGCGGCTCTTGCCGTAAGGGCCGTCGTCGAAGGCGTTGTTGCGAACGTAGTATGCGTCGGTCGGCTGCTGATAGCCGTAAGAGCCATTGGGCTGATAACCATTGCCTTGATTAGCATAATTATGTGCGTTGCCCGAGGGCTGGGATGCGGGTAGATCACGGTTGCAATACATGCAATGAGTGGCATTATCGTCGAGCACTGCTCCGCAATAAGGGCATATTTTCATATCTTTTGGTTTGAGAATTTTAGTTGTGAATTTTCTGTAAAAGTAAGAAAATTATTTCAGTATCAAAATATTTTTAAACATAAAAAAGTGTAAGAGTGCACCATATCCGTGCATTTAGGCGCTTTTTATACGATTAGACGGGGCAAAGAGGGAAAAAGTTGCATTTCGACCCGTATTTTCGGCGGGAAAACGGGATCAAAGGGATGAAAACACTCTCAGATGGCTCCCACCTCGCGGGGTGTGATCAGTTTGTTGACTATGGCGAAGATTGTGAGGCCGGCCGTGGAGTGGATCTGCAGCTTGGCGGCGATATTGCGGCGGTGAGTGGTGACGGTATGCACCGAAAGGTATAGCCGTGCGGCAATCTCCTTGTTGCTCAGCCCTTTTGCAACGAGGCTCACTATTTCGCGCTCGCGGTCGGAGAGCTTTTCGAGTTTGTCGGAGCCGTTTTTCTCCTCTTCAGCTGGCATTTCAGCGTTGACGGCCACACTCTTCTCGAAAGCCTTTACCGCAGGCACAAAAAGCGAGTCCTCAGCCTGGCAGTGGAGCCTCAGATCGCGCTCACAGTTGATGATATCGAAGAGCGCCGAATTGAGCAGGTCGTTCCCCTTCCCGGGATAATAGCGCACGATGATATCCTTGAGTTCTTTCAGTTTTGGGTCCATATGCGAGTGCTGCGAGGCGAAGCGCTCTATGGTGTAACCCGATGTGCGCACACCCTCGAGAAGCCGCTCCACATAAGGGAAAACCTTCTGATTCTCCACCTGCATATGCTTGCGCACTTCGGTGACATATTCGTCGTAAAAGCGCAGGATGAGAAATCCGAGTTCATCCTCCGACGAGCAGTCGATGGCTTCGATTAGTTTGCGGCGGATCATCGGCAATGCGAATCCGAGAAAATATTCATGAGCGTTTTTGAGATAGCTCATAAACTGCGCCAGATCGAGCTGCTCGCGACCGCTGGGACGGCCCGACATAAAATTGATTGTGGTAAGAAATGTAGGGATATCGATATCGTTGGCAAGGCAAACCTCCCCTACCGTCTGATCGCCGAAACCGAGCGAAATACCGAAGCGTGCCATCACCATAAGCAGCGACGGATCGGCCGCGATCACACTTCTCATCGGCATATCCTGCTCAAATCGTGCCGGCTGTTGCATAAGTGAACCTGTTGGTTGAATTAATTTCTTAAAATATTTATAATGAAAAAGTTGCGCATA
>ERZ779852.553-NODE-553-length-40020-cov-47.241336_pt1 | contig 40020 bp, 39 predicted proteins | sample MGYA00511559_ERZ779852 | MGnify/ENA primary metagenome ERZ779852 (study PRJEB29588, sample SAMEA2157977) | human gut metagenome | biome: human gut; feature: human-associated habitat; material: faeces | place: Denmark | collected 2008/2010 ...
TAAAGAATAATAAGCTTTTGAAATTTTTTATGTTTGTTCTATATTAGATTTGTTCAAAACCAGAAGTTTAATTTTAAATATTTATAATGATTATGAAGAAGTTTTTTGTTACTTTTATTTTCTGTGTAGTATCTTTTCTATCATTTGCCAACACTCCTACATATTTTGTAAAGAACATTGACACAGAAAATATGCCTATCATGGATCTTGAATCTCAGGAAAACACTGAATACTGGGTATCAATGTTTAAATTTGTCCAGGATGCCCAGAAATCAAATGCAACTAAGATGGTAATCAAGTATGATGGAAAATGGAAGTATGTAATTCCATCTCCAAAAGCCCTCATTCAACTGGATATCATTATTTCACATTTATGTTCTGGTAGTTCAGTCAATAATGGTACTTTTGAAAAGGGAATGAAAGAAGCTTTTGAAATTGCAAAGAAGGATAAATTGATTATTTCTGTAAGATAATCATTAAGTTCCCTTGTAAAGCGCCTGGGTCACACAGGGAGCGGAAAAGTATGTTGAAGTATATTCTATCAGCTAAGATAATTTTAACGTCCCTGTGTGAATATTTTTGTTCAACATCTATTGAACTATAACTTATGAAACTATTTTTAAATAACCAAAGAAATACGAACATGAATTATTCATTTTTAAATAATTTTCAACCATTTGTTGTAAAGTTCATAGATGATATTTGCATACCTAAATCTTGTAGAGGAAAATATCTCCTTTGCATTAATGCAATGGGTATCAAATGGTTTGAAGAAAATTACATAACACTAGAATATGGTGATGGCTTTGTTGAAGGTGAAGTTTTAGGCCCTAAATATCTGATGCTTGAGGATAGTGGCGCTAACAAGTTTGACATGCCTAGAATATATGTACCAATTACCAAAGAATTGTTATCTAATAATACTTCAGAATTAGGAAAATTCTTGATTAAAGCACTTACAGACAATAGTGTTTATGGTACAGGTATAGAAGGTTTCAGACCAAGCAAAGAATATTACTTGAATGAAACTTTATATAAATGGTGTACTAGAACAAAGGACCATACTGGTAATGATATTCAGTCATTAGCAGAAGAAGATGATGACATATACTTGCCTGATTATCTATTCTATGATAGAGAAAATGATAAGCCAAAGATAACTTCATATTTTGAAGAATTGTCTGATAATGAAAAGAAAAGTATTGACTTGAATTTTTTCTTCAATAAGAATGAGATATCAGAGCTAAAGTTTACTGAAGATGATTTCTATTTCTTTCCACAAACTTTCTTCAAAATCATATTGAAGTATACAGTTATAACAGAAGAAAACAGGCAAGCAGTACCTAATAATGTATATGATGCTGTACAGAAATATTTTGCTAATCATGAAAATGATGAAGCAACAAAACTATTACATACTATCATGAATACTAGTACAGATGGTACTGATTTACCTTCTACTATTTCCACTTGTAATTCTTGTACTAACCAATATAACCTATTGAATGGAAAATCTAATATAGGTGAAAAGAGTTGTCTTGAAAAGTATAAGGATGCTATGGATTCATGGTTGAAGATAATGTTAGGTGATTTAGTATATTACAATTCTTGGATGACAGTAAATGAAAATAATGTTAAATATCCAAATTATGATTTGATAGATTTACTGATAGAATTTCTGAATGAATATATTAAGTATAACAAATTCCCATCTAAAGAACATAATAGCATAACTAATTTCAATTGTCCATCATTAGATAGTTCTTATGATGATAGTGATTGCATTAAGAATACAATTATGAACTATATTAAAGTTCTAGAATGGGTAAAGAAATGTGAAACTGTAAAGAACAGAAACAAGATAAAGGTATATGGTAAAGATTTTGCTAATTACCTTTTAACGTATTTTTAAAATTAACGTTAATTAAAATATATATGAAAAGTTTAGTAGAAACATTGAATGAATCGCTAAATATCAATGAAAGCAACGAAAAGATGCTTAGATTTGAATTTGGTGATCTTGAACATGCAGATGATACTATCAAATCTATTGAAGACCTTGCAAATAAGAATTCTGTATATTCAGAAAAGATTGATGGTGGCATCAAGATTAAGGTGAATGATTCTAACAAAGATAAGTTAGATTCTATTCAGGATGTACTTCAACAATATGTTCAGAAAATGCAAGATGATGATAAAGCAGACCAAGATGATGTAAAGTCATTAGCTAATCAATTAGATAAACTATCAGATTTTATTGATTCTGAAGATGAAGAAGATAAAGAAGATAAAGAAGATCCGGAAGAAGGGGAATAAAATTAAAAATGGGAAGAACTTAAGTTCTTCCCATTTGCATTTATTTATCATCATTTTCAATAATGAATGTTGTCTTATTGTCTTTATCAGACTTTGTTATTCCTTCATAATCATGCATATTACCACTCCAAAGATAAGATATATCTTCAGAAGATGAACCAGTTCTGTTCAATACATAAGGTAAGTTATTCAACTTACTTACAGTTTTCATTAGATAAGAAAGCTTTTTTAAGATTGGATCAGAATCTTCAAGGGTTTCTCCTTCATTCCAAACATAAGAAGTATTAGGGAATTGTGTTGATTTCCAATCTTTTATTTTATCTACTTCATTTAACAAATATTCAAATGATACAGGAATATATTCATAATTATATTCATCATCTTGTGTTATGCTAGGATCTAAATATTTGTTTACGTTACCAATCTGGGCTTTGTATGACAAAACACCTTTAGGACTAACTTCATCCATTTTTCCAACAAAATATAGTGGACGTTGGTTTGCTTGACTTACCTTTTGACTAGCTCTAATGAAATATGTTGTTTTGTCATAATCAATAACTATTGGTGTATAAGAATAACCAATATATCCTATATATTTACCAATTCCACCAAATTGCTTACTGAAATTTTCTGACAAAGTAAGTGATCTAGAATGACAGTAATCTCGATATCTTGATGGAATATCAGAACGAACATCAAAATATTCTTTATCAATATCATTGAATGGTGGTGTTAATGCAACTGGTATACCATAAGCATCTGTAGCTACTAAATCAAATTCTCCAGTATCTTTATATGCATTAGATGAAGTATACACGTATGTGTAGGCGTCATTATATAATTGTGTATCTCCATAAGTGTACTGTCCATTATTGTCTCTATCTATATAAGCAACATTGGCAACATAGTTGTAAGTTGTATATTCATCAGGTATTTGTGGAGCACATATCATGAATGAGTTTGCAATCTTAGTACCCATTCCATTGTTTGTTGCTGTAGTAGTACCATTTCCTCCATCATTCGAACTTCCAGTACGATATATCTTATCTAATGACGATAACAACTTAAATGGGGCATTTGTTACTATTACATTAAAATCCTTACCAGTTTGAGCTAAATTTCCTATATGTGAAGATACTAAATTATTGTCCATTTTAATTTATTCTTTTATGATTGATTCTTTATCAGAAGATTTGTTATCTAATGATTTTGGATGTAAACAAACATCTTGTTTGAATTTTCCAATTATACTATCATTTCTAGATTCAGTTCTTTCATCAATCTGTGGATATGATGTTGATAGGTTAAGAGAAAATTCTATTGATTTTTGATTAGTTTCTGAACTAGTCATATCTATCTTATTAATTTGTACAGATTGTTCTGTTGGCCAATTTAAAGAACATTTTATTGTTTGCCCTAAATATGTTATATTAAAATATTTTCTAAATACGAATTTATCAATTATTTCTTGTAACAGTACTACGGATTCATTGAAATTAGATAGAATATACCTTAGCTTTAATGTTACTTCTAATGGTAGTCTTCTCATTTCTGCATTCATACCAACTATTTCATTTCCTACTATTCTTTCATAAACACCCCTAACATAAGGTTGAGTAAGTTCTTCTAACGGTATGCTTATATTATCCATTTCAACAATACATCTTGGCATTTTCATATAAATCTGATCTTCTCCTGATACTTCATTCAAACTATATCTATATCCATTGCTTTCTATGTACATATAAGAAGAACCAGTATTGAATATGAAATGATTGATAGGTTTGTCATACAACACTATGTTTCTAGTAAGCCAAGATAGAGCACCCTTTATTAGTATTGAGAAAAATCTTTCATCTCTATCAAATAGATTGTCAAATTTCTCAACATTCCAAGGATGTTTCCATTTTTCTGTAGTTTTGTTAACTAGATTCTGCATATTTAAAAATAGAAATGTTTATGAACTTATTTCATGTATATTCTATATTTATCATAAATAATGGAATAAACATAATGTTTACAAAAGAAGAAATAAAGAATTCTATACAAAATATAGTAAATCTTTCTAATGAAGATCCAGAAGAAATTTATGTTACAAAATGGACTATAGAAAATAAGCTAAAAGAAAAAGATCCATCATATACAAAGAAAACATTAGCAAAGTTCATTAGTGATTTGCATCTTGGAAGGTTCATCTTTGTACATAATGGATCTAGTTTACCATTTTCTATATATGAAGGTTATGTGTTTGTTGCATCTGAATCATCTGATTTTTCATACTTTATAAATTCATTATCAAAATTAGATTATGACCTTAATAATTTAGAAAAATATGACTATATGAAATTACTTGATTCAACACCTTATGATAGTGACTATTTCTTGATAAATGGTGTATTGATGATTTCAGACAAATTAAAATTGTAAGAAATTCTTAACACCATTTTTCCAAAGGTCCTTGTAAGCTTTCTTAGCATTCTTACCAATACTTTTGAATGTTGAACCAATACTAGCTGCTTCTCCATAAAGGTTACCAAGACCAGCACTACCATCTATAAGCATCATAGCTGCAGATATAGTAGATTCTGATGCATCAACTAGCGTCTTATAAGTTTGACTTGATGGATTGTAATAATATTTATTGTCTATTGCATATTGCATCATCTTATGACGTTTGTTTTCATGGTCATCGGATTCAGCATTTATAGTTTCTGGGCTTGTAGCTTCATTCTGAGACCATAGGAATCCAGAATCTCCAAACAATACCTTTGCAAACTCATTTTGATTATGCTGATACACACGATCATATTTTATTTTGAATGTTGGGGTAGATTGAAATGGCGCTTGATTTGAAAACGTCTGTGGAAGCATTGTATTCAAAGTTGAATAATCTATTTCACAACCTTGGAAAGAAAACAATTTGAATGACATTCTATCCGTCATGTTAGCACTATTAAGATTCTTATATAAGGTTGTTCTTCCCTTCAAATCTCTAGTTGAAGTTTGCAGATATCTTATAGGTGATTGAAATACAACTATATCTAAATCAAATTTTCTTAAGTTTTCTGGCAATATTTCTTTCTGGTTTATAGCATCATAAGCAGCATATTTATAGAAATCCATTAAAGTAAGTAAACGTAAATCAGTTGCTTCTTCTGAACATTCTATTTCTATAGATTTTTCTGCTGTCAAATTATTTAAATTCATATTCAAAGCATTGTTTACATCCTTTACTGATTTGAAGAACCAAGGAGCATAAGAAGATATGTAGCTTAATGACCGTACAAATTTTACTAAAGATTTTATCCTAGCACTCATATTATCATTAAGTTTATACCAATTTCTGGTAAGATATTGGATAGCCGTATTGTTTGCTGCAAATTTATTTCCATCAGAAGATCGCATAATACCTCCTAATAATCCATAAGAAGAGTCAAACTTAAAAAACAATTTAAAATATAACCAGGCTGGTTGAGTAGCAATAGAATCTAATCCTTTTTGAAAACTTACTCGTTCATTTATGAAATCTTTATAACCCCAAGCAGGAACATCAAGTAATGTTTGATCTGTATTGGCATCTCTAGATGCTATTATACCAGAACCATCATATTCAAATTGGTTATCATCACTAAGTACAATTTTATTTGCTTTTAATGGACCTTTATAATCTAGAGTATTTATTTGGCGTTTTTCTTCATATCTATTAGAACCATTTCCAGTGGATGAAACACCTTTACCTAATCCTCCCAATACATTTGATAGAATTGACATAACTAATTTATAAATTTATTTTTATTGATTTGAAAGATAAGTAAATGTTCCTGCTAATGTACAATCTAATGACATATTTGTATTGCCATTTATCCTTGAGAATGGAACTTCAAATTCAACTTGCGTAAATTTTGATCTCATCTTAACAATACCTAACACATAATTGATACTTACTATTTCAGCATCTTTTAAAGTATCTTCATCTATCATCAAATCAGAATATGATTCTGAATTTTTCTTAGAAAATTGTACCACTTTATCCCAATATTCTTTTATATTTATTATTTTCTTTTCAAATGGGTATTTCTTAGAAGTAATCATAATACGTGGAGATGTTTTCCAATTCTTATCTTTTATAGGTTTAATATCACATTCATAATATTTCAAATGATCCTTTAAAAAATCAGAAATTGCCTTTCCTAACATCTGATTGTAAACATCATTAACCTTATCATTTATATAATCAGAAGTTGAAACTAAAGTATCATCAGATACTATTATTTGTTTATATATTTCAGAAGAATTATTTATATTTTTCATTTTAAGTATTGTTATATGATTTAGCAAAGGAATCACTGTTTATATAACCAGGTATAATGCCTCTTCTTATGAGGTATACTTTTTGAATAAGTTCATGTTCTTCATTTTTAACATCATATTCGAATGACATACCATCAATATAATAAACACCTGATACCGATAGATTTATGAAACCAAGAGTTGAATCTGAAAACATCTGTTCTAATTCAACACTAGATGGATTAGGCATTTCTGTCTTATCTCCACTTATATTATACCAGTTTTGCCACATCTGACGTTTACCTAATTCTGAATATTCAAATATCGCTAAATTTATGAGAGTACCTCGTTGAAGACCAAAATTTGGTTTTGCAAGTTTTACCTCCAATGTTTTAGCTCTATATTTTCTAAAATAATTATCATGAATCATTTTTTGTTTAAGAACCGGTGTATTATGGTCTTCTGGATCACCATATTCATATCCAGAAAAAACAGTATTTCTAAATTGACATGAATTGTTTACAGTATCATTTACTGAATTTCCATTGAATTTTATATTTGTGGAATTGAGAGAATCATTTCCAGTTCCAGAAGTTGGTGAGCCAATCATATATTCATTTATATTTCCGTGGTTCATTACATCTTTATTGTTTACTCTCCATTTCCAAGATGATACAAGATAATTACCTAGTTCAGGCATTCTCTTGTAGTTAGTAAGCAATCTATGTGCCATCCCATGTTGTATATCTTCCTTTATGTTATCATCAGTAAAACCAAGTCCAATAACTGGATGTATTCCTAAATCATTTGGAGTTATTTTCTCATTCATTACCCAAGAAAAATTAACAACTACAAGATAACGATATAGATCTACCCAACAATCAAATACACTGTTTTCATCTAATCCACCAAATGCAACATGTTTCTGAATAGCTTCTGTATAAGTTTCACTTCTTATTATTCTTGTCTTATCATCTTTTATTTCTTTTACTTTATCTGTTGCAGCAAATCCTAATCCACATTCCGTAACTGCTACATAATGTAAAAACTCATAAGTAGTAGGGTATTTGTTTGGTCCAAGCTGACAATATTTAGCAGAACATCCAGGACTTGGATAAGGATTGAATGTAATTTGCTTTGTCATTTGCTGTCGTAAAGACAATAAATGATATTCACCATAATATGTTATTTGATCAGCTTGATATTCTACTTTAGTAATATAGAAATCTATAGAAATAGGTTTATAAGCGCCATCTACTGAATCTGTCATTACTATTGTCATGTTAGAAGTCATAGAAGCAGTTTCCATCAACTCCTCACTTTTTTCTTGTTGAGATAATATTACTTTGCAAGTAGGGATAAACTTATCATAATCAATATGTACATATTTTATAGAACTTCTAAGAATTACTTTATTGTCAATTCTTATAATAGGTATTCTTGGTCCTTCTAATTTTACAACATTTATTGGTTGATTGTTTATTCCAAGACCTGATGCTTTTATTTTTTGTGATTCATTAAATTTTACAATACCATTTTTCTTAACAGTTGGATCATGCCTTACTATTGGATCTAATTTATTTACATCAGGACTCAATGGTTGGTATAGTTCTTTCAAATCTTCCATAAAATTAATAAATCAATAAATTTGTATCACCAACTTGTAAATAATTATGGTCAAATACTGTTGCTTCATTTGGTGATCGTTTTTCATCCTTATTCTTTTTGAATGTTTGTTTTCTAGTAAGTAAAGATGAGGATGTAGAAGCTAGCCCATCCATATTGTCACTTACGGCTTTTGAAAACCTGTTTATGAATTCTTCTCTTGGACATATCAATATGTTTCCTTCCATTAATTCAAAAGGATTTGATATTCCATTTATCTTACATAATATATCAGCATATTCATCTGTGTGATAAAGAACAAATGACACTAAATCTGGTCTGGCAATATATTCTTTTGTTACTTCAACTATGGTATAAGCATTTGAAAAATCAACAGTATTGTCAAATGTTTTTACTAACAAATCTTTTACAGTTTCTGTTGTACCATCAGAAAACTTATATTCCAATTCAGGTTTCTTTGTTATTAATCCGTAATTAAGTGGCATGTGTTAAATTCAATATCTTCTTATACAAAAATAAAAAGAGGAATTCTGTTGAATTCCTCTTTGGTATATTAATTTGATATGATAAATGTTGTATTTTCTGGTTTTGATGTCAATGAATTAAATTGTGCTAATGTACCTGACCAAATATAAGTAGACTTGTTGTTAGGTAATCCAGATTGCCACATACACCATTTTTCAAGGTAAGTCAATCTAGAAACAATCTTATTATATTGATCTGCTGTAACTATACCAGCTTTAGAAGCATTAGCAGATCCTTGGTTAATAGTATTGCCATTATTCAATACTGGTATATTTATACTGCTATCATTTCCTGTATAATGTGTATATGATAATGTTACAGTACTTGCATTATTTGTATATTTAAATCCTTGTGTCCATCCTGTATATCCAATAGTACCATCTGTATTTATATGGAAACTATGTAAATTATCACCTTTTGTATGATTTTCATTAAAATTATATTCATGAGTATTACCATTATCATAAGTAAATCCCTTTATACTATCTAATCTTCTCTTATCTTCAGCAGACATTACACCAGCATTGGTATGGTTTGCTTGAGTAAATGTAAAAGAATATGATTGTTTAGGCCAATTATTATTAGCTTTATCAAATATTTGTGTTTTCCAATGTAATACATTAGTAGTAGGGGTATAAGTTAATCCATCAATTGAATAAGTAAAATATGTTCCAGTACCAAAAGTAGCAAATTTATCATTTATTGTAGTATATAAATGTGTATAGCTATTTCTATACATATTATATGTTACTACGGCTGACCATGATTTATCTTCTTTATTGTTTGGATATTGACCTGGATCATAAGTATTACCATATACATAAGTGTTGTTACTAAAATAACCTACTCCATCAGTACCATCCGTTGTACCTTGACTAATCCAAAATGCATTTTTTCTATTTGTATCAGAAGTACCAATACCAACAGCAAAGTAGCTTGCTTCATCTTTATTATACTTACCAACAGTAGTATTTGTATCTGATGAAACTTTTATTCCTTGTCCTAAACCTACACTATAATTTCCTGCAATATAAGTGTTTGTCTTATCACCTATATAAGTATGTACTGTTTCTATATAAGTACTTCTTGTATGCAATCTAATGTCATGAGTATCATCTGTATAAGCATTGATATTTCCAGATACAACTTGTATTATCTTTTCTCCTGTTATCTTCTCTGTTCTACCACCTGAACTTACAGTTAAACTATCATGTTTACCTACTGTAAAAGATCTTTCATTAGTTATAGATTCAGTGTGTGCTCCTCTAGTAGTTATACTTACATTGGCTTTGTTAGTTGTACTAACATTACCATCTGTTATATTAGTTCTTGTACCACCTACAGCATCTGTCTTATTAGTTGAAGTATATTGATATGTATTTCCTGAAGTAGATGTAGTAGAATTACTTAAATTATATACATTAACATTGCTTTTTGTTACAACTAATCTTTCACCTTCTGCTGTATCTGTTATATTGCCATGAACATAAGTATAAGAATTTCCATAAGTATAAATATTACAATTATTACGATTAATTGTTGTTACAATGCCAGTAATATCTTCATTAAGTGTTCCTGTTGCTGTTAATGATTTATTACCAACATTTTCATTATATTTTGTACTTGCATTAAGACTTATATTTGGAGAAGTTAAATCTCCTAAAGTAGAAGAAGTTACATAAAAATTAGTACCTTTATTTCCTTCTTGGTCTTTACCTACATAAGTATTTGTAGCACCTTTGAAATATGTATTTGTGTTAGACTTAATACATAATTCATTAGTTACATGAATATGAGTTTCATTTAAATCTAAATTAGTAACACCAGATGTTATGTTTAAAGAACCTGTAGTTAAATTAGTACTTCCTGTAACATTTGTAGTTGAATTTCCTGTTACAGTTTCATTATTTGTATTAGTTGTCTTATTTGATGTAGTACTATTTTCGTTTATAGTATTACCTTTTATAATAGTTGTAACAGAAGTACCACTATGAACAGGTTGCCCAATATAAGTATGTCTTCTACCATATACATAAGATACATCAGAACTTATATCAACATAAGTACCATCAGTTGCTGTATCACCATGAATGCATATTTTAGGAGCAGATAAATATACATTAGTATCAGATCTTTCTGATATAGATTTACTTACATAAGTTCCTAAAGATTCTACAATATAGTTATAAGATGACTTATCTACTTTATTAAATACATTATTATAAGCATAAGAAGATTTAAATCCGGTAACACTAGAAATAAATGTTGAATCATAACCTTCATAAGTAGCACCAGTTGTTCTAGTATCAGAAGTACCATTGAATCTATTTGTAGTATTACCATTTACAGTAATATTGCAAGTATTGTTTTTATTTGTTGTACCTATTGTTTGTGTATAGTTACCTCTTACAACTTCTGTATGGCTTCCGTCTACTGTAGTTTTGAAATATCCAGTATTGTGATTAGTAGTATTTGGTCCTTCAATATTTATATCACCATTGTGATAGATACCTACAACATTATGACGCTTATCATTAGCAGTACCATTACCTATAGTGAACAATGTACCACTATTTTCTGTATCAGATACATTGTACTTACCTTGCGCATGTTCTGATTCATTATTTGCTATAGTATAAGAACCTTCTGCATGAGCTGCAGTAGCATTAGTTCCTGTTGTACTACCTTGTCCTTCTGCATGAGATGCTAAACCATTAGTTGTTGTAACAATACCTTCAGCATGTGACTGATCTCCACTTGCATTAGTACCATAACCTTCAGCATGACTATCATGATTATTTGCTCTTGTTTCATAGCCATTAGAAAGTGAATATTCACCAGATGCAATTGTACCTAAACCAATAGCAACACTACCTTTACCAGTAGCTTTACTATAGTTCATAGCAACAGATCCTTCACCAGAAGCATTACCATTATTTAAAGCAGCAGAATTAACTCCAGTTGCAGTACTTATATTAGTAGAAATAGAATTTTCTCCTGAAGCATTACCTTTATTGGTTGATGCAGAATTTATACCTGAAGCAGTACTGTTATTTACAGCAAATGATTGAGTATTGATAGCAGAACTTGCATTCATAGCCACAGAATTTGTTCCTGAAGCAGAACTTGCATTGGTAGCCAATGATTGTTGACCAGTAGCATGACCTTTTATTAAACTCATAGCACCTTGGCCTGTTTCTGCTATAGCACCTTGTCCAATAGCAACACTATCTGTTGATTTAGCCGTACCTTGTATAGAAACAGAATTAGATCCAGAAGCTGTACCATCTAATGATATTGAATTTTCTCCAGAAGCAGTACCAGTAAAAGCAATAGAATTAGATCCTGATGCAGTTCCAGAAACTAAAGCTATACTATTTACACCAGAAGCTAATGTTCCTTTTACACCATGAGCAAATGAATTGACCCCGCCAGCAGTTGCTTCACCACCAGAATGTGAATTCTTTCCATTTGCATAAGAACTGTTTTCTGCATGTGCATTTGCTCCTTTAGTATAAGATCCAGTACCTTCAGCATGAGAGTTTTCAGCAGTACTATGTACATAAGTAGAATTGCCTTCTGCATGAGCATTTACAGCAGAAACTATAGTAGTATTACCTTCTGCATGTCCAGCATTAGATAAAACATTAGTATGATATCCCTCAGCATGAGCATATTCTCCAGATACAGAATTACCTTGTCCTTCTGCATGTGAATCATCAGCAGATACAGTATTAGTATGACCTTCTGCATGGGCATATATAGCATTTATAGTATTCCCGTATCCTTCAGCATGGGATGCTTCCCCATTTACAGTATTTTGTTTTCCTTCAGAATGTGAAAAATTACCAGTAGCTACATTATGTGTATAGTCATTGAATATTTCGGCATAAGAAGTAGTAGGAAAATAAACACCATCAGGACATTCTAAACCATTTGCATAAGTTTTTGATTTAGTATAGCTATCATACCAATGACCAACACCTGTATAATAAGTACCAAGTTGTGTTTTACGAACAAAACCATTATCAAGAGTATAGTCCATCTCTTGCTTAAGTACTATTCTATCTGCATAATATGTATTGGGATTACCATCAGGAACAAAACCATATTTATTTTGTGCAGTACCTCTTCCTTTGTCTGTACCTTTATAAGATACATACCAAGGACCCTTCATATCTATGGTTTCTAATTTCTTATTACCATTAGCATCTACTGTATAATGACTATCTTTTCTTTTATCATCTTCATTTACATAAGGTACTGCTGTAATTAATCCAACATAATAGTTACCTGATCCACCATTATTTGCACCAATTTGATATGATACTGTTCTTTGATTCAATTCCCAAAGGAGATCTGTATAAGAATAATTCAATTGAGTTGCATCAATTGGTTCTCGGTTACCTCTACCTAGCAAGCTACCCCATGTAAGTGCTGTTGTTCCTATTGGTTTTACTGCCATAATATCTTATATTAGAAATGTTCTTTTGTATTATTTAAAAATATTCACCAACAAAAAAGAGGAACTTAAGTTCCTCCTTTCAATATTTATTTTCGTTTAAACGCAAATCCCCAAGTACCTTTAGTAATATCACCTGGTGCACATACTGCAACTATGTGATATCTCAATCCACTAGGATTAATTGGATTATCAGTAGTAAACTCGTACTTTTCACGCCCAGTATTTGTTGTACTTAATGCATCACCATTATCATTATCAGATGCTGGAGTTCTAACACCAGTATCAAGAGCAGATTCAACATTCATCTGGTTTTTGTAATACATATAGAATCCATTAGGTACAGCGCTACTATTATGTTTATGAAGTCTGTATATATTGGTTGGATACGCAAACCAACAAGTTTTAACAGATCTACTTATTGATGCATTAGATTGTTGCGTTTGTCCAGAAGCTGCTTGTAAATTACCGTATAAATGATCATGGTCTATATCACCATTGGATCTTCCAACAGCAGCATTCTTCTTACCTAATAATTCATTTTGTGTCCATTTTTTCCATAATGGATTAGGTTTACGAACACCATTTTCCATTATATAAGGAACATCATTTGTAGTACCATAGTATATTCTATATCTTGCTGACAAAGTAAATGAAGCAGATGAAGTAAAAGTTTTTGGTGTATCCCATTTATCATAAGGTGCTGCACCATCATCAGGTATATATGTAGCTTTTTCCATAAGTTGTTGAAAATACATTTGGGTTGCCGGATTGAATGTATATGATGTTGCTTTCCAAACAGTAAATTTACCTTCTCTATCAAGTTTGATAGAACCAGAAACTGTACTTCTTGTTGAATATAATCCTGTTCTATAATCTGTTTTACCACTTTCACCAAAAGCACCAATATTGTCTATGGCATTACAATATGAACTATAGTAAGCTAAATTATATGAATTAATATAATCATAAGGAGGTGCCCAATTGAATTTATGGTAAGGGTCTTTTGCTCCAGTATCATTCAAATATATATAATTAGGATCTGTAACATCTTCATTATTTGATACTAATCTCTTAGGCCAATAATAAGCTGTATCACTTTTCATACCAGCAATCAATTCTTTATCATGTGTTATTGTAGTGAAATTTTGTGTTGATATGTTAGATCCATTAGATAATGATTGATAAGTTATTTGAGTAATACCAGTAGAATAACCCAACATATTTCCTAATGAAGTACCATATATAGGGTCTATATTTTGTGGTTTATCAACACCAACATTAAATGCTCTAAACTGTATATCAAAACTAGTTGTAGCACCTACTTCACAAATACCATCAGAATTTTGACTATTTTGAAAATAAGACCATCCAACACTATCACTAGAAGTAACTTCATTTGCAATCCTATTTCCAGTATACCAAATAGCATATTGTAAGCTAGGTCTGTAATACTTAGGTTGTACAAGTAATGCTCTCATAACCGTAGTCAGATATGCGGTTGGACCTAATGAATTTACATAACTATATGATGTAGGAGCAACTAATTCTCCACCTACTATTATACCACCATCATAATACATTTGTCCATTATTTCGAATATCCATAATGTTATGGCGAGAATTTTCTTTTACATATTGACCAGCATCTCTATTTGAATTCTTATATAATGGACTAGGGCCCTTTGTTGTATCTCCAGTTCCACCATTTCCAATACTGAAAATAGTTTCATAACTAGATTCATAAAAACCAACATCTGTTGTATTATTAGTACCATCTATTCCATTAGGATATCTACCTGGTAAGTATTTGTTATTTACACGAGCAAATTCATTAGGAATCTTATTAGTATCATTGTTTTCTACTAAGAAACCATTAGCAGAATAATATGATCTGTTATATGTACCATGTCCAACTTCTGTCTTATTCTTAGATACTGTATAGAAACCATCTGTAGAAGAGTAAGATCCTCTTGCTATAGTACCAACACCAGATGAATGTGAGAATTCTCCATAAGATGATGTATTGTTTCCTTCTGATATAGAGCCAATTCCATTTGCATAAGTTGATACACCAAAAGAAGAAGAGAAATTAGATTGTGCTGTTGTCTTATTTCCACTAGCAAATGATCCTTCTCCGTTAGCATAAGTTGATACACCTTGTGAATGTGATGATACTCCATTAGCATAAGTACCATTACCTTCAGAATGAGATCCAATTCCACCAGCATTAGATGAAACACCTTCAGCATGTGATGATTGTCCTATAGCTTTAGTACGTTCACCTTCAGCATGTGCTGAAGTAGATTCCGCCATAGTATTGTTACCTTCGGCATGTGAATACTGTCCATTTGCATGAGTAACATTACCTTCAGTATGTGATCCAGATCCAGAAGCATAAGTACCAACACCTTCGGCATGAGCATATTCTGCTGTTGTATATGATCCATTACCTTCAGCATGTCCAGCTATAGCATTTGAAGTAACATAAGTTTTATAACCTTCAACGTGGCTATAATTTGAATTAGCTCTACCATATCCACCTTCTGCATGTGAAGCTATTGAATAAGCTGATGTATAAGTACCTTCTGCATGTGTACTTGTTCCAGCTGACATTGTTCTATTACCTTCAGCATGAGCATAAGTACCTTTAGCATAAGAAAAATTACCTTCAGCATGACTATATTCATAAGCATTAGTTTCAATACCTTCGGCATGTCCGCCAGTACCTGTTGTAACAGTGTTTGTTCCTTCTACATGAGAGAATGAACCAATTGCTTTACCACTACCTTCAGCATGGGCATAGTTAGCTGTTTCTGTTATTTGTGCATTGTTTTCAGCATGGGAATAAGTACCTAATACTGTTGACTTGTTTTCTGCATGAGAATATAATCCTAAATCTGTATTTGTATTAGAACCAGTAACAGAAAATCCTTCAGCATGTGAATATTTACCATAAGCTTTAGATTCTTTACCTTCAGCATGAGCACCTTGGCCATTAGATATAGAACCTTCACCTTCAGCAACAGAATAATTAGCATTAGCTATTGTTTTGCTACCAGTTGCAAATGCACCAATACCATAAGATGATGTATTAATACCAGTGGCAAATCCTGCTTTAGCATAAGTTGATTTTCCTATAGCTATAGCATTTTCAAAAGCAACTGAGTTAGAACCATGTACAAATGCATTATTTCCAAGGGCTTTAGAATTACTACCACCAACATGAGAAGTCGAAGCCGATATTGCCTGGTTTGAATGGCCTTCAACATGTGAATAGCTTGAATTTATTGCAGAATTTGATTCACCTTCTACGTGTGAATAAGAAGCATTGTTAGAAGAATTATTGTTTGCTCCTTCTACATGACTAAAATCACTACCACCAGTATTGTTATATCCTTCTATATGGGTAAAAGATCCTGCTAAAGTGTTAGACTTACCTTCAACATGAGACATTATTGGTGATTCACCTTTAAGGTTATTTGTAATCCTATAAGTGGTATAGTCATTGAATATCTCATTGTAAGCTAATGAACCTCTATCTTCTGTTGCATCTGGCCATTTACCAACACCAGTATATGAAGTACCTAACTGCTTTTTCTTTACAAATTCTCTATTTAAGAAGGTATTAGTATAAGTAGCAGTCATGATTCTATCAGCATAATAAGTAACATCACTATTACCTTCATTCTTTATTAGGAAAGGAGTATAATAATCTGATTCCTTTTCTCCTTCTGGTATTGTATCAGGTCCTTGTGTTACAACAATTTGACCCTTGTATATAGATGAAGTATTAGACTTCATTTCATCTTCTAAATACGTATAGGTTAAAGGAAGAGAAGATTCATCTAATGGTTGCTTGGTATTTCTTCTCATAGAGAACGCAACATCTATAACTCTTCCTTTTGTATCATATACTTTAGATGGAATTTTATTACCCATTTTTGTTGGCTATTTATATATTACGATTTAGTTAAAAATTGACTTCCAAAGTCATAGTATCTGCAAACATTGTGTATTCAATATTTTCTAAATAGAATGTTTTGTATTCTGCTCCATTATAAATGTACTTATCAGAAATATGGTTTTTCAACATTACTGACTTTATCTCAGTTATATCATTTTCAATTCCAGAATTCCAAGATTTCATTATTATTCTAGAATTATCAAATAATGCTCCTGGTAAAGCTATCCAAATGATATATTTACCTGGTAAGTTAGTTATTTTAAGTTGTCCAGTAGATTCTTTTGAATCAATCAATTTATTTGATTGTCCAATAATAGCATTTGCTGTTACAGGAGCACTTTGATCAGTTATACCCCAGAAAACTTTAAATGAGAATTTCTTATTGATTTTTGGGAAATCTGTTTTCTCAGTCAGACCTTCAACAAATGCATGATCTGTATCTTCTATATTCAAAGATTTGAGTTGCGGATATAAGTTTATATTTGCTTTACCATGGTTGAACTGATATTTCATGTTATCATTCAATGTATACTCCTTATTTATCAAATCTAATGTTTCTGCTTTAGTAGTAGGATTATTTGTTACAGTGGATATTGAATTCAACAATCCAGTCACATTATTTAATCCATTTGTTAAAGAAGCAGTATTCTTCAATATAGAATTTTCAAATATCATTGTTGTTGAAGAAGCATCATTTAATGATATATCTAATCCAATTGTATCTAAATTCACTTTTGAATTATATTCAATTACATCATTTGTCCAATCCGATAATGGGATACTGTTTATAACTATATTATCTAATGTAGGTTTCTTATAAGGATATGGTTCTACTAGCAAATTCAAAAGTTTATCCAAAGGGGTATTTTTCCATTTTTCTCCAGTGCATACTTGGAAAGAATTCAAAGATACCTGTCCACCTTCATAAACAGATGTTCCATAATACGCATAAGTACCTGTATTCTTTATTGGATTTCCATCGCCATCATAAGTTATATATGTATAAGTACCAATATATGTATAAGTTTTATCAACATATTCATAACTTGAATTTTCTGTTATGTAAGTATATAGCTTTCCATCAGAACTTATTTCATCTTCTCTCTTAACAGAATATTTATCAATGTTCTGAATCTTAGCAAGAGTTGCCATGTGATTTTCTCTATCATTCTTCAAGAAATTCTTTATTTCATCTAAAGAATCTAAGAAATCTGGTGCACCTCCTATAATTCTATCTACCCAATATTTTGTATATGTATAGCAATTTTCTTTAGCATTTGTTATATAGGTATATGTATCTTCTTTATATTTATTGAGTTTTATATCAATATTTCCAATATTAGTGTTTATATTCTTTATATTTTCATTTATATTGGTAAATTGATCAGATGCATATGTATAGAGATTATTATAACAAGTATCAGTATAGTTGTGATTATGTTTCAACCACATTTCTACAGATCTTGGATTATCTATAGTTTCTACCACATCTTCTTCAGGAGAAAAGTAAGACATTCCAAACGTTTGACTGAATATTGGATTGTATGACATTGCAATCCATTCGGCATTATTCATATTTTCTTCCTTTTCTAATCCCCACCCACTAGCAATCAAGTTACCTCTCAACCAAAGAGAAGTTCTCTTATGACCATTAGATAAGTTGCTAGACAGAACTATGAGTGAACCAGTTCTGTTTAGCATCTTAGGTATTTTGGTTGATGATGAAGTAATGAAACTTACTTTATTATATTCTGAAATTTCCATATATTCAATTATTTTACTTATATTTTATTTCATTGATATTACTTCATCAGTAAATGCATTATATGAATTAGAAGATGTATCTATATTTTCTGATGACATATCATAGTTTCCTGTGAATTCAATCATATAATGATAAGGGTCTCTTATTAGTGAATTTCTCAAATCAAAATACAATGATTTCACTATAGAATTACTATTTGAATTAGTATAATATTCAAATTCTATTGGGATTGACAAGCTTTCTCCAACTTCAATATATTTAGAAGCTTTATCTTCTCCACTAGTAAGTATAGTATCTAATGAAAGTAAAGATGGGTAAACAAATCCACCAACAAAACTGTTTTGTGATGAGAAATTCTTTATACTTCCACCACCACTCATAAATGAATTGAATGTAGTACTATTTGTAAGATATTCATAATTAGCATTTTCATTATTTGAAGAAACTTTTACTATATCTTCATATCGCATTAACCAGTTGTTGTCATTGGATAACCCGTAATTATACCAAGAAGAATTAGACTTTATTATATCTACATAAATAGAATCAGTAGTCTTATTTTCTGTAGTAGAAAGTTCATTTAATCTTGATGCATATTCTAATAATTTTGTATAATCTACACCTTCTTTAGAATTGATATTGTCGAAAACAAGTCCTTTCCATTTTACACTACTTGTACTTATTGTAGAAGAATGCAATGAACCTTGTCTTGGTCTATATCCTAGCAATACTTGTCTGTTGTTTATTCCAATATAGTTAGAAGGAGTTATTTGATAATCCAACTTATTTCCATTTGAAACATTTATTTCATCTTTACTATTCTGTTCAGTGGTTGAGAAATATATTGAAGATCCATTCCAAGCAGAATTCTCTCTAAAGTAAATCCATTGTCCAAGATACTGTGCAGATATCTTATTGTTTACTAACATTGGAACTCTTTCAAAGTTAGCTAAGTTAGAATTATAAGAATCAACATTACAATTTATCAATGGTGTATTTGTATTACCAGGGAATATACTATAGAGATTAAGTCTAACATCACCAGTATTCTTTATTACTATATTCATGTTTTTCTTAATGAATATATCAGAAATATGGTTGATGTTATATATATTTACCGAATTCTTTGTATTAGGTGACAATAATATAGAATAATCATCATAAGTCAAGTATACTTCAAATTTACTATTTGACTCATTATCTATCAAAGTCTTCCATTTTTCAACATTACTGTTTATATCATTAAGCTTATCTTTCAACGATATCATTTTGTTTTCTGAAGTATTGAAACCAGAATATATGTTTTCTGGTGTATGGAAGAATGTTTGATCTGAACTTATTACTTTATCTTGTATATGCTCTGTATATCCATCATCTATCAAAGTTTTTGAGAACGATGAAGTAACAGTATCTTTATCATTTTCTGTAAGTATAGTTGTCAAATCTATATTGGATTTATACTGTGACGGGAATACTACAGTCTTTTCATCACTCCAAGGAGTATAGATAGAAATGAATGGTTGTCCAATATTGAGTTTATATCTCAATCTTATGATTACATCTTCACCTTGCTGTATTGGAATATCAATTTGATTCCACTTGATAATGTTATCTGTTGTAGAATAATCAACAAATTCAACTCCAACAGAATTATCAAATACTAGCTTTCTTTGTCTATCTATATTATTTAATCTATTCCAATCAGTAAAAGTAGAAGAATCTATAGATATGAGTTGGTTGTTTTCTTTATTTGTTGATTTGTACTTATACTCAACATCACATCCAATTATCTCTACATCTATTCCATTACCTATAGAAGAAACAAGTTGAGAAAGATACTTTACATCTGTTACTCCTCTTACTCTATATTTTACTTCATTTCCAGTAACATCCAAATCAGTAGACTTTATGTTTATTTCATCCACTATAGAATTCAACTGTGACTGTAGATGTGTCTTTTCTGTATATAGAGAATTAAGCTGGGTTTTAAGAGAGTTCTGAGTTACTGTTATCTCTTTAGAGAAATCAGTAGTCATGAGCTTATTTGTCACTTCATTGATTTCAGATTGCTTAGCAGATATTTGTTGTTGGAAATCATTCTTAGAAGCATGTAAGCTCTTTATTTCTTCATTACTTGGATCATCAACTAAATGCTTGTTGATTGGTACAACTTGCAATATGTTTTCAGTATCAAACGTATTGGATACTGCTATTTGCATATCATCAGAATCCTGTAATGATTCCAATTGCGACATAGTAAAGTTGCTTATTTGTGGATAAGCAGTATTTGTTATACCAAGAATCAAATCACCAATATTTGTACAATATTTCTTATAATATTTCAAATAAGAAAGATTGTTACCATATTCATCTTGTACAAAATTACCACCAGCATCTTTTACATAGATAGAATTGAGATCACAAAACAATGGAGTAGACCAAGAGGATCTAGTATTGTTTGATATTGCTGATAAGAATACTATGATATATTGGTTTTCTTCTAATGGTATCTCTACATAATGATAGTCAGAATAATTGTTATTGTATATAGAGAAAACCATATCAGCATTTTCTTCTGTGGTTTGTAACGCTGTATGACCAGATGTTTCTTCTATCTCTATCTGCATATTTGAATAATCTACATTCTTTACTTTCCATATAGTAGATTGTCCTTTCATACATAAGAAATCACCAACTTTCAACTGATAAGAAATAGTTGAATCTTCTGAATTGAAATATTCAAATGTATCTAAATACAATATATAAGAAAGCTTTGAACCAACAGAAACAGCATGTGGATTATCATTTCCTAATTCTTCTTTTGTTGGAATAGATTCTATTCTGAATGCACTTCTATATCTTTCTTGCTTAATAGGAATATCAAGTTCACTATCATATTCTTCATAATCATTTCCTTTTGTATACCCATATAAAGCAGTCTTTATATCTTCATAAGAAGAATATCCAGATAAAGCATTATACATATCATAATCATATATAACTATCTTTTTCATCATCATTGAAGATATGATATCTGACATGTTTGGAACATTTACTTTCAAATAAGTCTTAGGAGAAACTAAGTCTTTTAAGAAATTGTTATCTTTGAATAATGCAATAGGATTTGCAGATTCTAATTTAGGTGTTGAAGGAGAAATTCCATTCTTAACCATCTTTATCTTATACAAGTCATTTGTTGACTCTAACCAAGCTTCACCAGAATTTGGAAGTTCTATTAATGAAGATAATGAAGAATCCAACTGCTCTATCTTATTGTCAAGATATAAGAATGATGGTATTCTTAAAGTTTCCCTTTCGCCCTGAGGGTTTGTGACTACTAAAGATATTTGACTATCTCTAGTAGACAAACTCTGAGTCATTGCTTTTATCATATCATAGCATTGAATGTACATGCCATGGAGTTTTGTATAGTACTCTTTTATAGAATTGTTAGTTATCATCAGTTGATTTCTCCTTTAATATATCCTTATACTTAAAAATACTTTTATCTGCTTAACCTTCACGTTGAACCCACTGAAGCTGCAGACCTTCAATAGAAGCTTCAAGATAAGATACTTGATATGTTATTTGATTTTTGAAATCCATTATGTCGGTTCGGAATGTATCAAGATTGTAAGCTGTCAAAATTGAACCAACAGCGGATTCCAACGAAGTTACTCTTTCACTTAGCTTATTCATTATCTTTGACATATCAATAAACTTATCTAATACTTCATTTTGCCTAGAAAGTATCTGCGCAAATGTACAATAAGCTTCTTTCTTAGCATCATTTGTTATCTCACTAGGCATGTAGTCAGAAGTAGGAAATGGCTTAAACTGACTAGATAATGATAAAGACCAAGATGGAGAGAATCCAGTTGACAAATCAGACTTCAAGGTTACAAATTGTGGACCAGAGAACCAAATACCTAATGGCATATTCTTAACACACATTTCTTTGTCTTCATCTTCATTAGTTAAATTCAAATGATCTGAAGATTCAACATTAGTAGAATTTGTATTGTAGTTCATATCTACTAAGTCAAACAATGGAATAAGCAAGTTGAATGATACTTCATTCCATTCTTTCACATCATTATGAGTTGTAAAAGATATTTCTTTTAAAGGCGAAGTCAATTCATAGTAATGAGTGCCATTTTCATAATTGTCATATTCTGGTTTCAAATCTTCTACATAATGTGGACCTATATATTCTTCTTTTATTTCAGATGCTTTTATTATATCTTCTAAAGTCTTTACATATTCTGGAATATTCTTATCTGTTTCTGGAACCATCATAATATAAGAATTGTAATCATCTGTATCACTAGTAGATATATTGTGAGTTCTTTTGAATTTTATCTGTTCTTCTGTACTGAGCTTACTATATAGATTAGTATATAGATTGTTAGTAGCAACAGGATTTATAGAAACTGTATTCTTTTCATCTTTATCAAAATCTAATTCTTTTACATATTCAGATTTTGTAGTAAACCAACCATGTAAATATCTCTCACTATTATAACTGTTCAATGGATTTTCTTTTGAATCATCACCATCAACTGGCGCTAAAGACATTGTATAGTTATTGTCACTTACTATAGTACCAGATTTGAATGATCTAGTATCAACTACACAAATAGTGTCAGAAAATGTTCCATTCCAATCTTGTTCTGTAATATCACCTACATAGTTTATCTTAACAAATGGATCAAATGACTGTAAAGTTTCTAATAAGTAATTCAATGGTAACAATACAGATTCTTGATTCATGTCTTTATCTACACAAAAATCTCTCAAAGAAGCTAGCTTATTCTCATAGTAAATTACTAACTTATTTATCAATTGTTGCTTATTCCAAATGAATGTACTCAATTCATCTTCTTTAGTGATAAATGCAGGATCATCTTTATAGTCAAGCAAAATCTTTTCTATAGTAATAGAATTAGAAGAATTTATGTTGTTTGACTTTTCAGAAAGCTTAGTATGATTAGTATCATTCCTATATGTTATCAATATTGTCTTAGATAGTTTAGTATCCATAAGGAATTGTACTTGGCTTTCTTTAAGTAATGTACCAGCTTTATATTCTGTACCAAGATCATCAACATATATTTTATTTACTGTTGTACTATTTTCAAGTACATAGTTTTCAAATACATGAGTTTTAAGAGTATAAGATACATTTTTTGTCTCCAATATGGTAGATTTCCACTTATTGTAAGATTCTACTGCAAAATCTCTTGAATTAAGCTTTGGCATACTGATACATAAGAAAGTAGAAGGATATATCTTGTTATCAGTAGACATCAAATTAGCTGTTAAAGATTCTGTATAGTTAGAGAAAGTTAAGAAACTAGAATCTTGACTTGCTGATTTATAAAATAGATTAGTTTTTCTTTTCATTTGAATTAAAAAATACAACTTCTGTTATATAAAAATTGCTTATAGCCAATTTATACTTTTGAATTTATTCAAATTAAAAATTGAAATTTCTAAATATTGTTCTATATGTTAACCAAAGTTAACATGAAATAAAAGTTTGAATTTTAATTCAACTTTTCTATCTTATATTTGAACAAAATATTATAGTTATGAATAAAAGATATATTACAAGTTACGTGTTTGAAAAGGTTAGTAATCCAGAAAATGGAACAACTAAAGTTAATGTTCAATGGACAATTGATTTTAGCAGACTTCCTAATATGGGATTTTTGCTAGACTTTCTTTCAAATATTTTAACTAATGAATATTTCAATAATATTGACCCATCACTTCAGTATTGGGATCATCGATATCATACATTTTCATTTGTTACCACTGCTTCTTCTAAAGTATCAGAAAAGGATACATATAATGAAGATACAGGTTATCATATTGCTTTAATGAAGAATCAGAAAAAAGCATTATATACTTATAACAAGTTGATTGATGTTATCAATAACAAAATTGATAAGTATTTCAATAAGCCATTAGACAGGATTAAAATGAACAATGGTTTTGACATCATTGACTTGCACATGAAATTAGATGAATATAAACATAAATAAAATTAAACATGTTAGGAGATAGACCATTAGTAATTTATGATCTTGAGACAACAGGTCTAGACAAATCAAAAGATCAGATTATTCAAATTGCTTTAGTAAAGTATGATTGGAACATAAAGAAAATCATTGATAGCAAGAATTATTATATTCAACCAGAAGGTAACTATTCTATTCCTATTGGTGCTTATATGGTTCATCATATTAATGCAGAATTCTTAAAAGACAAACCTCATTTTAGAGAAGTTGCAAGTGAGATTTTTGATTTCTTTACTGGATGTGATATTGTAACATATAATGGATGTTCATTTGACAACGCCATATTGACAGAAGAATTTTCTAGATGTGGTATCTTGTTTGATGTACGAACTTGTGACAATTATGATTGTTTCTATGAAGAGAAACGTATCAATAGAAATAGATTAGGAGATACATTCAAACGATATTATGGTAAGACAATGGATGAATGTGGTTTGAATGCTCATGATGCTTTGTCTGATGTAAAAGCAACTGCCGCTATCTTTGTAAAGCAGCAAGAAGCACATCCTTACGAACCAGAAGAAATTCTTACTATTGATAATGTAGTAGCTATGCAGGAATTCAATGGTAAAGTTGTACCTTGTTTCACATTAGGAAAATATAGAGGATTAGGAGTAGAATTTGTAGCTGGTTTTGACCAAGGTTATATTGCATGGGCAATTGGTGATACTAGTAAGTTTGTTCCATCAACTAAAGAATATTTAAGGAAGTTTTTAAAAGTTTAAAATTTATTAAAATGATTGTAGAAATTAAGAAGACAGAAGATGGTTTCTTGGATTTTCCATCTATGGTAAAGGAAGCAATGCTAAAAGGTGACAAGTTTGCTTTGATGACATTTCGTCAGATTATGTCTCGAATCATGGAATTTAAGACACAAGAAGTAAAAGAAGGTCAGCCTCGCCCAGTATATGATTTGGCAACAGAGAAGAAGTTGCTTGAAACCGTACAGAAAGAGTTGCAGAAGGATGTTGAGATTTATTTGAATATCAACACACCAAAATCTATTGCTAATGCTTCTGAGTCACAGAATCAGCTCAATATTGTAAATGAGCTTCTTCCAAAACCAGCATCAGATGATGAAATTAATGAAGGTATAGCAGATTGGGTAATTAAGTATGGAGAAATTACTCCAAAGGATATGAAGGCAGTAATTAATCATGTTGTTGCTGGACACCCAAATGCACGTAAGTCAGATATTGCTAGAATTGTAAAGTCAAACATTAAAAATTAATATAAATCATGAAAAGTAGAACTATTTTGAAGTATCAGTATGATGAGATTGGAACTTTCTTGTGTGACAAATATGTTGAAAAAAATCATTTGATAGAAAAGAAAGAAGAAGCACAAAAGAAGATTGTAGATTTAATGGCCGATAATTTGCCAGATATTGTAAAGCAAGCATATAAGCAATATCCAGATTATTTCGAACTGAAGAAGCGAAATATTTATGATATTGCGAGATTTATTGATGCAAATACTTCACAGTATGGTCCAGAGCAACCAGGATATTTGGCAAAAATTGAAAATAAGAAAAGGAATTATACACCAGAAACTATTGAGTTTGCTAACTATATTTATGATTCTTTAAATAAGCTTGATCTTATAAAGTATTCCGGCTCAAGTTTCTTTGGATATAATAGTACTAGCAAATACCATATCGTTAGTTTTGATTTCATTGGTCTTGAAATCAGTAAGGGTTGCGATACCAGCAACAGCCGTTATTACAATAGTCGTGATGATGTACATGTAATTGCAAAGTATGCATTGGATCATCCTGAAGTCAAAGAAATTTTCTTGAATTACTTTATTGAAGTAATGAAATATATGAAGTTCAAAAAGGATATATCTTGTGCATTCTCTACTATCACTACTACTAATATGCTTAAGAATGAAATTCCTGAAGCTTATGATTTCTTCTATAAGAAATGGGGTAAGGAATATGAGAAGCAGGATAGTTATGAAAAGGATCGTAAGAAGGCTGAAAAGAAAGCACAGTGCGATAAAATCGAAGGTCTTCGTGCGGCCATTTCATAATGTAGTCTAAATTGGTTTAAACCAATTTTTAATTATGAAAACACTATCGAAATTATTAGAAGAAAAAATGATCCAGTCTAATCCAGATAAATTGGATATGGACTGGATCAATAATGATAAACCTGTTATTACAAAGTCTGGTTATGAAGTAAAGATATATTCAGTAGATTACAAAGAAATTCCAAACCAATTATATGGTAAAGTATTCTTTTCAGAAGGACCTGTTGATGGATGGGTATGGGATGAAACTGGTAAATGCATTACTTGTAAAGATAGATATGGTAATGGATATCGACCTGGTGATGATGAAACTTTGTTAAAGAATAATGATTAGCTTATTTCTTATAGCTGATTTAACAATAATTAACATAGTATTACTGAACTTTCATATAATCAAATACTATATTAAATATGTACAAGCAATTAATGAATATCACTTTCAGTTCTATTCAAGAACTAAAGTTAATGCTGTACTTAAATTATTTATTAACCATTTAAATTTTAAATCTTTTTAATGAGTAAAGAAACAAAAACAACAAATCTCATTGGCGCTCGAATAGATGAGGATGACATTTTGAATTCAATGTTTACAAACGACAAGGATCGAATTAAGTTCAATTCACGAGCATTTGCAACAATGTCTATTGCTAAAGCGTTTGCAAAGACTTATGGTATTGAATTGTCTGAAGATGTAAAGAAGGACAAGGCAATAAATACAGTTACCAACATCGAAGTTGGTCAGCTTTATCTTGGTGAAGTTAAAGAGTTTGACAAGAATGTTTTAACATTTACTATTCCTGGTGTTAAGGAAGAGCTTATTTGTAAGGAGAATTTCAATTCTTGTATTGATGCAATTCGTAACTATCTTATGACTCATAACAATCAATTGATGTTTGAAGTACGTGAGAAGAAAAACAACACTTACATTGTATCTGTTTCTAATGGTTATTTCCATTATTGGATGCATCAGATTGAGAATGATATTCAGAAGGAAACACCTATTTCAGTTCATATTGATGAAGTAGTAAAAGGTGGATTTATTGCTCATGTCAATATTGATCCATTAATTGAACTTACCGGTAAGGAGTATGTAAATTCAGTATTCATTCCAGGTTCACAGATTGTATTGAATATTGAAAAAGACTTTGATAAGTGGGTGAATCAAGATATTGATATTATTCCACAGAAGGTAGTTGACTTCAAGCGTGATTATGTCACCGGATGTATTGAGAAGTCTATTGTTGGTTCACGTAAGCGATTGCTTCAGCTTGATGGCTATCAGAATTTGTATGACTTGTGGTTGAAGGAACGTCTTGCAAAGAAGAATGATAATGTTACTTATGAACGTCCTGTTTTAGATGGTCATGTTACAGGTATCATTAATTCAGCTAAGAAGCAAGGTGTATTCATTGAACTTGATGGTTTGAATATTACTGGTTTGATGCCAATGGATCCTAACAAGTTGCTTGATTTCCATCCAGGTGATCTTATTAATGTTAAGATTAAGGAGTTTGAAGTTCAGGATGGTAAAGATGCATTTAAGACTACACGAAAAGGTCGAGTAGTTATTTGCAATACACGTCCAGTATTTGAACTAGCTTAGAACTTGTTTAAATAGAAAATGGTGAAATTCTTAAGAATTTCACCATTTTTATTATATTATCCTTTCATAAACTCATTATATGATATGATTGTTGGACCAAGTTTGATAGTATTACCTTTTCCTCTAATAACAATATCAAATTCACCAACATCACCATCATCTTTTGATGTTACAGTTAGACCATCTGTCTTCTTAAGCCAGTTAATAGCAGCTTTTCCTGATGTTAAAGGTTTTGAATAAACCCAACCATCATCAATAGCATCACTCAATTCTGATTCGTCGATTGGGTCATCACTACCTTCACCAAGTAAAAATCTTAATACATCTGTACCTTTTTGATTTTTTAATACTTCCTTAGATTCTGTCACTAAGGATTCTAATAAACTTTTCATATATATATTTTATTTTTTTTTTTGTTACATACTAGAACCATCTGTTCTCATAATTCCTGAATTAGATATGGAATTATCTGCTTGATTAGCGGCTACTTGTGATGGTTTGTCAGTTCTTTGAGGTGTATTGATACCTTGTCCATTATCATCTTTATTCTTTTGTTCTTCATCCTTATCTTGTTTATCATTATCTTGTTTATCATTATCTTGTTTATCATTATCATTATTTTCATTACCTTGCTCATTAGAACTATTTGGATCTGATTTCAAATCATCTGCAGTACTTGGATCTTCAGCTATAGTAAAACAACAAGCATCACCAGTTCTTCTTACACCAATGAATCCAAGCATATCATCAATAACTCCTTTCAGCTCTTGATCCATTCCATTTGGATTATCAGCATCATTTACCCAGATACCATTATCACCTAGACCATAGATATTTACAAGAGTTTTTGTAACTGTAGCTGTCTTACCAAATGGTTTTCTTACATCATGTTTGTAACGCAAAGCAACTGATTCATTACCATCTTCATCTCGAACTGCAGTTATATAATAATTATCCGGCATTCTCATATTCTGTTTAAGAATTTCAGCAAATGCCTTTGCAGCTTTTACTTTATCATTGCCACCAAACAATTGTCTTATATCCTTCTTAGTTATATCTTCAATTTCTTGATCTGGTTGCCATGCATCTTCTTTTATCTCACCAAACTGATTATATTCTATGTCACCAAGATGCAGTTGTTTTTGTTCATGACAAGCAATCTTTGGTAATGATTCACATGACCCATTATCACATGGACCATTATATCCATAAGATTGTTTAATATCTGAAGGGCAAAAATACAAGAAATATTCTTCACCAACAGGAACAATCTTTATGCATGACAAACCTTGCATTGATACATAACTAAAAAGAGAAGTTCTGTCATTCCAAACATTTGCATATATAGCATTTCTAACATCTTCTTCAGAATGCCATAATGATGATGTACATTTCAAAGAGAAATTATCTTCTGCCTTTGTTACAACCATGGAAAGTTGTGATGAAAAGAAATTTCTTACATTTGTTACTATATTATCCACAGGAGTCAAATGATTAGTTACACCAACTTTATTTCCTAATGGTTGGTTATCAAATGACTCCTTTATCATTGACAATGTCTTCATTTATATTGAATTTCGTTGAAACTTTATAGTTAAAAATAATATATTCTACTATTTTTTGGTGGATTTACCTTATAATATAAGTCCATGCTAGTAAGTTGTTTTCCAATTGTTGTTTCTTTATCTGGATATCCACGATAAAGTTTGTTTTGCATATATTCTTCTAATGAATTGCAACCTGCATAATTATGCAAACAACATACTTCTTCTGGAATTTCTTTAGAATCTATATAATATAAAGGAGTTTCTCTAGTAAAGTTTCTGATTGGTAATCCACACTTCATTATTGTTTTGAAAGCATTATTCTGATAAGAAGATCTGTTACCATCATTGTATACTATGATGCTCTTTATCTTCAATATTTTTGAATCAATATTATCATATATGGATTTCCTTAAAGAATCAGAATGAATTTCTTCATCTCCATCTATGAATATGCAATGGGTAAAATCATTCAGATAGTTATTGTAAACATCACTATATGCTTCAGACAATATTTCATGTTCTCCTCTGTATTTTGAAATCAATTCTACATTAGAAAAATCAAGAATATCTTTAGGATTCTCGCCAGATATGTCATTGTTGTCAATAACAAAAACTTTAGAAACACCAGAAGATATTATCTTAGAAATTTGTTCATTCAAATGATAGTTTTCATTCTTAACTATCATTATAGCAGCTATCTTTATCTTATTTACATGAGGTAAATTTGCTTGATATCCTATTCTTTCTGACAGGTATTCATTCTCATTCTTTATTTCGCATTCTGATATGACATCTATATCTTTGAAATCATCAAGGATATTTTGCCAAAATCTTATATTCTTATCAAAAGCATGAATAAACAGTGGCAACTTATGCTTTGTCATTTCATAAACAATATCTGCATTCATATCATAGGCAAATGAGGTAGCAACATCAAAATTTGGTTTTCTGAAATCCCAAAGCATTGGTACTAACTGAGCAAAGTACAAATCTTCATATATAGAATACATATTGCTATTCATTTTGTTATGCTTATCAATATCTTCTTTATTCTCTCTAATGAATTCTCCTGTTGGATCAGTTACCTCTATCATAGTAGAAATTTTTCTCAAGCTAACTCCACCATTGCCAACAGCAGGAACATTGAACCATCTTGCATTCTGTGCTATGATAGGTGCACCAATATAGTCATAATTCATATCAATATATTCTTTAAGACTTCCTCCAATGCAATATCCATCTGTTTGATATATCAATGCATATTCATGCTCTTTGAAAGTATTCCAAAATTCATAACTTTCAAGAAGATTAGAATAAGATAAAGTTGATAAGAAATAATCATAAGGAAATGGTCGTAATATTACATCATGATCTACATATCTCTTCCATTGTGCTGTACTTAAATTTTCTGGATATATGAAATAAACTTCATAATCAGAAAAATCTTTCAAGTTTTTTGCTAATGATTCAAGACTTAGCTTATCCAACAAGTTAGGACTTTCTTTATATATAGGTATAATAATACAATTCTTTTTCATTTTTAAATATTGTTAATTTTATGGTTTGAAGTGCCTCCAATAAGTCATAATGTTTGTCAATACATCTTTTGCAAAATGCCCTTCTGTATACATAGCTGTTGGTAATAATCTAGTTGGTATGATATGTGTTTGACTTCTCAACATAGGTATATACATCCTCACGGCGAATCCTATCTTATACTTCTTACATATTCTCTTAAGTACTGGCCAATTTATATATCTGTTAACTTTATGGACTGGATCATTAAACTGCAACTGGTAATACTGTTTGAATATTTCATAAATAGTATTCATAACACGAGTTCTTGCAAATGGTGGGAAGTAATGAATGTTTACACCAATCTCACGAATATTGTTCTTTTTGTCTCTTGTTAAACCAAAAAATACAGTCATAGGAGTTTTGTCATAATACTCCAAATCTTCTGCTGTTTTAGGTGTGGCATAATTGAATACTACTATTTGACCTGGAAGAATATATTTAGTAGTAGCTTTAGTATTTATGAGAATTTCTCTATAAGCAAGACGAGAACGTAAATTGATAGGTCTTCTTTTTAATGGGTGTTCATTTACGGCTTCATCTAACCGGAAATTTTTAATTTCTTCTGGTTGGTAAATGTAAGTATCTATTTGTTGTAATCGTTGATTCTGAGTAGGCATAATCTATAATGTACTATTTTCAATATATTTAGGTGGTATGCTGCAATACATAAAATAACAGTCATTTAATTTATCCATAGTCTTATCTTTATATATAGTTGCATTTTCCGGTATTTTAAATCTCACCACCGGTGACTCTTCTTTTTTACACCTTAACAATTTTCTAGCCTTTGATATTATATATTTAAGATTATTTATCTTGCAATCACCAATGAAATAGAGTTTAGACCATTTTTCCTCATATTTATTCTTAGGTTCGAAACCTTTATATTTAACTCTTATACCAGATTTAAGTATATTGTCTCTTATTTCTTTAGTTCTACAAATATGATATCCATAAAGAATTTTTTTAGAAATTGGTTTTGGATATGTCTTTTCTAATGTTATTTTAAACTCATTATCTTTCTTTTTTTCTATAGTTTTTATTTCATAATTTACAATATCTATTACTCTCAAAAACTTTGCATCATTTATAGGATTTTCTTTCAACAATAATTGTATTGTTTCTGAATAATCATCAATATATCCATCTATGAACATCATTTTTACATATTCATCATTAAGAATATAATTACCTGCTTTATCTAAAGAAAGACTATCCAAAAATTCTGTTATGTATACATTAAATGGATCCTTAAATGGAAAATATTTAGTTATCTTATTTATATCATTAGGTATGCTTTCATATAACTCTAAACCTTCTCTTATTTTAGAATTAACCATAAGTTCTTCTAATGTATATCTAGATGATTTATGTAAATAATGTCTTAATGATTCCATATATATTCATTCAAAAAATTTTTCTGTTACTAGGATAAATTTCATATTATGTTCTTTAGCAAAGTTCATACAAGCTTTCCATTTGTCGCAATTCTTTATCCATTGTTCTTTCAACCAAACAGAATCTTGGGGTCTTGGTTTCTTAGTTTGAGCATAAGGTTTTACTTCTACTATTGTTTGGTGACCATCAGAATTCTCTATAATAAAATCTGGATAATAGTTTGCCATACCTTTCTTCAATCTGCTATAATATGGTATGGCTAAAGATTCAGATACCCACCCAGTAATGCTAGATTGATTTTCCACATACTGGATAAATTTCATTTCCAATCCAGATCTTGCAATTACTGGTTCTTTTTCTTTGCATTTTTTGAATTTCTTGGGATCCACCAGGATTTGATGAAACCTAGAATTTTTTCTAGGTAGAATATTTTTAATAAAATTATTTCCCATATAAAAAATCAATAAATTCTTTTCCTTCATTTAAAGACCAAACTTCTTTAAACTTTAAATTGTGATCTTTTGCACAATTACGTTTTTCTACATCTCTTATAGTCCAAATAGTAATTGCTTGGCAATTAGGACCATATCTTTCTTTATATCTTTGTACTAATACCTGATGTTTTATAGATTTTGGATTATACGGTTCTTTTCCATGGGTATAATAACCTTGTAATTCAATAAAATAGTCTAATTCTGGAATATAAAAATCACAAAAATAAGGGTATCTGGTTTTATCTTTATATTGTCTTTTTACTGATGGAAACCTTTCTTTAATATATAAATACAATTCTTCTTCTACTTTAGAAGTTGTCCATGTATTGTTTTTTCTTTTTGTTAACTCCATTTCTTCTTCAAATTTCTTACTTTGGACAAAAAATGGCACGCCATATTTATTTAGACAAGTTTCTTTACTTTTATTTTTATATCTTCTGATTGTAATGAACATTCCACCCCATATTTCTTTAAACATGTTTGTTTTAATTTTTCTTGTATTTCTTTTGATTTTAAAGGTGTTTCCACTCCATATTTTTCTAAACAAGTTTTCTTTATTTTATCTTTGGCTTGTTTAGAAGCACCTCCATTTATGACACCATATTTTTCTAAACAAGTATTCTGTATTCTTTTTCTTATGCTTTTATCTTGTAAAACATATTCTACTCCATATCTTTTAAGACAAGTATCTTTTCTTTTTTTGTGATATTTGATCCTTAATATATTTTGGGTGTTCATTAAATTTTTCTTTTACAATATCTCTTGTATCATTAGACATACATTTTACAGAACAATATGTTTTATATATATTTTTGGAAATATATTTAACTTCTTTACCACAATACTTACAAATTGGTCTATCTTTTATATTATATTTTATTCTATTTATTGATTCTATTAGAGATTTACTATCATTAAATTTAGAATTAATATAATGTAAAATATTTGGATATTTGTTTTGTATCTTTCTTCTTTTTGCTCCGTTTATTGTATCATTTTTATTTAATAAAATTTTTATTAGTATTTTATCGTAATCCATTTCACATTTTTTATGAAGTTATCTGATCTAACCATAATATAAAATAGTAACTTTATTATTAAAAATTCACATTTTTATTTGAACTTTATTTGAAATTTTTATGATATGTTCTATATTATACATGTCAAATAAATAACATTTAATAAACATCACTTTCAGTTCTGTTTAAGAACTAAAGTTAAAATTATTATAATTATGAATACAACAAATATTTCTTTCAGTGAGTTAGTTAAAGCAGTTTCTAATGGTAAGTCATATCAGAATACACTTTTAGCACATAATTCATTAAAGTCTAAAGAAAGTGATTCATACAATGCAAGATATGTAGACAATCCAAATAGTAAAGCTGTTGCTGAGGCTGCAACTAAGACAGCAGCAGAAAATGTTGCTGAATTGTTAAAGCAAGAAATAAATTCCGATTTGAAGGAACTTAAAGGTATAAGTGGTATTGTTGCATTCAAAAAGAAAAGAGATTCTGTTGAATTAGAAGATATTACATTAGATCAGATTTTCTATAATATCAAATCTAAGAAATTCGTCATGCTTGATAATCTTGGCGAATATGATTTGATGGGAAATACTACAAGGTTTAATCCAAAAGAATCTGCTGTAGAAGTTGTACCTTACATTCAAAAATTGAATATCCCAACTGATAGCAGTACATCAGAATTTGCTAAGGATTTGAAGCTTAAAGCAGTTAAAGAATAGGACAAGTCAAGAAAGAAAGGTAGAAGAGAATATATTGATGCAAACTACAAGAAATTCTTAAATGCTTTTAATGGGGTTCAAACTAAAGGTAAAGCTCAGGCTGAAGCCCGTAATAAGTATGACCAAGAAACTGAAAATAAGAAGAAAGGATATTTACCATTTGAATTTTATGCTCAGTTCTGTAAAGGTGGTAAAGTTGTAGGTGCAGATAAAGATAAGATTGAAAATGATAAAGATAAGGCTGCTGTAAAAACAAAGACAATTAAAGGTGGGCAAGAAAAGATGGATGCTTGGCACAATGGTACTCGTAAGCAGAATGTAAAGAACTGTTCTGATGATAAGCTTAAAGCATATTATAAGATTTGTGTAGATTCTGGTTATGATGAAGAAGCTGAAAAATTAAGAAGAGAAGCTAATTCTCGTGGTTTGAAATTAAATGAATCAATATCACTCAGTACTTATGCTGAATTATTTTAAATAAATAAAATTAATATATAAAATGAAATCTATAGTAGAATCTATTAATGAAGCTAAAAAATTTTTTCTTTGCCTTGGTTGTAAAGTCTTCTGATGATAAAGTTAAAATATTTAGTGTGAAGACAAACTATAATGGAGTGGAGGATTTCGCTTCAGATATAGCGGCAAATGATGATGATGCAGATACAATTGAATCTTGGTTCAAAGTAGGTGTACAATATTCTCGTTATGATGGTTTTAATGATAAGTTCAAGAAATTCCTTAAGAGTGTAAAAGTAACAAAGGATAATTTCTATACTATTATGCCTATTCAATATATGAAGACTAGACCTAATGCAGTTTACAATTTTAATTAATAAATGAATATGAAAGACGAAATTGATTTTTAAATAAATTAAATTTAAGGTAAATGAAAATACATAAAGCACTATGAATGAAATATTTCATAGTGCTTTTCTATTTTTAATATGAATACCAATGTTCGGTATTCGGAAATATATCTAAAATACGTATAACATTAATGAAAAAGAAAATCCTTTTAACATTAATGTCATTGTTTTTAGTGGTTTCTACTCCTTTTGGTGCTGAAGAGCATGCAATGGCAAAGCATGTGACTGGTACAAAGGTTGAACATGTCGAAAAAGTGGATTCAGCGCAAGCTGTTTTCATGAACAAGAAAATTGCCCTTGAAAATTGTAAAGTTGTATTGATAAGTGAAGTTGAAGAGTACATTAGAAAGAATACTACAAGAAAATTTGACAAAGACATTAGTAGCCACATTGTAAAGGAGTGCCTTGACAATGACATTGACATTTGCTTTGTATTAGCACAAGCACAGAACGAAACTTGTTTTGGAACAACAGGTATTGGTAAATCAAGAAAAAGCATGTATGGTGTATATAAGACTTATAAGCATCGAAATCATTCTACTACTGCTTATATTGATTTATTGAAAACAAAATACCTAGGAAAGAAGAAAACAGTTCACCACTTGATGAATAATTTCGTTAATTTGAATGGTCATCGTTACTCATCTAATAAGAATTATGAAAGAGAATTAAAAAGAACTTATGAGTGTATAAAGAAAAAAACAAAAATATTCAAATTGCAAAATGAATGCAATAAGCTTATGGAGTAAAAAGTTGGGACAAATGGTCCTAACTTTCGTACGCAATCACAAGAGAATATTGATAGAAGTTTTCTCAGTGGTTGCATTTTTCATATTTATAACCTTGTCAATCAATAAATGCACTTATTACAAAAATGCAAATGATAAGAATATTATAGCACTTACTGATTCTGTAAATTATTATAAAGGTAAGTATGGTAATGAAGTAGCAAAGAAGACAATGATAGAAACTGATTGCAAGAACTTGCAGATCATCAATGATTCTCTATATAGAATGATACAAAGTATGCAAGTAAAGAAACCAGATATAGTAATAGGTGGATCATCTTCTATAGACAATGGTAAGCATGATACAGTATGGGTACCTACTGTTACTGAAATAACTTCTAAGAATATATATAGAAAGTTTGATTTTTCTAACCAGTACAGAGAGCTTACAGGTAATGTAAGCTATACAAATGATACTTTAGGATTATATATAGAGAAAGACATAATGCAGTTCAAGTATGCATTAGCTGTAAAAGATAATGTTGTATATATGACTTCAGACAATCCTTACGTAAAATTCAATTCAATAACAGGGCTAAAAATACCTAAGCAAAAGAAAGAAAAGAAATTTGGAATAGGTCCATCTGTATTTGGAGGATATAGCAATAAAGGATTTGTTTATGGAATTGGAATAGGATTGCAATATAATTTCATAAATTTTTGAAATATTTTGATTTGATTCTATATTGATTATATCAAAATAATAAACACCAAATTATTAAGATTATGAATATAGTAAAGACAGGTTTGACAAGAAGTAAGAATTGTAAGAAAGCAATAGCTACATATCCTAATTATCGTGTTTTTTTGGAGATCTGGATTTGCCTATCGTGGAGCTGGTGAACGTGAAATCAAACGAGAAGGACGGCGTAATATTTTATGTCCTGGTGGATTTTTCTTAGGAACATTTGATGATGAACTTCAACTTTGCTTTAATTGGGCTTGTGCACTAGATATGGTCATAGATCATGATAAGAAAGAGATTCATATCAATGGATTTAGTGAAAATGATATGTATTAGGTAATTATAAATATGGAAAAGAAAGTTTATGTGTACCAAAACCCAGTAAATGATGAATTCATAATGAATAATGAAGAACCAATATTTGATGAGAGTACAATTTGTTTGAAAGTAAGAGCAGGTATGTATAAATTCTGTTACCGTTCAGAATGGGTAATCATCATGTCAGTAAAGAAAGGCGAATGGCAAGCCGTTGATTGTGATGGTGGATTTGCTAATGCTTATTCAAAATGGGCTTGTATTGATCTTGCAAAAAATGAAATAAAAAAGCATCCTAATTTGGAGAATAATACCTATGGATGGTGGAAAAAAGATAGAATGTTTGATGGATTAATACCTGAATGATTATGGTTACAATAATGGCATAGATAATGCAGATAAAGAAATAAATGAATATTGTTAAATTTTCAATATATAATTTATAAGAATATGATGGATATTTATAATATAAACAAAAAGTTAGCACAAGAAAAATTAAATTCAGATAAGCCTATCAAATGGATTGCCATATACAATAATGGTAAACTGGAAATAAGAGCAGGTTATGTTTTGTACCATAAAGATCTTCGTAAGAAGGATGAACCATTACCTATTGGTGGTGGAATATTGAAAATAGAAAGCCAATCTGATGCAACTTGGAAGCTATCACTTGGTGGTAAGTCAGATGATTTTGGTGCTTGTGATTTGCTTTCATTTAAGAATGAGGATATTGACTTATATCCATTGATTGATTTCTTATGTTGGACATTGTATTTTGATGAATATGTAAAGCCATTTGATGTTGATATCAGATTCTATCCATATTTTGTAAAAAGCTTACCTAATACAGATGAATTCAATTTAACTAACATATTCAGAAAGCAATAAGAAAAATATCTAGATATTTAATAGATGAGTAGAAAAATAGAATTTCAGGATTTGAAATTTGTTTGTGGGTGTAAGATATTGCCACCTAAAGGTTATTCTGCTATCACATTATTTGGTACAGTATATACAAGAAAGAGTGCAGATGTAGTTTGGAGATACTTACAAACCAATAGAGGTAAAGTTTGGGCACATCATGAAGCAATACATATCTACCAAGCAGATACATTTAGTTTCATGAAATGGTTTTGGTTTTACTTAATATATATATGTCAATTCTTGAAGGCTTGGCCATTCTTCATGTCATGGAAGCAGGCTTATAAGACAATCCCATTTGAATATGAAGCATATATGAAGCAAGACGATTTATATTATGTAAAATCAGCTTGGTGGGATTATATACGTACCAACAAAGTAAGAAAAACAATAAAATTCATATAATAAATGAAACTCAAACTAGTAAGAAAATGGAAGAAAGAAGGATATACTATTGGACAGCTTTATGTTGATGGTGTATTCTTTTCTAATACAATAGAAGATAAAGACAGAGGTCTTAATCAAAATATGACTAAAGAAAAGATCCTGTTTATGAAGAAACCTGGAGTCACTGCAATTCCTACTGGTACTTATGAAATTGTATTGAATGTACAAAGTCCTAAGTATAAGAAATCTAAGACAATGATGCAGTTCTGCCAAGCATATATGCCTAGATTGCTTAATGTACCTGGTTATGATGGTATATTGATACATCCAGGCAATTCTGCATCAGATACAGAAGGTTGTATCATTCCAGGAAAGAATGATAAAGTAGGATGGGTAAGCAATTCTACTAATTACTTTAAAAATCTTTACAATAAGATGAAGATTGCAAGCAAAAGTAGAGGAGAAAATATTACTATAGAAATAATTTAAATAATGAACATCACTTTCAGTTCTGTTCAAGAGCTAAAGTTAATGAACATCACTTTCAGTTCTGTTCAAGAGCTAAAGTTAATGAACATCACTTTCAGTTCTGTTCAAGAGCTAAAGTTAATGAACATCACT